>Ga0209573_1002456_pt1 | contig 23586 bp, 16 predicted proteins | sample TNRBio252014_DNA_FD_185870 | JGI IMG/M metagenome (GOLD analysis project Ga0209573, IMG submission 185870) | Wastewater treatment Type I Accumulibacter community from EBPR Bioreactor in Madison, WI, USA - TNR Reactor_6/25/2014_ DNA (SPAdes)... | ecosystem: Engineered > Bioreactor > EBPR >...
GAATCAACCCGGCGAATGAATCAACATCTCACCACGGAACGTGCGGAAGGTCAAATGCGGCGAGGAACATTGGCGGGATTGGGTGTAGTCGCGGATTTCGGTAGGTCCTCCTTGCCGAGGAGGACTTCGCGGGTTGCCGCGACCTGTGTGCACTTCAACCAGGGTACCGGGCTGATATCCTGTCGCCTGTTGCACACGGGGTTCGCCTTGCGGCAAAATCCTTTCCGGCAGAAAGGACCTACTTTCACAATCATCCGCGACTACACCCCGTCGGAATCGCAATCGAGTCGTGCGGGAAAATTTCGCGCAGACCGCTATCCTTCACGGTTTGGTTCTAGTCTTCCGTTCCCCACCAAGCCGCAATTCTCATGGCCCGAATTCAACAACTGGACACTCACGTCGTCAACCGTATTGCGGCGGGCGAAGTGATCGAACGTCCGGCGAGTGTGGTCAAGGAACTGCTCGAAAACAGCGTCGACGCCCTATCAACTCGAATTGAAGTGGATGTCGTTAACGGCGGCATGGATCTGATTCGAATCTCGGACAACGGGGAAGGCATTCATCCGGACGATATGCTGCTGGCGGTGACCAGTCATGCGACCAGCAAAATCCGATCGGATGCAGATCTGGATCATGTGAGTACTCTGGGATTTCGCGGCGAAGCGCTGGCGTCGATTGCGTCCGTTGCGAAGTTTCGCATTCGCACTCGGCCTGACGAATGTCCGGTGGGGCGAGAACTGGAAAGTCACGGCGGGCAGATTGTTGTGAACCGTGACTGTGGTTGCCCGACTGGCACCGTGATGGAAGTTCACAATCTGTTCTTCAACACACCGGCACGTCGCAGGTTTTTGAAGAAGGGCTCGACGGAGTTTGGGCACATTGCCGAACAATTCTCACGGATTGCCATCGCCAATCCCAATCTGCATCTGGTGCTGCGTCACAATGAGAAACTGGTTTATGAACTCCCCGCGACCACCAATGCTCTGGAACGAATTCGCCATTTCGTGGGAAGCGACGTGGCCGACCATCTGATTGCGGTGACTTCCGAAGCGGAACTGGCAACCGGTGGAAGCATTCGACTTTGGGGCTTCGTCGGTGAACCGTCACTCAGCCGGTCTACTCGAAAGGACCAATATCTGTTCCTGAATGGTCGCTGGATTCAGGACCGCAGCCTGCAGCATGCGTTGGGAGAAGCGTATCGCGGACTGCTGATGGTGGGCCGCCATCCTGTGAGTTATCTGTTTCTGGAACTGCCGCCGGCCATGGTGGATGTCAACGTGCATCCCACCAAAAGCGAAGTGCGGTTTCAGGACAGTCAGCTGTTGTATCGGCAAATGCTGAAGACACTTCGCGACAAGTTTCTGACGCTGGATTTTCAATCGGCAATTGATGTGGGACGAGGTCCGAAACCGAATGCTGGCGAGCTGCGTTTTGAAAAGCCATCCTCCCCTATCGATACTCAGCGCGAACTGGATCTGTGGGCAACAAAGACCGCGATCGTTCAGCCGCCTCGCATCGGAGCTCAGGCGTCATCCGTGCCGCACCGCACTGAAGGATTTCGGTCGTCAGCCAATGATCGAGCGGTCTTTACCAATCCGGATGTCGTCGCCGCGTTTGCAGTGGATTCGCCGCTGACCAATCGTGTGGAATCGGAGACCGAGTCAACGGCGCCCATCGGCGAAGACAGAAACGATGTGCTGGCTGAGTCCAACTCATCTCTTTCAGCCATCGACGATCACTACGAGGCCGCAGTGAAGAGGGCAACACCGGCTGCAAAAATCGAGTCAGTTGCGGAGCCTTCCGTCGCCGCGACTGGAATCACGCCCTCTGAGAGTCCTCAGACAGTGGACAACCTGGCGAGGAACGGGCCGACAGATCACGGTAATGAATTCCGCGCGATCCAGATTCACGACTGCTACATCGTGGTGGCCAGCGATGCAGGGCTGGAAGTGATTGATCAGCACGCTCTGCACGAACGTATCCTGTACGAACACCTGCGAAATCGGATTCTTGGTGGCGGTGTGGAACGCCAGCGACTGTTGATTCCGGAAACACTGGAATGTTCTGCCACCGAATGCGCGGCGTTATTAGAGTCTCTGGATCTGTTGAAGGAGATCGGGTTTGAGCTGCAGGAATTCGGCGGCACGACTCTGCTGCTGATGTCCCACCCGACTCTGATTCCTCGCGGTAATCTGGTCCGAACAGTGAAGGACTTTGCCGAGCAGTTGCTGTTGAACGATGGCAAGATGTCGCGCCGCGATTTGCTGGATCAAATGCTGCACACGATGGCCTGCCGAGCCGCGATCAAATCGGGCCATCGACTGACCAATGAAGAAATGCAGGAACTGCTGAGACAACGGCATCTGGTGGACGATTCGCACCACTGCCCCCACGGTCGGCCGACATCATTGACTCTCAGCCGCGGCGCGCTGGACCAGCAGTTCGGTCGGCTGGGTTAAGGCTCAAAAGTGCGCAGATCGTTGCAAAGGCCCCTCATCCGCCCTGCGGGCACCTTCTCCCGGCGGGAGAAGGGACAACAGTGCGCATCGGCAAGACGGCTCATTCTGATCCAGTACATTCATCCGCTATCAGGTGAGGGCCGAGCGAATGCGATTGACCAGGCGGTTGTCGTCGGCGGCAGAGCCTTTCAGATAGTAGGAACTGGCCGCAAGGAACGCCGGACGATGTGCGGGGGAAACTTTCAGGCAGTCTTCCAGAATGGCCGAACTGAATTTGTAGTCGTGTGAGTCGTCACCTTTCAGGAAGACCAGTCGTCGAGCGGCGTTCATCAGCGTCGTTGCATCACCCTGACCGGACAGGTAAGTCATCACCTGTTGAGCAGCCTGCTGCGGTTTTCGTCCGATTGAATCGAAAATGCTTTCGAGCGCGATTGGCTCAGTGGATTCCAACGCCGTCAGTTGATCGATCGGAGAATCACTGACTCCGCCCCGCGACTTCATGGATTCGCGGAACTGCGGCAGGAACGCGGCGTTCTGCAGCAGGAGCCGCTTGCGGGTTTCGGACGAGCCTACATGATCAAACAGAAAGCGAATCGCATTCGTCGTGGTCATCGCATGCAGAGCCACGATGCCCGTTTGACGCATCAGCAGTTCGCCTGAGGCCAGGTGCAGGGCATCATAAATGGACTGTGGTGCGATGGTGCGATTCAATTGGTCCACCACGCACGTGACGGCTTCATCGGCCGACCCTGTTCGCAGCACTGTCAGCAGTTCAGACGTGGCTGCAGGGTCGGTTGTTCCGGACTCCCAGCCCGATCGAACCGTTGTGGCTATCTGCTGAATCTTCTTCCAGGAACGATCCGGAGCCAGGTCATTGGTCGCGGGGTTTGGTTCGCCGTTGTGATTTAGAATTGCGTAAGCCAGGGAACGCAGCACAGGTTCTGAATGTTCCCATCCAATCGTCTGCAGAGTTCTCCAGGCGTTGGCCAGATAAATGGCTTTATGACCGATGCTGCGGAAATCGCGAGCGGCATAAGCGGCGAACAGCTCCAGCACTTCACCCGCTCCAAGACATCGAGCGACTCCGGCAGCGGCCACATCGGCCTGCGCTTCATCCCACGACGTCATCGACTGATGAAAGACGTCGCGAACCCTGTCCACCGTGGAGACTCGCGATTCATCGACTGGCGGCATTGTCCAGTTGCCTTCGCTGACATCACGAGCCTGCGAACTTTTGAATTCATCCAGTGCCCACAGAATTGGCAGCCAGCGGTCTTCGGACGGAGATGCCAGACTGGCCAGATGAGCGGAATTCACCACCAGCACCGCATGAAACTTGAATCCTACAGCCGGACGCGGTTCGACATTTCGCACGCCCGCCAGCAGCAGTGCCGCAAGGACCTCGCGATAACTGAGCCCTGCGCGAATCTTCGAGCCGATTTCTTCCATGAGTCGGTCACGAGACGTGGTTTCAATCAGTCGGACCAGCGGCTCGATTTCAGGTCTTAACTGAACCGTGCCCGGGATCGGTTTGAGCTGTTCATCAGTGATGGGGCCCAGTCCGGCGATCAATGGTCCCGCAGAAAACAGCGAGACAGATGCTCCCGTGGCAGTCAGCAAACGACGGCGTGAAAGTGGCGGCATGACATGGCCTCCATGAGTGGGTGAGCGAGGAACAGTCTGACGTTTAATGTACCCGCGAGACATGGCTCAGGAAAAGCCGCGCCGAGAAAAACAGGTGGCCGCTGTGTCCGTGTTCGTCGGGATCGGAATCCATGACGGCGAAAAGTGCCTATGAGAATGGTTGTCGGATCGACTTCCTGACAGAATTCCGGGAAATCGAACAACTCGCCTGTTAAGCGTGCGACGAGAGTCAGGTTCTGAGCCAGGACGCAGAGATCCTGAAGCATGGTGAGATCCTGCGGAGTTGCGACAAGAGTTCATTGGGAAGGTCGAGTGATGTCCAGCGAGATCAAGCAACGAGTGGCGGTGTCGGGAGCATCCGGGCTGGTCGGTACAGAACTGACTGCACGGCTGACGAGGGATGGTCATTCTGTGATTCCTCTGGTCCGAAAGGCCAGGAATCGCGGAGATGAAATTGTGTGGGATTCCGCGACAGGCGTTGCCAATCCGATGCAGCTGGAAAACATCGACACGATTGTGCATCTGGCCGGAGAAAACATTGCCGGTGCACGCTGGACGGCTGCCGTGAAAGAGAGAATTCGCAGCAGCCGAATCGATGGTACTCGGGCGCTGGTGCAATCCCTCAGCAAAGTTCAGAAGCGTCCCAGGACGCTGGTCTGTGCGTCGGCTATCGGCTTTTATGGAGATCGCGGAAACGAGTCCCTGACGGAATCGTCGGCGGCGGGTTCGGGATACCTGGCCGATGTCTGCAAAGCGTGGGAGCACGAGGCGCTGGAAGCCGTTGATCTGGGCGTGCGAGTTGTCTGCGTACGAATTGGTGTGGTACTGAGTCCCAAAGGCGGTGCGCTGGCGAAGATGTTGTTGCCGTTCAAGCTGGGGCTTGGCGGGATCGTGGGTAACGGGAAACAGTATTGGAGCTGGATTGGTCTGAACGATCTGGTACGTGCGCTCGAATTCTGCGTTGTCAACGATTCGATCCGGGGACCGGTCAATGCAGTCAGCCCGGAACCCCTGACGAATTACGATTTCACGAAAACTGTTGGGCGAGTGCTGCAACGGCCGACAATTTTTCCGATGCCCGCTTTCATGGCTCGTCTGGTTCTGGGAGAGATGGCCGATGAACTATTGCTGAGCAGTATCCGAGTGGAACCGCAGCAGTTGCGGAAACAGGGATTTCAATTCGAGCAGCCGGATCTGCAGGCTTGTCTGATCCATGAACTGAAATGAGTGATCGTCCTCAACCATCTCTGCTTCTTTCCCGCTGGCCGCGGATCGCCCTGCTGGTTGCTGCGGCGCAGTGTCTGATCTGGGGCGTATTCATCATCCTGCTGCCGGAACGATCATCGCTGGCCTATGGTTTTGCGCAGCCACCGAAGGAGTTGTTTCTGTGGCAGGGAACTGGTCTGGTCATCCTGCTTTACGGCGTTGGTTACGTGCTGGCTTCGACGAATCCGAATCAGCACTGGGGTATTGTGCTGGTTGGACTGCTCGCAAAAATCCTGGGGCCGATAGGAATGGTCTGGTCGGTCTGGCACGGAGCTGTGCCTGCTCGAGTGCTGCTATTGATCCCGATTCACGACATTTTGTGGTGGATCCCTTTTGCCGTGATCGTGCAGCGAGGAATTGCAGCGCGAGAGACAGAAGTTTCGGTATCAACGGAAACAGGTCTTCCGTCGGCGTGATCAATCAGACATCGACCCATCGCCGCGACTGATGGCTGGCCAGAATCGCTTCACACAGCAGAATTTCCCGGTGGCCGTCTTCGAAGGTCGGGAATGGTTTTCTCGCGGAAAAGTCGTTTTGAGCGATGTAGCGATAGAAGCTGCGGAACAACTGTTTGAAGCTGTCCGGGAATCCTTCGTTGTGTCCGCCCGGATACTGAGCGATCGCCGCTGCCGAATTTCCCAACAGAGCCGGATCACGGATCAGAGACTGATTGGGCTGATCGCGATGGCCGATCCAGAGTTCGTTGGGTGTTTCGCTGTTCCAGGCAAGTGCCGTGCGCGAGCCGGCAATTTCAAACCGGACACAGTTTTTGCGACCGGCGGTGGTCTGCGAAACCCACAGACATCCATTCGCTCCGTTTTCAAAACGCAGCATCACACAGCCGCAGTCGTCCGTCGTGATGTTGACTGCTTCCGTGTTTCGTGGCGCAGCGCCTTTGCCCGCAAATGTTTCGACTCCACCCTGAGGCCGTTGGCGCTGCGAATGAATGGTTCTCAGGTCTGCGCAGACGGAAACAATGGGCTGTCCGGTGATGAATTGCACCAGGTCCAGCCAGTGAGTTCCGATGTCTGCCACTGCACGAAGTTCGCCGCCATCTTCCGCAAGGACTCGCCAGTTGAAATCGGTCGGGTACAGCAACCAGTCCTGCACATAAGAGCCGGTCACGTGCAGCAGTCGGCCTGTTTGTCCCGACTGCATCTGTTCGGCTGCTTCGTGACACAATGGATAGAAGCGAATGTTGTAGGCCACTCCCGCGGCCAGTCCGCTGTCAGCCGCAAGTGCAACCAGCTGCGACGTTTCGCCGGAATCCATAGCCAGCGGCTTTTCACACAGCACATGCTTGCCGGACTTCAGCACAGACTTTGCCTGCTCGAAGTGAAAACGATTGGGCGTCGTCAGATGCACGCAATCGATTTCCGGATCGTCCAGAACGTCGTTCAGCGTTGTGTACTTTTCGGAGATCGCCAGTTTTCGAGCTGCGTCCTGCGATTTCGCGGGGGTCGAACCGATGATGGCCGAAACCTGAACGCCGGCGCGACGCAGGGCCTCGACATGAACGGGGCCGATAAAACCTGTCCCAATAACCGCAGCCTGAAAGACTCGCATGACAGTGCTCCTGGGATCTGCAGTCAATGGGAGCGGCTGCAGGAAATCGTGCTGAAGAATTGGGTTGTTTCGCGCGAAGGGCTCATTAACACAACTCGATTTCGACCATTTCGCCGAATCCGTGCGAATTCGCAAGTGTGTTGACGGCAGGGACACCCGTGGATTTGTGGTTTGCCGGTATCAACCTCGAAGCGACGGGATTGAAGCGGCGAACATCTTAAAGGGTCACTCAGTCCGCCGGTACAACACAAGGAAAATACTAACCCACATCGCCAGCGTAGAGCTTCATCGCTCGCCGTGACCCTCTGCGATTCGGCGAGCGGCCCGGTGTCAACCGGCCGGTACAAATCTCGCTTTCAGTGGGGACAGTGGCAGCGCAGCCAGTTGAACAGGTCTTCGACCTTGTGGAACACAGTCATGGTGTTGCGGCATCGTGCGGACAGGAATGCTTCGGATTCCATCGTATCGATCAGTCGGCTCAGACCGTCATACAGCCCGGCAACATCCAGAATCGCAATCGGTCGGGCATGCAGATCCAGTTGAGCCCAGGTGATGGCCTCGAACAATTCCTCCATCGTGCCAAAGCCGCCAGGCAGGGCGATGTAGAGATCGGACAAGTCATGCATCGTCGCCTTTCGCTCATGCATGTTTTCTGTCAATCGCATATCGGCCACGCCGTGATGCATCAACTCGACAGTTGCCAGGTGTCGCGGAATGACACCGATCACCTGAGCCTGTTTCTGCAGCATCGTGTCTGCCAGAACGCCCATGATCCCCGTGCTGCCGCCTCCGTAGACCAAAGTGTGTCCGTGGTCCGCCAGGAAGTTTCCCAGGTCACGCGCGGCCTGCGCGAATTCCGGGCGACGTCCCATGCGAGCACCGCAGAACACACAGACTCGGGCCATGAATCTCTTTGCCTTTCTCGGCTGAGCACAGTACGTGTCAGCTGACGACGATGGGAATTCAGGATCGTGGGCATCGAGATCGGCAAAGCGGAACTCAGCTCTTCTGTGGTGGCTCGACCACTTCGATATGCAGGTCGCGCAACTGGCGATCATCCACCGAGGAAGGCGCGCCGGTCAGCAGATCTGCGGCCTTTTGTGTTTTGGGGAAGGCAATCACGTCCCGGATGTTTTCGTCTCCGGCCAGCAGCATCACCCAGCGGTCCAGGCCCAACGCGACTCCGGCATGCGGAGGAGCTCCGTAGCGCAGCGCCTCCAGCAGGAAGCCAAAGCGACGTTCGGCTTCTTCCGAGTTGATCTTCAGCAGGTCAAAGACCATCTGCTGGACTTCGGAATCATGAATTCGCACGCTGCCGCTGGCGGCTTCATAGCCGTTGACGACCAGGTCATAGCTGTCCGCTCGAACCTTGCCCGGATCCGACTTCAGATACTCCTGATCGGCCGGATTCGGTTGGCAGAATGGATGATGTTCGGCGTCAAAGCGGCCTTCTTCCGCATTCCATGTCAGCAGTGGGAAGTCAAGAACCCAGATGCATTTGAATTCACTGGGGTCGTAGAGATTCAGTTCTTTGCCCAGTCGGTTTCTCAGGTTCGCCAGCGCAGCGTTCGTGACTTTCGGAGTGTCTGCCACGAACAGCAGCAGGTCGCCATCTTCGCCGTTCATACGACGAATGATGTCCTGCTGCTGGCTGTCGCTGAAGAACTTGGCGATGGTCGATTCCAGCTTTCCGCCGGCGACTTTCATGTAGGCCAGTCCCTTGGCGCCGAAGTCTCCCACGAAGTTTTTCAGATCCACATCCAGTTGGCGTCGGCTGTACTTTTCAGCTCCGCCTTTCACATTCAGGCCACGAACACGACCTCCGGATGCTGTCACCGCTTTAAAGACGCCGAAGTCGCTGGCGGCGGCAATGTCGCCAATGTCGACAATCTCCATGGCGAAGCGGACGTCGGGTTTGTCGCAGCCGAACCGTTCCATCACATCAGCGTAGGTATATCGCGGCAGCGGCGTCTGAATTGTGATGCCGCGCACCTTCTGCATGACAAAGGCCACCAGGCCATCGATCATATTCAGGATGTCGTCGCGTTCGACGAACGCCATTTCGAGGTCAATCTGAGTGAACTCGGGCTGCCGATCAGCTCGCAGGTCTTCATCTCGAAAACACCGTGCGATCTGATAGTAGCGGTCATAGCCAGCCACCATCAGAATCTGCTTGTAGATCTGCGGTGACTGTGGCAGTGCGTAAAAGCTGCCGGGATGAACTCGACTGGGCACCAGATAATCGCGCGCGCCCTCGGGAGTGCTGCGGCCCAGCATCGGAGTTTCGATTTCCAGAAAGTCGCGAGTGTTGAAGTATTCGCGGACCGCCTGAACCAGATTGTGTCGCAGGATGATGCTCTTCTGCAGTTCCGGTCGGCGGAGATCCACGAACCGATACTTCAGGCGAAGTTCTTCGTTGGGAAGCACGCCGCCTTCCAGTTCAAACGGAGGCGTTTTGCTGCGAGACAGCACAGTCAGCTGCGTGACGCGGATTTCAATCTCTCCGGTGGCCAGTTTGGAATTGACCAGGCCATCACCGCGGTAACGCACCTCACCTTCGACTTTGATCACGTCTTCCCGTCGGAGCTTGCGGGCTACTGAATCCATTCGGCTGTCGTCTTCGGTGATGAAGACGACCTGAGTTTTTCCGTAGCGGTCGCGAAGGTCCACGAAGACCAGTTCTTTTCCCTGTTCGCGATAGCTGTTGACCCAGCCGGCCAAAGTCACGGTCATGCCGGCGTGTTCGCGGCGAAGTTCTCCGCAGTTGTGAGTTCTGTGCACGAGATTCAAATCCGACGTAAAAGTCTGAGTATCCGTAGGCTTCCTGATGGAAAGGGGCGGAGTATAGGAACGTTTGAACCGTGCGAAAAGAAAGCTTCACTGCGAAAATCCCGCGGCATTCTGCGGCCAGGCACATTGCGACAGCCGGAATTTCTGCAGCCGATGTCTCAGCTGGCTGTCAGTTCCTGGATCAGCGCATCGATCTGCAGGAGGACTCGATGGCTTTCGGTGCGAGTCCTGATTTTTTTGAGATAAGTGACGGCCACATTCACCTCGCGACGGGCCAGCATGCGAGCTTTTCTGAAGCGCACGTCCCAGATGGCCGTTTCCATCATCAGTTGAGCGGACTGTCGTTTCTGACCGAACGATTCCACATTCAGGTTTTTGGACAATGTGTCCAAAAGCTCTTTCTTTTCGAGGGGTGGGAGTGACGACGCATCGATTTCGGCCACCAGGTCTTCGTATTGTTCGAGTGTCTGATTCAGGTGGTCAAAGACGATTTCACAACTGCGAACCATGGATGTCTGCAGAGCACCTCGAAGCTCCTGCAGGGCCTTCTGATTGGACAGCCGGGCCGATTCTTTTTCCATGACCAGAGTGGCCTGCATTTTGGCCGTCAGGCGCGCTCGTTCTTCCTGAAGTTCCTGCCTGCGCTGGAGTTGTCGGAGCGTCTTCTGGCGAGTTCGCTTGAGAAGCCGGCTTTCTTTCCAGTGGGAAATCGAACGAGGCCAGAGAAAGCTGACGACCTGAATCGCAAGCGACATCAGTCCCACGCAGGCTGCCACGATCAGCGAAGTGATTCCAAAGGTCAGCAGGCCGCCGCGCAGCAAAGACACATCGAAATGGCGTCCGGCGATTCCGAATGCATACAGCATCGAACCGCTGGCCGCGCCTGCCAGAAAGAGAAAGACGCCACCCGCGACCAGAATCCGCACGTTCGGGGATTCGTCTTCGGTGTCAGATTCCGTTGTGCTGCGTTCCCTGGCCATTCCCGATATTCTTTCGCGATCTGCGAGGGAACGCAAATTCGTGACCAGCGTGGACTCGCAATCTCATAGTGACGGGAATTCATGGCAGGAATTCACAGATGACGCTTTTGTACATGGATGATCGTTTCCTGACGCATGAAACCGGGCAGCATCCGGAATGTCCTCAGCGATTGCGGTCGATCCATGAAAAACTGAAAGCCTCCGGATTGCTGAACAGGGTGACTCGTTGCGCGGTGAATGCGGCAAATGATGCGGACATCCTGCGAGTTCATACGACCGAGCATCTGAAGTCGATCCGTGATTTCGCGGCGGCGGGTGGTGGACGCATTGAAGTGGACACCGTGATGAGCCCTCATTCTGCTGAAGTCGCTGCGCTGGCTTGTGGGGCCGCGGTGGATGCCGTGGAACGAGTGATCAAGGGGGAAGCGAAGACGGCGTTTTGTGTGGTGCGTCCGCCTGGACATCACGCATTGCCCGACGGGGCGATGGGTTTCTGTTTGTTGGGCAATGCCGCCGTGGCAGCGCGGGCTGCCATTCAGCGGCTGGGACTGAATCGAGTTCTGATCGTGGACTGGGATGTGCACCACGGCAACGGAACTCAGGACGTATTTTACGAAGACCATCAGGTTGGATTCTTCTCGGCTCATCGGTTTCCATTCTATCCGGGAACCGGTCGCAAGTCAGAAACGGGGCGTGGTGACGGCCTGGGGACGACCTTCAATCTGCCACTGGCGTTTGGGATCTCGCGGAAAGAGTACCTGTCGGCTTTTGAATCCATGCTGACGAAGGCAGCCGATCTGATGAAGCCGGAACTGGTGATCCTAAGCGCCGGCTTTGATGCTCATGTGGACGATCCTGTCGGTTCTCTGAGTCTGGAGACGGAAGACTTTGAGCCGCTGACCCGACTGGTAAAACAAGTCGCAGCGACGCATGCAAAAGGGCGTTTGGTGAGCGTGCTCGAAGGCGGTTACAACGTCGAGCGACTGGCAGATTGTGTCGAAGTGCATTTGAGCGGTTTGATTGACTGAAGCGGATCACCCACGGGTGCCATTCAGACGGCGCTACGAGTTACGTACTGGGGTGAGTTGCTACAAAGCTGTGGATTCTAACCGCGGTGATGAGGCCGTCTTTTGTAGTGGAAGTCGTGAGACTTCCAAACGCTGTCCCGTTGTCCGGCGCAACTCCGAATTCTCACGAATCCGGCTACCCAAATCGAAACGGAGACCGGCGAAGTGGCCTGTTTTCGGGTGCCTGTGCGAGTTTTGTCGAAGGTTCTTCGCCGTTGTCAAAACGGCAGGTCGTTTGCGGTGCAGCGAGGTGCGGCATTGTAAAGATATCTGCAAGTCGTTTGTCAGTGGAGACTTGCGATTGTTGAGTTTTCTGTGGCACGCCATTCGCTCTTGGCGGCGAGCGATCATTCGTTCTGCAATTGTGACTGTTGCGGCTGGCAGTTGGGCCAGACAGCGGTGGGCAGCGGCAGAATTGAAGCCGAGCAGTTTCGAGGCGATTGGCCTCAGGGAAAATTTAACGGGTCGTAAGAGACAGGTCAGGAGAAGATCATGGCGAAGAAGGCTTCCGCAGGCGGCACGCGCATTGTGCCACTGGGAGATCGTGTGGTGCTGAAGCGAGCCGAAGCAGAAGAAAAAACGGCTGGTGGAATCCTGCTGCCCGATTCAGCCCAGGGTAAGCCTCAGCGGGGTGAAGTGATTGCCGTGGGCGACGGTCACGTCAATGACAAGGGTGAGCGGATTCCGCTGACGGTTAAGGAAGGCGACCGCGTGATCTTCAGTTCTTATGCCGGCGACGAAATTGCCGTTGGCGACAATACCTATCTGCTGATGCGCGAAAGCGACATCCTGGCCACAGTCTGATTTGCAGCCAGCCGGATCGGTCGCAGCGTTCTGTTCGCTGCACGACAACGGGCTGTGCATTCTGAATATATTCAAACAACTGATTTTTCTCAGCGGAGAATTTCGACATGGCAAAGATGATTGCCTTTGATCAGGAAGCTCAGGAAGCCATGCGTCGTGGAGTCACGAAGCTGGCACGAGCCGTCAAAGTGACCCTTGGCCCTCGCGGTCGCAACGTGATTATTGAAAAGAGCTTTGGCTCGCCAACCGTGACCAAGGACGGTGTCACCGTCGCCCGCGAAATCGAACTGCCGAACAAGTTCGAAGACATGGGGGCTCGAATGGTTCGCGAAGTGGCCAGCAAGACCAGCGATGTGGCTGGTGACGGAACCACCACCGCAACAGTTATGGCGGAAGCCATCTACAACGAAGGTCTGAAGGCCGTCGTGGCTGGTGTCAGCCCGCTGGAAATGAAGCGCGGGATGGACAAAGCCGTCTCCGATATCATCGAAAACCTGCGGGGAATGGCTCAGGAATGCCGCTCCAAGAAGGCGATTGCCCAGGTTGGAACTGTTGCCGCCAACGGCGACGCGGAAATCGGTCAGATTCTGGCCGATGCCATGGAGCAGGTTGGCAAGGACGGCGTCATTACCGTCGAAGAAGGCAAGAGCCTGGAGACCAGCTTCGAAGTGGTCGAAGGTTTGCAGTTTGACCGAGGTTACCTGTCACCTTACTTCGTCACCGATTCAGAAAGCATGGAAGTCGTTCTCGAAGATGCCTATGTGCTGATTCACGAGAAGAAGATTTCCAGCATTAAGGATCTCGTGCCGATCCTGGAGAAGGTCGTCAATTCCGGCAAGCCGCTGCTGATCATCGCCGAAGAAGTCGAAGGCGAAGCACTGGCGACTCTGGTAATCAACAAGCTGCGTGGGACCTTCCGAATTGCCGCCGTGAAGGCTCCTGGCTACGGCGATCGTCGTAAGGCGATGCTGCAGGACATCGCCATCATGGTTGGTGGTACGGCGATCTTTGAAGACCTGGGGATCAAGCTGGACAGCATCGAGCTGTCTGACCTGGGAACCGCTCGCAAGATCGTGATCGACAAGGACAACACAACCGTAGTCGAAGGCGGCGGAAAGAAAGCCGAAATCCAGGCTCGCATTGAACAGATTCGCCGTGAGCTGGCAAACAGCACCAGCGATTACGACAGCGAAAAGCTGGAAGAGCGAATTGCCAAGCTCGCTGGCGGAGTGGCTCAAGTGAATGTCGGAGCTGCCACCGAAAGCGAAATGAAGGAAAAGAAGGCCCGCGTCGAAGACGCCCTGCACGCCACTCGCGCTGCAGTTGAAGAAGGCATTCTGCCTGGTGGTGGCGTTGCAATGCTGCGAGCATCCACAGCTGTGAAGCCCGGCAAACTGTCTCACGACGAAAAGGTGGGCTACGACATCATTGTCCGCGCCTGCCGAGCTCCGCTGACTCAGATTGCTGACAATGCCGGCGTTGACGGCGGCGTCGTGTGTGAAAAGGTGGCTTCAGGCGAAGGCAACTACGGTTACAACGCCGCGACGGATAAGTTCGAAGACATGGTGAAGGCTGGAGTTATCGACCCCACCAAGGTTACTCGAACGGCTCTGCAGAACGCCGCCAGTGTTTCGACTCTGCTGCTGACCAGCGATGCGTTGATCGCTGAAAAGCCGAAGGACGAGAAAAAGGGTGGTGGCCACGGCCACAGCCATGATGAAGACATGTATTGATCATTCAGCAGTCCGCTGAATTCGTACAGTTTGCAGAAGCCCGGTGTGATCCACCGGGCTTCATTGCATTTACGGCTGTGTCGATTTGTCGTGGCAGCAGACACTCAGATCCGGCAGACGAAATACTCCACTGCGTGAGACGGCAGCTCTGGAGACAAGCGACGGAAGTCCTTTTGGTCGCCCACAGACTTGTGGCATCGGCTGATGGGGGCCACACTGACGTTGTTGAGTTCAAGGCTGGAGACTGCGTGGCAGGCGTCGTTGGAAGGTTTCCTGCCGAATCCTGATCGACAGTCGCTGCATCACTGAAAATTCCTCGATCCTGACTGTTCACCATGAAGACACTGCTGTTTTCTATCGTCGCGGCGATGCTGCTGATTCCCGCTTTGCATGCCGCTGATGACGTGTTAGTTGCCGACTTCGAAGGCGACTCGTACGCGCCATGGACGACCACAGGGGAGGCCTTCGGGCCGGGACCGGCCAGAGGAACCCTGACTGGCCAGATGCATGTTGATGGGTTTCAGGGAAAGGGGCTGGTCAATTCCTTCTTTCAAGGCGATGGCACGACCGGAACACTGACATCCCCTGAGTTTTCCGTCGAACGAACTTTCATTGCGTTCCTGATTGGCGGAGGACGAAACCGCGATCTGCTGTCCATGCAACTGGTGGTCGACGGCACTGTCGTGCGACAGGCGACAGGGCTGAATGATCAGTCCGGCGGCAGCGAGTCGCTGGTTCAGGCATCGTGGGACGTGCGTGAGCTGCGCGGGCGGAAGGCTGTGATCCGTATTGTGGATAATGCCACTGGTGGCTGGGGCCACATCAACGTGGATCACATTGTCCAGACCGATCAGAAGCCGCCGGGTTTACTGGAAAATGTTCAGCGGGAACTTGCCATCTCGCGACGCTATCTGCATGTGCCCGTTCGGAACGGCGCTCCCAAACGAGTCGTCACAGTCTTTGTCGATGGCCGGAAGGTAGTGCGAAATGACATCGAACTGGCAGAGTCAAAACCGGACTGGTGGGCTGTGATGGATGTTTCCGCCTGGAAGGGAAAAACGTTGACTCTGCAGGTCGATCAGCTCCCCGAAGAATCGACCGGGCTAAGCGCAATTCGTCAGAGTGACGAGCTTCCGGACATCGATCGACTGTATCAGGAACCCCTGCGATCTCAGTTTCATTTTTCCCCGCAACGAGGCTGGAATAATGACCCAAATGGAATGGTCTGGTTCAACGGGGAATATCACCTGTTCTTTCAGCACAATCCCTATGGCTGGGGCTGGGGGAACATGCATTGGGGACATGCGGTCAGCCGCGATCTCGTTCACTGGCAGGAACTGGGGGACAAGTTGCTGCCCGATGAATTCGGCCCGATGTTCAGCGGCAGCGCAGTGGTCGACTGGAACAACACAAGTGGGTTCGGAAAGGACGGACAGCCTCCGCTGGTTCTGTTTTACACGGCGGCCGGAAACCCCACAGTGCAGTGTCTGGCGTACAGCACCGACGGACGGACGTTTACGAAGTTCGACGGCAATCCGATCATCCCGCAGATCACTGGTGGCAACCGCGATCCCAAAGTCATCTGGCACGAGCCCACTCGTCAGTGGGTGATGGTGCTGTATGTGGAACTGCCAGGAAAGCAGCACACCGTCCATTTCTTTACGTCATCCAACCTTCGCGAGTGGACCCTGGCGAGCGTGACGAAAGGTGGCATCGATGGAGACAAGTATCTGTTTGAATGCCCCGACTTCTTTCCACTGGAAGTTGACGGCAAACCGGACAACTCCCTTTGGGTACTGAGCGGTGCGGACAGCCAGTACGCGGTCGGTTCGTTTGATGGCAGGACGTTTGAACCGCGACAGGAGAGATTGCCCGGGCATCGAGGTCGTGGGTTTTACGCCGCGCAGTCGTTCAGTGACATTCCGCCGACTGATGGCCGACGGATCCAGATCGGCTGGTTTCAGACGGAAACCCCGGGCATGTCATTCAACCAGTCGATGACCATTCCGCTGGAGCTGAATCTGTTGTCCACTCCGGACGGTCCACGGATGACATATACGCCGGTGAAGGAACTGCAGACGCTGCGAATGAAGTCCCATCAGGTTCCGGCGTTCACTCTGAATGCGGGTGATCCCGATCCGCTGAAGGGAAGACAGGGCGAGCTGATCGAATTGCGAATCACGTTCAACCCTTCGTCCGATGCGCAGGTCTCGCTGAAGATTCGTGGGGCAACGATCGAGTGGCATGCAGGAACTCAGGAGCTGTCAGTGAACGGGCATCGAGCGCATGCCCCGCTGCTCGATGGTCGACAGAATCTGACCATTTACAGCGACCGCAACGGGCTGGAGGTGTTTGCCAGTGGTGGACTGACCTATGTTCCCATGCCCTTCATCGCCAGGCCCGATGATCTGACACTTCAGATGAATACCACCGGATCGATCAATGTATCCTCGCTGGAAGTGCATGAGTTGAACTCGGCGTGGACGTCGCGTTGATCTGTCCCCGAAGTGTTTTCTGACCTCTGAACCTGCGGAGCGCACGTATGTTTTCACCTGCATTCATTGTCCGTCGCAGTCTGATGATTGCTGGCTTGTTGTGTTGTGCCGCAGCGTTGCAGGCGGATGAACCGGAGGTAATGCAGGACGCCCCCGGTCGCTGGACTCGCGAGCAGGCGAATGCCTGGTATGACAAACAGCCCTGGCTGGTGGGCTGTAATTATCTGCCCAGCAATGCGATCAACCAGCTGGAGATGTTTCAGGCGGAGACCTTTAGTCCGGATCTGATCGACCGGGAACTGGGATACGCCCAGCGGCTGGGATTCACCAGTGTGCGCGTCTTTCTGCATGATCTGTTGTGGAAACAGGATGCCGAGGGTTTGCTGAAGCGATGTGATGAGTTTCTGGCGATCGCGGCCCGACACAACATCAGCGTGATGTTTGTCCTGTTCGACAGTTGCTGGCATCCGATTCCGAAGCTCGGCAAACAACCCGAGCCCCTGCCCCATACTCACAATTCCGGCTGGGTGCAGAGTCCGGGGATTGAAATACTCAAGGATCCCTCTGCTCATCCGCAGCTGAAAGAATACGTTCAGGGAGTTGTGAAGCACTTCGGCAGTGATGAACGAGTTGTTGTGTGGGACGTGTGGAACGAACCGGACAATTTCGACGGAGGGGCTGCGAAGCGTCAGGGCCTGGAGCCCCGCAATAAACCGGCTCTGGTGAACGCGCTTTTGCCGCAGGCGTTTGCCTGGATTCGCGAGGTGAATCCGTCGCAACCGCTGACGTCCGGCGTCTGGCGGGATTCGGAAAACATCGTACGGCTGGATGACTGCAAACGGATTCAGCTCTCACACAGTGACGTGATCAGTTACCACACGTATGGAGATGTGCCGTCTCTGCAACGGTGTCTGAAGAACCTTTCCACCTTTGGCCGCCCCCTGCTCTGTACGGAATTTATGGCTCGACCAAACGGCAGCGTATTCGAGCCGCATCTGGCGCTGATGAAGGAAAAGAAGTCGGCCGCCTACTGCTGGGGGTTTATCAATGGGAAGTCCCAGACGATCTATCCGTGGGATTCATGGACCAAAACCTACGACGGTCCGCCGCCCGTGTGGTTCCACGACATTCTTCAGCCCGACGGATCTCCATTTCGACAGACCGAAGTGGACTACATTCGTCGAATCACAGGGGCAAGTCCCTGATGCGAGTCGGAATGAATCAAAATGAATCGCACTCGGTGAGCTGACGCCGCACCGCTCGCCGAGTGATGTGAGTGAGGCACTGCGAAACTCTGGCGAGTTCGGCTGCGAAGGCATCTGGAGCTGGAATCTGGAACCTGTAAATCAGGCCAGAATGTCGCGGATCACTTTTGCTTCCTCGACACCTGTCAGACGAGCATTCAGGCCCTGAAATCGATAGGTGAACGTGTCGTGACGGATGCCCAGCAGATGCAGCATCGTGGCATGCAGGTCATGGACATTGGTGACATTTTCGGCGGCCGCATAACCCAGATCGTCGGTCGCTCCATAGACCAGACCGCCGCGAATGCCAGCGCCGGCCATCCACATGGACATGGACTTGTTGTGATGATCGCGTCCGATGGTGCCTTTGTTCTTCTGAGCCATCGGAGTTCGTCCGAATTCCCCACTCCAGACAATCAGTGTGTCTTCAAACAAACCCCGCTGCTGCAGATCCCGCACCAGCGCCGCGCAGGCGCGATCCACTTCGGCACAGCGCAGAGGCAGTTCTTCCTTTAATTGGCTGTGGTGATCCCAGTCGCGATGGTAGAGCTGGATGAATCGAGTTCCTCGTTCGGCCAGCCGACGGGCCAGCAGGCAGTTGCTGGCGAATGAGCCATCGCCGGGCTGGCAGCCGTAGGATTCCAGAGTCGCCTGAGTTTCGCCCTGAATGTCCATCAGGTCCGGAATACTGGCCTGCATCTGAAAGGCCATTTCGTACTGAGCGATCCGTGTTTCTATCTCCGGATCCGGGCTGGCAGTATGAAACTGGCGATTGAGCGCCGTGATCGCTTCGAAATCGGCCTGCTGCTGCAAACGTGAAACGCCGTCAGGATTGCTGAGGTACAGCACAGGGTCGCCCTGATTTCTGAGCTGAACGCCCTGAAACTTGCCTGGCAGGAAACCGCTGCTCCACTGCCTGGCGGCAATCGGCTGAGGCGATCGACCTTTGCCGGTCGATGTCAGTACAACAAAGCCGGGAAGGTTGTCGGCTTCACTGCCCAGACCATACGTCACCCAGGCACCCATGCTGGGACGTCCGGCGATCTGAGATCCGGTGTTCATAAACATGTGAGCAGGATCGTGGTTGATGGCTTCCGTCGTCATCGATCGGATCAGGCAAATGTCATCCATGATGCTGCCGATGTGCGGCAGCAGGGTGCTGATTTCCGTCTGATTCTGTCCGCACTTTGTGAATGGAAACACAGGGCCCTGACACAACAGTTTCTGACCCTGTAATTGCGCCAGTTGCTGACCTTTGGTCAGACTTTCCGGCATCGGCTGGCCATCCATCTCCGCCAGTTTTGGTTTGGGATCGAAGGTTTCAAATTGAGACGGCCCGCCAGCCATCGTCAACCAGATGACTCGGCGTGCTTTCTGTGGCAGAGGCAATGGATTGACCACGCCTTTGGAATCCGCCGCAATTGCGAATGACGGCAGCAGGGACGAAAGCGCGATTGCTCCCGGGCCCATGGTACCGGATCGCAGGAACGATCGCCGAGTCGCCAGGAGCTGCGGTGACGGCACTGTGCGATTGAGTGATGTCAGTGAATTCGAAGTCATGGGGAGTTCTCGATGGGTGTTCACCTGGGGCACATCAATAATTGTCGTAGCCGAACTCGTGAGACTTCGGACCGAACTCTCACGAGTTCGGCTACGTCCGCACTTATTTCTGCGCCGGTTCTTACTGACGCACGATTGATTCGTGCAGATTCAAAAGGACTCGAGCGACATGCGTCCATGCAACCAGTTCCGAGTGATCCAGTTCTTCGGGAGCAGCATTGAACCCGACCTTCAGCAGCTTCTCACGACCGGCCGGATCGCCTTCGACAAGTTCCCGCTGACGCTGGAATAACTTCAGCAGCGTTTCCAGTTCGATGGGACTCGGTGATCGCTGCAGCGCCTGCTGGTACATCCACTGAATTCGTTCTTCCGGAGTGCCGGAACATTCCATTATACCGCGGGCGGCGAAATGTCTGTACGCCTCGACGAAACTGGGATCATTCATCAGCACCAGTGCCTGCTGAGGAATGTTGGAACGACTCCGGTCGGCCACACATTCTTCGCGGCTGGGGGCGTCGAAGGCCAGCATGGCGGGATGCAGAAAGGATCGCTGCCACCAGGTGTAGAGTCCTCGTCGATACTGCGATTCGCCGTTGTCCGGAACATAATCGCGAGTCGGGAAATTCAGGTTTTCCCAGTAACCGGCAGGCTGATACGGCTTCACGCTGGGGCCGCCGATTTTGCGAACCAGCAGACCAGAAACCGCCAGCGCGTTATCTCGAATCAGTTCGGCTTCCAGACGAAATCGGCTTTGACGGGCGAGTTCACGATTCTGGGGATCGGCCGTCAGTTGTGCGGGCGTCGCGGCAGAATCCTGGCGATACGTGGAACTCATCACGATCGCTTTGACCATGTGCTTCATATCCCAGCCCGAATCCATGAATTCACAGGCCAGCCAGTCGAGCAATTTCTGATTCGGCGGCAGTTCTCCCTGTGTGCCCAGATCTTCCGGTATGCGGCTCAGTCCGGTACCGAAGAACTGTTTCCACAGTCGATTCATCACGGTTCGTGCAGTCAATGGATTGTCTCGTGATACCAACCAGTGCGCTAGGTCAAGACGGTTGAGTTCTCGATCGGTGACGGCAGGCTGCGGAAGATAATGCGGCACAGCCGGTTTCATGACTTCGCCCGATTCATCCATCCAGTTGCCACGAGGCAGAATGCGGACCGTGCGGTGATTTGGCGTACTGATGGACACCAGGCATTTGGGAGCGGACTCGATCAGTTTCTTCCGTTCGGCTTTGGCCCCTTCGATCGGACTTGTGTTGGCACCCTCTGAGTCTCCGGCCGCCGAGGTGATGGCATTCAGTTCTGAAAGTCGCTGTTGCTGTTCGGGCGTCAGTATGGGCATGCCATCTTCGCGACGGCCGATCGGGGCTTCCTGAATGTCGGCAAAGAACGCACCCAGAGCGTAGAAGTCACGAGTCGTGAAGGGATCGAATTTATGATCGTGACATTGAGCACATCCGGTGGTCTGACCCAGCCAGGCCGTTCCAATTGCGCGGACTCGGTCCATCAGCATTCGGGATTCGTAGTCCTTCGGCTGGGCTCCGCCTTCTTCGGTGGATAAGACAAGGCGATTAAATGCCGAGCCGACTCGAGTTTCCTGAGTCGCGTCAGGCAGCAGGTCGCCGGCAATCTGTTCGAGGGTAAAGCGATCGAACGGTTTGTTGTCGTTGAATGACTGAATGACCCAGTCACGGTATGGCCAGACATTTCGCGGCACGTCGCTGTGATAGCCAATGGTGTCGGCATAGCGGACCACATCCAGCCAGTCGAGTGCCATGCGTTCGCCGTAATGCGGACTCTGCAGTAAACGATCAACCAGGTGCTCGTAAGCATCTGCCGATGTGTCCTGTTCGAATGCTCGGACCTCGGCGGGTGACGGTGGTAATCCGGTCAAATCGAATGAAAGCCTGCGGATCAGAGTCCGGCGATCGGCTTCCGGCGAACGCGTCAGGCCCAGACGCTGTAATCGCTGATCGACAAGAGCATCAACAGGTTGAGCTCCGTTCGGTACAGGCGATTTCAGCGGAGGTTCATAGGACCAGTGATTCTGGTATTCCGCTCCTTCACGGATCCATCGTCGCAGGAGTTCCTTCTGTGCTGCGGTCAATTGCTTATTGGAATCGGGCGGCGGCATGATGACATCGGGATCGCCGGAATCGATTCGTTCCATCAGCTGACTGGCAGTCGGATCACTCGGCACAATTGCCCGTGCATCCAGCGCCGCCTGACGAATGTCCAGTCGCAGATCGGCCTGGCGATGTGACGCATCGGGGCCGTGACAGGCGAAGCAGTTTTCGGACAGGATTGGGCGAATGTCCCGGTTGAATTCAATGGCATCTTCCGCGAACAACACCGGGATCTGCAGCGAAGCGGCCACGCTGCACACCGCAACTGCAACCAGGAATTCTCGACGTGGCCAATGCATCATTTTTATCCCGTTGTGGAAGCTGGACACTGACCGATGGGAATGACATCCCGCAGTTATTTTAGCAGCTTTCGGAACTCTTTGAGTGATCGAGTGTTGGCAACGTCTTGTTTTGTAAGTCCCGCACGGCGCGCCTGATCAACGCCGTATTGCAGGACTTCGAAGCCGTTGACGCTGTGCGAATCGGTACTGATCACGATGGGAATCCCAAGGTCTTTCGCGGCAGCGGCATGGATATCGTCCAGATCCAGTCGACTGGGATGGGCATTGATTTCCATCATGACCTGATGGTCGGCGGCCGCTTTCAGCAATTCGGAAATGTTGACATCGGCGCCTTCACGCCGTCCAATCATCCGGCCCGTGCAGTGACCGATGATGTCCACATGGGGATTGGTGACGGCCGTCATCAGTCGTTTCATGATCTGTTCGCGAGGCTGTTTGAGCCCATAATGCAGGACGGCGATGACCCAGTCGGCTTCCTGCAGAACGTCATCCGGAAGATCCATGGTGGCGTCTTCCAGAATGTCACATTCGATGCCGCAAAGGATCTCGATGCCCCTGATCTTCGCTCGGACTTCGCGGATGTGGTTCCAGTGTTCACGCAGGCGGCTGGCATCCAGACCATTGGCCATCGACACGCGTTTGCTGTGGTCGGTGATGGCGATGTACTTCAGTCCGCGGGCTTTCGCGGCTTCTGCCATTTCTTCGATGGTTGCCGCGCCGTCCGAGGCGACTGTGTGCATATGAAGATCACCCTGAATGTCGTCGATCGTGACAAGTTCTGGCAGACAACCGGCATCTGCCCATTCGAACTCGCGACGGTTCTCTCGCAGCTCGGGAGGGATCCAGGGCATTCCGATTGCTGCGTATACGTCTTCTTCTGTGGCTCCGGCAATCTGTTCTTCGCCACGGAAGACGCCGTATTCATTGACCTTTAGTCCCAGGTCTTTCGCTCGACCTCGAACAACGACGTTATGTTCTTTCGACCCGGTGAAGTATTGCAGAGCAGCTCCGAAGGACGCTTCCGGGACAACTCGCAGATCCAGCTCCACTCCGGTCTTCAGGCGAACTCGCTGTTTGGTGTCGCCTCGCTGTAACACCGATTCGACCAGCGGATGGTGGGCCAGTCGATCCATGGGAGGTCCGGGATCCGAACAGGTCGCCAGCACGTCCAGATCACCACACGATTCCTTGCGACGGCGACAACTGCCGGCCACTTCCACCTGTCCGACTTCCGGAAGTTCCTTCAGATCTTCGACGATGGCTTCTGCAGCGGCCCGGGCATCGGCGATAGAGATTCGCTGGCTGTTCTGAGTGGCCTGATCGATGTTCTGCAGGATCGAATCTTCGGTTTTCTTTCCGAAGCCCTTAAGTTTCGAAACTCGTCCCGCTTCACAGGCGGCCTTCAGGTCGGCCAGTGACTTCAGGCCCAGCTCATGAAAGAACACGGCCACTTTTTTGGGGCCGACACCCGGAATGCGAAGCATGTCGAGCACTCCGGATGGCACTTCCTTTTTGAGTGCTTCCAGGCCCTCGTGTTGATT
>Ga0209573_1002458_pt1 | contig 23578 bp, 15 predicted proteins | sample TNRBio252014_DNA_FD_185870 | JGI IMG/M metagenome (GOLD analysis project Ga0209573, IMG submission 185870) | Wastewater treatment Type I Accumulibacter community from EBPR Bioreactor in Madison, WI, USA - TNR Reactor_6/25/2014_ DNA (SPAdes)... | ecosystem: Engineered > Bioreactor > EBPR >...
GGTCACCGTCCCAGGATTGGAGGCGCGTCACCCGACTCCAGCTCGCTCCGCCGTCGGTCGTCCGGTAGACGCCGTCCATTCCGAGCATCAATACCGTGTTAGAGCTCGTCGGGTGGACGGCGATGGCCACCACCGAAGACGGGGCCGTTCCCGTCGGCACCGAGCCGGTGACCGGGTTCCAGGTTGCGCCGCCGTCCGTGCTCTTCTTCACCCCTCCAAAGGTCATCGCCGCCCAGATGACCTGGGAGTTCCCCGGATCGACGGCCAGGGCGTTGACGAAACTGTGCCCGGGGCCCGTGTAGACAGGGGCCCACGTCAGGCCGCGGTCCGTGCTCTTGTAGATGTGGTCGACCGTCCCGGCGTAGAGCGTGGCGGACGAGGAGGGGTCGATCGCCAGAGACAGCGTCGACTCGAGGAGGACCGGGACGTAGGTCGCTCCCGCATCGGAGCTGCGCCCAAGGGCGCCACCGGTGCCGGCATAGACGATGGAGGCGTTCGACGGGTCGAACGCGATGACCATAGTCTCGAAGCCCGTCGAGATGGCGTTCCAGGTGATGCCGCCGTTTCTCGTCACCGAGTATCCCGTCGTCGTTCCCGCCACGATCGTCGAGGCGCTCGCGGGGGACACCGCGAGCGCCGTGACGGACGATCCTGCGGGGCCGATGGGGCTCCACGAGTTCGTGCCGGCCTCGAGACGCGGCGAGGGGGCGAGGAGGGTGAAGAGGGCGAGTAGCGCCGGGGTGGCGAGAGTGCGGGTGGCCCGGAGCGTCGTGTGGCTCATCCGGAGTTCCCTTCCGAGTCGCAGGCGGGCAGGGCGGCAGCCTCTACCCCTGGGACTCACCTCGAGCTGCAATGCGGCACGGCACGATAGAGGAGATGTCGCAACGCTGCAAAAATCAGGACCAAGCGAGGCCGGATGCCGACGTCACGGCTCGCCCAGGCGCGGCGGCCGACGAGGGGATACTCGCCGAACGGCGGTAGACTCCCTCGCTTCGGTCCAGCCGGCCCGTGCGAGGAAAGACCAATGATTCAGACAACGCGTCGCTCCCTCTCGGGGAAGCTCTCGACCCGGCCTGCCGGGTTTCGGCTCGCCTTCCGCGGCGCCCGTACCGCGATCGCGGCCCTCGCGCTCTCGGCCCTCCCGGCCGAGGGGCAGAAGATCACCGAGGTCGTCTTCGACCACGCGGGGACGGACACGCACGAGTACGTCGAGATCGCTGCGAACCCCGCGAGCGTCGTGCCGCCGGGCGTGAGCGACACGCTCCTCGTCGACCTCTCGTCCTACCGGATCGTCGAGCTGGACGGGAGTGCCGCCGGGGGCGGCAGCCCCGGGAGGATCCTCAACGTCATCCAGCCGGGGACGACGAACGGCTCGGGGCTCTGGTCGACGGGCTACCTGACCTCGACGCTGGAGCGGCCCGTCTTCACGGTCCTTCTCGTCTCGGGGTTCTCGGGATCTGTCGGGGACGACCTCGACGCCGGTAACGACGGCGTGCTGGACACGCAGCCGTGGAGCGCGATCGCCGACGGGGTCGCCTTCTCGGACGGCAGCGCAGGACTTACCTACGCGGCGCCGGTTCTGTATCCGGGATTCGACGGCGTGGCGGCAGCCCCGGGCGGAGCATCGAGGTTTCCGTACTACAGCGATACCGAGTCCGTGACCGACTGGAAGCGGAACGACTTCGACGGCTCGGGGCTTCCGGGATTCGCCGGGACACTCGCGTCCGGCGAGGCGCGGAACACGATGGGCGGCGTTACGCGCGTGGCGCTGGACGACTTCTACGCGGGCGTGGACGCCACCAGCCAGGCGGCGCTCCGGTCGACGGTCCACGCGGCGATCCACACCCACCTGCGATTCCCGTACTCGGCGTCGACGACCGACACCTGGGACATCCTGGAGATCGCGGACGAGGACCCGGTCGACTCCGCGCGCATCCTCGACATCTACAGGAACGCCTCGTACAGGAAGAACTCGATCGTCGCGGGCGAATACAACCGCGAGCACTCGTGGCCGAACTCGCTCGGCTTCAACAACGACGAGGCGGCTTCCGAGTACACCGACTGCCACCATCTCTTCTCGTCCGACATCTCGTACAACTCGAACCGGGGAAACCAGCCGTTCGGGACGTGCTCGGCGGGCGCTACGGAGAACGCCACCGTCGCGAATCACGGTTTCGGCGGCGGGAGCGGCGTCTACCCGGGGAACTCGAACTGGGACAACGGCTCCGTCTACGAGGTCTGGAATCACCGGCGCGGGGACATCGCCCGCGCGCAGTTCTACATGGACGTCCGGTACGAGGGGGGCAGCCACCCCTACACGGGCGCATCGGAGGCGAACCTCGTCCTCACCGACAGCGGCTCGCTGATCCAGACGGGCCAGCCCTACATGGGGTTCCGCTCCGTCCTTCTCCAGTGGCACCTCGACGACCCCGTCGACGACGACGAGCGGGCGCGGAACGACGTCGTCGAGAGCTTCCAGGGGAACCGGAACCCGTTCGTCGACCACCCGGAGTGGGTGGAGTGTCTTTACCAAGGCAGCTGCGGCGGCAACCCGTCCATCGTGTTCTCCGGCATCCAGTCGGCGACGGACCCGGACCTCTGCGCTACCGGCGGCGTTGACGTGACGTGGAGCGCGCCGCTTTTCTGGAACGACGACTGCACGTCCGGCTGCGGCCGCGGCTTCCGCGTCCTACGGGACGGCGTGGCGATCTCCGCGGGCGGCTGCGTCGGTCCCTTCTCCGCCGCCGCGTCCTCCTGCACGGACACGACCGGCGTCGCCGGCACGACCTACGGCTACGCCGTCGAGGCGTTCAACCACGAGGGCGAGACGAGCACGGGCAACGGACCGAAGTCTGCGGCCGACCGGACTGACGACGGTCTCGCGCCGGTCCTCACGGCCGGGCCGTCCACCTCGTCGGCTGCGGCGTCTTCGTTCACGGTCACCTGGACGACGGACGAGCCGTCGGACAGCCGCCTCGACTACGGCCTCACGGGCTCCTACGGCTCCACGGCGTACACCGCCGCGCCCGTCACTGCGCACTCGCTCACGGTGACCGGCCTTGCGGCTTCGACGGAGTACCGCTTCCGCGCCGGATCTACGGACCCCTGCGGCAACGGACCGGTGTGGTCCGCCGACGGCACGGTAACGACGGCGGCCGTCAGCACGACGCTCGACGTCGGCGGCTGGAAGCTCGTCCAGACGAGCCCGGACATGACCTACACGCTGCCGCCGGGGACGGCCGTCCCGGCGGGGGGGTACGTCGTCATCGGGCGGAACGCGGACAGATCCGCCTTCGAGAACGAGTGGGGTGTGACGCTCGCGCCGAACGTCGTCTACCTGAACGCGAACAACATGAGCGGTCCGCCGGTGATCAACGGCAGCGAGACGTTCACGCTGAAGAACGCCGCAGATGTCGTCCTCGACGGCCCCACGATCGTGCTGCCGTCGACCTCCCAGAGCGTCCGGCGCAACGATCCGTGCCTGCCCGCGGGTTCGCCGGGGAGCTGGACGACGGGCGCCCTCGGCACGGCCACGCCCGGCTCGGGGGCCGGAGCGGGCTGCGGGACCGGCCTCGTCATCAACGAGTTCAGCGACGCGAGCAACTACTTCTACGAGTTCGTCGAGCTCCACTGGGACTCCCCCGCCGCGGCGCCGGCCCCGGCCGTCGCGACGGGCGCGACGAGCGACATTTCGACGACCGGCGCGGTGCTCCACGGAACGGTGAACCCGAACGGGTCGGCGACGACCGCCTCGTTCGAGTGGGGCCTCTCGACGGCGTATGGAGAGACGACGGCGGGGCAGTCCCTGGGCTCCGGCTCCGCGCCGCTGCCCCTGTCGGCAAGCCTGACCGGGCTCGCCCCGTGCACGACGTACCACTACCGCGCGAAGGCGACGAGCGCGGGCGGGGCGGCGACCGGGGGCGACGCCAGCTTCCGGACGGCCTGCACGGGCGGACGCTTCTACACGCTCACGCCCTGCCGCGTCCTCGACACCCGGAACGACGCGGCGATGACCGACGGCGTGCCGCGGGAGGTCGCGTTCCACGGCGCCTGCGGCGTCCCCGCAACCGCCCGGGCCCTTGCCGCGAACGTCACGGCGACCGAGCCGACGGCGGCCGGGTTCGTGTCGGTCTATCCAGCGGACGCGCCTTCGACGGGGACGAGCGTCGTCCACTTCGCGGCCGGGCGGACCCGCGCCTCGACGACGATCATCAAGCTCTCCGACGGCGGCACGGGACGTGCACGGCTCGAGGCGACGGTGCCAACGGGGGGTACGGCTCACGTCATCGTCGACGTGAGCGGATACTTCGACTGAGCTGGCGAACCGGCTCGACCAGGAGACCTGATGGATTCTTCGACCCGCCGCGCGTCGATTCCCGTCCTGCTCTGTACCCTCGCGCTCACGGGGGTCCCCGCGGCCTTCGCGGACGAGCCGAAGGCGGCCGATAATGCCGGCTTCCCGGGCCGGTGGGCGCTCACGCAGGCGAAGGACAACGTCGACCTGAGGTCGAAGTCTTCTGGCTGGAGCGTGACGCCCAGCAGCGAGCTGGGTGCCGGTGGCGTAGGGGGAATGAGCGGCGGAGGAGGATTCGACCTCCCGCTCGAGGTGATGACGGATGCGCGCCTGCTCGTCGTCGCCGACGACGGGAAGACGCTGAGCGTCACCTATCCGACCGGACGGAAGCGGGTTTTCGTGACCGATGGCCAGAAGCGGTACCTCGACGACGGTGACGGCCCGGCCGACGTCACGTCGCGCCGGTACGGGTCGACGATCACCGTCGCGTCCGAGTGGTTCCGGGGCTACAAGCTCAGGGAAACGTGGGAGCTGCAAGCCGGCCCGCGCCGCCTCGTGGTGACGGGAAGGGTGAAGGGGCGCGAGTCGCAGCAGTACGTCCGGACGTACGAGCCGGCACCGCCCGAAGCGCCGCCCGCGCCCACCGGGGCCGCGGGCTCGGGGTCCGTGGCGGCGACCGCACCCATAGAACCGACGCCGGACGCGGCGCCCGTCGCGACGGGGGAGCCGACGCCCGCCCTGGTGGACCGCCTGGGCGAGTGCTCCATTCGTGCTCCCCGGAATGCCAGCTCCGCCGAGCTGAACCGGCTCGTCCGTGTGTCGCAGGAAGCGGCGGCGAAGACGGCGGTGGCGTCGCTGGCGCCGCTCAAGGCCGGCGACGTGATCTCGTCCGACGTCGAGCCCTTCGAGGGCTGTCTCGTCTGGCCCTTCACGCTCCGGCTGCCCGAAAGAAAGGGTGTCCAGGAGGTCTTCGTGGACGCCGGCGACGGGAAGGTCGTCCGGTCGGAGTTCGTGCCGATGGGAACCCCGGCGGGAGAGGCGCCCGTCCCCTGAGACGACCTGCCGTCAGTGCCCGGCGGGTACCTTCTCGCCCGCCTCGATCCTGACGGGCAGGACGTTCTTCGGCAGCGGGAGCGGGCAGGTCGCGTAGGGCGTGAAGGCGCAGGGCGGGTTCTCGGCGAGATTGAAGTCGAGAAGAACCCGGGTTGCGCCCGAGGACGGCGCATCGGCGTAGAGGAAGCGGCCCGCCCCGTAGGACTCGGTGCCGGCGGTCGCGTCGCTGAAGACGAAGAACAGGGTCTTGTCGGCCGGCGACTCGACGGTCGGCTCCAGGGTGAGCTCTCGGCCGCCGATCGTGAACCGGACGAGGCCGGGAGCCAGGGCCTTCTGCGGTGGGCCCTGCGCCGATGGCACCTCGACTTCACGCGGAGCCTCGTAGGGCTCGAACCGGGCCTCGACGCGCAGCGCCGGATCGACGGGAAAGTAGTCGAGCCCCGCAAAGGACGTTCGCCGGGGGCTCTCGGGGTCGCGGGCTCTCACCGCGAGCCGGCCGCCCCGCTCGATGACGGTGAGGCGGGCGCGGCCGATGGTGACGACGTCGGGCTTTCCGTCGCGATCCGAGAGGAGGGCCACACCGGTCGGGGGAGCGCCGTTCACCGCGACGGGTGCTCCGGGCTCGACGCGCAGGTGCACCGAGCCGTCCGGGCCCAGGTCGAACGAGGCTGCCCTGGCCGGAAGGCCCGGGACGTCGAGGGCGATCGGGGCCGCCGGGTCGGCCCCGACGGCGTTCTCTCCGGGGGTCAGCCAGTGGAGCGCCACGAGCGTGAGCCAGCCGGTCTCCGACGCCAGTCTCTTCTCGCGGAGGGCTCTGGCCGTCCCGATCTCCGCCGCGTAGGCAGGGTCGGCGGCGGGCGGCCGCCTGCAGGCGAGAGTCGCAAGGACGATGAGGAGCACAGGAAGGGCTCGGCGCATGCGACCTTCTAGCACGGCTACGGGCTCGGGGGTCAGGCCGCAGGTGGTTCCGCGATCGGGAGGCTGAACGCGAAGACTGCGCCGGGGTCCGTGTGCTCGAGCCGGATCCGTCCTCCCTGCGCCTCGACTGCGAGGCGGCAGAATGCGAGGCCGAGGCCGGTCCCGCGCCCGGGCCTGTTGCCGACGACGAACCTCTCGAAGATCCGCGGCCGGAGCGTCTCCTCGATCCCGGGTCCCGCGTCGCGAACGAGCAGCTCGACCATCGTCCCGTCGACGCGAGAGCTCACGCGGACGGGCCCCGCTCCTGGTTCGCTGAACTTCACGGCGTTTCCGACGAGGTTCTCGAGGACGCGTGCGACGAGGCCCGGGTCCGCAAGGACGCGGGGAACGCCCTCGGGGATCTCGGAGATCAGCTCCAGTCCGCGCGCCTCCGCGGTCGGCATCGCCATCTGCAGCACGTCGTCGACGAGCGCGGCGAGCGGCACCTCCTCGCGCCGAACGGGAAGGGCCCCTTCCTCGAGGCGGGCCAGCTCGAGGATTCCCTCGACGAGCTTCAGCTGCCTGCGGGTGTTCCGCTCGGCAGCGTCGAGCAGCCTCCGGTTGCCGTTGTCCAGGCCGGGCGCCTCGCCCAGCAGCTCGAGCGCGCCCATGACGCCGGAGATCGGACCCCGCAGGTCGTGGACCATCATCCGCGTCAGCTCTTCGCGGGCCTGGGCGAGGCCGGCCTTGCCGAGGCCGAGACTGATGGCTTCGGCCAGCGCCTCGGCCAGATCCACGTCCGTGGTCCCGAAGGCGCGGGGCCGCGAGCTCTCGAAGGCCGCGACTCCAAGTGTCCGGCCGAGGTGCCGGAGCGGGACCGCCAGGCTGCTCCAGCGTCCGGTCTCGGCGGCGGCACCAGACGGCGCGTCGTCGTGCTGCGTGACCCCGCTCTCGAGCGCCCTGCCGAGAATCCCGTCGTCGATGCGCGGGCGCGGGCCGGGAAGGCCGTCCGTCTTTCCGTGGAGGCGGAAGTGCCCGTCCTCGCCCGGGATCGCAAGATAGACGCGTGACCAGGCCGGGTCGTTCGACAGGGTCTCCGCGGCGAGCGCGACGATCTCCTTCGCGTCGGTCCGCCGCGCCGAGATCTCGAGAACCTGGTTGAGGAGCTCCTGCCCACGAGTCGCCCGCTGGCGCGCATCGGCGATCTGGGCGTTGCGAAGGGCGAGACCGATCTGGGCGGTCGTCGAATCGAGAAGTAGACGGTGCTCCTCGCCGAAGTGGCCCGGGTCGGGGTGGACGAGCGTGAGGACCCCGGCGAGCGCGGAGCCGCTCGCGATCGGGGCGGAGAGGGCCGAACGGGTCAGCTCTTCCTGGCCGGGAATCCTGTGCCAGCGGGTGTCGGCGTTCACGTCGACGACGATGCCGGCAGTCCGGTGGCGGATGACCCAGGCCGCCAGGCCCTTCTCGAGGATCGTCGCGGCCTCGCTTTGCCCGACGGCGATGTTCGTCGTCTCGTGCGTGAAGAGCCCCCGTACGAACCGCCCCTCCTCGTCGAGCATGAGGAGGCTGGCGCCCGCGGCCCCGGTGAGATCGGTGGCCACGGTGAGGACGCGCTCGAGGGTGGTGTCGAGGCTCGACTGGTCCCCGGCGGCGCGGGCCACGCTCAGGAGGTTCGCGAGGAGGTCGTTCTGCGACTGGACCACGGTCGTCAGCCGGCGGCTCGTGTTCGCAAGGAGGGTCGTCGTCCAGACGACCGCGCAGAGCGTGCAGAGGAGCGGCGGGACCGCCATCCAGGGGCTCGCGTCGAGCATTTCCCCGCCCACCAGCCCCGTACCGATGGCCACCGCCCGGGCCCAGAAAAGGAGCGCGCACGCCCCGAGGGAAACCGCGGTGACGGTCTCCAGGGTCCTGGGACCGGTGCGAGGGCGCCGGTGCCAGCTCGTCCAGCCGGCGGCCCCCAGCAGGCCGGCCACGAAGGCGCTCGAGAGGATGGTGCGCACGTCGGCGTCGTACCGGACGAAGGTGTAATAGCCGAATGCCGCCGTCGCGGCCAGCCCGGTCGCCACGGTGATCCGCCGTCCCGGGGGGCGGCCGAAGATGAGATTCGTCCCCTCGAGGACGAGAGCGGCCCCGACCACGACGAGGACGTTCGCCAGCCAGTACGAGAACACCGGCGAGATCCGGCCCTGGAGAGAGAAGAGGACGAGGCCGACGAGAAAGAGGGCGTAGCTCTTCGCGAAGCGGTCCGGACCGCTCAGCGATTTCAGCTCCCGCCAGGCGAGCGCGACCGAGATGACGAGACCGGCGAAGACGACGGCGCTGGCTACGAAGAGCGTCCGTGCGTCGATGACCGGCAGCATGTCAAGGGGAGATGATAGGTCTACGAGGGGGTTTTGTCTTCTGTGGGAACAATGAGACGGGCCGGCGGGCTGCCATCCTCGGGACAGGGGTCGCGCCGTGGCATCCCGTCGAGCAGGAAAGCGGGGGCCGTGAAGTTGAGACTGCCCCCGAAGCGAATCACCCTGTATTCTGGCCTGTGGCCCCGGGAGAGGTTTCCGGGACGCGTTACGCGATGCGAAAAGGCCTCGGGGCGGGTCCGAGAACCCGGGATCGGGGCCGTGAGGAGGATGCATGGATTTCTCGATCAAGGTCGACCCTTCGACGTGGCAGCGCTACATATCGGTCCCGCGGAAGGGCGAGTACGTGCTGACGGACTCCTTCCTGAACAAGGGGACGGCCTTCACGGCGCGTGAACGGGACGAGCTCGACATCCTCGGGCTCCTGCCCCCCGCGATCTTCACGATCGAGCAGCAGCTGACCCGGACCTACGAGTCGTTCAGCGCCAAGCAGACGCCGCTCGAGAAGTACATCTACCTCGCCAGCCTCCACGACCGCAACGAGGTGCTCTACTACCGTCTCCTCGACGAGCACCTCTACGAGATGCTCCCGGTCGTCTACACGCCGGTCGTGGGCGAGGCGTGCCAGAAGTTCTCGCACATCTTCCGGCGCGGGCGCGGCCTTTACATCGGCATCGACCAGCAGAACAACATCGAGAAGATCCTTCGCAACTACCACGCGACCGAGCCGTCGGTCATCGTCGTGACGGACGGCGAGCGGATCCTCGGCCTGGGAGACCAGGGCGCGGGCGGGATGGGAATCCCGATCGGGAAGCTCTGTCTCTACACGGCCTGCGCGGGCATCTCGCCCTATTCGACGCTCCCGATCACCCTCGACGTCGGGACGAACAACGAGGAACGGCTCGCCGACCCGCTGTACGTCGGCCTGCGCCAGCCGCGGGTCCGGGGCGCGGAGTACCAGGAGTTCATCGACAAGTTCGTCGCGGCGGTGAAGAAGGTCTTTCCGAACGTCCTCCTGCAGTGGGAGGACTTCCTCAAGGACAACGCGATCTTCCAGCTCGAGCGGTTCCGCAACGAGCTGCTCACCTTCAACGACGACATCCAGGGGACGGCCTCCGTCGTCGTCGCCGGCATCTTCGGCGCGCTGCGACTCACCGGCGGGAAGATGAGCGACCACCGGCTCGTCTTCGCCGGCGCCGGCGCGTCGGCGCACGGCATCGCCGAGCTCTTCGTCTCGGCGCTCGTCGAGGAGGGGATGCCGGTCGGAGAGGCCCGCAAGCGGATCTGGACCTGCGACACGAAGGGGCTCGCCGTCTCCGACCGGGCGGGGCTGGAGGGCTTCAAGAAGGAATTCGCCCGCGACCGCGCCGAGCTGGCCGGCTGGAAGGTGGCCGACGCCGGGCGGATCTCGCTCGAGGAGACGATCGAGAACGCGAAGCCGACGATCCTCATCGGCGTTTCGGCAACGCCGGGGACGTTCAGCGAGGCCATCGTGAAGAAGATGGCGGAGATGAACGAGCGGCCGCTCGTCTTCCCGCTCTCGAACCCGACGTCCAAGAGCGAGTGCACCGCGGAAGAGGCCGTCCGCTGGTCGGACGGCCGGGCCATCGTGGCCACGGGGAGTCCGTTCGCGCCGGTCGTCCACGACGGCGTGACGCACCGGATCGGACAGTGCAACAACGCGTTCATCTTCCCCGGCGTGGGCCTCGGGGCGTGCGTCTCCAGGGCGCGGCGCATCACCGACGGGATGTTTCTGGACGCGGCCAAGGCCCTGGCGACCCATGTCACCGAGGCGGACATCGCCGAGTCGGCCGTCTACCCGCAGATCGGGACGATCCGCGACTGCTCGCACTCGGTCGCGTGCGCCGTCATCCGGCGGGCGGTGAAGGAAGGGCACGCCGACCCGGAAATCCTCGTCAACCTCGAGGAGACCGTCCGGCGGGCGATGTGGTATCCGGAATACCTGCCGATCCGGTACGAGCCGCACCCGGGCTCCGCCTAGCCTGAAGAGGGGGGCGGCTCGCGTGATGCGCGAGCCGCCCCCCTGTGCCTTCGTATCCGCGCTTCGGGTGATTCCACACGAGGCAGAACGCGGCCCTCTGAAGTAGACTCCCCAGTCGGCAACAGGCAGCGTGCGGCAGATCAAGGAGACGGATTCGCGCCTCGTCGAGTGCGCTCCCACGGCATGCGTGAGCGTCGCATCGTGCGGCTCGTTCTGACGTTCCCCGACCCCGGGCGCGGGCGGCGAAGGAGCATCTTTCTCCGGGACGGCCTCGTCGTCGGAAGGGAGAGCGGCCCGGACCGGATCGTGATCGATGCGCCCGGGATCGCCCAGCGGCACGCGGAGATCGTCCTCCGCGCCGACGGATCGCCGTCGATACGCGCTTCGTCGCCGGATGCGGCGCTCTTCGTCAACGGACGCCTCGTCGATTCCGCCGTCCTCCTGGCCGGCGACACGGTCCAGCTGGGCACCGTGGTCGCGCGCGTGATTCACGACAGCGATCGCTCGTGGAGCGAGTCGCCCCGGGTTCCAGCGCCGGCTCCCGTCTCCCGACGGGAGAGGCTCCTTCATCGGCGTGGAACGCGGGAAGGACTTCTCGCCGTCGCCGGGCTCGCCGCCTTCTTCCTGGCCGGTCGATTCCTCGCTTCCGGAAAGCCGGTTCCGAGGCCCGCACCGGCACCGGTACCAACGCCGGCGGCAGCGTTTCCCGTCCGAGGGGAAGAGCGGTCGCTCCGCCCTTCGCCGGTCCCGTTTACCTCCCGCAGGCCGATGCCGTCCACGCCGTCGATGCCGTCCAGGGAATTCGTCTTCCGCCAAGGGCAGCCGAGCCTGGACGAGGTCCTGAAGGCCGTCGTCGGTATCACCCACACGGAAGGGAACCGGGGCCAGGCCCTGGGCTCCGGCTTCATCGCCACCCCGGGCGGGCTCGTCGTCACGAACGCCCACGTGGTGGCCGGGACGGCGGACGTCCAGGTGATCCTTCGGGACGGCTCTCGCGTCTGGGGCCGGGTCGTCGACGCAGACTCGCTGCGAGACGTCGCCCTCGTCCGTCTTCCCCGCGGAAGCCCCTATCCGTCGCTCGCCGTCGAGTCCACGAGCGTCGTGCGGGTCGGCGAGAGCGTCTGGGCCGTTGGGTTTCCCTATTCCGAGTCGCTGGCGTTCACCGTGACTCGGGGAATCGTGAGCGGCGTCCGCACGCTCCCGGACGGCTCGCAGTTCGTTCAGCACGATGCGGCCATCAACCCTGGAAACAGCGGCGGGCCGCTCGTCGGCGAGTCGGGCCGCGTCCTCGGCATCAACACGTGGAAGCTGGCCGGTAACGATCGTCTCGGATTCGCCGTCACCGGGGACACGATCCTGGATTTCCTCAGGGGCCGGGACGAATGAGGCGGGACCAGTTCGTCTCGGAGGTGCCGGTCCGCGGCGAGATCGTTCCGGCCGGCGACGGCACGTGGGCGCTGGAGAGGCGGCTCGACCCGGCCTTCCTGCACCTGAAGGCGGCGCGTGAGGCGTTCCAAGCGGAGGTCGAGGCGGCCCGAAGGCAGCTGGGAAGGCCCGCCGGTCTCGCCGTCGTCCACGAAGCGACGGTCGGAGAGGAGCCGCGCCTCGTGCGCGAGTACCGGCTGGAGGGGACCCTTCGGGACCTGCTCGTCACCGGCCGGGCGGTCTCCGTCGAGGATGCGCTCGGGATCGTCTCGCGCCTGGCGGACGCTCTCGACGCGCTGCACAGGCTCGAGATCGTCCACGGAGATCCCGCTCCCGAGAACGTCCTGCTTCGCGCGGAGGGGGGAATCGTCCTCTCGGACGCACGTTCGTCCCGACGGGAGTTCGGGCGCGGTCCGGAAGGCGCGAGGAGGGCCGACACCCCGGGCGGCGACCGGGCGGTGCTCCTTCCCCTCGCCCGGAGGCTGATCCGGCTCGGAGGCGAATCGACGGCCGGCCCTCTCCGGCGCGAGGCGCTCTCGGTGCTCGACGGGCCGTGGGAGGAGGAGCGGAAGATCTCCGCCCTGCAGAAGCTCGCCGGTCCCGTGCCCGTTCTCCTCGCACCCTTCGATCGGAGGGTGGACCTGGCGATACCGTTTCCCCTGCCCGTCTCGATTTCGGTCTGGGCCATCGCGGAACCGCGCACGCGGTATGCGGTGGCGAAGCTCTGTGCTCCCGCCGCCGGCCTGACGCCCGCCCGGGCGGCCAGGGTGCTGGAGGCGGGAGCCCTCGCCTTCGAATCGGTCTTTCCATCGCCGGCTCGGTCCCTGTCCTCCGTCCTTCAGGCGGCGGGTGCGAGGGTCTCCATTCTCGCGCCGGGGCGAGCCCCGGCGCCCACCAGAACTCGGGAGGAATGAAGTGGTCAGACGCGTTTTCCGTTTCGTCGTCCCCGCCCTCGCGCTGGTCTTCCTGATCCCGCCGTCGACGGCGCACGCATGGGATGCCGAGGCTCACAAGGCGATCCTGGAGATGGCGCTCCTCGTTTCCCCCGCGGCCGCCTCCCGCGTTCCGGCCGAATTCCGCGACGAGCTGTTCAAGGAAATGCAGTCCCCCGATTCCAGGGACACGCTCTGTCGATACCATCGCGGTCCTCTGGCCCGGGTGGACCCGTTCGGGGAGGCCGAGCGCGAGCTCGCATTCCTGGCCGGAGGGGGGGCGTCGCTCAAGCCGTACCCGCGGGCGAAATCGATCGGCAGATACCTACACTGGGTTGCGGACGCCGTGGTGCCCGCCCCCATCGCTTCGGGAAAGGTCTGCGAGATCATGGACTTCTGGGGGAACAAGGACTTCATCGTCTTTCGTGAGAGGTCCCCCCTGGCGGCTCCTCTCTCGGTGTCGCTGAAGGCCCGGGCCGAGGACGCGACCTGGGCCGACGACGGTCCGGCGGCGATGCCGGCCGTACTTCGCCTCGCCGTGAACACGACCATCGAGGCGCTTCTCCTTCTCCCGGCGATTCCCGGGGTGCCCGCGGCGCCCGACGACGGGCCCGTCGTCTTCCTCGTCAACCGGATCGACAACGGTCTCGCGTCCACGAAGTCGGACCTCTACTACTACGAGATGACCTACCGGTCCGGCGGCATCCGGGTCCAGGACGCCGGCATCGCCGAGATCCGCACGGGCGGGGACGGGGAGAAGAAGGCGAACCTCATGCAGAGGCAGCGCGTCCAGCTCGCAGAGCAGAGCGTCCGGACCAGACCGGACGGGGGCCGTTCGATCCGGGCGGTGGTCTTCAACAACCTCGCGGTTCCGGCGTGCGAGGTGGCCCTCCGGAGCGAGAGATGGAGCGTTCCGGTCAGTGGAACGCTCCCGCCGGGGGGGCTGCGGCTCGCTTCGTTCGACGTCCCCCCGGGTGTGGACCTTCGGAAGGTGAGCCTGGCGTCTCGAACCGCGGATTGCCCCGCCGTGATCGTGGAGGGCGTCGTCCGGTCCGATCGGAGGCTCGTCCTCGGGTGTACGGGCTCCGTTCCGAGACTCAAAGCGGAAGAGAACACCACCGCGCTGGGCGGTGCGGTCGAGAAGCGTTCCTCCGTCGCCCGGGGGCAGGAGCTCGCGTCGACCGCCGGCGGGCACGCCTCCGGGAGCAAGACCGCCACCGGGCGCGAGCCGGCGGTCTTCGTTGTCGCCCTGAAGGCGGCGGCGGACTACGGCCTCGCGGCTCCCGTCGAGGTTCTGGCGATGGAAGTGGTCCCGGGGCCGTGGGACTGGCGGGTGACGGTCACCGTGCGTAACCCCGCGCAGGCGCAGACAGGGCAGGTCCGCCTCGTGGTCGCCCGGTCCGGAAGCTCGACCGCCAAGGAGTCCATCTGGGTCGACGTCCGGAAGATGGCGCCAGGCGCCACCCAGACGTTCGTCGTGACCCACCGGCCCCGGCAGTCCGGAGTGCCGGAGGGTCTGCGCCTCGTCGACGTTCTCGCTTCGAGTTGACTGGCGGTCAGGGCAGAAGGACCGTCGAGCCCGTGGTCCCCCGCCCCTCGAGCGCCGCGTGCGCGGCCGCCGCCTCGCGGAGCGGGAAGGTCGCGTCGATCCGCACCTTCACCGCGCCCGAACGGATCACGGCGAAGAGGTCGGCGGCCGTCGCGAGCAGGTCCTCTCTCCGCGCCGTGTAGGTCATCAGCGTCGGGCGCGTCAGGAAGAGGGAGCCGTTCTGGGCGAGGAGGAGCGGGGAGATCGGCGGGACCGGCCCCGAGGCATTTCCGAAGGAGACCATCAGGCCGAGCGGCGCGAGGCAGTCGAGGGAGCCTTCGAACGTGTCCTTGCCGACGGCGTCGTAGACGACGCGGACGCCCGCGCCGCCTGTGATCTCCTTTACGCGTGCGACGAAGCTCTCGCGCGAGGTGACGACGACGTGGTCACACCCCGCGTCGCGCGCGAGCGCTGCCTTGGCCTCGGTGGAGACGGTGCCGATCACGGTCGCACCGAGACTCTTTGCCCACTGCGCCGCGATGAGGCCGACGCCTCCCGCGGCCGAGTGAAGGAGGATCGTCTCCCCGGCCTCGACGCGGTGCGTCCGCCGGAGCAGGTAGCGCGCCGTCATCCCCTTGAGCATCGCGGCGGCTGCCCCGCGGTCGTCGACGTCCTCGGGGAGCTGGACGAGCCGGTGCGCGGGAACGAGGCGCTCCTCGGCGTAGGCGCCCACCGGGCCCGCGTAGGCGACGCGGTCGCCTGGCTTCACTTCCAGGACTCCGGCACCGATCTCCTCCACGACCCCGGCCCCCTCGGAGCCGGGAATCGCCGGGAGCGGGAGCGGGTAGAGGCCCGAGCGGTGATAGGTGTCGATGAAGTTCAGGCCGATCGCGGTGTGGCGGAGGCGGACCTCGCCGGGGCCGGGAGGGCCGATCTCGACTTCTTCCCAGCGAAGGACCTCGGGGCCACCGGTCTGGTGGATGCGGATGGCGTGCGTCATCGGATTCCTCGCGGAGAGCGTACCGCGCGAGGCCTCGCCTCGTACGGCACGAGGCGAGGGGAAGTCCCCCGGGGACGGATCGACCCCGGGGGGAGGGGAACTACCCGGCCGCCGTCAGTCGCAGGTGTGCCCGGAGACTTTCGGGCCGGCCGCCTGCGGCGCCGCGTGCCCTGCGGATCCTCCGTGGACGGCCTCGACGATCGCCTTCGTGGAGTGCATCAGGTCGACGTAAGCGGCGACGTACGTCCGGCCGTCAGCCGGCGAGGCATCCACCTTCGCCTTCGCCGCGAGCGCGATCGCGAACTTCTCCTTCACCTTCGCCGCGGCGTGCTCGCCCACGAGCTTCGCGAAGCCGTCGACGGAACCCGAGGCGAGGGCCGACTCGAGGTTACCGATGAAGGCAGGCTCCTTCACGCCCCTCTTCAGGCCGGTGTAGGCGGCGCCCTCGGTCTCGCGGTGGAGCCGCACGAGCGTCTCGAAGAAGGCCGTGTCGGCGAGTTGCTGAGCCTCGGGGCCGAGCTTGCGAACCGCGAGCGTCTTCTGGAACGCGTCGCGGACCGAAGGCTCCTGCGCCGCCGAGATCCACTTCAGGATCGGCGCCACGTCGCCCTTGCCGAGCGCAGCCTTCGCGTCGACGACGACCGGCCCTTCGACCGAGTCGCAGTGGGCCTGTGCCCGCGGCGCGGTGACGAGGAGCGCTGCAGCCAACGCGGCGCCGGTGAGGATCAGGGAGGTTCTCTGTCTCATTTCGTTTCTCCTATGCGCTTTCCGGCAGCGCGTCGTCAGGTTCGAATCCGGTGTCCTCGGCCTTCTCGTAGCTCCACCCGGTCAGGAGCCCGACGAAGAACCAGAGGAGGAAGCCGACGCCGCCGAGGAAGACCGTGTCGCCGACGATGCGGAGCCAGCGGAGCGCCTGGATCGCGGGAAGCTGCAGGAAGTCGGCGCTGCGGGCGTACCAGAGGCCGTGCTCGACGCTCGCCCAGGTCTGCGCGAGGCCGATGGGAAGAAGGCTCAGGACGACCATCAGCGCGAGGCCGACGTTCATGCCCCAGAAAGCCCACTTCAGCTGCGTCTCCTTCCAGGGGCGGACGCCCGAGAGCTTGCGCGCGATGACGAGGATCAAGCCGAGGGAGAGGAGGCCGTAGACGCCGAAGAGGGCGGTGTGGGCGTGGACGGGCGTCGTGTTGAGGCCCTGCATGTAGTAGAGCGCGATCGGCGGGTTGATGAGGAAGCCGAAGACGCCCGCGCCGACGAGATTCCAGAATGCGACGCCGACGAAGAAGGTGATCGGCCAGCGGTAGGCGGCCATCCAGGGAGCGGCGGTTTGCAGGCGGCTCGTCCGGAACGCCTCGATGCCGATGAGCGTCAGGGGGACGACCTCGAGGGCGCTGAAGCTCGCCCCGACGGCGAGGATGGAGACCGGCGTACCGCTGAAGTAGAGGTGGTGGAACGTGCCGGGGATACCGGCGAAGAGGAAGAGGGCCGACGAGGCGATGACCGCCGCGCCCGCGTGCTTCTTGTCGACGAGGCCGAGCTTGGCGAAGAGGAGGGCGATCGCCGCGGTCGCGAAGACCTCGAAGAAGCCCTCGACCCAGAGATGGACGACCCACCAGCGCCAGTACTCCATGACGGAGAGGTGCGTCTTGGCGGTGAAGAAGAAGCCGGCGCCGTAGAGGAGGCCGATGGCGGTCGTGGCGCCCGTGAACATCAGGACGAGAGAGCGGGCGTCGTCGCGGCGGCGCGCGGCCGGGAGGATGGCCCGGAGCATGAGGACGAGCCAGAGGATGAGGCCGACGAAGAGGGCGATCTGCCAGACGCGCCCGAGATCGACGTACTCGTAGCCCTGGTGGCCGAGCCAGAAGCTCAGGTCGAGGGGAAGGACCTGGTGGATCGCCAGGTACTCGCCCGTGAGCGACCCGACGACGACGAGGAGGAGGGCGCCCCACAGGACGTTGACGCCGAGGCGCTGGAGCTTCGGCTCGTGACCTCCGATGACCGGGGCGAGGAAAAGGCCCGCGGCGAGGAAGGCCGTCGCGATCCAGAAGACGCCGGTCTGAACGTGCCAGGTGCGTGTGAGGGCGTAGGGGAGCCACTGGCCGATCGGAAGGCCGAAGAGCGCCTGCCCCTCGACGGTGTAGTGCGCGGTGAGCGCACCAAGGCCGACCTGGACGGCGAGAAGGGCGAGAACGGTGCCGACGTACTTGCCGCAGGCGCGCATCGAAGGGGTGAGCGCGAGGCCCATGAACGGGTCCGACGCCGGCGGTGTGACCGGCGGCTCGGGCTTCTCGCGGAAGGCGCTCCACCAGACGACCGCTCCGACGCCCGCGAGGAGGAGGGCGATGGAGACGAGCGACCAGACGACGTTCGCGCCCGACGGGACGTTCTCGACGAGCGGCTCATGCGGCCAGTTGTTCGTGTAGGTGATCGACTGCCCGGGGCGCTCGGTCGTCGCGGCCCAGCTCGTCCAGAAGAAGAAGGCCGTCAGCGCCTTTCTCCGGCTGGCGTCGGGGACGGTGGACTCCGACATCGCGTAGTCCTGCCGGAGAGTCTTCAGCGCCGGGGCTCCTCCGTAGAGGGCGTCGTAGTGGGCGGCGACGCGCGTCATCGCCTCGGCCCGCTCGGGCGTGATCGTGACGGTTCCCGTGGCGGCGTCGAACGTGTTCGCCCGCATCTCGCGGACGAGCCCCGCGCGAAGCACGGCCTGGCGGTCGGGGGAGAGGGAGGCGAAGTCCTTGGCCCCTTCCTTCTCGGCCCGCACGTCGAGGAGAGTCGTCGCCTCGCGGTGCAGCTGGTCCGCGGTCCAGTCGGGAGCCTGGTAGGCGCCGTGGCCCCAGATCGAGCCGAGCTGCTGGCCACCGGCCGACTGCCAGACCTGCTGGCCCGTGAGGATGTCGTCCTTCGTCATGACGGTGGCGCCGTCGGGCGTGACGACGCGGTCGGGGATGGGCGGGGCCTGCCTGTAGACCTCGCGTCCGAAGAAGCCGAGGACGAGAAACGTGAAGAGGAGGGTGCCTCCGAGGAGCGCCCAGCGGCGGCTGTCGGAGGCGTGAGTCTCAGTTGTCATCTTTTCCTTTCGGATCAGAGCGCTGCGGAGAGCGCGCGGCGGAAGAGGACGTTGTTCTCGAGGTGGACGTGCTCCATCAGCTCGCCCTCGAGCTCGTCGAGGCGGAGATAGAGAGCGCGCCAGGTCGTGCAGGCTTCGGCGGGTGGAACGAGGTCCGTGGTGAGGGCCCGGGTCTTCTGCAGGGCGAGGGCGACGTCCTCGTGCTCGCGCTCGAGGGCGACGATCGTGACGGACGGTGCCCCGACCCGGCCGGAGAGGAGTATCGGGAAGAGGTCCCGTTCCTCCTTCTCGAGGTGGTCGAGGAGGGTGCGGGTGAGAGCCTCGAGGTGATCGGTGAGTCCGGCCGGGACGGTCGTCTTCTCGGCGTGAACGGCCTCGACCTTCCGGGCCATCTGGAGGAGGAGCGGCAGCTCGGCCCGAAGGCGCGCGTGGTACCAGCTCACGATCCGCTCGACGAGCTCGGGGAGCGGACGGTCGGACCAGGTTTCCACGTCCGAGGCGGCCCGGGTCTCGGCGGATACCTCGGAGAGGAGGGCGTCCGCGTCGAGCCCGCGCTCGGCGCAGGCTTCGGAGACGGGGCGGCGCCCGTGGCAGCAGTAGTCGAGACCGTGGCGGCGGAAGACGCGGGAGGCTGCGGGGAAGGCGACCGCGAGGTCGGCGAGAGTGGATGAGGGCTGAAGAGGTGTGTTCAAGGTTGGCCTCCAATGACGGGTTTTGCACACCGCATGCCGCCCACCAAGACATTCCAAGGCAATGACTTGAGAATGTGTGTTATGAGGTTCGCAGCAGGGGGTGTCGTGAAATCCGCAACGGCGTCATCGGGATCGCAACGGACGGATGCCCTCGAGGCCCTTCTCGAGATCGGGAGGGATCTGACGGCCTCACTCGGCTCGCTCGACCGGTACGAGCGCCTGCTCGCCGCCGTGAAGAGGGTTCTTCCATTCGACGCGGCGTGCCTGCTGCGGCTCCAGGGGGACGAGCTCATCCCGCTCGCGGCGCACGGCCTCGTACCGGCGGCCCTCGAGCGGCCCTACCCGCGGCACCAGCATCCGCGCCTCGACGCCATCCTTCGCGCGCCGGCACCGATCCTCTTCCCTCACGACTCCGCGCTCCCCGATCCCTTCGACGGCCTTCTCACCGTCGATCCTCACGCTCTCGAGCGGATTCACGCCTGCCTCGGCTGCCCGCTCACCTCGAACGGAGAGGTCGTCGGGGCGCTGACGGCGGACGCCCTCGACCCGCACGCCTTCGACGGCCTCGACGCCCGCCTCCTCGCCACGCTCGGCGCGCTCGCGGGCGCGGCGCTTCGGACCGCGGCGCTGATAGAGGCGCTCGAGCGGCGGGCCGAGCGCGGGACGCGCGTCGCGCGCGAGCTGCAGCGCAGTGCCGACGAAACGAGCGGCGCCACCATCCTCGGGACGAGCGCGGCCATCGGCACCCTGCTGTCGGAGATCTCGGTCGTCGCCGCCTCGGACCTTCCGGTCCTCGTCACGGGCGAGACGGGCGTCGGAAAGGAGCTCGTCGCCCGGCAGGTCCACACCCTCTCGCGCCGCCACGAGGAGGCGCTCATCCACGTGAACTGCGCGGCGCTCCCCGAGTCGATCGCCGAAAGCGAGCTCTTCGGTCACGTGGCCGGGGCCTTCACCGGGGCCGCCCGCGACCGGGCGGGCAAATTCGAGGTGGCCGACGGCGGCTCGCTCTTCCTCGACGAAATCGGCGAGCTACCCCTCTCGCTGCAGCCGAAGCTCCTGCGCGCGCTCCAGCAGGGAGAGATCCAGCGGATCGGGTCCGACCGGCTCCACCGCGTCGACGTGAGGATCATCGCCGCGACGAACCGGGACCTGCTCGCGGAAGTGGAGCGGGGCCGCTTCCGGGCGGACCTCTACCACCGGCTCGCGGTCTATCCGATCCGCGTCCCGGCACTGCGCGAACGGCGCGAGGACATCCCGCTTCTCGCCACCCACTTCGCCGATTCGACCCGGCGTCGTCTCGGTCTCGGGCCGCTCCGGCTGAGCGACGAGGTCCGGGAGAGGCTCGCCGCGGCCGACTGGCCGGGCAACGTGCGGGAGTTGGAGAACGTCGTCAGCCGGGCCGTCCTGAGAGCCGCGGCCGGCAAGCCCCCGGGCGTTCCGATCGTCGTCAGCCTCGAGCACGTCGATGTCGCTCCGGGCGCCGTGCGCGGGGAGGCGGCCGCCTTCGTCTCGGCGCACCCCCCGGCCGGCGGACCGCTGCGGGAACGGGTGGAGGAGTTCGAGCGCCGGCTGATCCGTGAGGCGGTGGAGCGGCACGGCGGTAACCAGGCCGCTGCGGCGCGCGAGCTCGGTATGCACCGGGCGAACCTCCACCACCTCGCGCGACGGCTCGGGCTGAAAGGCTGAGGTCTCCGCGACGGGCTCCGGGTCAGTCGTGGCCCCATGGAGCGGGGGGAGGCTCGACCGGCTTCGAGAGGTCGAACGCGACGCGGAAGAGGCGGCCTCCGGGTCGCGCCAGCTCGTAGACGAACCGTCGGCCCGGCTCGATCTCCATGGCCCAGACATTCGTCACCGAGGCCTTCAGCCCCTCCCGCTCGAACGTGGCGATCGACTCGGCGTCGACGGGGAACTCCTGGCGCGCGGCGCTGCCCGGCGTCGCGGTCTCTCCGCCGTACATCGTCGTGGCGTCGGGGGTGCCGTCCTCGGGCCTGTGGTCGTGCTTCAGCCGCAGGCCGGCGGCGCTGCGAGTGAGGACCCAGGTGCGGGAGCGGTCGCCACCGACGTGGAACGGGATCTTCCACACTCCGGGGCGGCACTCGCGAACGTGCATGACGAGACGTTTTCCCGAGAAGGTGTCGCCGGGTGAGGGAGGCTCGTCCACCACGACCCGCCCCTCGAAGGCCTTGCCGCAGAGTCCGTCGATCCGGGACAGGAACTCGTCGGCCGCCCGGGGCGAGGCCGGCGCCCCGGACGGCTCCGCCACCGGTGGTTCCGCCGCAGCTGTGGAGGGCCTCGGAGCCTGCGCGCAGGCCACGAGCGACGCAGCGATTCCGAGAGCCGTCAGGAGAAGAGAAACGGGCCGGTGTCTCGCGGGACCGCGCATCGTGAAGGATACCTTCCCGGGAGGAGGATACCGGGTCGTTTCGCAGGCCGAGCCGACGTCTGGCGCTGCCGCGGGGGCAGGCGTGCCGCGGTCTCTCCCGGTATCCTCGGTCCCAGAGCCAATGGACCAGACCTTCCTCTCCGCCACGATCCTCCTCGTCCTCATCACGGACCCGCTCGGGAACATCCCGTTCTTCATCTCCGCCCTGAAGCACGTGCGGCCCGAGCGGAAGCGGCTCGTCGTCGTGAGGGAGTGCCTCATCGCGTTCGCGGCGCTCCTCCTGTTCCTCGTCGCGGGTCGGCCCATCCTGCGCATCCTCCACCTGAGCGAGGATGCCCTCCGGGTGAGCGGGGGCGTCGTCCTCCTGATCATCGCGATCCGGATGATCTTCCCGGACCGGGGCCGGAAGGGAGAGGAAGACGGAGAGACGGCCGAGCCGTTCATCGTCCCGGTCGCGATCCCGCTGATCGCGGGCCCCTCGGCGATGGCGACCGTCCTCCTGATGTCGACGCCGGACCCGGGACAGATGCTCTCGCTGGCCGGCTCGCTGACGGTGACGATCGCGATCACGGCGCTCGTCTTCGTGTCGAGCACGCGGATTCAGAAGGTGCTGGGTGAGCAGGCCATCACCGCTCTCGAACGGCTGATGGGGCTCGTCCTGACGGCGATCGCGGTGGAGATGCTCCTCGGGGGAATCGCGAGCTACATCCGCCGCGTCCCGGGCTGAGGCCTCGGGAGGCGCCGGGCCGGCCCGAGGGGGCCAGCCCGGCGGCTGTGGCTCAGACGACGACCGGCTTCTCCGCCACGATCCGCGCGAGAACCGTGGAAAGCATGTCGACGTGCTCTCTTTCCTCGGCCTCCAGCTCGCGGTAGAGCTTCCACTCGTGCGAGCCGGTCGGGAACTTCCGGCCGGCGTCGAGGAAGAAGGCGCGGGCGCGCTTCTCGAGGTGAACCGCGAGGCGCAGGAGCGAGGCGCCGGAATAGTCCTTCACGTCGGCCCCCGCGAAGATCGCGACCTGGGCCGGGGTGAGGGTCTGGGTCAGCGCTTCCTCGGGCGCCTGGACGTGGTAGCGGCGGGCGAGGATCTCCAGGTGCCCCTTCTCCATGTTCGAGAGCTCCCCGAAGAGGTGCGCGAGGTCGGGGTCCTTCGCCTCGATCTCCTTCGCGCCGCGGGCGTAGAAGGCAATGCCGCCCAGCTCGATCTCGAAGGCCTGGCGGATCGCCTGCACGGCGGCCTCGGACTCGAGACTCACCTCGTGGCCCAGCTCGAGCACGCCGCCGCAGCCGGGGCAGAGGCCGTAGGGAAACGCGAACCCTTCCGAGACCTTCTGGCAGGAGGTGCAGGTCCAGGTGATCCGCTCGCCGGCGCAGCAGATGTGCTCCTCGTCGCCCGGTTCGAAGGGGCGCCGGCACTTCGTACACGCGGCCTCGACCGGGACCGGAACGGGAGACGTGCCGGGCGCCGCCTCGTCCTCGAGGACGACGGGCCACTCCTTCGTCGTCAGGTACTTCTCGATCGCCCTGGCGGCCCGCCGACCGGCGCCGAGAGCCAGGATGACCGTCGCGCCGCCCGTGACGATGTCGCCGCCGGCGAAGACGCCGGGGAGGTTCGTCGCCTGGGTCTTCGGGTCCGCGTTGACGTACCCCTCGCCGCGGACCCCGAGGTCCGGCGCGGAGCGGGAGATGACGGGGTTGGCGCGGGTGCCGAGGGCGTAGATGACCGTGTCGCACTCGAAGGTCTCGTGCTCGCCCGTCGGGACCGGGCGGCGCCGGCCCGACTTGTCCGGCTCGCCGAGCTGCATCTTCTCGACGACAACGGCCTTCACGTCCCCCTTCTCGTCGACCTTGATCTCGGTCGGGCTCATGAGCCAGTTGAAGTGGATCCCCTCCTCCTTCGCGTGGCGGATCTCCTCGATGCGGGCGGGGGCCTCGGCCTCGGTCCGCCGGTAGA
>Ga0209573_1002459_pt1 | contig 23577 bp, 20 predicted proteins | sample TNRBio252014_DNA_FD_185870 | JGI IMG/M metagenome (GOLD analysis project Ga0209573, IMG submission 185870) | Wastewater treatment Type I Accumulibacter community from EBPR Bioreactor in Madison, WI, USA - TNR Reactor_6/25/2014_ DNA (SPAdes)... | ecosystem: Engineered > Bioreactor > EBPR >...
GGCAATTGGCTATTACCAATCTGGTGCGCATGGTATACCTGGTTTTGTCGATCCCCACCTGGGGTTTTTCGGCGGGTATCAATACGATGGTCAGCAACTTTATTGGAAATCGCAAGCGGCAGGCGGTGGTGCCAATAGTGGTCAAAACCGCCTGGCTGAGTTGGGTGGCTACCATGCTTATCACGCTGCCCATTGTGCTCTTTCCACACTTCTTTTTATACCCTCTATTGGGCGCCGACGAGGTTTCGTTGATTGACGATGCCAAGCAGGTCTTTTACCTGTTGGTACTTATCCTTTCGGCTTTCTCTATCGGCGCGGTGATGTTTAACGGCCTCATCGGCGCCGGCGCTACCTGGTTCGGCCTCAAACTCCAGTTTTTCTGCGCCATCGGTTATCTCATCTATATATACTTCGTGGTCAATTTTTCGAGCGGCGGGGTACTTTGGGCCTGGGCTTCAGAAATATTTTACTGGCTGGCCATGCTCGGACTTACGATCTGGTACCTGCGTTCGAAAAGGTGGCATGCGTTAAGGTGGTGAAATGCTCTGTTGTGAGTTATGGGTTGTGGGTTGTGGGTTGTGGGTTCTTTATCTTTTTCAATAACCGACAACTCACAACTCACAACCCACAACAACATCAATACAAGTCAATCGTATGCGAATGGCCGTTGATAGTAATGACCACCTCGCCATTGCCGAGGAACTCCAGCGAACCTTCGTGAGAGAAGCTATTGCCACCGGTGCCGCTTCCGGTAAGTGTAAAGGAAGCTGTTCCGCTTACGATGTGGCGCGTAGTTTTGTCTACATTAAGGGCGTCGGAAGTGATCACTAGTGTTGAAGTAAACACATTTTGGTTGCGCACTTTCGATGTTTGGCTGCCGTTGCGGGTATAGCTGCCGTCGAGGGTATACGTGGAGCCGGTAGTCAGGTTGCCGACGTTCCAGGCGCTATTGGCGTTGTCGTCAGAAGACATACGCGGCGTTTCCCATTGGCCCTGGGCCGTACTTGTAAAATCCACTGATTGGGGGATCATCAGGTTGTTGCAATTGACGATCCAACTCAGCGTGGCATTGTAGCTGGCTGTTATAGTAGCCGAAGTATAAGAGCGTACAAACGTAGAATCGTACATTTGTCCGCAGGGCCCCAGCGTTTTGGTGGTGTACTGGTCGGCGATATACACGGCTTCAGAGGCTTCCTTGGCAAGGCCTTCGGTGTCTTCCATCAAAGCGCCTTCTACGATAGCTGCGATTTCTTCTTCATTGACCGTCTCTTCGGGAGTATTGTCTTCTTTTTTGCAGGCGCCCATCAGCAAAGCTATGGCCAGTAGGGTCATAAGTACACTTTTGTGTGTCATAGTTGAAAATTGAAAAAAGGACTTCATGGTGTGGTTGTTTTTGTTTTTAAATAAATTAAAATGATGCTGCAAAGAAAAGGCATCCGGAATGACTACTGCAAATGCTTTCAACGAGCAGTGTGAATTGTTCAGTGAACAGTGAACTGTGAACTGTGAACTGCTCCCTGATCTGTTCACAGTTCACAGTTCACTGTTCACAGGACAAAATCAGCCGTTGGTTGAAAGGATTGCGGAGTTACTTTGCTGTTGAGTAGTTTTGGAATTGGATTTGAGAAACTGTATAGTAGCGTTTAGTGCCTGCGGCAGTTTAGCAGGGTTTTGTTTCCACTCTACTAAACCCTACTAAACCCTACTAAACAATACTAAACAATACTAAACAATACTTCACACATGAACGATCGAAAACAGCTCAAATTGTGGATGCATATCGGCGTATGGCTGCTGGCATTTATTATTCATACGCTCGTTTTTAGCCGGTTTTATTCGTTCCAATTAAGCTTTTTGCGGGGATTGCTAAACGTAGCGCCTATGGCACTGTTGTTTTATGTCAATATTTGGCTGGTCAACCGGTATTTTGACAAAAAGAGTTACTGGCTTTTTGCGTTGTATTCGGGTGTAATGGTGTTATTGCTCACATTTTTTCGCATTCGCATTAATTTGTCGTTTCCTGACATAGCTTTGATGAGCGGCGCCTTACCTGCTATAAACGAGCGTTTACTCCTGCGTTTTGGCGCCCTTGCCACCAACGTCGGTGTATGGATACTCAGCACTTTGTATCAGGTGATCCGCAACCGCGATGAAGAAGAACTGCGCAACCTGGCTGTCATTAGCCGCCAACAGGAGGCCCAATTGCAAGCTCTGCGCGCCCAGATCAACCCCCATTTTTTATTTAATACCCTAAATAATATATACTCGCTGGCGGTAGTCAAATCGGATAAAACTGCGGAGATGGTGCTCAAACTCTCGAATCTGTTGCGCTATGTGACCTATGAAGAAGTGGGCAGGCCCGTGGCCCTCGGCCGCGAGATCGAACACATCCGCCAGTACATCGATCTCTTCCAATTGCGCAGCGAAACGCCACTTGATGTGACTTTTGATGTAAAAGGCGAAGACATTACAGTCAAAGTAGAGCCCATGATTTTGATCCCAATGGTGGAAAATTGCTTCAAGCACTGCGATTTTGACACCAACCCGGGGGCTTTTGTACGCATCCAACTGGAGATAAGCCCGAAGTCTGTTATTTTTAAAACACACAATACCAAAAACGATGCCGACAGGCAAAAAGACGAAGTGGGTGGCGTGGGGCTCGAAAATATCCGCCGGCGGCTTGAATTGCTTTATCCCGGCCGTTACGAATTGGTTATTTCAAATACCGACACTACTTTTGAAGTGAAGTTAAGTCTTAGCTACCATGAATGAACGCGCGCCCATCCGTACCCTGCTCGTCGACGACGAATACCTTGCCCTCAACCTGTTGGAGGAATTTCTCAAACACCTCCCCGATATGGAAGTGGTGGGCAAGGCCAAATCGGCAGTGACTGCACTTGATATTTTGCACCAAACACCGGTCGACCTGCTTTTTCTCGACATCCAGATGCCCACGCTTAGCGGGGTGAATATGCTCAAAACGCTGCAACACCCGCCGGTAGTGATTTTTACTACGGCTTATGCCGACTATGCAGTGCAGGCGTTCGACCTGAACGCCGTCGATTATTTGCTCAAGCCGTTTTCGTTTGAACGCTTCCTTCAGGCCGTCAATAAGGCGAAAGAACATATTCGGCAGTCGGCAGTTGGCGGTCGGCAATCAGCAGCCGGCGATCGGCAGGTAGAAGACGAACGAGATACGCTGGTGATTAAGGTGGATGGGAAACTGGTAAAACTTCGGTTGGCAGATATTTTGTTTGTCGAAGGTTTGAAAGAATATGTGCGTTTTGTGTGTACCAATGGCAAATACGTGACGCTGGAAAGCCTGAAAAACCTGGAGGAGGCACTACCTGCCCACGCTTTTGTGAGAGTGCACAAATCCTATATCGTAGCCTCCGACAAAGTACAATCTCTGCTGGGCAATATGTTGGAAATAGGCTCGCACCGCATTCCCATCAGCCGAGAAAAAAAGGACGAGGTGGTTCAGCTCATTTTTAAGCAATAAGCATAGGGCCATACCCGCCGGCGTATTATCTTTAGGCGCAAATACGCTTGATTATGAAAAAATTCCTGCTTGCGCCACTTTTCCTCACGGCTATGCTTTTTTCCTGCAAACCCACTTCGCCTGTGACAGAACTTACCAGCTTCGAGCAATATCCCGTTTACGAAGGCAAAGACCTGGGGCTCACCTATAGCCCCGCCAAATCGGTTTTCAAACTGTGGTCGCCTGCAGCCGAAGCGGCCAAAGTGCACATCTACGAAACCGCCCTGGGCGGCGAGCCGGTGATGTCGAAAGACATGACAATAAGCGAGCAAGGCGTGTGGGAGGCTACTTTTGAGGAAAACGTGAAAGCCAGGTATTACACGTTTCAGATCCAACACAAAGGCCAGTGGCTCGAAGAAGCCGCCGATCCCTACGCCAAAGCTGTGGGCGTCAATGGCAAACGCGCTATGATCATCGAATTGCACGAAACCGACCCCGAAGGCTGGGAAAACGACCGCAAACCCGCACTGGCCGGTTTTAATGATATTATTATTTACGAACTGCACGTCCGGGACTTGTCGATCCACCCCGATTCGGGTATCAAAAACAAAGGCAAATACCTGGCTTTCACCGAAACCGGCGCCAAAGGCCCCGAAGGCGAAGCCACCGGCATCGACCACATCAAAGATCTGGGCGTTACCCACGTCCACCTGTTGCCGGTTTACGACTTCTTGTCGATAGACGAAACCAAACCCGAGCTCAACAAGTACAACTGGGGTTACGACCCGCAGAACTACAACGTACCCGAAGGCAGCTACTCGACCGACGCCACCGGCCCCGCCATGCGCATCCGCGAATTCAAACAGATGGTAAAAGCCATGCACGACAACGGCCTTCGCGTGATTATGGACGTGGTGTACAACCACACCGGCGCCACCGAAAATTCTAATTTCAACCTGCTGGCGCCCGGTTATTACTACCGCCAAAACGCAGACGGCTCGTTTTCCAACGCCTCTGCCTGCGGCAACGAAACCGCTTCCGACCGGCCCATGATGCGCAAGTTTATTATTGAATCGGTGTTGCATTGGGTAAAGGAATACCATATCGACGGCTTCCGCTTCGACCTCATGGGCATCCACGACATCGAAACCATGAATCAGGTCAGCGAAGCCCTGCACGCCGTCGACCCTACGATCTTCATCTACGGCGAAGGCTGGACCGCCGGCGGTAGTCCGCTGCCCGATAGCCTGCGCGCCCTCAAAGCCAACGTGCTGAAGCTCAACAAGGTGGCAGCGTTTAGCGACGATATCCGCGACGCCATCAAAGGCCACGTATTTACGCCCACCGAAAAAGGATTTATCAGCGGCAAAGCTGGATTGGAAGAAAGTATTAAATTCGGCATCGTGGCTTCTACGCAGCATCCGCAGGTCAACTACGATTCGGTGAATTACTCCAAAGCTCCCTGGGCCCCCGAGCCTTATCAAACGATCACCTATGAGTCGTGCCACGATAACCACACCCTTTGGGACCGCATCGCCGTGGCTAATCCCGACGCCTCTGAAGCCGACCGCATCCGCATGAACAAATTGGCGGCGGCCATCGTGCTCACCTCACAGGGCGTAAGCTTCCTGCACGCCGGCGAAGAGCTGCTGCGCACCAAAAACGGCGTAGAAAACTCCTTCGAATCACCCGATGAGATCAACCGCTTTGACTGGTCGAGGAAGGCCAAATACAAAGACGTTTACAATTATTACAAAAATCTGATTGCGCTTCGCAAAAGCCACCCGGCCTTTCGCATGCCATCTACTGCGTTGATCCAAAAACACCTCGAATTCCTCGATACGAAACAAAGCAATCTGATCGCCTACCGCCTCAAAGACAACGCCAACGGCGATGCCTGGAAGGAAATCCTTGTGGTGCTGAACGGCAATGCCACGCCCCAGAAGTTAGCTATCCCCCCCGGTGACTGGAAGATTGCGGTCAACGACAAAGGGGTGAGTGAAATGGGCCTCGGCAAAGCCTCCGGCGGTCAAATGACAGTGCCGGGGACGTGTGCGGTGGTGATGTATAAATAATGTGCTGATGGGTTAATGTGCTGATTTGCTGATAGTTTATAGGTTTATAAGTTTAAAATAAAAAATAATATTAATTTAATCAGCACATCAGCACATCAGCACATCATTTCACCACTACCTTCTGCGTAGCAACTACTTTCCCCTTCTCCTGTATCTCAAAAATATAGGCGCCGGCTTTCAGAAAGTCGATGCCGAAAGACGTACCGGCGAATGGGGTAGCGGGCAGCACCAGCCGGCCGTTGGCGGCATAGATCGTGACTTTGGGCGATACGAGCGGGCGACTGCTTTGCACATTGATCACACTGTCGGCCGGGTTGGGAGATAGGGTGATCTGCAGCGGCTTGCTGGGATCTGCCGTGCCTACGGCTACGGCGTCTGCGTAAAGCCATTCGTACGCGTCGGGGAATTCGCGGGCCCAATACCATTCGCTGTGTTGTCCGTCGGAGTGGGTGAGGTATAAAATTTCGTTATTAGTAAAGCCGGCGCCGAGCAGCGTGTTGCGCATAGCGTTCAGGTCGGCAACCACCGAGCCGTTGCCCTCCAGTTGGCCGGCCAGGAGGTAAAACTGCATGTCCTGCTCTTTGCCCGTGGTGGTCACCTGGGTATAACACTCGTCGGCAAACCAGAAGGCCGGGGAAAAAATGCCCGCCTTGCCGAACACATCCTGGTATTCGATTGCGGCGTACATCGAGATCAGGGCGCCCAGCGAAGAACCCATGATGCCGGTATTATTTCTGTCTGCCAGCGTGCGGTAGTGTTCGTCGATGTAGGGCTTGAGCGTTTCCACGATAAATTCGGTGTATTCGTCGCCTTGTCCGCCGCCGTATTGGGGGTTTACCCAGGGCGAATATTCGTTGATGCGGTTGGCGCCGCCGTTGTCGATAGCTACCACGATCACACCGTCGTCGCCGTTGCCGAAGAGTTCGTTGAGCGACTCGTCAACTTCCCATTCGCCGGAGAAACTGGTAGTGGCGTCAAAGACGTTCTGCCCGTCGTGCATGTACAACACCGGATAGCGCTTGCCCGAATCGCTATAGTCGGGCGGCAGGTAAAGCCAAACGCGGCGGTAGCGGTCGAGTTGGGGCATATAAAAATCGTAGCTCAGGATGCTCACGTTTTCTTCCGTGGTGCCGCCGCCGCCCGTGCCGAGGTCTTCCCAACTCAAAATCGTCAGTTCAGCCAATTGCTGGCCGCCGTTGTAAGTGAGGGTGCGGTTGGGAAGAAAAGTACCGTTGGCGTTGCCTTCTACGGTAGCCCAGCTGCCGCGGGTGAATTTGAATTCGATCGTTCCGGCAGGTATGTTTAACACAATTTGGTATGTACCATCGTTATTATTAGTAAGGGTATAGTTGGCGTTGCCCGGATCCCAGTTGTTAATCGTGCCGGCGATGTATATCGCAGCGGCTGCGGGGGTATTGTCGGGTACGTCAGTGACTTTGATGGTAAGCTGTGCCAGTATAGCTGTTATGGGTAGCCAGAGCAATATGAGCAGGCTTATCAGGCGATGACTTTTCATGATGTTTTTATTTTTTAAAAAAATATTACCGCAAAGTTAGCCTTACCTGCCATCATAACCCAACCTTTTTGTAGATATGCCTCGTCTTAACAGACAAAATAAATCAACGCCTATGAAACTGTCTATTATCTCCGGATTAACGCTAGTAGCGCTTGCCGTTTCGCTCAGCTCCTGCCTAAAGGACAAATGCGATTCTACGATGACCTATACGGTTTACAATGCCGTATACATCAAAATGGACGAAGTGCGCCACGATATCCAAACCGAAGCTCCTCGCGCTTTGAAACACCCAGGAAAAATTTACGTCTTCGGTCGTTATTTGTATGTAAATGAATACCACGAAGGCATTCACATTATTGACAATCAAAACCCCGAAAATCCGCAGCCTGTTTCTTTTATCAAAATCCCGGGCAATGTGGATATGGTGGTAAATGGCAACCTGTTGTATGCCGACAACTACGTCGACCTCGTCACTATGAACATCGAAAACCCGCAGGCGCCGCAATTTGTGAGCCGTACGCAAGACGTATTTCCTTCTTACGGCATGTACGCCGACCTGGGGCACCTGATGTATTTCGAGCCCAGCCAGGTCACCACGCAGGTATCGTGCGAATCGCCCAATTGGGGCCGCAGTTGGTGGGTGGAAGATAGCGGCGTATTATTTGTGGCCAATTCATTTGACCAGGCATCACCGCAAAATGCCAGCGCTGCAACCGGCGGCTATGGCGGCTCGATGGCCCGCTTTACGCTGGCTTCCGATCACTTGTATGTGGTGGACGATTACAGCCTGAAGGTGTTCAGTCTTGGCAATGTGTCGCAACCCGCCTTGGCTACTACTATCAACCTGGGCTGGGGCATCGAGACCATCTTCCCCTACGAAAATAAGCTCTTTATCGGCGCCAACGACGGCATGCACATCTACGACAACAGCAACCCGCTGCAGCCTCAATTTTTATCGATCTTCCAACATGCCCGCGCCTGTGACCCTGTGTTTGTAGACGGCAACCTGGCCTACGTGACCCTGCGCAACGGCACGACCTGTCAGAATTTCAACAACCAACTCGACGTGGTGGATGTCACCAATCTCACTAACCCTGTTTTGTTGAAAACATACCCGATGAACAATCCGCACGGCTTGTCTATCGTAGATAAAACCCTGTTACTTTGCGAAGGTAGCTATGGCTTAAAGGCATTTGACGTAAGCGAGTGGGATAAAATCGGCGAACGCCAATTGTCGCATATTAATGGATTTAATACCTTTGATGTAATCGGATTACCCAGCAAGGTTGCTATTGTGACGGGCGAGGATGGAATTTACCAGTTTGACTTCAGCAACCCGGCTCAGATGAAGCAACTGAGCGTGATGCCGGTGGAGCAATAAAGAGGGAGTGGTTTTGGGACTTTACGACTTTACGACTGTATGACTATACGACTAATGTCGTCGTCAAAATCTAGCTCTGTGGAACTCCGTGGAAACTCTGTACCTCTGTGGTAAAAAAAATATCGTTTGAATTTTCCTGAAGTTGACGACATTAGAGGGAGAGATACTATGACACATCAAAGCCTTTTTTTATGAAAATATGGATAACCGGAGTTTGTGCGTTTTTTTTCCTGGGATTGCAAATTGCCTTTGCGCAGCAGTCCTCGCAGGACGTGATCTACCTCAAAGACGGCACCGCTTATTGGGGTACCATTATCGATGAGGGCGTCAGCAGTCGCGTGATGATCCGCCTTAGCGGGGGCAACGTGGTAGTTGTTGAGGGTCGGGATATTGAGCGCATCGAACGGGGATCATTGGATAAACCCAAGACGACGGTTAAAAAGAAAGGCACAACGCCCAAGCAGAAAAAACCGGTCGCTACTAAGCCGCCCAAACCGCCCCGGGAATATGCTTTTCAGGAAAAAGGATTGTACCATGCCACCTCGATCGGCGCTTTGATGGGAAAAGATGAAAATAGCAATCCGGTCGGTTTGTGCATCCACCATACAACGGGTTATATGTTCAACCGCCGGCTGGGCGCCGGATTGGGGATCGGATTCGACCATTACGCCACCGGCGGCACGGAATCGGTTTTTCCCGTTTTCGCAGAAGTGAGAGGGTATTTGACTAAAAAGAAAATAGCGCCGTTTTACGCCGTCAGCGGCGGGTATGGATTCGCGCTACGTCGTATACGAAAAGACGTAGAAGAGGCCGAAGGCGGGTGGATGTTCCATCCCGCCCTCGGCCTTCGCATCGGCGCCGATAAACGCAAAAACGCCTTTATCGACATCGGCTACAGATTCCAAAGAGCGAGGTACACTACGCTATTTCCCTTTAGCGGCGACGTGCAAATCAAAGATTATCAGTACCAACGGCTAACGATGAGGTTGGGAATGGTGTTTTAAGGTTGTGGGTTGTGAGTTGTCGGTTGTCATGAACAGATAACCCATAACCCACAACTCATAACCCATAACTGATAACCGACAACAAAATTTATGTCATCGCAAAAACAATACGCAGATAAGGAGTTGGTAGAGGGTTGCACGCGCAACGACCGCTTCTCCCAGGAAATGCTTTACCGTAAGTATTTCCCGGCTATGATGCGTATGTGTATGCGTTATACCAGCGACAAGGAGGTAGCCATGGAAATCATCAACAACGGCTTTTTGCGGGTTTTTCAGAAAATTCACCTGTATGGATTTACAGGCTCGCTGGAAGGCTGGATTCGCCGCCTGGTATTTCACAGTATCTCCGACTATTTTCGCAAAAACGATAACCCGGTGTATTTCATGGATATCGAGGACAGGGATGCACCTACCCGGGAAAACGCGCTCAATAAACTATACCTCGAAGATATTTTAAGCCTGGTGGATCATCTGCCCGACGCCACCCGCGAAGTGTTTTGGCTTTATGCCGTAGAAGGATATACGCACGTAGAGATCGCCGATAAAATTCAGATCAGCGTGGGTACCTCCAAATGGCATTTATCGATGGCCCGGCAGAAGTTGAAGCAATTAATCCAAACATATTATAACAACGCCAATTATGCAGGATAATTACGAGAACGGTGTGAACCAGCCCCTCGTAGACCGGGGATGGGAAGAGATGCGCCGGCTGCTGGACAAAGAGATGCCGGTGGCGCCTGCAACTACTAAGCCCTCGCGGCGCATACTGCCGATGTGGTGGTTGGCGGCTGCCTGTATTACCGCTATCGCCCTGGGAGGCGCTTGGTATTGGAATGTGGACAACCCCCGGGTTTCAGGCGCACCGACTATTGCCGATGCCGCTGCCCCGGTGCAAACGCAATCTGTTGCGGAAGAAAAAATATCTTCTCCCGCTGTCGTCGATATCAATCCATCTTCTCTTGTCGGTGATAACACTCAATCAGATGAAACCGTTTTATCATTTAATAATAAACAAACAGCAATAAATACCCTCCAAACCCCTGTCCAATTTACGGCAATCACTACTGCTCAAGAAAATACTTCGTCTGTTGTGTTTTTAGATAAAAAACAGCAGGACTCAGTAGCGGATCCTTTTCTCGAAACCACATCTGCTACTTTAAATGAAACGCCTGTACCTGCTGTTATTGATGCTTTGCCAGGCATAAGCCATGCTTTTCTTGTTTCACCGAATCCTGCTTTAGGCGCTGCGGCTTCTGCCTTAAAGGCATCGCCCTCCTGGTTGCCTGATAATTTGGCCGTTTCTACAGGTATTATTTCGGGTGACTATTCCCCTGTGGAAGGTTTTCAGGTGGGCGTAGATGCGCAATATGCGCTGGGCGGCAAATGGTCGCTGGTGTCGAGCCCGGCTTACCGCTTCCAGCGGCAAAGCCTTTCTTTGGAAGTAGAGGCTACCACAATTGCCAGTGGCCCGATAACGCTTGATGAGCAATTGGATGCTGCTTTTGCCGAGTCGGTTTCCACCACCAATAATATTGCACCCACTTCGACCTATTACACGGCGCTCAAAAATCACTACGTTGATGTGCCTATACAAATAGCCTATCAGGTAGGCACGCGTTTTCGCCTCGAAGCCGGCCCCAGCTTTTCTTATCTGGCGGGCGTTTATGAGGGTTCGCCTTTCGGCAATGGCGCTGCTTCAGCTGACACACAATCTTTTTATAATCCTACTGCCAGCCGCTCCTGGTATAGTGCGGAGGCAGATGATAAATTAAACCCCGTGTATTTCAACCGCCTGGATATCGGCGTAAACCTCGGTGTCACCTACCGCCCAGCCCAATGGCTCGGTTTGCGACTGCAATACCGGCAAGGCTTTGTCGATATGCTGAAAACCCAATCCTACGAATTGCGCAACCGCCAATTGGCGTTGTCGACGTTGGTGTTTTTTTAGGGTTTAGTAGAGTTTAGCGTTAGGGTTTAGCGTTAGGGTTTAGGTTAGCAACGTTTCGCCAAGTCGCCTAAAACAGCCCCGTAATATTCCCATGGCTATCGATGTCGATATTTTCCGCGGCGGGCACATTGGGTAGGCCGGGCATGCGCATAATTTCGCCAGTAATGGGCACCACAAACCCTGCGCCGGCCGCAATTTCGATTTCCCTCACCGTTAGCGTAAAACCGCTGGGGCGGCCTATCAGGTCGGCGTTATCCGACAGCGACTTCTGGGTTTTGGCGATGCACACCGCCACGCCTTGCAATCCCAGTGTAGTAATTCTTTTCAGGTCTGATTTTGCTTTGGGCATATATTCCACCCCGGCGGCGCCGTAAATAGAGGTGGCAATGCGTTTTATTTTTTCTTCGATGGGCATCGACCAATCGTAAAGCGGCTGGTAGGGCGACTGGTTGTTGTCGGCTGCGCGGGCCACGGCGTGGGCCAGCGCTTCCGAACCTGCGCCGCCGTGGGCCCACACTTCCGCTACTACGGCTTCTACGCCCATCGCTTTGCATTTATCCTGGATAGCCTTGATTTCTTCATCGGTATCGCTCGTAAAGCGATTGATGGCCACCACTGCCGGCAGTTTGAATAAAGCCGCGTTTTCGAGGTGTTTTTCCAGGTTGCAGCAGCCTTTTTCTACCGCTGCCGCGTTGGGTTGTGGCAGATCGGCTAGTTTCACGCCGCCGTGGTATTTAAGCGCTCTGACCGTGGCCACGAGTACCAGCGCACTGGGCGATAAGCCGGCGCTTTGGCATTTAATATCGAGGAATTTTTCGCCGCCCAGGTCGAATCCGAAGCCGGCTTCCGTGACCACATAATCGGCCAGCGAAAGCCCCATGCGCGTGGCGATTACCGTGTTGGTGCCTTGCGCAATATTGGCAAAGGGGCCGCCGTGGATAATTGCGGGATAACCCTCCAGTGTCTGCACCAGATTGGGCCGAATGGCGTCTTTGAGCAGGGCTGCCATTGCGCCCTGGGCCTTGAGGTCGCGGGCAAAAATGGGTTTTTTATCATAAGTAAAACCCACAAAAATATTTCCCAGGCGGCGCTTCAGATCGTCGGGGCCGTCGGAGAGGCATAGGATGGCCATCACCTCCGAGGCTACCGTGATATCGAAGCCGCTTTCGCGGGGCACGCCGTTGGAGGCGCCGCCAAGGCCGATTACCACCTGCCTGAGGGCGCGGTCGTTCATGTCCATCACGCGTTTCCAGGCGATGGTGCGCGGGTCGATGCCCAGCGAATATTGTTTGTTTTGGATGTTATTGTCGATCAGGGCTGATAGCAGGTTGTGGGTCTTTTCCACCGCGGCAAAGTCGCCGGTAAAGTGTAGGTTAATATCTTCCATCGGCAGCACCTGGCTGTAGCCGCCGCCCGTAGCGCCGCCTTTGATGCCGAAGACCGGCCCCAGGGAGGGTTCGCGCAGCACCACGCAGGTTTTCTTACCGATGCGGTTGAGGCCCTGCGACAGGCCGATGGAGACCGTGGTTTTTCCTTCGCCGGCGGGGGTAGGGGAGATGGCCGAAACCAGCACCAGCTTGCTTTTTTTGATGCGCTCTGTATTGATCAGGCTGAGGGGCAATTTGGCCTTGTAGCGGCCGTACAGATCGAGTTGGTCTTCGGTGATGCCCACTTGCGCGGCAATTTCGCGGATGTCTTTTAGTTTAATCGACTGCGCGATTTCGATATCAGTTTTCATGTTCCTGAATTATAATTTTTTAAATGCCATTATGCTAATAATCAGATCGTATAGCCGCCATCGGCGGTAAATACGGCGCCGGTGGTATAAGAAGAAGCGTCTGAAGCCAGGAAAAGCGCCATAGCGGCCACTTCTTCAGGTGAACCTATACGCCCCAGCGGTGTCTGTGCCATCATCCACTGCGTGAATTGTTCGTTAGTCCAGAGCGCTTCGCTGAATTTGGTTTGGATGAGTCCCGGACAAATAGCGTTGGCCCGGATATGGTAGGGCCCCCATTCGCGGGCCATCACCTTGGTAAGGGAAATCAGTGCCGCCTTGCTCACGCTGTAGATACCCAGGTGGGGCTCAGGAGAAAGCCCGCCGATGCTGCTGATATTGACGATAGCGCCGCCGCCTCGTTTTTTCATTAACGGCAGCACCAGTTTGGCCAGTTCGAAAGGCCCTTTAAGGTTGACGGCCATGATCTTGTCGAAGGCCTTTTGTTCGGTGAGCTCTATCGGCCCGAAGACCGGGTTGGTCGCCGCGTTGTTGATAAGGATATCGACGCCGCCGAAGGCTTCGACCGTTTTTTCTACCAGGAATTGCAGGTCGTCGATCACGCCGGCGTTGGCGGCTTGCGGCAGGCAGTTGATGCCTTCTTCGCGCAATTTGACGGCAAGGGCATCAACGGCCTCTTGTTTGCGGCTGCTAATGACCACGTTGGCGCCTGCGCGCCCCAGGGCGAAGGCTATCGCCGCACCGATGCCTTTACTGGCGCCGGTGATGATGGCGGTTTTATTGGTTAAGGTATTTGGCATATTGAACCCGTGTTTATTAGGGGCTCAATATAGAAAAAATTGTATTGCCTACAAATGAAGTCTGTCCTTGCGGGCCAATAGCGCTTCCTGCGATTCGCGGCGATCCGGGTCGGGTACGCAACAGTCTACCGGGCATACCGCCGCGCACTGCGGCTCCTCATGGAAACCCACGCATTCCGTGCATTTGTCGGGCACGATGTAATACAACTCGTCGGAGACGGGCTTGTGTTTGGCTTTTGCCGGCACCACAGAGCCGTCTTCCAGGGTGTATTCGTCACTCACCGCGGTGCCGTCGGAAACAGCCCATTCAACGCCGCCCTCGTAAATAGCATTGTTGGGGCATTCGGGCTCGCAAGCGCCGCAGTTGATGCAATCTTCCGTTATTATGATGGCCATACGACTGATCTTTGTTGGTTAACACGGGCAAAAATAGTTTTTTTTTAGCTATTAGCAGTTAGCAATAAGCTGTTAGTTTAAAGCAGCTAAGCCCTAATAGCTAATTGCTGACTGCTGATAGCTGATTGCTAAAAACTACTTACCTTTGTTTGCTACGCTATTTATACAAAAATGATGAATACGACTACCGATGCCGGCAAGACTACGCCGTTGATGGAACAATACTACAAGGTAAAGGCGAAATACCCCGATGCCATTTTGTTGTTCCGCGTAGGCGATTTTTACGAGACTTTCGGCGAAGATGCCGTGAAGACCTCGAAGGTATTGGGAATCGTGCTCACCAGCCGCAATAACGGCGGTAGCGATGTGGAATTGGCCGGCTTTCCTTTCCATGCACTCGACATGTACCTGCCCCGGCTCGTGCGCGGTGGGTATCGCGTGGCCATTTGCGAACAGCTCGAAAAACCTTCTCCCCAAAAGAAAATCGTCAGGCGAGGCGTCACCGAGGTCGTCACCCCGGGCGTAGCGATGGATGATAAGTTGCTCGACCACAAGACCAACAACTATCTGGCTTCGCTGTATTTTGGCAAAAGAGACGAACTGGGACTAGCCTTTCTCGATATCTCTACCGGCGAATTCCTGGTCTGCGAGGGCGATTGGGCCTATATCGACAAGCTGCTGCAAAGTTTTAACCCCTCAGAAGTCTTATTTGCCAAAGACAAACGCAAAGAATTCGAAAAACACTTCGGCGATAAATTTTACACCTTCGCGCTCGAAGAATGGGTGTATACCCCCGATTACGCTCGCGAAAAACTCACCGCCCATTTCGAAGTGCAGACCCTCAAAGGGTTTGGCATGGAGGAAATGGAAATGGCGCAAATGGCCGCCGGCGCGGTTTTGCACTACCTGGCCACCACCGAAAATAAAAACCTCAAGCATATCACGGCCATCAGCCGCATCCAGTCGGATCGCTACGTCTGGCTCGACCGCTTTACCATCCGCAACCTCGAATTGCTATTCAGTCCCCACGAAACCGGCGTGCCGCTCATACGCATCCTCGATCATACCACCTCGCCGATGGGCGCCCGATTGCTTCGCAAATGGGTGGTATTGCCCCTGCGCCACCAGCGCGAAATCGACGCCCGCCTCGATATGGTGGAGTTTTTGCTGCAAGACGACGAGATGAGCCGCCTCATCGAGCAAAATATCCGGCAAATCGGCGACCTCGAACGATTAATTTCGAAAGTGCCGATGGGCAAAGTCAACCCCCGCGAAGTAGTGCAACTGGCCCGGGCTTTATCCGCTATATTACCCATAAAAACCGCCTTTGCGGAAAGCAGCAATGAGCAACTCGTCAAGATGGCCGAGGGCCTCAATCCTTGTCCGGTGCTGCGCGAGCTCATCGAAAAGCAGGTTGTTACCGATCCGCCCGTGAACCTCTCCAAAGGCGGCATCATGGCCGATGGCATTTCGGAAGAACTGGACGACCTGCGGCATGTGATCCACCACAGCAAAGACCTGCTCCAGAAAATCCAGCATGATGAAATACAACGCACCGGCATCAACAGCCTGAAAATCGGATTTAACAGCGTCTTCGGGTATTACATCGAAGTCACCAACAAATACAAAGACCAGACGCCCGCCGATTGGGTGCGCAAGCAAACCCTCACCAACGGCGAGCGCTTCATCACCGACGAGCTCAAAAAACTGGAAGCCAAAATCCTGGGCGCCGAAGAGCGCATCCTGGAACTTGAAGAGCAATTATTCCAGCAGCTCGTTTTCACGATTGCCGACTACATCCAGCCCATACAGCACAATTCAGCGCTCATAGCCCGTATCGACTGCCTGTTGTCGTTTGCCAAAGTCGCCGCCAAGAACCAATACAGCCGGCCTGTCATCAACGATTCATTGGCCATCGACATCAAAGAAGGGCGCCACCCCGTCATTGAACAGCAGTTGCCGCTGGGAGAAAACTTTGTACCCAACGATGTGTTCCTCGACAGCGAAACGCAGCAAGTGCTCATGATCACGGGGCCCAACATGTCGGGTAAATCGGCCCTCTTGCGGCAAACTGCACTCATCTGCCTCATGGCCCAGATGGGCTCTTACGTGCCCGCCCGCAGTGCCGACATCGGCCTGGTCGACAAAGTCTTCACCCGCGTGGGCGCCTCCGACAACATTTCCTCGGGCGAGTCTACCTTCATGGTCGAGATGAACGAGACGGCCAGCATCATGAACAACATCAGCGACCGCAGCCTCATTTTGCTCGACGAGATCGGCCGGGGCACCAGTACCTACGACGGCATCTCTATCGCCTGGGCCATCGCCGAATACCTGCACAACAATGGCTTTGCACGGCCCAAAACCCTGTTTGCCACCCACTACCACGAACTCAACGAACTGGCCGAGCAATTTGATCGCATTAAAAACTTCAATGTGGCCGTGCGCGAATCGGGTCAGAAAGTAATTTTTCTGCGCAAGTTATCGCCCGGTGGCAGCCAGCACAGCTTCGGCATCCACGTGGCCAAGATGGCGGGCATGCCCCGCAGCATCGTGGAGCGTGCCAACCACATTTTGGCTCAACTGGAGCAGCAGCACATCAGCAAAGAAGACAACGGCGCTACGACCCAGGTTCAAAAACCGGATACCCGTAGCATCCAATCGCCCCTGCAACTCAGCATCTTCGAAACTGTCGACCCTTTGGCCGGCAAGCTCAAAGAAGCCCTGCTCAACCTCGACCTGAATACGATGACGCCGATAGAGTGTATGTTGAAGTTGAATGAGTTGAGGAGGATGATGGAAGAGTAGGGGGAGGGATGTTGAATTGATTGAAAATTAGTTATCGGTTGTAGGTTATGGGTTGTGAGTTCATTGGTTTTGTTAAAATTTAACCGACAACTAACAACCGACATTTACAAACCGACAAGTGACAACTCACAACGGAGAACACTAATATTAAAGCAATAATAGTTGTTGCGATCCAGATCGTATTGCTTTGTCTATTGGCTGTTATTGATCTCGAAATTTTAGATTTTTCGTGACTTTCTTCGGATTCGATAATATCCAAAATAGTTAAAATAGAATCGTCTATTACGCCTTTATTGGTTAAATAATCGTCGCCTGAAATAACGCCGCCGATCTTGTTTTTTTGCAAAGTTTTCCATCTGCTCGATACCAAAATAAGGTTTTTGTCTGTTTTGCCAATTTGGTCTAACAGGATCTGGATAGCCTTGTCGGTATCGCCGGTGGAAATGTAATTCCGGCATTGTTCGAGTATGGAAGGGTTTGCTTTCATATTTGGTTGTTTTTAACAAAGCCGACAGCATACGGGAAAAGTAGGCTGCCGGCTATACTTAATAGAATTAGTTATTTGGGTTAACTCTTTCACAAAAACCAGCTTTTAAGCATGCAAAAACGATTGTGCATGGTGTTTGATAACCATTTAATATGCATGTGCATCCCCCGAATTCACGGCAGCTGTTTTCGTCAAGTTTTTCAACAAATTCTTTGTAAACCATTGAGGTTGTTGTAACCTGTGTTCCATCTTTTTGTGGGTTATTATACTTCACAAAATTGCGATAGCAGACACGACTTATGCTCCACCTATTGTTGCAAAAATCAGCACGGATGTTGCATCACCGCCTCCTCACTTCACTCGGCGCCATACCAAATACCTCCTGGAATACCCTGGAAAAATAATTGGGACTGCTGAAACCCGTGGCGAAACACACTTCCGTTACGTTCATGTCGGTATTCAGCAATAATTCTCTGGCTTTGTTGAGGCGGACGGAGCGAATGAATCCCGTGGCGGATTCGCCGGTCAGGGCTTTGATTTTCCGGAACAGGTTCGACCGGCTCATGTTTAACAGGGCGCAGAGCTTAGGCATATCAAAATCTTCGTCGCTTATATTGGATTCGATGATGTGCAATATTTTTTGCAAAAAACGATCATTCAGGCTAAGGGGCGTTATGGAATTTTCCGGTTGTTGTTGCCCCAAAGCCTGATAGTGCTCCTGAAGTTGCCGGCGCAATGCAACCAGCTTTTTGAGTTGTAACTGCAACTCCTCCTGGTTGAAGGGCTTGGACAAATAGACATCAGCGCCATAGGTCAAGCCGGCTATTTTAGCTTCGTGATCGGCCTTTGCGGTCAACAGTACAATGGGAATATGGCTGCTGCGGTCGTCAGATTTTAATGCTTTGCACAACTCAAAGCCGGTTTTTACCGGCATCATGACGTCGCTGACAATAATATCAGGTATATATTCCAACGCTTTGTCGATGCCTTCCTGGCCGTTGCGGGCTGTCAATACCTGGTAGGACTCGGCAAGCACAGCCGACAGGTAAGTCATAACGTCGGCGTTGTCTTCTACCAATAAAACGGTATCCCGCTCGCCGGGCAGCGGCACTTGTAATTCAGGCAGGGGCGTGGCAAATGCTTCAACCGGGGAACTCAGCAGGGGCGTACTGGCAGGAGATGCCCCCCGGCTAATGGGCAATTGAATGCAAAAGCCGGCGCCTTTGCCCGGAGGACTTTCGACGGAAATACTACCTCCCAAAAGTCTGACCAATTCTTTGACCAATGCCAGCCCAATGCCCGATCCGTCGTACCTGCTGCCGGTATCCTCCACCTGGTAAAACCGATCAAAAATATGGGGCAGGTGCTCCCGCGGTATGCCCGGGCCGGTATCCGTAACCCGAATGACTATTTCAGGGCCTGCTTTATGTACCGCTACTTCAATTTCACCGCCGGCCGGCGTGAATTTGATGGCATTGGAGAGCAGGTTGGACATTATATTTTGCAGTTTTTCCGGGTCATAGTCGACATCCTCATCTGAAAAATCAGCACAGAAAGTCAACAGTATATCTTTGCTGTCTGTGTAGGAATGAAAAGACTCCGTCAGGTAGTGGAGGTAGGCAACGATATCGCCCCTTATCATTTTTACAGGCAGATGGCCAGATTCTAATTTCGACAAATCGAGCATTTGGTTGACGAGCTTGAGCAGCAACAGGGCGTTGCGCTGTATGAGGTTATGATGTAAAGCAAATAAGCCCCCCAGGTACGGCTCCAGTGAGGGCGTATGCGCAAAGCGATGGTTTTTCCATTCCAGTCATAGCCGTCTTCGGAGGTTTCCACGCTTAATTGATAAAGTTTTTTTTCGTCGTTGTGAAATTTCCGGAACCGCCCTGTTCCCGGATTAAAACGGTTGAGGCTGCCGTCGGCGGCAATCCACACAAAACCCTGTCGGTCCCTGGCAAAACTGGTCAATCGGTGGCCTTTTACCGTAAAGGGATCATCGCCTTCGCCGATTTGACTTTTTGCTTAGTGTTTTTTTTGTGTTAAATGCCTGGCATCTGAAATATAAAAACCATTACCTGAAAAGCCCGCATGGATTTAGGCTGTATTTTTATCATAAAAAAGAGCAGTGAAATTTCCAGGCATAATTAATTGAGGAGCGCCCCTGAAAAGATAGCGATAAATGCCTTTTTGGGTAGCCAACCAAAGTGCGTTATCCACTTCCAGAACGGCGTTGATGCCTTCCGCTTCGGTGATCTGACCAAACGATTCCCGGATGGGCTGGAAAACCGGATGGTTGAACTTGCCGGCTGTTGTATTCAGGATACTGATACCGTTGTTGGTGCTCAGCCAGATATTATTCTCCCGATCTTTAACCACAATATTTACCGGGCCTTCTTTTATGGAAAAAGGATTATCCGCATTGTGAAGAAAGCGCTCGCAATAATTATTCTCCACATCAAACAGCAACAAGCCGGCGTTGGTGCCCAGCCATAATTTGCCATCTTCGCCTTCCAGCATATCGAGGATGTAGTCGTAGTTTTTATTTTTATTGGGAAAACGATTGGAGAAATAATACTTTTCAAAACGCTTTTTGTCGGCTTCCCAGCGGTTGAGACCGTTGGCGGTGCCCAGCCAGATGTCGCCTTTTTTATCCTCATAAATATCCGTGACAAACCCGTCGCTCAGACTTTTATCATGGCCTGCAGCAAACGGAAAATATTCAAAGGATTTTCTTTCGGGATCAAACCGGCAAACGCCTTTGTTGGTACCTATCCAGAGTTGGCCTTGTTTATCGCGTTTCAGTCGCCCGGTAATGGTACTGCCCATCAGCAATCCCGGTTTCCCCTCGTCTTCTTTCCAGGTTTTGAATGTATCTATTAGATCAAAATGATTAAAGCCGCGTCCGGCGGTGGCAATCCAGAGGCCTCCTTTGCCATCGGGTTCGATAGCGAACAACTTATCCATGCTGATGCGATTGGGCCGTTTTTCGTCGGCCCTGAAACGGACGAATTGCTCTTTGTCCCGGTCAAAACAATTGAGTCCTCCGGTATAGGTTGCCACCCACAAATTGCCGTTTGGGTCTTCCCAAAAAAGTGCGGGGACTGATATGGTTGGAGCTGATACTCAGGGTATCCCCGGGCAGGTTGTAGAATTGTACGCATTCGTAACCGTCAAACCGGTTGAGACCATAAGGCGTACCTATCCACACAAAGCCGTAGCGATCCTGATAGATGTCTGTAATTTGGAGGCTGGAAAGTCCTTGTTCTGCTCCGATAGGGATAAAAACAGGTTGTCCACTTATGCTAAGCGGGATAAGGCCTGCAAACAGGTAAAGGGCAAGAACCGCTAGTTTGTGCACACAGGGTAATTTAGCGGAGATAAATGTAAAGAATAGAACAGAGACTTTTCATAAGAATGCACCGGAAAGACCTGGCTTTTCGACCCATCCTGGAGGCCTAATCGACTTAATCAATAATTAGTGCTAAATTTATTGGTTGTTTATTCTAATGGAAGATTAAAGGTGTGTTTGGGTTATGGAAAAAAAACGCAATGAAGTATTACGAGCACCCCGAGGTGGTGACGACGGTGCTCATAGAAAGCGCGAAATTGGGAAATGCGGAGATGGCCCGGTTTTTAATCAAACACGGCGTCGATCCCTATATGAAGGCGGGCTTTGGCGGAAATAATGCTGTTGAAATCGCTCACAATAATAAAGACGCAGCATTGGTCGCTTTGCTCAATGAGATGGGTTTTAGTTTGAAAAAAGCATCTTTTTTTAATAAAATTGGGCGATGGTTGTCGCACTTCATTTCGCCATAACAACGGCCCGACTGCCGACTGCCGATTGCCGATTGCTGACTGCTGACTGCTGACCGCTAATTGCTAACCGCTAAAACCTAACCATGAAAATAGCCCTGCTAGGCTACGGAAAAATGGGCAAAGCCATCGCCGAATTGGCCGAAGCGACCGGCGATGAAGTCGTACTGCGCATCGGCAGCGGGAATAGGGGAGAATTAACCCTGGAATCCCTGCAAGCCGCCGATGTAGCCATCGAAGTAAGCCGGCCCGAGACGGCCTTCGATCATATCACACTATGTCTCGAAGCCGGCGTGCCGGTGGTTTGCGGCACCACCGGCTGGCTCGACAGGCTTGAAGAGGCGGTGGCGCTTTGTGCATACAAGGAAGGCGCCCTGTTGTACGCTTCCAATTTCAGCATCGGGGTAAATCTGTTTTTTGCGCTGAATAAACGCCTGGCAGAGCTTATGGAGCGCCAACCGCAATACGACCCGGCTATCCTCGAAATCCACCACACCCAAAAACTAGACGCGCCCAGCGGCACGGCGATCAGCCTGGCTCAGGATATCGTCGAGCGACTGCCGGATAAGGAGCCACCCATCACCTCTATCCGCGAAGGACAGGCGCCCGGTACCCACGAGGTTGTCTATCGATCGGACATAGATACCATCAGCATACGCCACGAAGCCCACTCCCGCGAAGGATTTGCCCGCGGGGCGCTCCTGGCAGCGCACTGGATAGTAGGCAAAAAAGGATTTTTTAGCATGTCAGATGTTCTAGAATTATGAAACCCATACTCAAACGCACACTCAAAGTTTTGGGCTTAGTGCTCTCGCTTTTTTCGGCTTACATCGGTGTGATCCTGGTCCACGGCACCTTAGTCGACTACCAGGCTCCGCCGCAGGAAACCCTGCAGGCCGCGCAAACCGCCGCAGCCGGCAAAGTCCCCGATAGCGTCATTTCACTGGCGATCTGGAACCTGGGCTATACCGGACTCGGCGCCGAAGCCGATTTCTTTTTCGACAATGGCAGGCACTTCAGTTCCGGCCCGCACATGGTGCGACCGCCCAGGGAACTGACCGACAAATTCGAGGCCGGCATCGAGCAGTGGATGATGTCTACCCATGCCGATTTTTTCTTGCTGCAGGAAGTCGACCTGGCCTCCCGCCGCAGTTATTATATCAACCAGTTCGAACGGCTGCAAGCCCAGAAGCCCGGTTTTTCAGCCTACTTCGCCGTCAACTACCTCAACCCTCGCGTGCCGCTACCCCTGCTAGAGCCCTGGAACCCCTACGGCGCCGTCCACAGCGGATTGGCCACCTACAGCCGCTTTCAGCCCTCAGAGGCAACGCGCTACCAATTGCCCGGCAGTTTCGGCTGGCCGATGAGCAATTTCCAGCTCGACCGGTGCCTGGCGGTGTTCCGCTATCCGGTGAAAGGCGGCAAAGATCTCGTGGTGGTCAACGTACACAACTCGGCCCACGACCGCGACGGGCGACTGAAAAAACAAGAGATGGCGTATTTGAAGGATTTACTGCTGAAGGAATACGAAAAAGGCAACTACGTGATCGCCGGCGGCGACTGGAACCAGTGCCCGCCGTTTTTTCGCTTCGACGGCTTTATGCCGGGCCGCACGCAAGGCTATGTGCAGCTGAATATCCCCGATGATTTTCTCCCCACGGACTGGCGCTGGGTATACGACCCCACGGTGCCCACTAACCGCAAAGCCCGCAAACCCTATAAACCCGGCGAGACGTTTGTCACGATTATCGATTTTTTCCTGATTTCTCCGAATATCAAAGTCAAAACCGTGAAATGTATGGATCTCCAGTTTCAGTTTTCCGATCATCAGCCGGTGTGGATGGAGGTGGAGTTAGTGACGGCGTGGAACTGACTCAGGGGGTGACGGCGTGGAACTGGCTCAGGGGGTGACGGCGTGGAACTGGCTCGGGGGGTGACGGCAGGGAACTGGCTCGGGGGGTGACGACGGGGGACAGACTCAGTTGGTGACGGCAGCGGACGGACTCAGGGGGTGACGGCGGGGGACAGACTCAGTTGGTGACGGCGGGGGAGAGGCTCCGTGGTCGTCACCCCCTCAGGCGCTCCGTAGCCGTCACCCCCACTGATGCTCCTAAGTCGTCACCTCCT
>Ga0209573_1002461_pt1 | contig 23552 bp, 15 predicted proteins | sample TNRBio252014_DNA_FD_185870 | JGI IMG/M metagenome (GOLD analysis project Ga0209573, IMG submission 185870) | Wastewater treatment Type I Accumulibacter community from EBPR Bioreactor in Madison, WI, USA - TNR Reactor_6/25/2014_ DNA (SPAdes)... | ecosystem: Engineered > Bioreactor > EBPR >...
CCGCCTGTGTTTTTATTTGTTCGCTCTGCGCCTTTATCTGTTCTGCCTGCGCCTTTATCTGCTCTCCTTGGGCCAGCACCAAAGCTATCAGCTCGGACTTGCTCATCTTCTCCAATGTTTGTCGTGGCAAATTCATACCCAAATTTACATATTGTTTCTTATTCCTACCTTATCCATGGAATTAATTTCAACCATGCTTTATCTTAGCGCTAATCAGTTACCAAATTATTAGAGAAAGAAAGAATACAATAGGTAACAATGCACTCAACGCCAACCGCTGCCAAGCCCATGACAACGGCGATCAGGCCTATTTTTCCTGGATGAAAGAAAACCTGAATGGTTTCACAATCAACACCGGGAGAGCAGACGACAATTCTTTTTTTATGCTTCACAAATCTAACTGCTTTCATATAACGGAGTACGACGGGTTTGATGATATGGCTTACACCGGCAGGGATTGGATCAAGATAGCTTCTAATGATCTTTCCGATCTGTTTAGTGAATGTCAGGCGCAAAAAGCTATTTTTGAATGGCAAATCAAGATCTGCAAAAGTTGTTTCAAGAAATAAATTGACGCAACTCCTTCACCCTTTCAATCTCATATACGCCCCCGCCACTTCCGCCGCCAGCCCCGCATTATTAATCGCCAGTTGTATATTCGCCGCCAGGCTGTCGCCGCCGGTGAGTTGCTCTATGCGGGCAAGGAGAAAGGGGGTGATCTTTTTGCCTTTGACACTTTGTTCCATGGCGTCGGACAGCGCTTGTCGGATGGCGGTTTCAATGAGGGATGCGGGCATGTCGTAGGCTTCCGGGATGGGGTTGGCGATGACTACGCCGCCGTGCAGCCCCATATCCCACTTGGCTTTGAGGGCGCGGGCCAGAGGTTCGGGAGTGTCGTAGCGGTAATCGACGGGCAGCCCGCTGTGGCGGGAGTAGAAAGCCGGGAATTCGTCGGTGCGGTAGCCGATGACGGGCACGCCGTGGGTTTCGAGGTATTCGATAGTAAGGCCGAGGTCGAGGATGGCTTTGGCGCCGGCGCACACGACGGCCACGTCGGTGCGGGCGAGCTCCTGGAGGTCGGCGGAGATATCCAGGGTAGTCGGGGCGTCGCGGTGTACGCCGCCGATACCGCCGGTAGCAAAAAAGCGGATGCCGGCCATGGCGGCGATGATCATGGTGGCGGCCACCGTGGTGGCGCCGTCGGCGCCCTGGGTGAGTACGAAGGGCAGATCGCGACGGCTCAGTTTGGCCACGGCTTGTCCGCCGCGGGCCAGTCGGTCGGTTTCGGCAGTACTAAGGCCTACTTTGAGGCGACCGTCCATCACGGCAATGGTGGCCGGCACGGCGCCGTGGTCGCGCACCGCCTGTTCGAGCGCCTGCGCCGTGGCAAAATTTTGCGGATAGGGCATGCCGTGCGAGATGATGGTAGATTCGAGGGCTACTACCGGCATCCCCGATTGCAATGCCGCGGCTACTTCAGGTGATATGTCGAGGAAATGTGACACAACATCAACCAACCACCGTCTCCCTCCCAATACTCTCATAGTAAAAACCTTGTTCCTGCATCACATCCAGGTCGTACAGGTTGCGGCCGTCAAAAATGACATTGCCTTTCATGAGTTCTTTCATAACCTGAAAGCTGGGCGTTCGGAAGAGGCTCCATTCGGTAACGATAGCCAGGGCGTCGGCGCCGATGAGGGTTTCGTACTGGTCGGCAGCGAGCTGGATGCTATCGCCGTAGCGGGCTTTTACATTGGGCATGGCTTCGGGGTCGTAGGCTTTGATGGTAGCGCCGGCAGCCAGCAATTCATCGATGATATACAACGCGGGCGCTTCGCGGATGTCGTCGGTATTGGGTTTGAAGGCGAGGCCCCATACCGCGATGGTTTTGCCTTGCAGGTTATTTTTAAAATACGCCTTTATTTTGTCGGCCAGCACTATTCGTTGGCGGGTATTGACGGTCATTACCGAATGCAGTATTTTGAAATCGTAACGGGCGTCTTCGGCCATCCTGGCCAGTGCCTGCACGTCTTTGGGGAAGCAACTACCGCCGTAGCCCACACCGGGGAAAAGAAAGCACTTGCCGATACGGCTGTCGCTGCCCATGCCCATGCGCACCATGTCTACGTTGGCGCCGAGTATTTCGCAGAGGTTGGCGATTTCATTCATAAAAGTAATACGCGTGGCCAGATATGAATTGGCGGCGTATTTAGTGAGCTCCGCCGAGTGCTCGTCCATGAAGATGATGGGATTGCCCTGGCGCACAAATGGCTCGTAAAGCTGGCGCATCACTTTTTTCGCGCGCTCCGATTGGGTGCCGATCACCACGCGGTCGGGTTTCATAAAATCTTCCACCGCTACGCCTTCGCGCAGGAATTCGGGGTTAGAGACTACGTCGAATAAGTCGGGGCTCACTCCTTTTGCAATCGCGGCATGCACTTTGTCGGCAGTGCCCACGGGCACGGTACTTTTATCGATAACAACCTTGTAGTCGGTAATAAGCCGGGATAATTGTTCGGCCACGCCCAGCACATAAGATAAGTCTGCCGAGCCGTCTTCGCCGGGCGGAGTGGGCAGGGCCAGGAAGATGATTTCAGAAGCTGCTACGGCATCTGCCAGATTAGTCGTGAAATGCAGCCGGCCCTGGCGGGTATTTCTTTCAAACAAAAGATCGAGACCGGGTTCGTAAATGGGAATTTCGCCCCGTTTCATGCGCGCTACTTTGTTGGCGTCAATGTCTACACAGATGACGTGGTTGCCGGTTTCAGCAAAACATGTTCCAGTGACCAACCCCACGTAGCCTGTTCCTACAACAGCTATGTTCATGTATGCGATTGTTTTAATTGAAGGCGCAAAGGTAGGGAGAAATTTTGTGACTTTGGGACTGTGCGACTTTGGGACTATGCGACTCTTTTTTTAATCGACTGCTGAACTCGGCGGTCATTGAGCGGAGTCGAAATGACAGGGCGAGATGTCCGCTTTCCTACAGTCGTACAGTCGTACAGTCGTACAGTCGCACAGTCGCCTTTCACTTTCCCGTCGCCAGTCGCTTGGCAGAAGCTGCCGCAGGAACGGCAGCCAGCCCGGCATTGGGCATCGCGTCGTACACGGCGCTTTGCATGCGCTTGCGGATGCCCAGCTTGTTGAGGCGGTAGTTGCGCATAGAGGGATAGGTGCGGTTGGCCAGGAAGACGAAGACCATGTCGGTGGCAGGGTCGGCCCAGGCGCAGACGCCGGTGAAACCTACGTGGCCGAATGTGTCGGTGGAGGCTTTGCGCGAGAAGTTGCGGGCCCGCTCGGGGTCGGGATGGCACATGTCGAAACCAAGGCCGCGGCGGGTGATGCCGGTAGGCCGCGAGGTGAAAAGTTCTACGGTTTCGGGGCGCAGGTATTGTTGGCCGTTGTAGTAGCCTTTTTGCAGCAGCATTTGCATGATGACGGCCAGGTCTTTGGCATTGGAGAACAATCCCGCGTGGCCGCTTACGCCGCCGAGCATGGCCGCGCCCATGTCGTGTACATACCCCTGCAGCCGCTGGTGGCGGAAGTAGCGGTCTTCTTCGCTGGGCACGATGTCTTCCAAGGGTAGCTTTTGCCAGGGGTTATAGGTAGCCGTAGAAAGTTCCATGGGGGTGTAAAATTCTTCCTGCACGTATTGATCGAGCGGCCGGCCGGTGAGGCGCTCTACCATTCGCGCAAGCAAATAAAACCCCAGGTCGCTGTATTTATAGGCTTTTGAAGGCAACAGCTCGGCTTTAATGATCTGCTGCCAGATGGTGTCGGCATAGTCGTTGCGCAGGTACATATGGCGAGCCACGGGCACGGCGTATTCGTCGTACGCATTGGCGCAATAGTAGTTGTCATAGATCGGCTTGGAGGGTTCTTTTTTGGTGGCTTTGGTAAGGGTTTTGCGGTAAAAGGGAATCCAGCCCGGCAACGCGGCGCGGTGCAGCAGGATTTCCAGCAGCATAATATCGGCTTTGTTGCTGCCTTCCAGTTCGGGCAAATAGCAACTAATGGGCTGGTATAGGTCGATCACGCCGTCGTCGTAGAGTTTCATGACGGCCAGGGTCGTAGCGGCGATTTTGGTCACCGAGGCCAGGTCGTATACGTCGTCGGTGCGCACCTCGCGTTTGCGTTCGTAGGTATGGTGCCCAAATGCTTTTTGGTAGACGATGCTGCCGGATTTAGCCACCAGCACTACGCAACCCGGCGTAGCTTTGTCGTTGATGGCGTATTGGGCCAGCATGTCGATTTTTCTGAGTGAATCGGCGCTGAGGCCTACGTTTTCGGGTAGGGAATACCCCAGTCGGAAGGTTTTTTTGGTGGTAATGCCGCTGCGGTACGGGAATTTGGGCGAGGCCGTCACGGGCAGGAGTCCGCGGGCCGCTACCGCGCCAAAAAGCGACTGGGCAGCCACGTCGTGCATCATTTCGTCATCTTCGTAGGCTTCCAGTACCCAGTTCTGGTTTTCAAAAAAACGAAGGCTGTAAGGACTACCGAAGACCACCAGTATCACCCGGGTTTCGCGGCTTAGCGATTGTATGAGTTCGCGGGCGCTGTCAGAGATGCCAAAATCTTTGGAGGCCATCATATTCATATCGTGCAGGCTTACCACTACGGTATTGTAGGCGCTGAGGTCTTTGATCAGCTTGGCTTTTTCTTCGGCGTTGACGTCTTTGGTGGCCAGAAAGTGTTTGAATTTGCCGAAATCGTCGAGGCGTTGCTGGAATTTCGTTTTTTCCGTGGCGCCGATGCCCAGGGTGGCCAGCTTGAGTTTGGCAGTGGTCTCAAAGGGCAGCAAGTCGCCTTTGTTGCGCACCAGCGTGAGCGCGTTTTCGTAGAGTTTTTGCTTGAGGGCTTTGGCTTCCGAACTGTTGAGCTTTTTGACCAGTCCTTCGGTGGGCAGCGGGGTAAACGAGGTGAGTCCCAGGCGGTATTTGGCGCGCAGGATCTTTTTTACGCGCGAGTCGAGGTATTCCTGATCGAGTTTACCGTCTTTGACGTAGGCTTTTATGGTTTGAATGGCCGTGCCCACGTCGCCCGGCAGCAGTAGCATATCTACGCCGGCTACCAGTGCTTCGGCTTCTACTTCGCCGCTTTCGAAGTGCTTGGCTACGCCTTTCATTTCGAGTGCGTCGGTGAGCACGAGGCCTTTGTAACCCATTTCTTCTTTTAGCAATTTGGCGATGGTGGGTTCAGAAAGCGTGGTAGGCCTGTTTTCGCGGTCGTCGAATGCAGGCACATGCAAATGGGCTACCATCACGCTGCCAACGCCCTGGCTAATTAGCTCGCGGAACGGGTACAGCTCGATACTGTCGAGGCGTTCGCGGGTATGGTTGATCACGGGCAGGTCGAAGTGGGAGTCTACGTCGGTATCGCCGTGACCGGGGAAGTGTTTCGCGCAGGCCATCACCTGGTGTTCCTGCATGCCGCGCATATACATCACGCCTTTGCGGGCCACGTTGCCGGGGTCTTCACCAAACGAGCGGTTGCCGATCACGGGGTTGTTGGCATTATTGTTGACGTCAACTACCGGTGCAAAATTGACATGTATGCCTACGGCGCGCATCTGGCGGGCTATTTCTTTGCCCATGTCGTAGATAAGTTGGTCGTCCTGTATGGCGCCCAGGGTAAGTTGGCGAGGGTAACTGATGGTGGTAGCTTTCATTCGCATACCGAGGCCCCATTCGCCATCAATGCTAACGATAAGGGGTACTTTAGGGGCCAGCTTTTGATACCGGTTGATGAGCGCGACCTGTTTGTCGGGAGTACCCTGGAAGAAGCACAATCCGCCGACGTGGTAAGTTTTGAGGAGTTGCTCCACTTTGGCGATGTGATCTTCGCCTTTGTCGGAGTGCGCCCTGATCATAAACAATTGCCCCAGGCGTTCGTCGGGCGTCAACTGCTGGAAGACGGAGTCTACCCACACATCTTCGGGCGTAGCGGGGCCTCCTTTGCCGGCCTGTTCGTCGCCGTGTTCGCCGGTGCAAACAATGCAGAGTGCGGCAACTAACAGCAAAAGCAATCGTTGCGAAAGGTAGATCATCCAATGGGGCATACGTTGCAGGTAGCGGTGTGTCATGGTCATTGTTGTTGTTGGGGTTGTGCCCCTTGTTTGCTGATGCCGGGTTGCATAGACTCGGCTTTGGCCACGTATTTGTCGCCTTCGGCTTTGTTGTTATTGTTATAATAAGCAAAACCAAGGTTGAGCCAGGCGCCGGCGTTTTCGGGCTGCATTTGGACGCCTTTGGTAAAGAGCTCCAGTGCGCGCGGGTGGTTGCCGGCAATACCCGAGGCTACGCCCAGTAGTCTCACCGTTTCGTAGTCGTCAGGTTTCAATTGATAGGCTTTTTCGAGGTATTCAAGCGCTTTGGGCAGGTTGTTAAGTTTTTCGCCCTGGTATTTGCCGGCTTCGCGATAGGCTACGGCGATATTGCCCTGAGCCTCGCTATAATCGGGGTCTATTTCGAGCGCTTTTTGGTAGGTCGTTACGGCTTCTTCGTACTTATTTAAATAAATATACGCATTGCCCATCAGCAGGTAGGCGTTTTTGTAGTTGGGGTGAATTTTGAGGGCTTCGTTGAGGTGGCCTACCGCTTCGGTGAGCATGCCTTTACTACCTTCTTTTTCTTCTTGCGTCAATTTTTCATAAGTAGTAATCAACTCACCGGCAGCGGCGTTTCGCAGTTTGGCGCTGTTGGGCGAGATCTGCACGTCGCTGGTGAAAAGGGTGTAGTTGTTTTTCCAAACGGGGTTGCGCGTCAGTGTTTTTATGCTAAATAAACCTACAACAACAGCAAGCGTTACCAACATAGGGTATAACTTGCCCTTTGCGCTTAGTAAAAATTCAGCAAAAAATCCAAATAAAACCCTGTATGATACTTTTTCCCGTTTGTCTGCTTTAATGCCCTCAAAGGCAACAAGTTGCCAGGCGCCCGCGCTGAGGGCCAGGCAAAAGCCCACCGAAGGCATAAACAACAGGCGCTCAGCCATGTTGGTGCCCACGGAAAATACCAGGTTGGACACGATGGACAGCGTGAGCAGGTAAAACCACACGCCGTAGCTGACGGGGTCTTTGCGGCGAAGGCCCAGCAAGGCGAAAACGCCCAATGCCAGGTAAGCTGCCAGACTCAGCAGCGCCTGCCAGTCGCCCCAACTCATCACCCCGATATGGCGGGGGTAGTAATCGTGTGTAAGCGGATGGGGAATAAACAGCAGCATGAGGTATTTGCCCAGCGTGTAAAACACCGTAGCCAGCCGTTCGGCGGCAGTAAACGCCACGTATTGATTGCCCTCGATTTTGAGGAAGGGATTGTTCATCAGTTCCATCGACGTATCGCCGATTGAAGTCATGGGCACGATGGGGTTGCGGATAAGCAGGAATACCAGCGCCGCCGCCGCAAAGGGCAGCGTTTGCATGGCTATTTGGGAGGGTTTTGCTTTTGTAAAATAATAAAAAGTGAGCGGCGCCACGGCTACAAATGTGATGGCGTTTTCTTTCGATAAAAGCCCCATTAAAAAGATAAAACCCACAAAAACGTGCATCCAGGCCTTTTTTTCATGATAAGCCCGCATCGAAAAATACAGCGCGCCGAGGCTACCCAGCAGGGCCAGTATTTCGTCGCGGCCTTTGATATTGGCCACCACCTCGGTATGCAGGGGATGCGCGGCAAACAGCGCAGAGGCGGTCAGGGCGATGAAGAAAGCCCGCGGTTTTTCTTTTTGGCTGTTGCCAAATAACTGCATGAGCAAAAGGTACAGCACCACTACCGTAAGCCCGTACCACAGGCTATTGGCGATATGCCCCACCATAGGATTTTTGCCGAACAACTGGTATTCCATGGCAAAAGTAACGAGCGACAGGGGGCGGTAGCGACCGCCGGCCACGAGAGTGGCTTTGCCTTCTTCTTTAAAAAAACCGTAAAAGGTGTCGTATTTCAAAATACCCGGCACGCCCGCCAGTCCCTGGGTAGTAAACATATTGTCGGTAATAACGATAGCGTCGTCCAGGGCGTAATCGTGTTTAAAGGTGTTGGCATACAGCATGGCGCCCAGTAAAAACAGCAGGGCCATGTGCAGGCGGGTATTGACCAGCCAGGCCGGCGAGTTGTCGACGGGTACTGAAACAGGAGCCTTGGCCGGCTTCAAAGGCGGCGTAGTAGGTTTGTGCTTTTTAGCCATAAATGCTTACTGGTGCGTACTAACTGCCGAAAATAGCGCAAAGCCCGGATATTTTTGCAATTGAAGGTAGATATTTGCTAAATTTACCAACAAAACCTACACCTGTCACCACATATGGAAAACCTGCAGGACACCAAGCGCGCGTTAGCCGAGCGCATTCCCAAAGAAGGAATGAGTCCGGTCATTAAAACGCTAAAAACGCTGGTGCCCGCCACTTCTCCCAAATACACGCTGCTGCTCCAACTCGAAGCAGAACTCAGAGATATCAAAATCAAGGGCATCGAAGGACTATTGAGCCACGACGACCTCACGCTGGCCAACAACCAGCTGCGCCGCCGCCTCTTCGACTTTCTCGAAAGCCTGGAAGCCGCCGATTTCGACCCCAACGCCAAACCCGCTCCCGAAGCCGAAGGCCGCAAACGCGGTCACGTGCTCTACCGCATCCCCCACCTGATGCAATTGCAACACGAAGCCCGCTGTGTGGTGCGCATTGCCCTGGATAAGATGATGCTGCTCGAGGATATGGACCTCGACGAACAGGTAAAGATCCGCACCGAGGTGGTGGTGTCCGATTTTATGAAGGTGGAAATGGTAGACCCCGCCCTCCCCGCCGTTTTTACCATCCGCAGCACCAGCGAACCTGTGCAGTTTATCGGCGCCGACGATTACACGGAGTGGTTGTTTTATGTAAAACCCCTCCAGCCCGGCGAACACATCCTGCAATTGAAGGTGGTAGTGATGGCCAAAATCGACAACGAATATTACAAACGGGAGAAGGTACTGGAAGAAAGCGTGGTGATCGTGGCAGATGCCGTGCAGGAAGACTCTGCAGCCCCGCTGAAAACCCTGGAGACATTCGACCTGGAAGGCAATGAAGTCGCCCCTTCCCCCCCTCGCCAAATCACCACCTCTCCTACAGCGCCATCTCCCTTGATCGCCCCCTCTCCCCAAGTCTCTCCCTCCCTCCCTCCCACACTCTCTCCCTCTAACCGCCGTGTCGGCAAGGCTCTCCGCCCCGTCGCCATGGCCCTCGCGGCCCTCATGGCCTTCACCAGCATAAGTTGGGCTATCGCACCGCAGGAAGTGGAGTGGTTAGCCGCTACGCTCGTTAACACCCCCAGGCAATACGAAAAATACATCGAAAAACACCCCAAAAGTCGACACCGCGAAAAGGCTACCTGGGAAATAGCGGAGCTAACCCGTACCCCCCGCGCTTACGTCACCTACCTCGAGCGCTACCCCGACGGCACTCGCGCCCTGCAAGCCAAAACGGAATTACAACAACTCGAAACCTCGGACTGGAAACGTGTAGACACCACCACCAACCTGCGGTTGATTGAAAAATATATCGAAACCTATCCCAGCGGACGCTTTATCGAGAAGGCCCGGGAGAAAAAGGCGGATATTCGAGAACGGCGGGAAATGCGCAAGGACACAGTAGAGACTGAAAATTTTCCTTCTCTACATACGGATACATTGAAGACAAAGGATCCATTAATAAAGGATAAAAAATTTACACCCATAAAAAACCTCAAGGATAAAATAGACGAAAAGAAATCAACTACTGACAAAATCCCACCTGCTGACATGGTTTTCGTCAGAGGCGGTACTTTCAATATGGGTGATCTGTTTGGAGATGGGGAACCTGACGAAAAACCCACCCGCCAAGTTTTCCTTAGTGGCTACTTAATTGGACGTTTTGAAGTAACCTTTGAGGAATTCGACCGTTATTGCGACGCCACCGGCGCCGAGCGCCCCGACGACAAAGGATGGGGCCGCGGCAAGCTCCCCGTGATGAATGTAAGCTGGTACGACGCTGTGAAATACTGCAACTGGCTTAGCCGGCAACATGGCTACAAACCCGTCTATATCATCAATGGCGGCGACGTACAAGCCGACTGGCGTAAAAACGGCTATCGCCTGCCCACCGAAGCCGAATGGGAATACGCTGCCCGTAGTCGAGGCAAAAAAGAAAAATGGGCAGGAACTTCAAAAGAAGCCGAGCTGAAGAACTACAGCAACTATGTTAATAAAAAAGATGGAAGTGATCGTAAAACCATCGAAGTAGGGAGTATGAAAGCAAATGCTTTGGGGGTTTATGATATGAGTGGTAATGTGCGGGAATGGTGTTGGGATTGGTATGAAGTTTATTCTCCCGATGCACAGAAAAATCCCCAAGGCCCCAATGGAGGTTCTGACAAGGTATTACGCGGCGGATCGTGCAACGATGCCGCCTGGCATATACGAACTGCTGATCGGGTTAGCTACAGACCCGCCGGACGCGGCTCCGGCGTTGGCTTCCGCCTCGCCAGAACGCCATAGCCATACTAAGTTTTCCATACTTGACATAGATGAATTAGCATTAGCCTATTCTTCTTTGTCGAATATTCCCATTATCGTCAACAACGCTAAACATTCCCTCGAAAATATAACGGCCCTCTCGTATCAAATCCAGCAGAAAGATCGCCGGAAATTCTGGCGAGAAATGCTGAAATCGCAGGTAAATTACTCCGGGAGGCCTCATTCCTTTTTTAAAGACAAGCGTGCCATAATCGCTGTCAAATGTGAGGATAACTCGATTTTGAGTTATTGCAATTTGGACAACCTCTTCATCATTTATGGATGGGTTTTGAATTCCAATATGAATGGCATCGTATCCGGCGTCTTTGATAATGTTAAAAGAAAGAACCGGAAAGTTTTCATTGGCTAATAGTTTCATCAGGCGTTATTAGGTCGAAGTTGAAATAACAATCCATCTTTTAGCCCTTCGTAGGCATAGGCATAAATAGCCTGAATATCATTCCTTGTCAATCGGGGATAGTTCTCTAGTACCTCCTGTTCTGACCAGCCTGTAGCCAGTCGTTCCAAAATAAATTCTACAGAAAGCCGGGTACCTTTAATTACCGGCTTTCCTAAAAGGATATTGGGGTCAGAAACAATATGGTCTTGCCATTTCATGACAATGATTTTATACAAATATAGTATTTTTTTGGTTCATTCAATCCCCCCCCAGCCTCCTCATCACCAACTCCTTATAACTCCGCCCAATCGGCAGCGCTTGTCCGTTTATCGTCACTTCAGTGGCAGAGAAGGCCTCAATCTTCTCTACGGCCACCAGGAAAGACCGGTGAATACGCAAAAAAGCTCCCGCAGGCAGCAACTGCTCCATTTCGCCGAGTTGGTGCTGTGTGACCCACTGCTTGTCCAGGGTGTGGATGCGCACGTATTCTTTGAGGCTTTCAATGTAGAGGATTTCGTCAAAAAAAACCTTCACTTTTTGCTTGTTGACGGTGAAAAAGTGGAAGGACCGGGCCGGCGGCTCCGCCTGTGCAACAGGGGCTGGCCCAGCCGGCTTAGCCAGCTTATTGACGGCTTTTAAAAAGCGACTGAAAGGAAATGGCTTGAGCAGATAATCCACAATATCCAGTTCATAACCCTGCAACGCGTATTGGTGGTAAGCCGTAGTAAGGATCACCTGTGGCGGATTTTTCAGCGTTTGCAGGAAGTCGAGGCCCTTGAGTTTCGGTAAGTGAATATCCAGAAATAACACGTCGATGGCCTGGCGTTGCAGTTCTTCGAGCGCGTAAATGGCGTCGGGGCAAACAGCGGCCAGCTCGAGGTGGGGCACCTGGGCAATGTAGTCCTGCAGCACCTCGGCGGCAATGGGCTCGTCTTCTACGATCAGGCAGCGAAGTTTGTGCATGAAATGTGGTTTGTATTAATCACAGCGCCAAAATCACGCTCTGTGTCACTCGGTTTTACTCCGTTTAACTCCGTGGTAAAAAATCAATGCTCACTCAATCAAGATCCAACTCCAAAACAACCCGGAACAAATTCGCCTGCGCCTCCACCCGCAACTCGTGCTTGTCAGGGTAAATTAACTCCAACTGGCGGCGCACATTTTTCAACCCTATACCCTCGCCGGCCGGGTTTTCATCAGGATCCTTGTTATTCTGCACCTCGAATTCCAGCCGGTTATTGCGCAATTGCAATCGCAAATCGATATGCGTATCGAATCGCGACTCGCCGGCGCCGTGCTTAAACGCGTTTTCCACAAAAGGCAGCAATAATAAAGGCGCAATCATACAACCGGAGTCGTCGATGTCTTCTTCAAATGTCACCTGCAGGCGCTGGTTGTAACGCAGTTTTTCGAGTTCGATGTAGTCTTTGATTACTTTGATTTCATCCACCAGGGCGATGCGGGGACTGCTGCACTCGTACAGCATAAAACGCAGCAATTGCGACAAGCGCATTACCACTTCCGCAGCCACGGGCGCCGGCTTGCGCGCCAGTCCGTATATGTTGTTGAGGGTGTTAAATAAAAAATGCGGGTTGGTTTGCGCGCGCAGAAACTGCAACTCCGATTGCAGTTTTTCGGCAATGAGTTGTTTCTCGCGCTCCATGTTTTGCAATCGCATGCGGAAAAACTTGAGCGCTGAACTGATACCCAGCAACATCAATATGTCGAATGATGACCACAGCCAACGGAATAGGGCTATCGCAAAGGTGGCCGGTGGCGGAGAGGCCGACACTTTAAAAAGATAAGGATAAATCAGCCCCCGCCATATATAGAAGTTGACAACCGTAACCACCGTAGCTATCGCCAATATACTGAATGCCAATTCAATGTGGCGGTTTTTTGGCATAAACCGCGGGATGACCCCGTAAATGACCAGGTATACCGCCGGTATTTTGGTAACCAATAAGATCAATTCTGCCTGGTAGCCCAAAATCAATCGCTGCACAAACGACAAGCCCTCAAAGGAAGTACCCGTGAGCGGCGCCGACAGGTAGCCGTCGTATAGGGCGTAAACGACCCAGAAACCCATGTGCAGTAGTACTCGTTTGGACATCCAACAAATTTCGCAAAAAAACAACACCCTACCCACTAACCCGCTCAACGACCTGTTTGCCCCCACCAGCAACCACTTTCTCCAACCCAATGGCGCAAAACCGGCTTATCATGCTGAATATCCACCCAAAACCACCGCTCGTACTATTCCCCAAAACGGTACTACAATGGCTGTTAATATTGTGTAAGAATAAAAAAACGCATCGCAAAATTCGTAATTCGTAATTCATCAATCGTAATTAAACGAAAACACCCGGCGTATGAACAAGCTTTTCCCTATTGTTTTTATTTTTATAATAAGTCTTCCTTTCGCGAAAGCGCAAACCTCCCCGATTCCTCATTTTACGGTGCTAAGTGGCCAGGCCATCAACAATACGCCCCTCGATAGCCGCAGCGTCAATATCGTGGACGTCAATAACGACGGCTGGGATGACGTGTTTATCACTAACGGCCCCTCGGGCGGACAAAACAATGCCCTTTACCTCAACAACGGCGACCTGACTTTCAACCCCGTAAGCGGCGATCACATCGTTTCCGACAACAGCCCCTCCGATGGCGCTACCTTTGCCGACGCCGACAACGACGGCGATATCGACGGATTTATGGTGACCTGGTACGGGCAGATCAATTATTTTTATAGAAATAACGGAGCAGGCGGCTTCACCCACGAACCCAATATCGCTATGGGCAACACAGGCACCCACTCCGAAACAGCGGCCTGGGGCGACTACGACAACGACGGACTGGTCGACCTCTACATCACCAATAGCGACGGCGACCGCCGCAATATGCTGTACCACAACCTCGGAAACGGCGACTTTGAGCGCATCACACAGGGCCAATGGGTCACCGAAAACGACATATCGCGCTCCGTCAACTGGACAGATTACGATGGAGACGGCGATATCGACCTATATGTGACCAACGAAAGCAACCAGCAAAACGACCTGTACCGCAATGATGGCAACGGCGACTTCGTCAAAGTAACCGGCTCTGCCATCACCCAAAGCGCTACGGGCTCCATGAGCAGTAGCTGGGGTGATATCGACAACGACGGCGACCTCGACCTCTTTGTGGCTAACGCCAAATACTTCCAAGCCCAAAACAATGAGTTATTTATCAACGAGGGCGGCGGCGTCTTCTCCCCGGTCACGGAAGGTAGCATCGTCACCGACGGCGGTTGCTCGTACGGCTCCAATTTCGGCGACTACGACAACGACGGCGATCTCGACCTTTTCGTCTCCAACGGCTATTGCAACGGCGTGATCAAAAACTTCCTCTACCGCAATACTGGCAGCGGCGCCTTTGTGCGCGAACTCATCGATATTACCGACTTGAATACGCCCTGCTCTTTTGGCAACGCCTGGGGCGACCTCAACAACGACGGCTGGCTCGACCTCGTGGTAGCCACCTGTAAAAACAACAATAATGCCCCTCAACCGCCAAACCTGGTATTGATCAATGACGGCGGCAGCAACCACTGGCTCAAAATCAGACTGGAAGGAACCCTGTCGAACAAAGCCGCCATCGGCGCCAAAGTGCGGGTAAAAGCCCAGATAAACGGACAAGCGGTGTGGCAAGTGCGGGAGATCAGCGCCCAAAGCGGCTATTGCGGCCAAAATAGCCTTATCGCCCATTTCGGCCTCGCACAAGATGCCGTGGCCGACAGCATTATAGCAGAATTTCCCAGCGGCACAGTACGCAACTTTGGCCCCCATGCCGCCGATACCTTAATAGTCATCCCGGAAGAAACCGTCAACTCAAGCGGTGAAATCACCCGACCCGATCCTGCCGTAGCTATGAAAGTTTTTCCCAACCCTGCATCGCAACAAGTGCAGATTACATTGCAGTGGAAAACGGCCCTGGGAGGGCTGCCGCTAAGGCTCACCCTCACCGACTCGCTGGGCCGGCAAGTCTGGCAGGAACAATTGGATACGGCAGGGGCGGCCAACCCGCTCCTGCTGACTATCCCCCTTCGACAAATTCCCCCGGGCATCTACGCCCTGCGCGTCACCTGGCCCGGCGGACAGCTGGCGGAGAAGGTCTCTGTAAAGAGGGAGTGAGAGAGGGAGGGAGTGAGAGAGGGATGTCTTGTCAATGTTCACCCCCTCCCTCACTCTCTCCCTCCCTCCCTCTCCACAAGAGCGCCAGGCCGCCGATGAAACTGCCTACGGCAATAAATGCGTAAAACGGCGTCAGCGGATCCCATTTTCCTTGCAGGCTAAACCCGGCGATATAGGCGGCTGACATAATCAACACCAGCCCATAAGTAAAACCCTTGGTGAGCATCATAGCTCCAAGCATATACCCCCATGGTCGCCGCTGCCACAGCAATACCGCCGCCAGCAACAAGCAGGGAATCACAAACGACAAATCGAGGGCATAGACCACGCCCGTAGGGTGGCCCGTGTCGACGATAGTCTGCGGCAATACCCCGCTAAACAAAAAAGTGCCAATTTGCCCGATTTCTACGATAGCCAGGGGAATGGCAATAACCATCAAAAAAACGCTAATCCACTTCACCGGCGTGCGGGGACCGAAGTTACTCCCTATATCATCGGGGTCTATCTCGAAAATGGCCAGTGCAATCGCGTACAAAGGCAGCGCAAACAATGCGAGATAAGCTAGAAAAAACGCGTTAAAAGCCGCGCCAAAGAGGTAAAAGGCGTAATTGTACGATACACAAACCAACAACCCCATCCACACGAGCAATGCCCTTGCAGAGCCTCGCCATGCCAACCATAAAGCGCCCAGGAGCATAGGCGCTATCACGAACAAAGTTACCAGGTCGTTGCCGTACCAGGCCGCCTTCACAAATTCGTTGTCGCGATACAACCCGTGGAGGAATATTCCACCGCCAGCCGCCACAAAAGCCAGCAAGGCAACGATGCCTGAAAACGCATAAGCGATCTTTAAACGCGAGGGAATCATAGCGATATTTTGACTTTTATGTAAAGTCTCCAAAATGCGGCACAACGCTTCCGGCGAGAAAGGCAAGTTAGTGTTTTTGGGGTATTGGTGCAAATGGAAAAATATATGAAAAAGCCAAAGCAGAACAAGTAGAAAAAATTGTTATTGCACTTTTATTTATGCAAAATTGTTTATTTTTGCACAAATGAAAGTGCAATATATATAATCTACTTTCTAAATCAGACCAACTAGTTCAGCGTACTACCTTTCAATTCAGCCGTTATCTCTATCATGTAGTGAGGTGGGACAATCGGCTGATAGGCATTAAAGGTGCTCGGGGTACCGGTAAGACGACCATGCTGCTGCAGCGGTTAAAATCATTGCAACTGCCGCCTACCAAAGCCGCTTATTTTTCATTGGATGACCTCTTTTTTACTGAAAACCGGTTTTCTGATATCGCAGGGCAGTTCTATCGTGAGGGAGGCAAGTATATTTTCCTGGATGAAGTGCATAAATATCCCGGCTGGGCGCGTGAAATAAAAAACATGTATGATTTTTACCCCGATCTGCAAGTCGTATTTACCGGTTCTTCAATCATAGATATTGCAAAGGAAGAAGCCGATCTTAGTCGCAGAGTTTTGATGTATGAATTGCAAGGCCTGTCCTACCGTGAATACCTGGAGTTGATCGGCGTATGTCAATTTGAGGCAATTCCCCTCGTCGCCATATTAGAGCGGGCGGAAGATATTCGCGATGTTTTTCCTGTAGATTTTCGTCCATTGGAGCATTTTCGCGCATATCAATCACATGGATATTATCCATTTTTTAGAGAAGATTTGGAGGGTTTTCACCAACGACTTGCGCAATTGGTTAGAGTAGTAGTTGAATACGATATGGCTAACTTGAAAGGGTTTGACCCGCGCAATGCCAGAAAATTGTTGCAATTACTGTTTATTCTATCCGCTAATGTGCCCTATAAACCGAATCTTGTTCAATTGGCTCAAAAGACTGATATACACCGAAATACTATATTAAATTACCTGGTTTATCTCGAAAACGCCAGGTTAATCCGGTTGTTGCAGCCTGCCGGGTCAGGGCTTTCCATTCTTCAAAAACCCGAAAAGATCTTTCTCAATAATACCAATCTTGCCTTTGCACTATCGGGCGAACCACCCAATACCGGCAATTTGCGGGAGACCTTTTTTTTTAGCCAGTTGCAAAGCCAATATTCTGTCACTGCTCCCGAAAAAGGAGATTTTTTAGTCGACAACAGGTACGTATTTGAAATTGGGGGCAAGCAAAAAAAACACGATCAAATCGCCGGAATACCTGACAGTTATGTGTTGCGCGACGACATGGAGTATCCCATCGGCAAATTCCTTCCATTATGGATTTTTGGTTGTTTGTATTGAGGTTTGCAAGAAGCGTAACCTAAACTATTGAATCACGTATAAAAATCGAATTCCCATTTGTAAACAGCTATAAATGAAATATATTTGTTAAAAAGCCCCCATAAATGCACACATTACTACTTGCTTTTGCCAATAGTGAAACTGATCCATTGTCTTCCCTGAGGGAAGAGGATGATAAAGTACATATTGCGCTTAGTGAAAGGGTAGCCCGGAACGACTTCAGACTGGTGCGAGAACAATATGCTACACGCGACAAACTCGTAACTCTCCTGCAACAATACCAACAAGATCTTTGCCTGTTTTGGTATAGCGGCCATGCCGGTCGCGACAGGCTGGAAACCGAAGACGGTGCAGCGAGATCTGACGGCCTTGCCGCCTTGTTGGCTTCTTGTCCCAATCTCAAATTGGTAGGTCTCAACGGCTGTTCCACCGCTGACCAAGTTGAAACGCTACTCAATAGAGGAATTCCAATAGTAATTGCCACCAGTGCACCGGTAGGCGATCAGGTCGCGATGCAATTTTCCGCCGCCTTTTTTAACGAACTATCCAAAAACCATCGCCCCGTTCGAGAAGCTTTTGACAAAGCATTGGATGCTGCAAGGGTATATGGCTGCATAGAGGTTGTATCACGGGGCCTGGATATAGACGATAGCCTGGATAGTAATACGCCGATCTGGGCACTAAGGTATTCAGAAAAAAACGCCGATCTGGTCGATAACTGGCGCTTGCCGGAAAACGTTCCTTCTATCCCTGTAAATGAATATCTCAACAATGTTTTGAGCCTGCTTTACGAAGAACAATTGAAAGATACAGGACAGGAGGGCGCCCCAACTGATATAATGTTGAAAAGACTGCCCTTTACCATTAGTGAGCCCATTCGCAAACTGCTGGCGCCGCGCGACAATTCCGGACAGCTTTTCTATGACCAACCGTCGCCCGACCGTTTCAGAATGTTGCTTTATGCTTATCAGTGTCTCGTCAATTTGCTGGTTTTTACCCTCATGAGCCAATTGTGGAGAGAAAAGGTGATGGGGCGTCAACTCGAAGACATTCGCTCATTTACCGATGATTTCAGGGGCTGGCTGTTTGCCGACTTACGCGAGGAATCCCGACGCTCGCTTTGGCTCTTGCTGAAAAAACTGGCGGCCATTTTCGAGGCGGAACAGATTCCGCCGTTTTTCCAGGCCTTACCACAAGCACTTGCCCGGATGGAAGACCCTGACAACAAAATTTCACTTGACTTTTTAGAAAACCAATTAGCCATAGGTAATACTGTCCCTCCGCCCCGTGCCACGGCCCTTTGCGACGAGACGGAGCAACACCTGGCCGTGCTGCTTTACAATTTCGGTTTTTTAGCCAACTACTCCCTAATGTCAGTGAAGGACATCAGCGTACTCAACTATATGCATACGCCGGCGCCCGACTATGAGCATAAAATTGTGAAGCTCCAACAGCAAATGACCTCTCTTGAAGAACGCCCCGAATACGCCGATTCTCCCCTTAAAACTGCCGCTGTATTGCTGCGATGTTATAACAATACCGACGACAAACTATACTTGTCTCCTTTTTTTATTGATGAAAATGCTTATACGCGCACACCCAAGGCCAACCTGCGCTATATAGCGGCCTTTGATAAAACCAATCGCTATTTTCATTTCCGGCAGGTCTCCAAACCCGAAGACCTATTGCGGATCGAAAAAAAGCAGATCAATCCCTTGGCCAAAATAAGGGGAGAAACCGGGGGTGAAAATGACTACTATCCGCTCATCTACGGACAATTCTCGGCGTACTGCGAGCAAGTGTTCGGTAAAAAACTTGATGAGCTATGAATAAAGTGCAGAGTCCTTTCAAATTTCTGGATCCCTTCACGCTGGCCGACCGACACGTATTTTTTGGGCGTGATAAGGAATCAGAAACTTTGTATCGCATGGTGCTCAAAACGCCCTTATTACTACTCTATGGACTTTCGGGAACGGGTAAGACCAGCCTCGTGCAGTGCGGCCTGGCAGCCAGATTTGACGGCCCCGACTGGCTACCTTTGCTCATTCGACGGCAGGATAACCTGCTTTCGTCCCTTCATGCTGCTTTAGATCGCGCCTGGCCGACTAACACAGGCGCTAACGGTGCTGAAAAAATTGCGGCCATCTATAGCCATTTTTTGCGCCCCATATTCCTGCTATTCGATCAGTTTGAAGAACTCTTCATCTTGGGCAAAGAAACTGAGCGCAACGATTTTGTTACTGAACTCAAAGAGATATTAGCCACTGAATTGCCCTGTACAGTCTTACTTATCGTGCGGGAAGAATATCTTGGGCAACTCTATCATCTGGAAAAAGAAATTCCTACCCTATTTGACTTCCGTATGAGAGTCGAGCCAATGGATAGTACGCACGTTAAGGAAGTACTGTCAGAGTCTTTTCGCAGCTTCAACATTAGGGTGGAATCGCCTGCTGAATCGCGCTACGATGAAATCATTCAAAACGTCAGTGAGCGGCGATCCGGTATAGAATTGCCTTATTTACAGGTATATCTGGACCGACTATATCGCGAGGACCACACCCGTTCTTATCCCTTAGGCACAGACTTGTCCGATGGACAATGGCCTGAAATTAAATTTACCCAGGCGGAAATTGCAGCTTTTGGCACCATTACCGACGTACTCGATGACTTTGTGCGTGAGCAACGCGAGGAGTTGCAGCGCGATCTGGAGAAGCATTTTCCCGATGAGCGCTACGACAAAAGCACGGTTGCCGACTTGCTCGATGCATTCGTATCTGACGAAGGCACCAAACGACCGGTGAGTATTACCCGCCAGGACGGACTCATACACATCGCCGAGCGCCAGCGAGACCTATTCCCCGTTTTGTCAGCCGAAGCCTTCACTTACTGTGCTGAACGCCTGGAAACCGCGCGGCTACTTCGCAGCAACGAAACCGGTATCGAAATCGCACACGACTCCCTTGCTTCCGTAATTGAAGGCCAGCGCAGTGCCGAACAACGTCAACTGGCTGATGTGCGCCGCCGGCTCAAAGACGGCTATCAGTGGTACCTCGACTCCGGCAAAACCCGCTTTTTTGACCGCGCCCAAATTGCCTACGTGATTCCTTTTCTTGATAAAATTAAAACCGAAGAACAGGCCCTCTGGCGTGATTTCATAACAAAAAGCCAAGCTGATATCAATGCCAAAGAAAACGCCGAACAAGAACGCGTACAGTATGAGTTAAAACTCGTCCAAGAAAAACTGGAAGCAGAAAAAAAAGCAAAAAAACGACAAAGTATTTTTACACTGCTTTTAGCCGGGGTGGCGCTGATTGCTGCAGTGGCGGCAGGTATTGCGGTAAATGAAACTAAAAACGCTCAAAAAGCTGAAACCGATGCTCAAGAAGCCAAAGATGATGCTCAAGAGAACTTGTTAGTCGCTTATCAGTCCGATAGCATAAGACTTATACGGGAAATTGAAATCGCAGAGCGCAACCTCAAATCATTCAGGCAGTATGGTGCAGAAGAGGATATTATCAACTTAGAAACGAGCAAAAAAGACAGTTTGAACCTATCAATGGGCAAACTGAAGCAAGAAATCGAAAAACTAAAAAAATGAAACTTTTCTTTCTTTTCCTGCTTGCACTCTCTCCCCTGGCAGTTATTGCACAGGACAGTGATTGTCGTTTTTTTCAAAAATACATCAACAAAGGCAATGAAGAACTAAATAAAGGTAGCAAAGCCGATTTTGAAAAAGTCATCAATTACTATAGCACGGCTATGTTGCACTGTCCAGATTCTGCCGACATTGCCCGAGAAAGAATATTAAAAGCTTTTGATGCAATTGAAAGCCTGAAAAAAAAAGCAGAAAAAGCGCAAAGACAGGCAATCAAAGAAAAGGAAAAAGCAGATAATGCACTTGAAAAAGCCAACAAGCTTATCGATGCTTTTTATTTTTACGATGAGAAGTACGCTCTGGCCTATGGAAAAAAAGAAAAAGTAAATGAACATGATGAAGAAGAAAGAGTAAATGTATTTTACTTTATCGATACCTCCGGCAACGAAATATCTCATCTCGGCAGATGGCATAAAGCAGAGCAATTTGATGTAAGGGGATTCGCGAAAGTGACTAAAAAGGTGGGTGAAAAAGAAATAGACTATTTGCTCGATCCGGATGGCAATTCCTATCGGGTTGTATATAACATAGCATCATTGATTGATACTGCCATTACAGCAGATTCCATTACAGCAATAGACTTATCCGGGCAAAAACTGTATTCCATACCTGATACTATCTATAAATATACGCAACTTCAAGTATTACTTTTAGACAACAATTTGATTGATAGTATTCCTGCCCAAATATCAGAGTTGAAAAATTTGAAGCATATAAATCTATATAACAACCGGCTAAAAAAACTACCAGACGAATTTATAGAACTTGAAAAGATATCCTTTTTAAATTTAAGTTATAATGAGATATATGATATTCCTAATTGGATTGCTCGATTAAAAAATCTGTCGACATTAGGTCTAAGTGGAAATGACTTAAAAGAATTTCCTGTTGCAATTTGTGAACTAGAAAATCTAAAGATTTTGGATTTAAGCGAACTAGAATTAAATAATTTATCACCTCAAATTGCTAAATTAAAAAAACTAGAAACATTCGATTTAAGTATGAATAACCTCAAAACATTGCCTATCCAAATAGGGATACTTAATAATCTTAAAAAATTGGATTTGAGCTTGAATAATATTAAGAATATCCCCTCTCAAATTGGCAACTTACAAAACCTGTTAATACTGGATCTGTCGGATAATCAATTAAATGAAATTTCTGTTCAAATTACCAGACTCAAAAAATTAAGAGGACTATACTTACACAATATAACCTCCGACAATGATGATCTTGATTTCGTCGGTGGACACCAAATAAGTAACAATAATATAAAGGAAATCCCAGAGGAAATAGGAGGACTCGAGCATCTAGTAGAGTTGACAATATACAACAATGAACTACTGCACTCTTTACCCGAGCAAATCGGCATGTTGAAAAATCTGAAGAGCCTGGATCTTAGTGGAAATCAAATAGAAAACCTACCTCCCCAGATTGGAGACTTACCGAATCTGAAAAGCCTGAATTTAAGTGGAAATAACATAAAGGAACTACCTTCCAAAATAGGAGGCTTAAAGAATTTAAAAAGCTTAGATATTAGCGGAAATCAAATAGAGAAAATACCCCCACAAATTAATGCTTTAAAAAACATGAAAAGCCTGAATTTAGGGGGGAATAACATAAAAAAACTACCTCCACAGATTGGCGAATTGAAAAATATAGAATATTTGGGCCTATATCATAATAACATAAAAAGCCTACCTTCACAAATTGGAGGATTGGAAAACCTGAAGATATTGATTTTAGGTTATAATCATTTGAGAGAAATTCCTGACGATATTGGAAAACTGAACAATTTAACGATATTTAATCTAACAAATAATTTTATATACAAAATACCTGTTCAAATAGAAGGCATGAATAAATTATCAATTCTGGATTTATCCAATAATAAGCTATTCGAAATACCTGAACAGGTATATAAATTATTAAACTTGACGACGCTTAATTTATCCGAAAATTTATTAACAAAAGTCCCGGTGCAGCTCAATAAACTTGAAAAATTAAATCAGATAGATTTAATGGGAAACAAAAATATAAACATTAATCAGCTTTTTGATATATTTAAAGAATATCCAAAAGAAATTATCTTGTCGTCAAAATGGTTAAAACCTGACTACGAGAAACAAAACATTTTAAACATTTTGATTGATCGCCCGGATTATTTTCCTATAGGAATTAGCAAATTAGCCAATTTAACAACAGCAGATTTAAGTGGGTATCACCTAACTGAAATACCTGAAGATTTGTGGAAGTTAAAAAAACTCACTAAATTAAACCTGTCTAATAATGATCTTGAGATACTGCCTGAGCAAATTGGGGAATTAGATAAATTACGAGAACTCAATTTATCTAATAATTTATTAACAAGAGTCCCGGTGCAGCTCAATAAACTTGAAAAATTAAATCAGATAAATTTAATGGGAAACAAAAATATAAACATTAATCAGCTTTTTGATATATTTAAAGAATATCCAAAAGAAATTATCTTGTCGTCAAAATGGTTAAAACCTGACTACGAGAAACAAAACATTTTAAACAT
>Ga0209573_1002463_pt1 | contig 23537 bp, 21 predicted proteins | sample TNRBio252014_DNA_FD_185870 | JGI IMG/M metagenome (GOLD analysis project Ga0209573, IMG submission 185870) | Wastewater treatment Type I Accumulibacter community from EBPR Bioreactor in Madison, WI, USA - TNR Reactor_6/25/2014_ DNA (SPAdes)... | ecosystem: Engineered > Bioreactor > EBPR >...
CAGAAAGTGAATTGCATTCATTGAGAACAAAAAATGATTATGACCCTTCTATAGACTACAAGGAATACAATCAATAATATTCAATATCCTGCTAACAAAGCATGGTCGCACATGGCGGCGAAAGCCCAACCCGCAAAGCCAACGCCCGCCGCCACGTCGCCCATGCAGCCGTTCTCATCAATAAAAAAAGCAAACGGGAACTAATAATAAAACAGGAATGTTACTAACAAAACGTATAAAATTTTAAAACATTCTGAAATGAATACAAACCTTGATAAAGCATTTCAAGACCACAATCATGGTCATGAATCTCCAACAATGGATGTAAAAATTCTTAACTTAGACCCCAAAACATACCCGGGAGGTATCGCAATTTGGGGAGCATTACCAGCAATTCTAAATACCAGCAGTTGTCCTGACGAAGACAATGGTGTTCATGTTCATGCCCGCATGGTCGTTGGAGGACTTAAACAAATAGATGAAACATTTGATATTGTCCGAGTAACATTAGAAGATAAATCAGGTGAGAGCCATTTATTTGATATTAATGGTCAAGACACGGCTAATTACAACATTAGTACGATTTTCAAAAAACAACTTACTTATATACAATGCCCTAACTGCAATAATATACATTCTGATAGAGGTTGGTATGCTGTGCATTATCACACAGAACATATTTGCGAAAATTGCTTTCATAGTTTTAAATCGGATAAACCAACTATCAGTAACCCAATTATGCTTTTAAAAGAAGTTTGTGGAGATGTGTTACAGGATAGACCAATTATTGACCCAGTTGAGCGAAAAATCAACGTAAAAAGAAACACTTTTAAAGGCGGTATGCAAATATGGGGGTCAAATCCTGCGGTATTATGGACTTCTCCCAAGTATGAGGAAGGCGGTATCCATTTTCATGGATTCCAGAAGGAAAATATGGAACCAACTGTTGATGAGACTTATGGTACTTTAATAATCGATAATCTATTACTTGACCCAGAAATGGTTAGACATCTAATGGCTCAAAATGGTCTTACATATTTAAAACCATTTTTGAAATCACTTGTTTGTACTCATTGTGGGGGAGAACATTTCGATAAATTTGATTTGGGCGTTAATCCTCACCAGACGCATGAATGCGAGCATTGTGAGCAATCATTTATGTCGCCAAACAATGAGTTTTGCGTAAGTAATCCAATTATTTCGTTTGTCAATCAAATCAAAAAGTTGTAAACAATGAGTGGGCATATCACACATCTTTTTTTAAAAGAAGTCAAAGGGCAGCCGATGAAACAAACCAACTCTATTTCCTTAGTAAAGGGTTTAGGCATTGTTGGAGATAAAAACGCTTATCCTATAAGTCCAAGACAGGTACTTATTACAAGACACGAAGATTTGCAAGAACTGAATATTCCATTCGGCGGGTTAAGAGAAAATATAATTGTAAGAGGTTTAAAAGTTGTAGACTTTCAACCATGTGCATTAGTGCAGATAGGAGCAATAAAAGTGAGGCTAACATTTCATTGTGAACCGTGTAAACGTATTGCTGATGTTGTTCCAAGCATGGTAGAAGTAATGTGTCGAAGAGGCATTTTAGGGGTTGTATTAGAAGGGGGTAAAATAGATGTCAATGATGAAGTTGAATGTACACCCAACCAATTTAAGCCGTTTTCTGACAAGCCTTATGATAGATTTGTTATGTTTATGGAAAATGTTCCGACTGGAAAAGTAGTAAATTATAAAATGATAACAATAGGAATGGGGGTAGCAGAAAGTTATCTTCGAGCGATGCCTAAATATATTGAGAATGCAAAAGGAACAAAATTACCACTTCACAGGATTGTAGATACTGAGGGGGGGCTTATTGAAAGGTATATTCCCAACCAAAGTAATTTATTGCAAGGAGAAGGTGTGAAAATTATTAGAAATACGGATTTATTTAGTTCAGATAACAACCCATGTGTCAATCTAAGTGAAACTATGTGGGAGGGTGCACCTCTATATCAAAATTGAAAGCACCAAAACTGATGAGAACACCGCATGGTCGCACATGGCGGCGAAAGCCCAGCCCGCAAAGCCAACGCCCGCCGCCACGTCGTCCATGCAGCCGTTATAGCCAATGCTAACAGACGACCCGACACAGAATGACAGTTACAGAAAATGGAGTTAACAAAAGAACAATATGACATTATCAACTCGACTGGAAACATCAAAATAAATGCTGTTGCCGGGTCTGGGAAAACTACGACCGTAATTGAATATGCCAAGACAAGACCAGCGACAAGTAAAATTCTTTATTTGGCTTTTAACAAATCCGTAAAACTTGAAGCTGCTAAAAAGTTTGCTGACAATGGACTTAACAATGTGAAAGTTGAGACAGCACATTCATTAGCTTATCGACACATTGTTTTTAAAAATGAATACAAAGTAAGACCGCAAGGTTACAAGACAAATGAAATTGCCGAACTTCTAAACTTACAAGGTAATGGAGAAAAGCATACGGAATATGTTATCGCTAACCACATTAACAAGTTCATTGCCTATTTCTGTAACAGCGACAAGCAAAAAGTTCAAGACTTAAACTATCTCGACACAGTAACAGACCCCAAAGCAAAAATCTTTGTTTCATCATTTTACGACTACATCGTTTCTCAGTCAAGGCTTTTATTGAGCAAAATGGACAAAGGAGAAATCGAAATTACTCACGACTTCTACCTTAAAAAATTTCAACTTTCAAATCCAAAATTAAATTACGACTACATACTCTTTGACGAAGGACAAGACGCCTCCCCCGCTATGCTTGATGTTTTCTTCAAGCAAAAAGCAACCAAGGTAATAGTTGGAGACACGCACCAACAAATTTACGGATGGCGATTTGCAGTAAACTCGTTAGAAAAAGCCAACTTTAAAACCTATCATCTTTCAACAAGTTTTAGGTTTAGTCAAGACATTGCAAATCTTGCAATGGAAGTTTTAAAATTCAAAAAACACCTTGACGAGCACGAAACAATACCAATAACAGGAAAAGGTAACAGTAAGGAAATTAAAACTAAGGCTGTTCTTGCAAGAACCAATCTCGGACTTTTGCTTAAAGCAATCGAATATGTAACTGAAAAGAAAAAGGTAAAACAAATTTACTTTGAAGGTAACATCAACTCATATACATACGCTGACGAAGGAGCTTCCCTTTATGATGTTCTAAATCTTTATAACGAAAAACATCACTTGATAAAGGACAAACTTATCAAGGTAATGAAAGACATTGACGAGTTAGAAGATTATATTGAAAAGACAGAAGATGTTCAGCTTGCAATGATGGTTGAAATAGTTAAAGAGTATGGAAATAAAATTCCTGACATCATAAAAGCCATTAAAGAAAAACACGTTGACAATGACGATAAAGAAAAGGCAGAAATGATTTTCTCTACAGTTCATCGTTGTAAAGGAATGGAGTATGATGCCATTCAACTCGTAAACGACTTTATTTCAAAAGAAAAATTAGCCAAACTGAAAGAAGACAAGAAAGCCGAAGAAATCAACGCCACTAAACTAAATGAAGAAATTAATTTGCTTTATGTTGCAGTCACTCGGACAAAAAACAGCATTCATATTCCCGAACCTTTAATGCCTTCTGAATTTCCGAAATCATCACAAATTCACGTTATGAAAGTTGTGAGTGAAGAAGAAAAGGAACAGCAAAGAAAAGAAGTATCTAAACAAAAAACCGACAGGACAGAAAGCAAAACAGAAAAAGCTTATTCATTTGAAGAAGTGAGAACCAAGCATAAAGACGCATACAAACCTTGGACACCTGAACTTGACAATGAACTAACAGTAATGTATTGTGAAGGAGTAAATGTAAAAGATATGGCTAAACATTTCGGACGTACAAGGGGAGCAATAACATCACGAATAAAAAAATTGGAACTTGAAGAACTATACGGATAAACTGATAAATACAAGAAGCACTGGCTATAACAGGCGTTTGGCTCAATGGCTGGTTCAGTGGTTAATTGAACATTCTACCTCGCATCAACTTTTGTGGTGTATTGACAGTTTTGTGCTTCGAAATCCGCCACTGCGCCAAGCGCCAAAACGTTACCAACAAGCTAAACAAACCACGATACTCATATGAAAAAAAACATAAAATGCCGATAAATACCACACAAACTCCGAAAAGTTTTGGTAAAAAAATCATGATAGCATAATTTTGATTTTTATGAGAAGAAAGAAAATTCTTAACATTTTACTTCATATTACTATTTGGAGCATTTATATAGTTCTGCCTTTATTTGTAATCCCTCTATCATCGGAATATTTACTGGCAAACGATATCAGATTGACGATTTATCTGACCAACTCTGCTTTACTTATCTTATTCTTTTATCTCAATTTCAATATTTTTCTGCCCAAATTGTATTTCCAAAAGAAATATCTATGGTTCGTAATAAGCATTTTTTCATTATTAATAAGTTTTGTTTTAATAACAAGGCTTGTTGTTTCCATAATACATCCGGAAAACCTTATTTTAGAAAGGCAAACCTTGTTGTTTCGCAATTACTTCTCACAATTCATTTTGATATTTGTTGTTTCTCTTTTATTAAGTTACAGAGAACGCTACAAAAGAATTGAGCAAGAGAAAACAAGGGCAGAGTTAGATGCCTTAAAATCACAGCTTAATCCTCATTTCTTATTCAATATATTAAATGATATTTACGGACTGGCACTGACAAAATCAAATAAAACAGCCGATAGCATCTCCAAACTCTCTTTGATGATGCGATATGTATTGACTCAAGCAAATTCGGAAAAAGTTCCTTTACAAGATGAAATAAAACATTTGCAAACTTTTGTTGAGCTGCAAAAAATAAGGCTAACAGGAAAAACAAAAATTAATTTCGATGTAAAAGGCAATATTACATCAAGACAAATACAACCTTTGTTATTTATTAATTTTGTTGAGAATGCCTTTAAATACGGAGTGTCAAACGAGCATGAGACACAAATAAATATTCAAATTTCTTTGAATGGTGATGTATTACATTTTTCTATTACAAATGATAAGATTATAAAAAATAGCAGAATATCAAATAATATTGGGTTAGAAAATATAAGAAAACGTTTAAACTTGATATATGGCGATAACAGCATATTGAAAATAAATGAAACGGATAACACATTTATGGTATCCCTTACAATCAATAACTTATGATAAATTGCATAGCACTTGATGATGAACCTATGGCACTTGAAGTGATTAAATCGCATGCAGGGCAATTACCTTATGTAAATCTTACTCATACATTCACACAGATTTCTGTAGCACAGAAACATTTGCGTAAATATCCTGTCGATTTGATATTTTTAGATATAAATATGCCGGATATGAACGGTGTCGATTTTTATAAAAACATTGCTCAAGATTTAATGGTAATATTCACAACGGCACATAGCGAATTTGCAGTTGACGGCTTTAATGTCAATGCGGTTGACTATCTTTTAAAACCAATTGAATTTGAAAGGTTTAAAACAGCTTGCGATAAAGCAGACAATTATCTTGAATACTTAAAGTATGGTGATGCTGAAAAACAAAACAGTATTTATGTCCGTTCTGAATATTCATTGGTCAAAATCTTATTTTCAGAGATTTTATACCTAGAAACCATGGACGACTACATAATAATTCATCGAAAGCAAAATGAAACAGTACTCACGCTATCCAGTATGAAAAAAATGATGGATAAGCTACCCTTAGATATGTTTGTAAGAGTTCATCGTTCTTTTGCAGTTGCAATTGACTGTATTGAAAGTATAAGTTCAAAAAACATCTTGATAAACGACTCTGCAATTCCGATTGGCAGAAGTTACGAAAAAGACTTCCTCAATAAAATTCAGAAGTGATTTTACAAACTCCTATACAATCTGTTCCTTTACCGATATAACTTTTAAAAGCTTTGTTCAGGTATTACTTTTGCATTGTTAATTGATTTTATAATTTAAAAAGTAATACCATGAAACAAAAACATTTATTAATTGGAATAGTCGCCATTTTGATAATGGCATCAGCATTTGCTTTTGCTCAACACAGACAAACAGATAAAATGCACGAACATAACAAAGCTATGATGTTTGAAATTCTAAATTTTGAACCCGAACAAATGGCTACTCTTCAAACAAAGCGCTTAACATTTTATCTGGATTTAAACGAAAATCAACAAGTGAGTATAAAAGAGATTTTTCTTGATGTATCAAAAAATCGTATCGCAAAATTGAAGGAAATTAAACAGCTCAATCAAAAACCGAACGAGGAATTCCGCTATAAACTTGCAAACGAAAGATTAGATATGATGATTGAGGTAAAACTAAAATTAAAAAACGTTCTTACAACAGAGCAATTAAATGCATGGGTACAAATGCAAGTTGAACGAAATATGTTTAATGGGAAGCCTCATTTTGCCGGACAAAAATAAATATTTAAACAGATGAAGAAATTCTTATTAATAGTTTTTACTATCCTGATTGCAAACATAGTTAATGCTCAGGAATATACGATAAGCGGAACCATTTCAGATAATGAAACCGGAGAAACAATGATAGGTGCCTCAATAGTAGTAAAAGTAACGCCAATTGTCGGTACAACTTGCAATGCTTACGGGTATTATTCTTTAACTCTCCCACAAGGAGAATATATGTTAGAAATTAGTTTTATTGGATATAAGACCATAACTACAAAAATTAATTTAACGGAAAACAAAAAGATTGATTTTAAACTTGAAACACATTCGAAAACCCTTGAAGAAGTTGTTATAAGTGCCGAAAAGAAGAATGAAATTATAGTATCGGATAAAGTAGGGGTTGAAAAAATTGAAATTAAGGAGATAAAGAAAATCCCTGTTCTATTCGGCGAACAAGATGTCATAAAAACTTTAACCTTAACACCAGGAGTAAAAACAACTGGCGAAGGCAGTGGTGGGATGTTTGTTAGAGGCGGTAATAATTCGCAAAATCTTGTTCTTCTTGATGAAGCAATCGTTTATAACACTAACCACCTTATGGGTTTCTTCTCCACATTCAACAGTGATGCCATTAAAGACCTGACCTTGTATAAAGGTACTGCACCTGCCGAATATGGAGGGCGTATTTCTTCAGTTATGGATATTAAAATGAATGAAGGAAATAACCAAAAATATCATGTTGGCGGAGGTATTGGTTTAATATCCACTAAACTTTGGGTTGAGGGGCCAATAGTAAAAGATAAGGGTTCTTTTTTAATCACAGGCAGAAGAACTTATGCTGATTTGTTTCTAAAACTATCGCCTGATGAAAATATGCAAAACAATCAACTTTATTTTTATGATTTGAATGTTAAAGCTAATTATAAAATTAACGAAAATAACAGAATTTTCCTTTCAGGATATTTTGGAAGAGATGTGGTTGGTTTTGCCGACAGATTTGGCATTGATTGGGGAAATGTAACCGGAACAATGCGTTGGAACCATATATGGAACAGCAAACTTTTTTCCAATACTTCTTTAATTTATTCTGATTATGATTATAAAGTTGCGATTACAAGAGATGCTGATGAAGTGTTTAGTTTAACATCAATTATAAAAAACTGGAATTTAAAACATGATTTTCAGTATTTTCTAAATAACAATAATACTCTTACTTTTGGTTTTAGCAGTCAATACCATACAATTACACCCGGTCAATTAGAGTTTTCCGAAACATCGGAAATGACAGCTTCAAAATTGCAAGATAGATATGCCTTGGAAAATGCTTTGTTTATAAGCAACAAATGGAATTTAGGAGAGAAATTTAAAATTACTTATGGTTTGCGGCTAAACTCGTTTACTACTTTGGGAGCAGGAAACTTCTACTCTTATGATGCTGATGGTAATATACTAGATACTACATCTTACAAGTCAAACGAAATAGTACAATCATACCTGCATCTTGAACCTCGTATTAATATGACATATATTCTAAATCCTGCAAGTTCAATAAAAGCATCATATACAAGAAATACACAAAACTTACATCTTGTTCAAAACTCAAATACATCAACACCAACTGATATTTGGATTTCATCAAGTAAAAATGTAAAACCTGAAATAAGTGATCAGGTGGCATTGGGTTATTTTCAGAACTTTAAAGACGATAAGTTTCAATTATCAACAGAAATATATTATCGGTGGATGCAAAATCAATTGGATTTAAAAAATGGTGCCGAAATACAAGCAAATGAACATCTTGAAGGAGAATTGTTATTTGGTGTTGGTCGTTCTTACGGATTAGAAATGATGCTTAAGAAAAAATATGGCAGATTAAATGGTTGGATATCTTATACCCTATCTCGTACAGAACGACAAATTGATGGAATAAATAATGGTAATTGGTACTCGGCACGACAGGATGCCACACACGATATTTCTATTGTAGGTATTTTCGATATAAATGAAAAGTGGAGTTTGTCGGCAACATGGGTGTATAATACTGGAAATGCAGCAACTTTCCCGAGTGGTAAATATGAAATTGATGGAAATGTACAGTTTTATTATACCGAACGCAATGGTTACCGAATGCCTGATTATCATCGTTTAGACCTTGGAGCAACATGGAATATCAAGAAAACAACAAAATTTGAAAGCAGTTTGAGTTTTTCATTATACAATGCTTATGGACAAAAAAATGCCTACACCATTGATTTTATAGAAGATCCAAACGACCCTACAAAAACTATAGCTGAGAAAACATACTTGTTTACATATATACCATCAATTTCATATAATTTTAAATTCTAAAGCAATGAAAAAAATAATCTTAATATGCCTTATAGCATTATTTATAGTTTCGTCCTGTACTAAATGGGAAAGAGGCGAAATTTGTACATCAGTAGATAAAACAAATGTTCAGATTAATGAAAAAATTACAGTTTCAAGCTGTGGAGATGAACCTCCTTCGGAATATGTAGAAACAAAAATTGACTGGGGAGATGGCACAACTACATCAGGTCTTTCTGGTTCTCACGAATATTCAAGTTCAGGGTCTTATTATATCAAAATCCTTTTAAATGGAGATTTTGCTGCCGATGTAACAGAAGTAGATGAAAGTAAAGTTAAACATAAAATAATTGTACAATGAAAAACACGATATATATAATAATGCTTCTGTTCTTGACCATTTCTTGTACTGAACAAATTGATTTGGATTTAAACTCATCAAACCCGCAAATTGTTGTTGAAGGTAGTGTTGCAAACAACAACGAAACGACAGTAATTAAGTTAACAAATTCGGTAAATTTTGATGAAAGTAATATTTTCCCCGCTGTGCAAGGTGCTAATGTTGTCTTGTCAGATAATCTTGGAAATTCTGAGTTGTTAAATGAAATATCACCAGGTGTGTACGCTACAAATACTTTAACTGGAATTGTTGGCAATACCTATTATTTAAATGTTACAAAAGATGATAAAACCTTAACATCAAGTTCACGCATTCCAAATCAAGTAGCTTTTGATACTTTAAGAATAGAGAAGTCGAATGGCACAGGAGGTATTGGAGGTATGGGGTCAACAACCAACTATAATGTGTTTGTGTCTTATTTCGACCCGGGAGATGAAACAAATTATTATCGTTTTGTAGAAATGGTAAATGGAGAAATTAAATCCAGCTATATTTTTGACGACAGACTATCAAATGGAAACTACACAACAAGTCCATTGATAAGATTCAATAGAAACCTATCTATTGGAGACACCTTACAAGTAATCATGCAATGTGTTGATGAAAATGTTTACAATTACTTTAATAGTTTTGGTAATTTAATGGGCGGGCCCGCAAGCTCATCTACTCCTGCAAATCCGTACACAAATATAAAAGGGGGTGTTTTAGGATATTTTAGTGCTCACACTTTTGAATTAAAAGAAGTGATTATTCAATAACGAATTAAATTGCGATATAGTTGTCTGAAAGTAAAGAGAATAGGAAAGCCTGTTGGTAACACGCAATATACGTAAGCCGGGGGTTGTGGGTATTTTAAACCTTTGTACACTTACTCAAAATTACAACGGTTTGATAAGTTGGAGCTTCGAAATCCCGGCCTACGCATATTGCCATCCGTTCGGCAAAATCATTCTATGACACGAATCTCCACCGCAAAGATTGAATCTGCGCGGTCCTCCAAAACAAACAACAAACCAATAAACGACCATGTCGAAACGCAACCCAGATGAACAACGAGGCTACGAAGATGGCCTCAAGCAGGGCGAACGCACCGTCGGTCAGTACCTCTTTTCCCTTGAGGGATCGGATTGGAACAAAGGCTTTGATGAAGGAGCAGCTCGTCATCGTGAGATCGAACTCGAACAAAAAGTAAGAGACGAAGCACGCAAGAAGGACAAGTAGGCGATGAGCCTTACTTTGGCATAGCGCACCTCCAGAGACCGAATGGCTGTTAATTCCAGTCATCCACTCTGGAGGTGTAAGTCGAAAAAGACCAAGCCGAACATGACGGTGGTGGACAACCGGCTACCCGCCCCGAGTCGAGATGATCCTCTTGACTACGACCCTTAACCCTGTTGCTGAGTGGCGCTCCCGGTAGCCGGTGCCACACCTCGACGTTGTGTGCCATTTTATGAAACCCGAGTATTTCAAAAATAAATGATATGAATAAAATTAGCCTGATTTTTACTGTTTTGATTTTTACATTTACAGTTTCAGCTCAAACTGCGACAATTATCAAATCGCCAACAGAACTTAAAAAGAGAAAAGACTCAAAATATTTTTAGGAGGCAGCATAGATATGGGAAATGCTGAAAATTGGCAAGCTAAAGTTGAACAGAAATTGTCCGATAAAAAGGTTGTCTTATTTAATCCAAGGCGAGAAGATTGGAATAAAGAATGGAAACCAGTTAGTACAGACACTAATTTCAGAATACAAGTTGAATGGGAGTTAAACGCTTTAGAAAAAGCTGATATCATAATAATGTATTTTACCCCAAACTCACAAAGTCCAATCAGTTTATTAGAATTAGGGCTTTATGCAAAGTCAAAAAAATTAATGGTTGTTTGTCCTGAGGGTTATTGGCGAAAAGGTAATGTAGATATTTTATGTGAGAAGTATAAAATAAAATCGTTTAATACAATTGACGACGTTATTGGTAACTATTCAGCCGGGTTTATCTGGGCAATGAATAGAGGACATCTATTTGGGTTTCGGTAAAAAAAGTGTTATTTTTTACGTATGACAGACAAAGAAAAAATAGCATCCCTCGATTCTCAATTATCGAAAGCTATAGATCACATCCATGATTTAGAAGCGCTTATCTTGCAGTTAAGGATTGGGAAAACGAGTAAAAACAGCCATAAAGCCCCATCAAGCGATATTTCCCGCAAAAATCAAAGCCTGCGCCAAAAAAGCGATAAACCTGTTGGTGGGCAACCCAACCACGAAGGCACAACGTTAAAAATGAGTCAAACTCCCGATAAAGTGGTTGCGCTTCGTTCTGATTTTTGCAGCCGCTGTGGCCAGAACTTAACATCGAATGAATTTACTTTAACCGCTCGTCGTCAAGTCATTGATATTCCACCTATCCTGCCATTTACAACGGAGTATCAACGTTATGCCACCCATTGTAGTTGTGGTAATTGCCAAGTAGCGGATTTTCCACAAGGGGTTGAGAATCATGTTCAATATGGCCCGAATATACAAAGTTTAGCCGTTTATCAAAGCCAATATCAATACTTGCCGTTCAAGCGGTTGCAAGATTTCTTTTCCAAAATATGCAATGTATCACTTAGTCAAGGTACAATAGCCAATTTCATTCGTAGGGCCGCCGAACGGGCATTGCCCGCTTATGAAGCAATCCATCAAGCGATTCCGCAGAGTTCGGTTGTCGGATCAGACGAAACAAGTTACAAACTTAATGGGAAAAAAGGTTGGTTTTGGGTGTGGCAGAACCGTTCTTCAACCTACATCGTAGCCAAGACCTCTCGTTCGAAGCAAGTTATTTTGGATACTTTTCCCGAAGGACTACCCAATTCTATCCTTTGTTCGGATCGCTTGGCTGCCCAACTTTCTACGACTTCCAAAGGTAAGCAACTTTGTTTGGCTCATTTACTTAGAGATTTGAACTATTTGATAGAAGCTGAAAGTGGTTTTAGCCCGAACGAACGCCCTTGGGCGCTTGAGTTCAAAGAACTTCTGCAAGAAGCGATCAAACTGAAACAGAAACAAGACGTTTATGCCCGAAGCACTCCTGAATGTATTGAACTTGAGCAAAAACTTGACAATTTACTCAACCAAGAATATTTGCAACTGCTGATCGAGCAAGATAAAAAGTACAAGCAAACCTTGACGTTTTTTCTGGCGATGTCTAAGCTCAAGTATGGTCTTTTCCCTTTTTTATACCACAAAGACGTTCCTTTTGAGAACAATGGCTCTGAACGGGCGATTCGGATGATAAAGGTTAAAACAAAAATTTCTGGCCAATTTAAAGCACTTCAACAGCAATTTGCCATTATTCGTTCCGATATTGATACCGCCATCAAGAACGGCCAATCTGTATATAATGCCATAAACGCCGTCGTTAATTGTTACCCAAAAGCCGCTGAATAGTTACTAACCAAATACAAATCAATGTTTTTAGAAAATTCAGAAAATACTCTAAATTTATTAACCGAAATCAGAACGTTAATAATTGCCTCTCGTCAAAGAGTGGCTGTTACAGTTAATAGTGAATTGACCTTACTCTATTGGCAAATTGGAGAGAGATTACATAAAGAGATATTAGGGGAAGAAAGAGCAGCTTATGGCAAAAAAGTCGTAAAACACGTTTCACAACAACTAATTCAAGAGTTTGGAGATGGATTTAGCGAAAAAGTCTTACGTCATTGTGTCCGTTTTGCTCAATCATTGCCCGATTTTCAAATTGTCTCAACAGTGTCGAGACAATTGAGTTGGTCACATTTTCTTGAAGTAATTTACTTACATGACGAGCTACAAAGGCACTTTTACTTGAAAATCTGCCAATTAGAACGTTGGTCTGTCCGAAGATTGAGAGAACGTATAGACTCTATGCTTTATGAAAGAACCGCCATATCCCGCAAACCTGAACTTTTAATCCAACAAGAATTAGAAAAATTACCTGATAATGCTCTGCCATTGAACCCAGACATTGTATTCAGAGATACCTACATCTTAGATTTTCTTGGATTGAAAGACGCTTTTTCAGAAAAAGACCTTGAAGATGCTATTTTACAGCATTTACAACAGTTTTTGATAGAGTTAGGCTCTGATTTTGCCTTTATGGGTCGCCAAAAACGAGTTACTATTGGCGACACAGATTATACGATTGACCTTTTGTTTTATCATAGGCGTATGAAAAGATTAGTCGTAATTGACTTAAAATTAGGCAAATTTCGCCCTGCCGATAAAGGACAAATGGAGTTATATCTGCAAATATGAGCAATTAGAAGGAGAGTTACCACCGATAGGGTTGATTCTTTGTGCTGACGCAACAGGCGAACATGTAGAATTATTACTTCTTGACGAAGATAACATTCGAGTTGCTCAATTTTTAACAATTCTACCACCACAAGAAATACTGCAAACACAACTTCATAGGGCTATTGAAATTGCAAGAAGTCGTTTCGATGATAAAAAACTTGAGCAAGAATAACGGTTTTAAGACAAGAAAGTAATCAAAATTGATGAAAAAACATCAAAATACTGAGGGGGGGTATTTAATTTGATAAAAACTAAACCATATGTTAAAAAAAGAAAAAAATTCGTTGAACAAAGCACTCAGTAACTATTCAGCCGGTTTTATCTGGGCAATGAATATAGAGCATCTATTTGGGTTTCGGTAAAAAAAGCGTTATTTTTTACGTATGACAGACAAAGAAAAAATAGCATCCCTCGATTCTCAATTATCGAAAGCTATAGATCACATCCATGATTTAGAAGCGCTTATCTTGCAGTTAAGGATTGGGAAAACGAGTAAAAACAGCCATAAAGCCCCATCAAGCGATATTTCCCGCAAAAATCAAAGCCTGCGCCAAAAAAGCGATAAACCTGTTGGTGGGCAACCCAACCACGAAGGCACAACGTTAAAAATGAGTCAAACTCCCGATAAAGTGGTTGCGCTTCGTTCTGATTTTTGCAGCCGCTGTGGCCAGAACTTAACATCGAATGAATTTACTTTAACGGCTCGTCGTCAAGTCATTGATATTCCACCTATCCTGCCATTTACAACGGAGTATCAACGTTATGCCACCCATTGTAGTTGTGGTAATTGCCAAGTAGCGGATTTTCCACAAGGGTTGACAATCATGTTCAATATGGCCCGAATATACAAAGTTTAGCCGTTTATCAAAGCCAATATCAATACTTGCCGTTCAAACGGTTGCAAGATTTCTTTTCCAAAATATGCAATGTATCACTTAGTCAAGGTACAATAGCCAATTTCATTCGTAGGGCCTGGGAAAAAAGGTTGGTTTTGGGTGTGGCAGAACCGTTCTTTAACCTACATCGTAGCCGAGACCTCTCGTTCGAAGCAAGTTATTTTGGATACTTTTCCCGAAGGACTACCCAATTCTATCCTTTGTTCGGATCGCTTAGCTGCCCAACTTTCTACGACTTCCAAAGGTAAGCAACTTTGTTTGGCTCATTTACTTAGAGATTTGAACTATTTGATAGAAGCTGAAAGTGGTTTTAGCCCGAACGAACGCCCTTGGGCACTTGAGTTCAAAGAACTTCTGCAAGAAGCGATCAAACTGAAACAGAAACAAGACGTTTATGCCCGAAGCACTCCTGAATGTATTGAACTTGAGCAAAAACTTGACAATTTACTCAACCAAGAATATTTGCAACTGCTGATCGAGCAAGATAAAAAGTACAAGCAAACCTTGACGTTTTTTCTGGCGATGTCTAAGCTCAAGTATGGTCTTTTCCCTTTTTTATACCACAAAGACGTTCCTTTTGAGAACAATGGCTCTGAACGGGCGATTCGGATGATAAAGGTTAAAACAAAAATTTCTGGCCAATTTAAAGCACTTCAACAGCAATTTGCCATTATTCGTTCCGATATTGATACCGCCATCAAGAACGGCCAATCTGTATATAATGCCATAAACGCCGTCGTTAATTGTTACCCAAAAGCCGCTGAATAGTTTACGCCCGTCCTTTTTTGTTGGTTTTGGTTTAATTATCGTGCACCCGGCGATAATCACCACTCAATCCACCTGTTTTGGCTTGAAGGCAAATGTTAGTGATGGAAATGTCTTTTGAAACAGACTTGCACATGTCATAGACCGTAAGTGCCGCTGCTGAAACGGCGGAAAGTGCCTCCATTTCAACCCCCGTTTGACCATGCGTTTTCACGAAGGCAAGAATATCCACCGATAGATATTCTTCATTTAGGACGGTTTCAACTGTTACGTTTTGCAAGTAGATATTATGACAAAGTGGAATTAACATGGATGTTTGTTTTGCTCCTTGGATTCCCGCAATTTTGGCTATCGTTAGAACGTCCCCTTTTTTAATCTGGTTTTCTTTTACTTTTAGGAAAGCCTCCTCGCCCAGTGTTACGCGTCCAGAAGCCAAAGCTGTCCGGTAATTCGCGCCTTTTTCGCCCACATCCACCATTTTAATCTGTCCTTCGGCATTTACATGCGAGAGGCTCGGTATTTCCGTTTCGATCATGTCTTAAGGATTATGCTTGTGATGGGTCAATGCATTAATTTTTGCATTAAGTCAAGATTGCAATTTACGTTTTTTTGGAAGTGGATATATGCTTTTTTTGGTTAAGGGCATAGTATTTTATCAGCCTCCAATTAAAATCATCGGTCTGTTTTCCAAATCCACCAAGTTTAACATTCCGGCATGTGCAGCTTTTTTCCTCAAAACGGCCTCAGAAATGGCCAATTCAAGGTCTTCATCACTCGCACCACTCCTCAAAAGGTCGCGCAAACTTACTTCGCGCTGGCCAAACAAGCACACTTTTAAATTTCCGTCAGCGGTAATTCGTAAACGGTTACAGGTGCTACAAAAAGCTTCCGACATCGAGGTAATAAACCCGACTTGCCCTTTAAATCCGGGCACTTGAAACAAACGGGCGGTTTCGTTTACTTCATTTGCGGCCTGAATTAGAGGGAATTTTTGCTGGATTTGGGCTAATTGCGCTTGAAACGATAGGAAGCCGTCTTTATTCCATTGATTTCCCGTGAAAGGCATATATTCGATGAAGCGCACCTCAATGGGTAATTGTTCGGTCCACGCCACAAAATCGGTTAATTCGTCCTCATTTACCCCTTTCATCACGACACAGTTCACTTTTACAGGAGAAAAACCTGCTTCGATGGCGGCATAAATGCCTTGTATGGCCTGGTCGAAGTCGTCACGTAGTGCAATATTGCGGAATTTTTCGCGGTTAAGGGTGTCCAACGAGATGTTCAGATGGTTTATTCCCGCCTTTTTGAGCGCAGGTAGAAACCGCGTCAACAAAATGCCATTTGTAGTCATGGCCAAAGTCTCTACGCCTTCGATAGCGGCCAGTTTTTCGACCAATTCTACAACATTCTTGCGTACCAAAGGTTCACCGCCCGTAAGCCTGATTTTCCGCACACCTTGCCGTACAAAAAGTTTTGCAAGCCTTTCGATTTCCTCGAAGGTGAGCAAATATGACTTTGGAGAAAGGGCCACCCCTTCTGGAGGCATACAATATACGCACCGCAAATTGCACCGCTCGGTGACGGAGATGCGTAAATACGAGTGGAAACGGCCAAAAGAATCAAGAAGCATAAGAGGGTCTGAAACAAAATTGACCTACTAACCCGCCAATAGTTTACAGGTTTCGGAACGTTGAAGAATTGCTTTAAACGGAAAAAGCGGCTTATGCTGGCAATATCCGAATCCGGCTTCTCACATTCTGAAGTTCTCCGGATTTTTGGGGACGATGCAAGGGGTAGTACGAAAACTTCAGATACTCCCCAATTTGTAGGTCATAGCATTGGCTAAACGGATTTCCGCTTGGCCCGCCGGGGAAAACGCCAAAGCCCATTGGTTTGTCGCCGGAGAAATCCACCACCATTCGCCAACTCGCAGAATTTTTCACCAAACGACCTCGTGCAGGGGACACCGTGTTGTCGAAGCCGGAAAAAGGAAATGGCCCTCGTCCTAATGGCTTTATTGTTGCCAAAATATGCGGCATGACTACTTGGTGTACGTCCCCCCAAGCCGGAATGCTTCCGTTCGATTTCTGGTATTTCTTTTCCAAGGAATCGGCGGTGGCTTCTAAGGCCATACGGAAGATCATCGGGCCATCCTCGCGGGTTTGTGTGGACTTCAGGTCGAACCATTCCGAATGGGCTTCCTTCTCAAGAAGTCCCAACAACGGTAGTAGTTCGGGCCGTTTTAGGAATTCTTCCTTCGATTTTCGGGTTTCCTCATTTGCACTGGCGGCTTTAAACGTTGCATCGAGCACGTCAAACTCGTCCCAAGTCAACTTTTTCAAACTGGCAAGTAGTAGGTCCAAGATCAGCGGTTCGGATTGATTGACGCGCGTAACACCGTCCCACGCCAATAACTTATCCCGCACTTCTTTGGCCTTGCCATGATAGGTTTGTCTCAAGAAGGGCAATAAATAATGGTGTTGGAGGCTTTTAACATCCGATTGATAGGTTTTAAAATCGGCCACCGAGTGTTTTTCTTTGGCAGAGAGCAAGGTATCAATTCGCAAAGAACGGAAGGCATCTCGCCAAGTGATGCGTTGGAAATACTTGTAATTTCCGGGGGCAGGCTGCTGGTTTGCAGACATTAACCAACCGCGTTCGGGATTGCGCCCGCTTGGTAATTCTGCATAAGGCACACGTCCAATCCATTCACCATGATCGGTAGCCCCATCTAAAAGGCCGCCGGCATAAGCAACCTTTCGGATAGGCATGTATCCAGTAGAACGAATGGAGATATTTCCTTCGCGGTCTGCATAAAGCCAATTTTGCATGGGCGTATCAAAATTTTGCATGGCCGCCTCAAAGGTTTCTAAGTTTCGCGCACGGTTCACTTCCCAAACGGCTATGGGCGTTCTTGAAGGCTTATGCGCGGTCCATTGCACCGCTATTGCCTCCGAAGCAAAATCTTGGTTGAAGAGGATTGGCCCCCAGTGGGTGTATCGCAAAATTTGCTTTTTTTTCGTGCCTCCCTTTACGTAAATATCTGTTTCCTTTTCAATAATCGGGCGCCATTCCTTTAGATAGCGGTATTTTTTTCCATCAGGAGACAAGGTAAGTTTATAAAAATCAATTTGATCAATATCGGTATTGGTAGGTGTCCAAGCAATATGGTCATTAAAACCAATGATGGGCAAAGGCGTACCCGGAACCGCCACGCCATGCGAGTTTAGCTGTGGCGTTTTGACGTGCAGTTCGTACCAAATGGCGGGCAAGGTAAGAGCGAGGTGCGGGTCTCCGGCCAAAATAGGTTTACCGGTTGTACTTCTACTCCCCGAAACAGCAAAGTTATTCGATCCTGTTTCCGGATGCCCAAAGTCAGGTAGAACCATCGCCAAGTCTTGATAAAGTTTTGCAACCTCGACCAATGCGCCTGCTGCTGCAATAGGTGCGGGCTGTTTGGGCGCAAGTGGAGAAATGAAGCCATTTGCTTCTGGGCTAATTGGGCTAAATTGATCCGATAGTTGGGGAAAAAGACGGTTAAAGGCATCGTCCCCCAGTTCTTTGCGCAAATAGGCATAAGCAAGATCGTCCGATCGCCACGTTAAGTCAAAATTCATGTATTGGAGAACCAACAACGTGCGCAGCGGGGTATATTTTTCGGGCTTGTATCCCAATACGCGAAACTCTAAAGGCAAATCTTCAGGTGGCATCTGGTCTAAATAATGGTTTACCCCTGCACAAAAGGCTTCCATTTGTCGGACAGATTCGGGATGATGTTTTTTGAGCCATGCAAGGTTTTGCTCTGCTCCCCAGCGCATTCCAGTCGAGCGCAGAAATTGGTCTCGGTTTAGAAAGGTCTCACCCAAAATTTCAGAAAGCCTTCCTTCGGAGACACGGGGCAAAAAATCCATTTGAAACAGCCGATCTTTGGCCATGAGGAACCCAACGGCCCAAGCGGCATCGGTCTCTTGATTGGCAAAAACATGTGGGACGCCTCGTTCGTCTCGCTCAATCGTAACGGCGTCAATTAAGCCTTTTGCACCATGTATATCCATATCTTGCATATCTGCCAGCCTTGCAAGGCGATAAGTTCCATCAAGCGGATCCAATAAACGACCCAAAGCCGGAACTTTCGTTCCAAATCCGTTCATCCCTAAAACCATAACGGCCATAAGGAGCAAGATAGAAACACCTATTTTAACCCAATTTAACATCATTTTTAGCAGGGCTTATCTTCGAGAAAATCATAAAGCAATGAAGGTACAAAAAAAAGCCCGCAAAAAAACGTTTGCAGGCTATAAAACAGCACTTGGGGATAATCCGTTAGTATGCAACCTTACAACTCCACCAAACGCTTCCACGTTCCATCCAATGTATGTTCAATGATTGGCGCTGGTTTTTCCTCGGCGTGGATTAAACCCAGTAATTCATCGGTAACATTTGCGAAGTCAATCGCTCCCTTTGAATTGGGTTCCGTGCTAAACAAGGTTTTACCTTTCAGCGTTTCTTCCGACAAACTGGCATTGGTGCGAATAAAATGGTTTAAGACTTGGTGTTGATAAACATCTCGCAGATATTGCTTATACCGCTGATGGATATTTTTCCGACCATCCACTTGGGTGAGTAAGAAGTAAGGATTCGCCAATTCAGGATTTAGTTTTGCCTTGACGAGGGTACAAGTTTGGTAGGTTTGTTCAGACCCAATGACTGGCAAATATTCGGGAATGACGGGAATGATGACGTGATGGGAGGCGACCAAGGCATTTAGCGTATAGACCGTCACCGAACTTGAAGTGTCCAACACCATATATTCGTACTTGGTATTGGTGGTCAAGATTTCTTTAAGCCAGAGGACATCCGTTGGTTTGGTCAACTTTTTGAGGGCAGTGGTCAGTGCGTTTGATGACGGAATAAAGTCGAATTCCTCCAACTCCGCCACGAACTGGGTTTCCCAATCCGCCTGATGACCAAACAAGGTTAGGGCAGATTGCTTTTCGTTCGGCTCGGCAAAACCAACCATTCGCGACATGAACCCTTGCGGATCCAGATCTATGGCCAAGGTTTTATGCCCTGCCAACGACAAAGATGCAGCAAGGTGGATGGAACATGTGGTTTTGCCAGAACCTCCTTTATGATTACAAACCGAAATTATTTTCATTTCATGGGATGGTTAGTTTATTCAGCGGTAAAGCATCACTTCTAAAATCTTGGATGTTTAGATGTACGCCAAATCAAGAAGGCAAAATATTAAATTGATGAATTATCTCTTCAGCCATGTTTGCATAGTCTTTTGCCCCACGAGAATGTATATCTATCTCGAAAACTGACGCACCAGCCGAACCGCGTTCCGTCAGGAGGGTATCCGTCCGAATGTATTGCTTTAATACTGCATGGTCGTACTTATCTCGTAGGTATTGTTGAAACCGGAGGTGCATCCTGCGCCGAGCATCCACTTTGGTGAGTAGGAAGAAGGGTTCTGTAAGGCTTGGATTCAAAGACTTACGCACCATCTGACAGGTTTGCCAAGTTTGTTCTGCCCCGACGACCGATTGAAATTCTGGAATGACGGGGATTATGACCATATCACTCGCAACCAAGGCATTAAAGGTTAATGCGGACAAAGACGCCGCTGTATCTATGAGGACAAAGGTATAATCGTGCCCATTTTCAATATTTTCCTTCATCCAAAATACGTCGGTAGGTTTCGTTAAATGACGGAGCAATTTGGTGAGGCTGGGCGTTGAAGGAACGACATCAAAAAAATGACCCTCAACCACCGGAATATCTCTTAGCGATTCGTGAAGGCCAAAAAAAGCAAGGGTCGTGTTTTCCTCCTTAACCACTGGTAGCCGCAACATCTCGGACAAGAAACTCTGCGGATCCAAATCCACCACCAAGGTCTTAAAGCCAGACATTCCCAGTGCCGTAGCAAGGTTAATGGTGGTTGTGGTTTTTCCAGTACCGCCCTTGTGGTTGCATAGCGTAATAACAGGCATACAAATGTTTATCTGGCCGAGGGTATCGGCACTTCTTTCTATGGATTGATTCGACATTTCAGGTGGGAGAATTTAACAAAATAGCCCAATCAATCCAGCTTAACCAATTTTTTTATCAACATCCAACTAAAAGATGTTTCAAAGATCGTGCGCAAATCGTGTCTTAGGTAGTATTTTCCGAAAAAAAATGATTCATTTTCACGTACCGTTGGTTTTGGCCTCACAATCGCCCCGCAGGAAGCATCTTTTATCAATGCTTGGGTGGACGTTTTCCGTTTGCCCATGCGAGGAAGAAGAAGTGATCCCCCAAAACGTATCCCCTACACAAGTGGTAATGGCGCTTGCAGCCCAAAAAGCCCAGTCCGTTGCCCAAAAACAGCCAGAAGCCTTGGTTCTTGCAGCCGATACTATTGTGGTTTTAGACGATGTAATCTTAGGCAAACCACATGATGATAATCACGCAATTGAGATGCTAAATGCACTCTCTGGCCGATCCAACACCGTTTATACCGGTATTTGTTTGGCCCACCCTGCTTCAGCACGAATGGTGACCAAAGTAGAACGTACTGAAGTGTTTTTCCATCCCATGAATCAGCAAGAAATATGGCGGTATGTGGCTTCTGGCGCTCCTTTAGACAAAGCCGGAGCCTATGGCATACAAGACGATTGGGGTGCTTTGTTTATAGAACGGATTGAAGGTGATTATTATAATGTAATGGGGCTTCCCTTGCACCTGCTGTACAAAACACTCACCCAAAACTTTGTAGATTTATGTCAGATGGACGCATAAGAAGGATCCTCCTTATCCAAGTTCGTGAAGATGCGCTCACACAAAAAGAAGAACAGCGGTCTTTTGCGAAGTGTTGCAACCAACCCACAGAGACCCTAAGCGTTGCCAATTTGGCCGCCGGAGATTCGTTGCCCAAAACAACGGACGGAGTAGAGGCCGTAATCATCGGTGGCTCCAGTGGTTATGCAGCCTATGAAGATTATCCTTGGGTTCCCGCACTTAGTGGGTTTATCCAGCAATGTAAACAGGATTATGTGCCCGTTTTTGGTTCTTGTTGGGGACACCAGTTTTTGGCGCGTGCCCTTGGTGGCAAGGTGATTCACGATCCGCTCCGTGCAGAAATGGGGGCAACAGAGGTCTCCTTCCTCCCAGCAGCACAATCCGATCCTGTCTTCTCGGGCTTTTTCCCGCTTCTTCGGGTAAACCAAGGCCACCACGACCGCGTTTCTGTTCTTCCGCCTGATGGTATTGAATTAGCCAACAACCAAATAGCGCCTTTTCAGGTGTTTAGAATTGCCGGAAAGCCCATCTATGGCACGCAATTCCACAGTGAATTAGACCGCACCACCATTTCCGAGCGGGTAATTCGCTACCAACAACACTATCCCGAAATTGCACACCACTTGGCCGCAATCTTAGATTCCTTTGAGGATACCCCGCCGGCGGCCAGTATTATACAACGGTTTTTATCGGTCTATTGCCCATAGTCCATTTGCCCTAAGACCTGAAAAACATACCCAAGAAAGGCTGTCCTAAGAAGCGTGGACGTGCAAGAAATTGATTAATGGGAAAGCATCAGCCTGAGTTACAAAACCATCACGCACACCTCACTTCGCCCGAAGCCCAAAAATCGCCATCATCAGGAGGGCATCCGCCGTTCCGTCCATGGTGGGTTCGTTGGTGGAATAATCGCCGATGTCATCATGATAAACCACATATTCATTTTGAAATTCGGCAAATTCATCCGGTTGGTGTAAGGTTAAGCCAATGAGTTTGTTATAGATCGAGGCATAAATCGGCCCGTCGTTTATTGAGCCAGCCTTTAACTTGTAACCATTTACCATGTATTTTGGGTTAATCAAATCAAGCCTGCCGGCGGCCTTCTTTTGTACGGCCAAAAGAAGCAATTCGGCTGAGCTAAGCCGAATCCCGTCCCGGCCTGAAGAAAAATCTCTTCGCCTGTGCTGCGGATGCCCGATGGAGGAAATCACGTAATTGCGTAAATGCTGGTTTTACGAGGGTTTGTTCCACTCTTGAATGAACGGAAAAGGGTGGTTGAGCTATTAGGCGGACTTTTCTAAGCGTTACCCTGACATTAGTTGAACAACACGGCATACTATAAGATAGAGGCGATCTCAATACTGGAAATTAGCCAAGGCTTCCAAAAAAAGCGTTCGTGCTACCGTCGTTGCGCGGCTTCACCAAAAAAGGGCTTCCACAAAGTGGAGAATGTTGTATCTGACATTCCCCACCCCCTCAAATACGGAAATAGTATTTTTTTGTCGGCTCGCCCAACAGGTCAATGATCTTGTTTTTTGTGTCATTAAGATTTAATATGATAGGCTTTGCGTCTCCTTGGTACA
>Ga0209573_1002465_pt1 | contig 23527 bp, 15 predicted proteins | sample TNRBio252014_DNA_FD_185870 | JGI IMG/M metagenome (GOLD analysis project Ga0209573, IMG submission 185870) | Wastewater treatment Type I Accumulibacter community from EBPR Bioreactor in Madison, WI, USA - TNR Reactor_6/25/2014_ DNA (SPAdes)... | ecosystem: Engineered > Bioreactor > EBPR >...
CGAAAACGAGTATCACTATATTGGGATAAATCTTGAGGTATCATACACAAAATTACATCCTTTTTGTTTAATTAGAACTCATTTCGCAAAAGGTCTATTGCAAAATACATGAACTATCATTCTTCGCATAGGTAGCTTGCTTGGATTAAACGACTGATTACTTGCTTATATTAGCCCTCGTCCTGCAAAGTTAATCAAATATCAATCATTTCAAATCCGGCTGTGATGCCTTATTCAGCCACCGTTAACTGCTTCGCATTGTCAACTTATTGTAAACAGTTGATAAAAGTTATATAAAGTAAGGACGTTTTTAAGCCTTTTCCGTTATCTTTGCTCGAATTAGCATACACGCGTTTTATGATGCCGTTTCGCCAAGTGCATGATCTGCTTTCCAACGACGGGGTGGTAACCACTACCCGACATCCTTTGTTTTTAACGAACAAGTTTATCGTCCTACACACGAATGCTGAAGGCAAAATCAAAGACCTCAACCCCTATGCCCAAAACTTACTGAAATACGGTACGGGAGACCTTTCGGGCGGTATCTCCTTTTTGGAGTTATTGGACGGGGAGGTGTTCACTGCTTCACATCGGGCGAAACCCGAGACTTTTTTGGAATGGATTATGCTGACCCATTTGCCCCAAGTGGATTTTGAAACATGGAAACTGCACTCGAAGGACGGTATCGAATTCATCTTTGATTTCTCTGTTATACCTATTGAAGCGGATAATCCGTTATCGGATTATTTCCTGATCGGAAAAGAGGTCAGCCGGTACGTGCGCTTTGAGCATGAAATACAAGAAGTCGAGCATAAACTTCAGGCAAAATCGGTAGCCTTTAAGCAGTTGGCGGAAAGCGAAATCTTACAAAGCGGGGATTTTAATATCATAGCCTCCGTCCTTTTGGAAATATTTGCGATCACCATCGAAGTAGACCGCACCAGCCTTTGGCTTTTCAATGCGGAGGGTACGGCGTTAACCTGTGCGGGGTTGTATGAGCGTCGTCAAGATGCCTACTTATCCCTACCCGATTTAAGCCGAAGTAAGTATCCCGTATTCTTTGAGCTGATACAACAGAACGAGATCATCACCATTTATGATGTCAAGCAAAATTCCCGTTTAGCCGAACTGCAATATGAGTTCTTCCAACCGCAAAACATCAGTGCCATCATGATCGTACCGATACGCCAGCAAAATGCGGTGATCGGTTATCTGGTGGCATCACATACGCATTCGGTGCGGGAATGGGATTTAAGCGACCAAAACTTTGGCTTAGCCATCGCAAACTATATCGCTATCGGCTTGGAAAGTCATCGCCACCGCGAATTAGGAAACAAACTCTACCAAAAGGAGCAGGAGATCAATCGCCTGAAAGCCGAATTGGAAAGCCTACAACAAAGCGGGGGCGAAACCGTAGCAAAACCGACGGTTGAACCGCGCCCCGTCATGGATACCGAAGCCCAAAATAAACTCATCCATACCGAAAAGATGGCTACCTTAGGTACGTTGATTGCCGGGGTAGCCCACGAAATCAATACACCGATTGGAGCGATCAGCGCGGCAGGAACGAACCTCTCCCGTTCACTCCAACAACTGTTGCAAAAGATGCCGGCTTTCTTCCAAAAGATGACCCCCGATTTGGAGGAACTTTTTTTCCGTATGGTGGATCGTTCCTTGAATACGACGGGGACACTCTCCAGCCGGGAAGAACGCCAATACAAGAAGGAAGTTGCCGAAGTGCTGAACAATTATTCGATTCCCAATTCATCGAATCTGGGTAAAGAATTGGTCAAAATAGGCATTTACAATAACTTGGAGGAGTTCTTACCGATATTTACCCTGCCGAACAGTGAAGATTATATCGAGATGGCATACGGCATCGGTCGCCTGCGGGTCAACATTGACAATATCGGTACGGCGGTTGCCAAAACGCAGAAAATCGTCTTCGCGCTGAAGAGTTATTCCCGACGTAATTCTTTCGACGAAACGGAGCTGGCAAGCATTACCCAGAGCATCGAGACGGTCATCACCATTTACCACAATCAAATCAAGTACGGCATCGAACTCACGACCGACTTTGACCGTAATTTGCCCCCGATCCGGTGTTATCCTGATGAATTGATACAAGTATGGACGAACATCATCCATAACGCCATTCAAGCGATGGAAGGCAAAGGCAAACTGCACGTGGAAGCCAAACGAGAAGCCGATAACATCATGGTGAAGATTACCGATTCGGGTCCGGGCATTCCACAGCAGGTGTTGGCGCGTATTTTTGAACCCTTCTTCACAACAAAACCCGAAGGGGAAGGTTCGGGCTTAGGTTTGGATATTTGCAGTAAGATTATCGCTAAGCATTACGGTAAAATAGAAGTGGACACCGAACCGGGCAGGACTACCTTTACGGTAACTTTACCGATACAATCACCCTTAATGGATCAAAAAAATAACGTGGAAGCATCCCAAAACGCTTAATCGGAGTTAAGATAAAGGGAGTTTGTGATTCAAAATATCAAACTCCCTTTGCGCATAATTTAAGGTTGGAGGATGAGTTTTTGGGTGGTGGTCTGCCCGGAAGCTGTCCGTAATTGGAGCAGATAAATACCGGCAGATCGGTCTTTCAGATCAATTTCCGTACCATTTTCGGCAAGCGTCCCTACGTAAAGTGTCTGAAGCTCTTTACCCGTCAGGTCGCAAAGATGAACGGTCATCGGTTCAGGCGTAATCGCTGTCGGATAGAGGGTTAAGCGGTCAGTAGCCGGGTTGGGATACAGGCTGAAGGATGCTTCAGGCGTTGCGGTTTCGTTGATGCCGTTGGGTTCTACCGAAACATTGACGACCCAAAAGTCATTCATCCCGCGCGAGGCTTCCGACTTCTCACCGCCGATGGGTGAATTGGAGTAACCAACTAAGAGAAAATGATTTTTTTCATTCGCGGGTACAACAGCCATCGAACGGTCATCTCCACTACTTCCATAGACTTGCTCCCAGACTTTATTACCCAAACTGTCTATTTCAATCAGCCAGTAGTCACTGCCTCCTCGATTAGGTAGCAATTTGTTACCCGAAATCGGTGAACTGCTCGAACCCGCCAACAAGATATTCCCCTTGACTGAAGAAAGGCAAACACTCTCCATTTGGTCGTTTCCACTACCACCAAAAGTTTTATCCCAAACTTTTTCACCTAACGGGCTTACGCGGATTGCCCAATAGTCAGCATCCCCGTAACTGTTTTCGGATTTATTACCCGAACGAATAGAACTGCTGTAACCACTAATGAGATAATCTCCGTTGTCTGCCAAAACAACTGTTGTAGGATAATCGTTGGCATTTCCACCAAAGGCATTTTGCCAAATGATTTCCCCTGATGAATTGATTTTGATAATCCATTCGTCAGATTGCCCGTAGGAAGGTTTGGTTTTATCACCGTCGTTAGATGATTCGCTCCAGCCCGCTAAAATAGCTCCTCCATCAGCAGTAGCATGCATTTCCATCAAATCATCTCGCCCACTTCCGCCGTAGGCATGATCCCAGACCTTGTTTCCGAGTGAATCTATTTTGATCGTCCAATAATCCCAACCTCCCCTGCTTGATACACTACGCTCCCCACTATTAGACGATGAACTTGGTCCCCCTAAAAGATAACCTCCATCAGTCATCGCAACAATAGCATTGATATTATCTTTCCCGCTTCCACCAAAGGTTTTATCCCAGATTTTGTTACCATTAGCATCAATTTTAAGTAACCAAAAATCCCAATCGCCTCGATTAGCTTGGCTTTTGTCTCCTCCGATTCCCGATGTGGAATATCCGCCCACTAAATAATGACCGTCAGCAGTCGCTAAGATACACTGTGCTACATCATCTCCGCTTCCGCCATACGTTTTATCCCACAGCTTATTACCGTTTCGGTCCGTTTTAACAATCCAGTAATCGAATGTACCGCCTTTCGAGGCTTCGGTTTTATCGCCGTTAGCCGGCGAGGAACTACGTCCCGTTATCAGAAACCCACCATCAGGCGTAGCTAAAGCACGACGGGGTATTTCCTCACCACTACCCCCCAAAGTTTTATCCCACACTTGGGTAACGCGGGCTTTTTGGGCGGAAAGAATCGAAATGCTGATAATCAGCGTAAAACAAGTAAAAAGAATCTTTTTCATATCACAAATATAAGTAATTACGCTTTGCGGATGTAAGCATACAATAAGATACCTGTATTTTCATTCAACACACCGGAATCCACCTGAAAATCAGGTAAGTTTTGCTTCAGAAAGACCTCCCAGCTGGTGGGACTCCAAAAGTTGATGTGTCCGTCATAGGTATCTAAGCGTCCGTTCGGCACGGTTAGGAGTAATGCCCCGCCGGGACGGATCATCTTACCTAAGTTCTGAACGCCCTTATCAGGATACAATAAATGCTCCACGACCTCCGTACAGAAGACAACATCGAACTGCTCATTACAACCTTCATGCAAATCCAAAGTCGAAAGCGGCACTTGGGGCAATACTTGACGGGCGACCTTGAGGGTACTATCCCCGTAGTCAAAGCCTTGGAGTGATTTCGGCTTAAAATGATCTTGGACGTATTTTAATAAATATCCGGGACCGCATCCGGCATCGCAAACGTCTTTACCGTCATACTGCACGCCTTTCGATTGGAAAAAGCGCACGGCTTCCTCATAGAATTTCATCCTGCCGGGAGCTAAGTAGTCTTTGACTTTTTCATCCGTTCCGAAAAATTCGTTGATACCTTGCTTGCTGTTTTGTTGGGCGGCGGTTTCTTTGCGGAATTTCGGCTTTTTGATGAGTTTGTAGCCGAGAGGTTCTAAGACGGCGTTGATAAAAACTTTGGGGTCCATGACGCAAATTTACAACATTCCCCCATACCCAAATGAGATTTATTCGCGGGAATCGGTGTTAAGGAAAACAAACCGCTATCCGATGAGCCAAACCTTTCCCTATTTAGTCCACCCCGAATCGCGCAACGAGCTGGCAGGGTACGTGCTGGACTACTTCTCCCGCCGGAATCCCAAGCCCGAAACCGAGCTGACCTACCAAAGTCCCTATCAGCTGGCGGTGGCGGTCATCCTCTCGGCGCAGTGTACCGATAAACGGGTGAACATCGTTACGCCCCCCCTCTTTGAAAAGTATCCTTCCCCCCAAGCCCTCGCCCAAGCCCGCTTTGAAGACCTGTACCAGGTCGTTAAGTCCGTCTCCTACCCCAACAACAAAGCCAAAAACCTGATCGCGATGGCAAAGATGCTCGTCGAACAATTCAACGGCGAACTGCCCCGAACGGTGGAAGAACTCGTCCTATTACCGGGGGTGGGACGCAAGACAGCAAACGTGTTGGTCTCCGTCCTTTTTGATACGCCGGCGATGGCGGTGGATACCCACGTCTTCCGCGTATCGAACCGCATCGGACTCGTCGAAGCCACCAACCCCCTCCAAGCCGAAAAGCAACTCGTGGAGATCATCCCCCGCGATTTGCTCCCGAAGGCGCACCACTGGCTCATCCTGCACGGGCGGTACGTCTGCAAAGCCCGCAAACCCGAATGCTCCCAGTGCGGGCTAACAAACGTCTGCCACTACTACATGGAGGAAGGCATGTGTTTCTGCGAGGACGGCGCGCCCCAATTCACCGACCGCCAACCCGACGCGGAGGAGTTTCGGGCGGAAGAGTGATTTTAGAAAGTTATCTGCGTATAGGGTAGCCACGAGCGGATTTTGGCTTGCTCGGCTTCAGGGATGGGATTGCCATTTAGATAAAGGAATTTAAGATTATCCTTGAGGTTCTTAAAAGACTCCGGTAAACTCGTCAGTTGATTACTGTCTAACCTTAGCGATTGCAGATTGGTAAGGTGTCCTACACTTTCCGGCACACTCGTTAGCTTATTATAACATATATACATTAATTCTAAATTAATCAGCTGACCAATAGATTTCGGCAAAATCGTTAACTGATTAGTGCATAAATATAACCATCGTAAATTGGTCAACTCTCCAACGTTATCTGGCAGAGTCGTCAACGAATTTGAAGAAAAATCTAAACTTTGCAGGTTTACAAGTTGTCCAATACTTTGAGGCACACTAGTTAGTTGATTAGCCCCTAATACCAACCATTTTAGGTTGGTCAGTTGACCGATATTTTCCGGTAATGCAGTCACTCTAGATTCTAGTAAATATATTCTTTGTAAGTTAGTTAAATATCCTAAATTTTCCGGTAATATGTATAGTTTAGAATCATAAGCAGACAAGTCTTGTAAACAAGTGAATCGTTTTATGATAAAATCCCATTGTGGTACTGCGTCTAAATCTAATCTATACACAGGTTCATTGGATAATACCGCCTTTAATATGCTAAACATATTTTGCAGTGTTAAACTTGTACTATCCAGCAACTGGCAATCGGTTTGCTTAGGCAAAATAAAAATCAGATACTCCACTGTACACCCTACTTCATCCCGCGCGATCCCGTTTGTCGGTACATTTTCCGTAAAAGTCAATCGATCACCCTTCGGATGAAAGGTTTTACCGCCGTCCACCGAATAGTCTTTGATACCCTGCCCGTACACGGTTAGGACTCCAGCCGTATCAATCAAACCGATGGCATCTATTACGGCACTACCCTCCAAATCGTTCACTTCCCGTTCTTCCGCCTCCTTTAAGGGGGTAACGCTGACGGTATCCACGCTTGCCGTGATGTCAAATTCCGTTTCGGAGGGTACAAAAGTGGTATATTCACCATTCACATCCGCCGTAACGACCCGTTGCCCTACATTAACCGTTAACATCGGGATTGGATTGCCCTTACAGTCTAGCACTTTACCTTTTACTGTTGCTCGATCTTCGGGATAATCACAATTCCAGCTGGAAAAATGTTTCACCGTACCCACGTATCGGGGACCGACCTTTCGGGCTGTGCCTTCGGGCTTCCATACGCCGGCAACTTCGTCGAAATGCCAGAGGGGCATGGATTCCGGCGCGGTCTTATTTTCCTGCCAAGGGATGTAAAACTCCAAAGTCGCCTCAGTATCAGGGGCAAGCTTCAGTTTTTCACCGTCTGCTCCCTGCATTTCTGCCGACATGAAGCCATACGAGACCAGAATTTTCTCCTGCCCGTTGGCATCAATCGCGGAAAAATCACCGCCCGGCATCCGAAGCCCGAAGCCGTCCTCACTCGGAAAGGCACGTTTCAACGAAAGGTTAATCGTACCCTGATACACCTGGCCGCTTTCCGTAACGGCACTATTCGGCGGAAAGGTGAGGAAAAAGCCCCGTTCGGAGATGGTCGCCCCCTTCTGCGCATCAAAGCGGTTGGTGATGCGGAGGGGTTCCAGCAGGGCGGTTAGACTCGCTTCCTGTGGCGTGAAGAAATGAACCCGTTGCACATTATTCCAAAAGCCTGCTTTGTTGATCGTTACGACGGCATTTTCGGTGAGGATTTTCACTTTTTCCAACCGAAAAAAGCCTTTTGCATCACTTTTTACGCTAACTTGCCCTACCGAAACGGTTGCATCGGCGATGGGTTCGTAGCGTTCATCCACGACGCGCCCCGTGATGGTGCGTTCCAAATCCAGCGAAACGGCAACATTGGGGGCGGTGTTACGGACTTCGACGCGGTAGTTGCCTTTGGAAGCCGGCAAAAACCACTGTTTCGTAGCACCGTTGAGGGGTTCATTATCCCGAAACCACTGATATTGCGGGGCAGGATCGGTAAAAAGGGTATCTCCACGCCGGAAAATACGCGGACAATCTTGGGCAACAGCCGAAAAAGAAATAGCACAGAAGAGCGAGATCAGGAATAGGCTTTTAAGCATGGCTTTCAAAAATCAAGAATTCGCTATGCAATATACGTTAAAAATATTTTGGTTATACGACTAAGGAACAATTTTATGGTGTCCCAGCACTTTTTTTTATAAAAAAGGACGCATTTAACCTTATTCCAAACCATCCCACTTCCGGCAGAAGTCGCCGTGATAAGTATTGAGGTAATAGCGAAGACCATCCAACAAGTGTCCCCGCAACGGGTCAGCATGTTTCGCTATTTTTCCTTCATGGGTGGTAAAGACGGTCTTGAGGTCTTCTATTAAAAAGGTACATTTCTTTGAGATATAAAATTTCGGATGCTTACTCAGGATCGAATTAACCAGTACCCGATTGGGAATGTGGTTGGGATTGGCTTTCGGTACGTTGAAATGTTGCTGAATGTTTAACTCCAACTCTTTTGCGATGATGGTAAAATAGTTGTTGCGTTCCCCCACCATTGCCGAATGATTCGCCCCCGAAGCATCCCCCGTTACGTAAAATTCGGCATCGGGATAGCGTTTTTTGATCTTGGAGCAGAGCTGAAAAATATCTGATTTCAACAGCCTAAATTCATCTGTGATATGAATCTCTCCGTTAGTGTGTTGGGCTACGACGCAGGTCATCGGCGAAACATTAAAGTCGAAAGACAGGTACAGGGGGAAATCCGACTCATAATCCAATTCTTTCACGTGTTTTGCGGGATCAAAAGCGTGTGCAAAGAGTTCCGCATCCGCATTGGTAAAGATGCCATAGACTTCCTGATCGGCAGTGCGCGGGTCAGCAGATCGGATCATTTCTTCAACCTCCGTTAGGGAAATCACCGGATTATGAAGGGTGGTACGGTGAAATATCTGATACTCCAATCCGTCGGGATATTCGTCGAGGTATTGCAGGGCTTTTTGATAGAGTTTTTCAAAGTGATTCATCCCTTTGGGTGTACCTGCTATCAGGGCGGGACTGTGGTAATCCATCAACATTGGTCGAATCGCATGATCCCACAAATAATCGTCCTTGAGGATGATGCCCGCTTCATTCAAAAAGACCTCGTCATACGCAAACCCCTCCATGTTTTTCGGGCGATCTGCCGAACGGAAGTCAATCACCGCCTCAAAAATCCTCAGCTGCCCGGCGGTTTTGTGCCAATGGTAACTTTCTTTATCCAAAAGCCTGAGGCAGGGAAGGAAAAAGTTAGCCACATATCTATCAATATTTTTATGTACAACATCCACCCAGAGGGCTTGCCGGTAATGATGTCCATAGGCTTGGTTCATCAAATGGTGGGCTTTCCCCATCGTTAACCCGTACCGCCGACCCTTCGGTACAATTTTGAAGCGGGCGGGGTGGTGAAAGATTGCATCTTGGGAAGGGAAATTGCGGATGCACGCTAAGAAAGGCTTGAAATCAAATTCGGTTTCCATGTCGTTATTATTAAGGCAAAAATAAACCGCCTTTCAGAAACCGCGCCTACGCCTAAAAGCTAAAATTTGCGAACGAATCAAATAATCATATTAAAATTCAGAACAAATAATTAATTCTTACATAGAAAAAAGCATCACATTCACTACTTCCAATCTGTTGTCGGAAGCGGAATCTTGATTAAGAAAATTAGCGGTATTGTCTTAATACTTAGCAATATTTAACGAATCATTGTGTCGCAAAATGTAACAGAATGATTCAAGTTAGCGTTTTAATTATTTAACATAAATGCCGATTCATAATTACTGATAGTCAGGCAAAAATAAATTACCCCTCTCTTAAAATAGATCAATGAAAGATGGTTGGAGCTAACTGCATGGCAGTCATCAGGGCATCGGCGTTGAGGTGCGGAAGTGCGCCTTTTTCACTCAAAAAAGCGAGGAGGTCTTCGGTGGCGATGTTACCCGTCAAGTCCTCTTTGGCGAAGGGGCAACCCCCAAAACCCATCAGCGCGCTATCAAACCGCCGGCAACCGCCCTCCCACGCCGCCTCGATTTTGGCTCTTCTGCCGTCGGGTGTAGCGTGGAAATGCGCACCGAATTGTATGTTGGGGTATTTTTGCGTTAACCGTTGGAAAACAGGGGTAATGTCCGATGATTGGGCATTTCCGACCGTATCGGCAAGGGAAATGATGCTGATCCTGTTGGCGATCATCTGTTCGGCATAGGATTCTAAAAGGTCAATGCTCCAGTCATCGCCGTAGGGATTGCCGAAACCCATCGACAGATAAACGACCAACGTCCGATCCTTTTTCTCGCAAAGTTCTTGAATAGTTTTCACTACGTCCCACGCTTGGGCGATGGTCTGTTTGGTATTGCGGAGCTGAAAAGTCTCTGATATTGAGAAAGGAAAGCCCAAATACGTAACCGTCGGGTTACTCAAGGCTTGGGTTGCGCCCTTCTCATTGGCGATGATGGCGAGCAGTTTCGTCTCACTTTGGGCTAAAGCCTCTTCGATGCCTGCCAACACCTCGGGCGTATCCGCTAATTGGGGGATGGCTTTCGGCGAGACGAAACTTCCAAAATCCAACGTATGAAAACCTACCGCCAGCAGAGCCTTTAAGTAGTTGATTTTCAATTCCGTTGGGATCAGATTTTGAATGCCCTGCATCGCATCGCGGGGGCATTCCACTAAGGTTACGGGAGTAGTTGACATGCTACGCAAAGATAATCTTTCTACTAAAATGATTTGCGGGCATCAAAGTTCCGCACTTCTATTTTTCATAAAAAGATAGGCAATCACGAAATCCAGTATGAAAATCACTGAATACAGAATCGGAATCAAAAACACCATTTCTTTTAAATTACGGACATAAAAAAGCCAAAATACTATCAATCCTCCAAAAACACTTGGGATTATATGCAAAATAGCAAATAATTTGACAGGCTTCAGAAACACAAAAAATAGATTGATAATTGATATAATCGGTAGGACAAAATAGATATATATAAGCACGAAATAAAGCATATAAATTCCATCAGCACGAAAAACTTGAAATGTACATACAATCAACAATAAATTAATCAATCGGAATAAAACCCAATTGTACCAAAATAGTTTCCAGAAGAAGGATTGTAGCTTATATGACTTCATATATAATGCAATGCCTTATCCCGCCAAATAAAACATTGCAGGATAAGGCATTCTTGAATAAATATTCTGCCTACAAAGCATTCAAAAATGCCCGTAGGTTAACTTTTTCTTTGAGGTAGCCGTTGAGTTGGTCAATCGCAATGCGGACTTGGTTCATCGAATCGCGGTCGCGTACCGTAACGGTATTATCGCTCTTGGTATCTTCATCTATCGTGATGCAGAAAGGCGTTCCTTTGGCATCCTGCCGGCGGTAGCGTCGTCCGATGGCATCTTTTTCATCATAACCCGTGCGGAAATCGTAGCGTAAGTCATTGATGATGGCATCGGCAATCTCCGGCAAACCGTCCTTTTTGACCAATGGCAATACCGCAACCGTTGTTGGTGCAAGCAAGGGATGTAGTTTCAATACGGTGCGCGTTTCCACCCCACCCGATGCAGTTGGCGCATCTTCCTCCAGATAACTATCGCAAAGATGAAGCAAAAATGCCCGATCCAAGCCCACCGAAGTCTCAATCACATAGGGGATGTAGCTTTCATTCGTTTCGGGATCAAAGTAGCGGAGTTTCTTGCCGGAAAATTCCTCGTGGCGGGTCAAATCGAAGTCGGTACGGGAGTGGATACCCTCAATTTCCTTGAAACCGAAGGGATATTCAAACTCGATGTCCACCGCCGCGTCGGCATAGTGGGCAAGTTTTTCATGGGGTTTGAAGCGGAGGCGTTCCGGCGTAACCCCCAAAGCCAAGTGCCAACGGTGGCGTGCTTCCCGCCAATATTCGTACCATTCGCCCTGTGTGCCGGGTTTGATGAAGAATTGCATCTCCATTTGTTCAAATTCGCGCATCCGAAAGATGAATTGCCGTGCGATGATCTCATTCCGAAAGGCTTTTCCGATTTGGGCGATGCCGAAGGGTGGTTTCAAACGCATGGTCTTCTGAACGTTCAGGAAGTTGACGAAGATACCCTGAGCCGTTTCTGGACGGAGATAGAGGTCTAAGCCTTCATCGGCAACTGCGCCCATGCTGGTCTTAAACATCAGGTTAAACTGTCGAACTTCCGTCCAATTCCTTGTTCCCGATTCAGGGCAAACGATTTCCAGTTCTTCAATGAGGGCTTTCATCGCGCCCATGTCGTTGGCGTTGAGGGCTTCGGACATCTTCTTTTGGGCTTCGACGGCTTGCGCGCCGTATCTGCTTTTGACCAAAAAGTTCTGATACTCTGTGCTGTCGGTCGTCCAGCCTTCTTTTTTGGCTTTCTTTTCAGCTTCTTTTTGGGCTTTTTGCTCTAACTTTTGGATATGATCCTCGATCAGAACGTCTGCGCGATACCGGCGTTTGGAGTCTTTATTATCAATGAGGGGGTCGTTAAAGGCATCCACGTGTCCCGAGGCTTTCCATACTTTGGGGGGCATGAGGATCGCAGAATCGAGTCCCACGACATTATCCCGCACTTGGGTCATGGCACGCCACCAGAGGTCGGCAAGGGCTTTTTTCATGCTCACGCCCAAGGGACCATAGTCATAGACTGCACCAAGACCGTCATATATTTCACCGGATTGGAAGATGAATCCGTGTTCTTTGCAATGGGAGGTAATCTTTTGGAAGACTTCGCCGTAATTCATATGCTCACGTAGAATGAAGGTGCAAAGAAACGGAAAAAAGTGGTGAAAGGGTGCTTGATTACTCCATATCATTCAATATAAAAGGCTGGGTAAGTATTCACAGTGTTACACTATATATATATAGTGTAACACATAGATTATTTTGTAATTTTACGACGTTTTAGACTATATATATATAGTCTAAAACGAAATATGAGAAAGCCGACACTACAAAAAGCAGAATCACAAATCGTGAGCTGGATTGAACAGCAAGAGAAAAAAATTTTGAAAGAAAAAGTCCTTTTCTCAAAATTGAATGAAGAACGGGTACATTGGAAACTCGCTAATTATCTGACTCCGGCTAAGATAGCAGGGTATCTCATAGAGAAAGGTTATTTACATAAACACGTCTTGACTTTTGCGAATAAAGCTAATCCTAAGGCTAAACAATTAAACCATATTCGCTACTGCTTCCATGAACCCAACGAATGGGAATTAATACAATCCTTGGGTAAAGAAGGATACTTTAGCCATAGTTCGGCTTTATTTTTACACCAATTAACGGAACAAGTACCTAAAACGCTATTTTTTAAACTCGAGAACGTGGTTAGAAAAATTGCCCCCAAACAGGCAAATCTTACACAGGAATCCATAAATTACGCTTTTCAGCAAGTTCCCAGACAAACCCACTATTGTGCTAATATTGGCAACTATACTGTTTACCAACTTGCGGGGCATAAAACCAATGGTTTAGGTATTACTTCCATAAATTACCGTGGGGCTATAATTCAAGTTACTGACATTGAGCGAACACTAATTGATATAGTGGTTCGTCCTTATTATGCAGGAGGAATAGATGAGATAATTAAAGCCTTCCAAAATGCCCTAGAAATAGGAATTTCTGTGAATAAATTAGGGAACTATCTCCGAAAACTTGATTATATTTATCCGTATCATCAGGCTATTGGATTTTATATGGAACAGGCAGGAAATTATCGTCCTGCCCAAATTGATATTCTTCGTAAGATGGAACGGCATTTCGATTTTTATTTAATGAATCAAATGGTAGATATGGAGTATGATCCGACTTGGAGATTATTCTATCCCAAGGGCTTGAGATAATTCATCTATTAGATTTATAATATAATCAAAGTAAACCTTAAACGCTAAGACATTCTGATTGGGAACGGTCTGCCTCAGCGACTCAAATTCTCGGTGATGTAAGTCAAATTGATCTTGTCTCGAAATGATACGCAAAAATTCTATTGGAACCTGCTTTGCTTCAAAAACCAGTTTTAACTCTTCGAAATTATGTTGAAAGGAATTTCTTGTTTTTTCCATGATTTGATAAATATCATAAAAATCACGGGGTCTGGCTCGCGATTGCTGACTTTTAATAATCTGACGATATTCCGGCGTTTGCTGACAAATAGCACGTAGTTTTTCATAAACGATCAATCGGAGTGAATAAATATAGACGGTGTAGTCATCAATTAAAACACTATGACTCCAATCACAGTATTCATACTTGCTAATGTCAACGGTGATCTTTTCTCCGGCATGTCTGCGATTGTGTTCCTCATCTTGTTCTTGGTAATATCCGGTTGACAATACCTTAAATTCGATGGCATAACCTCCCCAAAAGTCAGGTTGATGTACTCCTTTTTTCTTGGGTTTCGGCTCAAATTTATAATCGAAAACGATTAGGTTTAATTCCCTGAATTTAGTCTTCAAATGATTGTTGATTACACGTGAAAAATGCTCAATTTCTTCTGGGGCGAAATCATTTTTCATAGAAAAATCTAAATCCTTTGATGCACGGTCATCAAATTGGAACCAAAAACGCAGGGCATTACCTCCCTTTAGAACTAAACGTTCTAAAAGTTCATCATCGGAAACTAAGGCGATAATTGTTTGCCTTTTAATATCGTCTAAACTTGGAGATAATTTCTTCATTCGGAAGGTGCAAAGAAACGGAAAAAATGCTGAAAGCGGATTGATTACAAAGCCGCTGTTGGGCTGATTTTATACAAAACCGCTTGATAGTCAATACTACTATCCCTCCCATCTCTCCTAATGAAACAGGACTTTGCGCATTAATGCTTTCCGTTTTGGATTACTTCGCCAGCACTGTCCCCTTGAAGTTAGCCCCTTTGAAGATCGTCCCTTTCACGTTAGCTCCTGTGAGGTTGGCTTGCGAAAGGTTGGCATCTTTGAGGTTAGCCCCCTCCAAGTTGGCATCCAAGAACAGCACCGCCTCCAAGTTGGCATGGGAAAGCTGTGCCGCCACGAGGTTGGCTTTCGTCAAGTTAGCTCCTTTGAGGACAGCCATCTTGAGGTCAGTGAGGGCTAATTGCGCGCCGCTGAAGTTGACTTTCTCCAAGTTTGCCCCAACGAATGATGCTGATTCCATATTGGATTGCTCGAAGTCCGCTTCGATGAGTACAGCACCTGATAGGTTGGCTTGATAGAAGCGCGCAAATGATGCCTGCACCTGCGCCATCTGCACCCCTTCCAAGTTCACATCGGAGAGGTTAGAACGGGTAAGGTTGGCTTTGTTGAGGATGACATTGGTCATATCTTCGGGGAAACGCTGAACGTTTTGCAGTTCCGCGCCCGTGAGGTTAACGCCGTTCATGGATGCGCCCTCCCATTGGGTATCGTTGAGGAAGGCTTCGTTCAGTAAAAAGTCGGCTAAGGTAGCCCGCGACCAATCCGCTTGGCTGAATTGTGCCTTTTGCGCGTAGATTCCGTTAAAAGAACATTCGATAAATTTAGCACCCGTACCTTCGGCGCGCTCCATGTTCACATAACGGAAGACGCTGTCGCTGAAGTTGGTTTCGGTGCAACGCATGTCGGTCATCTTACAGCCGATCCATTCGGAAGACGTTACATCCGAACGGTCAAAGCGCGAACCGCTGAAGTTGGAATTATAAATGATAGCCCGTTGCCAACGCGAGTTTTCCAGATGGCTATCCCGTACCGAGCAACTCTCCAACATAGCTCCAGAAAAGTCTGTTTCGCGGAAGTTGGTGGCGGAAATCGCCATATTCACGAATTTAACGCCCGTAAATTTAGAGCCTTCCATCGTGCAGTTGTGCATCCGTCCCTGTTCCATGATCGAATCGGAAAATTCACAACCAACCATCTTGGCTACACTCATGGAGACCTTTTTGAAGATACAATTCTTAAAGATCACACTCGTCAATACCGCACTGTCTAAGGTTGCATTGGTAAAGTCCGCATTTTCAATCACCGAACCCGCGATTTGGCACATCTTCAGGCTGGCACGGCGGAAAATCGTCCCCGACATCTTACAACCGTCCAGCGTTTGATTATCTAAAATGGAAGCCGTCAGGTCGGTATCCGTCAGGTCAGTATCCTGTATTTTAGCATTTTGGAGGTTAGTTCCCGTCAGGTTCGCTCCCGTCAGGTTAGTTCCCGTAAAGTTAACATCCGTTAAATCGCAATAGGAAAGGTCAGCCCCCGATAAATCCGCACCGGTGAAGTCAGCACCCGTCAGCCGTGTATAAGAAAAATCCACGCCCCGCAGGTTGGCATTGCGGAAAGAAGCCTTCAACATCTGGCAGTGTTGAAAGCGGGATTTGGAAAAGTCCGATTCGGAGGCAACCAAATAGGACAAGTCGGCATACAGCGAGGTACATTCGGCGAACTGTCCCTTTTCGGCTTGGCAATGGGTGAGTTTAGCTCCGTTAAAGATCGAATTAGAGAAGTTACACTCTTTCAGTTGACTATGGTTCAGCACCGTACCCGTGAAGTCGGAGGATACAAACGTTCCGCCCGTCAAGTCCGTTTTTTCTAGCGAACTGAACTGAAACTGGGAATGGTAGCAATTAACGCCCGTTAATGTTGAACCCGTCAGTTGGCAGGAAGTCAGGTGGGCGTATTTAATGTCGGCTTGGGTCAGGTTAGCATCGGAGAGGTTGGCGTTCATCAGGTTAGCTCCGCCCAAGTTGGTCAAACTTAAGTTGGCTTTACCCAAGTCGGCATTTTTAAGGTTAGCTCCTGCGAAGTTACTGCCTTTAGCGTTGATTTCGGAAAGCACAGCCCCTTCAAAGTTAACGCCTTTGAGGTTGGCTTCCGAAAGGTTGGATTGGGAAGCGTTGGCAAATTCTAAGTTAGCGGAAACGAGTTTCACATTAACCAGCGTTGCCTGCGATAAATTACAGCCCGACATATCCGCCCCTTCGAGGTTTGTTCCCGTTAAATCCGAGCCTTGTAAGTTAGAAAAGATGAGTTTCGCACCAGCCAATTCGGCTCCCGCCATCACTTGCAGGCTAAGGTCGGAGTGGGATAGATCAATAGAGTCATCATATTGGGTAGCAAGGTCGTTTTCTTCTTCATTCACCCCTACCCCGCTATCCAACTGTGCCAGCATGGCATCCAAACTCTCCATATTCGTATAGTCGGTAAATGATTCCGCCGATGTATATACTTCCGTAACGGGGGCTTCTTGCACCGTTTCCGACAATTCGGCTTGGACGGTTTCAGTAGTGGTCTGGTTTGTTTCCGTAGCTTTAGTTTCTTCCTGTGTGGTAGGCGTTTCTGTTGCTACGCTCCACTGTGCGAAGCGGGCGACAGGTTCAGCCTGCGTGATTTTTTCCGTAACCCTCGGCTGTTCCTCTTTTATAGGTTCATCAGTTTGGGCAAAGTAGCGTTCCCCCACTGTAAGCGAAAAGTCGGGTGTAATATGGCGCGACATCACCTCGTTGGTAACTTTTTCGCTGTATTTACTCATCAGCAGTTCGGCAGGTGTAGGCGTTTTTTCTGTTTTAGCTTCTTGAATGGGCGTTGGTTCGTCAACTGTTTTCACTTCAGCTTCGGGATTGATCTTTTGTTCTGCCACGATTTCTTCAACGGTCGGTTGGTCAGGTTGGGTAATGATTACTGATTCGGTAGCCGTATTTTTAGGTTCATCCGTCGTTACCGGAGGTTCTTGTTCTACCACAGGATCAACTGTTTTTTCAAGGGTCGGTATATCCGGTATTTCCGCCGGCAGAATAGGGATTGTGATCGGCTCGTACTTGGGGCGGTCTTCCAATCGGATGCCTTTGGCGCGGATTTCTTCAGAGATGCCGATCGTTCCTTCCAAGATTGCGCCTTCAAAGTTCACCCCCTCTAAGTTAGCATCGGTGAGGTTTGTTCCCCGTAGGTCAGCCCCTTTGAGATTCGCATTTTGGAGGTTGGCTTTGATGAGAGATGAATTTATCAGGTGGACTTCCTCCAAATTCGCCTCAGTGAGGTTCGCATGGTCTAAGGTTGCACCGATGAATTTAGCATCTTTCAGGTTGGCTTGGGAAAGGATGGCTTGCGTAAGGTCGGCATTGACCAACGATGATTCGGATAAATTCGCTTGACTGAAGTCCGTATTTCGGAGGGAAGCACCGTACAGATTGGCGCGATAGAGATTCGCCTGCATCAACCGACAGGCATCTAAGTTGGCTTTTTTGAGGTCGGCACTGCCCAACTCCGCCCCCTGTAAGTCGGCATCCTTCAGCACGAGGGGCGTTTGATTCTGTTGGTGTTCCCGAATGAGATTCCACAGGTCGGTGTCGGTGATCTTTCTTTCCATCGCAGATAGGGGTTGATGCTGTTTTAGATGACGAAAATACGCACCTTATCCCGTTTCCGAAAATAATATACAGGGTCTTTTCCACACCGAGGGGACTATTCTTTCCGCAAACGATACTTCACCACCTTCAATCCCTTTTCACTCACACCCGCCACCGCCCAGAGGGTATCGCCTTTTACCTCCAAGATATGGAAGGGTGCAGGTACGGCTTCATCAAAGATCAGGCGGTCGTGGTCGTTATGGTCGTAGATTTGGAGGTAGGTTTTTCTCAGCCTGCCTAAAGTATCGCAACCTTCCTTAATGGCTTCATCCTTGCTGCTTTCCATGCGATAAATTTCAGCTTCGGAAAATGGGACGGGGCGCACATATATACGATAGGTACGATTGTGAATCGCATCGTATTTCAACTGAAGATAGGATGTATTGATCCACATTTTAGTAGAAGCATAGTCATACGAAAAGCGTTGCATATCCCAAAAACTTTTCGTCTTGAGCGAATCAATGAAATCCTGTTTTTGGATTTTAACGGCGGTATCGGTTGCGGTGAGGTGTCTGCCCCGTTCGCCGAAAGTACGAATCAGTTTTCCCGACAGATCATAGACTTGCATTTCGGGGCGGACGGGGATTCCGCAGATGATCTGCTTACGAATGCTGTCCAAATCATAGGCTTGATAATGGGCATCTTGGTGCATCGCTCCCTGCCGAACCGTTTTCAACCAAAGCGAATCTTTATGCCCGATGTTACCTAAAAAGCGCATCCGTTCCCCTTTTTTGTCGTGGAGCGGTACTTTTTCACCTTTCGGGTCGGTATTGATGGAATACATCTTGAAAAGGGGATACGAAGGCAAGACCTCCAACTCGTGATTATCATGTAGCGCGAAGTGATACACGCGGTCATAGCGGGGTAGTTTCTTGAGTTTAAGGTATACAACTGGCATCATCGGCACGATGATCGTATCATGCCACGTAATCACTGGCGGGCTGGAAAATTCATGTCCCAGCTCTACGTAGCGTACCCCGTTGATGTATTGTTTTTGGTAGTTTTTCCAAATATTGGTCAGTAAGCGTGTAGAACCATTGGAATCCACAATCCCCGTATAGCCCCATCCTCCCGCTGAAATAAAGCCTTCTTGATAAGGGAACAAATGGTGTTCAAAGCTGTGATACGTTAAATCAGTTTTCCGTTTACGAGACGTTAAGTTAATTTTCTTGATTTTTCTGCCTAACGTATCGAAATAAGTAATGCCGTTATACATTTGGGTAACGATGAATTGATTCTGGTGGAAGTAAGTATTGGTATGATACCCGTCTGGGACATCCGGTAAGAATAAGGTGTCTTTCGCAACAATTTTGATATTTTGCGCTGAAAGGGAGGATAACAAGAAGAAGAATAGAAAGATAAATGATTTCATAGCGCAAATATAGCTACTCCTTTCTCATCACATATTTAACAATCTTCAACCCTTTATCACTGACACCTGCCACCGCCCAGAGGGTATCGCCCTTCACTTCCAAGATGTGGAAGGGTGCAGGTACGGCTTCGTCAAAGATCAGGCGATCGCCGTCGTTATGGTCGTAGATTTGGAGGTAGTGGGGACGCATAAAAATCATCGAATCCACCTTTTCGGGGTCTTTTTCGGCTAAAGCGCGGTAAGCTTCTACCGAATAGGGGACAGGCTTTTGATAGATACGATACGTCTTATTGTTGACGGCATCGTAGTGTAATTCGTGATAAATGGGCGAGAGTTGCCATTTCTCAAACAAATATTGGTCTTTCAAACGTTGTAATCCGCCGATACCTTTTTGCCGAACCAAGTCCTGAAATTCCGCTTTTTCGATGTAACGGAGTGTATCGGTAGGGCTGAGATGTTGCCCTTTTTGCCCGAATACTTTTACGTGCTTACCGTCTAAACTGACCACATAGATAGATGCGCTATGCGGACGTGAAAAGTAAATGTGTTTCCGTACTGAATCGAAAGCTAAAAATTTCATATACGGCTCGGGATAAAACTTATTTTGGCGCGCCAGTTCCCAATACCGTTGGGAAAAACCATCATTGATATGGATGTTGCGGAGGAAACGGAGGCGTTTGCCGTCATGGTCAACTTCGGTCATCGGACTTTGATTCCAATAACGAACATTCGGCGGATTCACGTCATACACCACTAAATCCGGCAAAACGGGTAAGTATCTAAGCGTATCTAAAGGTTCAAAAAGTAACCTAAAGTCAATGGTTTTCTTACGCGCTAATTTTTTGATATTTCGATACGCAACTACCCAGTTGGAAACGACCAAATAATGTTGCCACAAAAGCATGGGAGGGTGTTGGAAAATATTCGGGTAAATGCCTATTTCAATGCCTTCGTACTTGAAGTCTCTTAGATTTTTTGAAGGTAAAATCTCGGCTTTCCAAAAACAATAACCGTTTGGGTCAGAAAGAACCAGAAAATCACCATTTAGCTCCGCGTAAATATCTTTATAAGGCTGAAAGGATAAACTTTCAATAATTCTTTTGCGTGTTTTGAATTTCAGCTTTTGAGGGTTTCGGTATTGAAAACTGATTTTTTTCTCCGACAAGCCAAGATTATTGTATAACTGTACATTTTGATAAAAAGGTACATAGAATTTGTTATGTTGGCATTTTATAGTTAAGATTTGTTCTAAATAAGTTTTCTCCAATAGAAATTCTTGAATCATCTCGAGCTTTTGAGCCTTTGAAGGCAATATACTTATCAAACATAATAGGATAAAAATGTAATTAGTCATATGCGTAAGATAATTAAACTTAGGATTGTAATTTTTTCTTACAATCCTAAGTTTGAATTTACTTTTTCTTTAGAAAGAGTAAAATATCGTTTTTATTTCTTGCCAGGTACTACATTTATTGAAATTACAGGAGCTATTAGAACATCCATGTTGTTCTGATCTGGAACATTTCGAGCCTCCAAGTTGTGATTCCCAACAAGAACATTTCCCTGCTGCAGGACCGTCTGTCCAATCATTTCCCTTGGCATTTGGAAAATCAGTGCTAATTGTAATTTGCCAATGGGGATTAGCAAGCAGTGTAATTAGTGAAATAGTAGTTGAAGCGACGCTCCCACCCGAAAGGTAATATGTATTGAAGGGGGCTGAACCATTACCCACCGTCGGCACAACATAAGTAGGAGTCAAGGTATCCCATGCGCCCGATACATCGCCGATATTTTCGGGGTCGAGGTGGTGGAAATAGATAGAAGGATAAAAGTTGGTAGTCGGCGTACCACCCGGAAAATTGTACGTAAAGCCGTTCATGATCAGGGCTACCCGCGCAGTATCCCCTGCCGAACCACCATTGTTCCAGAGGGCGGTTTTGATTTCATTTTTGAGGTCGATGCTGTTGGCAGTGCATTCCGCGCTCAGGTCGGAGATTTTGACGTGGTAGTTCGGGTCGCTGAGGGCTAAGGTCTTCAGCAAACCCTTGATCGTCGAATTAGCGGATAAGGCGGTCAATGCCTTTGCCAATAAATTGATGTCGGAGGTGCGTTGAACGGCTTTCGCTTCCACTGAATCGCGGATCAGTTCGTTATGTTCATCGGTAATACAACCCGACGTGAACATATAGTAAGGGATAGTCAGGGCATCCGTAGCTGTACAGCCGTTAGCATCGGTAGCCAATACGTTATACTCCCCCGGAGACTTAATGAGTAGTCCCGTCGTGTCGTTATCCAGGGTGTCTGCTCCCGAGACTCCCGTCTTCGTCCAGATATAGGAAACAAAACCTTCAGTTGCGCCGATGACTGCGGTACAGCCATTGTCTAACATTTCAACAGATATCTCCACCGTCGGTTCACTGCTGGCGGTCTTAAACGTCTCGGTACTCGTGTAGGCGGAGGTTACAATAGACCCGCAGGCGGATCGCAAACGGACTTCGTAGGTGGTGCAGGGCAACAAACCGGTCAGCATATAACTACTGCCGGCGACGGAAACGGTGGATTCAGAGCCTGCGCCCTGTACTTTGTAGTGTACCCACGTGAAAGCCGCCCCCCCGTAGGGTGTCCAGTTCACGGTGGCGGTCGTCGAAGTGATGCTACTCACGGACACGGCAGTCGGAGGATCACAGGTTTGAGCGGAGAGGCTTACCCCCCGTAACAAAAATTAACAAAAAAAGGCTTAAAAAGCCAAGGAGTTTGTGATTCATAATCCAATGATTATTAAGATTATGCTCCAAAATTAAAAGGCGTTTTTTTCTCCTCCAAATATTATTTGCATTTTCTGAACGGTTACGTATTTCTACTGCCCATATTTTGTTAAACGCTACGTGTTTCTACGGAATATGGAAAGGGGTACACAATTCATGGAAAGCGTGTTGGTAATGAAACTGAGGCTTGCCGGTTTGTCAAAAATGTTTATTTCAATGTCAAAATTAGTCATTCCGCTATTTATCCTTCATCAACGAATCTTATCTATCACTAATTTTGCCTGTTTAAGCAATACATGAAAATAACCATTCTTGGCACATATGATCGCTTATGGGGGGCATCTATCGCTACCATGCGCACAGCAGAAGCACTCCTTAGTGTGGGGGCTGAAGTGAAATTCTTGGTCTTACAGGCAGTTACGCCCCAACCCTACATGGACATCATTGAGCAAAACGCTTTCGACCACCGGTACAGCCAATGGTTATTATTGCGGGAAAAAGCCTACCTTTATTTATACGATAATCCCAACACCCGTAACGATAAAAAATATTTTAACTTCTCCTTTTCTTTAGCCAATACAGGGTGGTCTATCGTCAAGCGTCAATCCATCCATGAATCCGACATCATCCACTTGAATTGGACGAATAATGCCTTTTTATCGCTCCAATCGGTGCGGGAACTGCTCCGGCTGAATAAACCCATCGTTTGGACGTTACATGACCAATGGGCGTTTACGGGGGGCTGTCATATCGGAGGCTATCCCACTACCATGAATTGCGATCATTATATACATCAGTGTGGTAATTGCCCTTACCTGCGCAAATCCCATGCGGATGACCTTTCTCACCGACAATGGCTCACCAAAAAAAAACTGTATGATTCGGGGTTGTTTCACTTCACCGCGCCCAGTACGTGGATGCAACAATCGGCACAATCAGCAGGATTATTACAAAATCATCCCGTTTCGCATATCCCCCACCCGATCAATACCCGCGTTTTCAAGCCCCAAGATCAAAGCCAAGCCCGACAAGCCTTAGGTTTACCACCTGATAAAAAGCTGATCCTATTCGGTTCAGCCAGCTTGACCAATCAAAATAAAGGCTTTCCCCACTTATACAAAGCCCTCCAAATGATCCGGCAAGAACAGCAGGACATTGAGGTCGTCATTTACGGATTTGCACACACTAAGCCGGCGTTACCCGATATGTCCTTACATTATTTAGGGATGCTGAAAAGTGATGCAGAGTTGGCACGCTGTTACGCGGCATGTGATCTATTGGTC
>Ga0209573_1002466_pt1 | contig 23520 bp, 18 predicted proteins | sample TNRBio252014_DNA_FD_185870 | JGI IMG/M metagenome (GOLD analysis project Ga0209573, IMG submission 185870) | Wastewater treatment Type I Accumulibacter community from EBPR Bioreactor in Madison, WI, USA - TNR Reactor_6/25/2014_ DNA (SPAdes)... | ecosystem: Engineered > Bioreactor > EBPR >...
GGTTGATGTTTAAGCGTGAAACGGTAGTTTTCACAAAAATAAAGCATTAGTTATCCCAGATAACATTCGTTTAATTTTTTTACCGGCTTATAGTCCTGAGTTGAATCCGATCGAACGCTTTTGGCAAGAGATTCGTCGCTTCCTCAAGAATAAAGTGTTTGCTTGTATTGATCATCTAATGAATGAAACTAAACGCTTCTTAGATCATTGCACGCCTGAATTTTGTCGTTCCGTCGTCGGTTATCATTGCTATGATAAGGTATTAGCCACCTTAAATATGATAAATAAATAATAAATTTGGTATGACAATGATTTGGGCAATAAAACAAAGTCTGTTGTTGATTATTTAACATGAATAAAATAATTTATTTGTAATCGTATTAATTTATACAATCAATCCCGAATGCGATGCAGTTTATTCACCAATAGAATCTCATTTGGGGACTGTCGCAAAGTCTTAAAAACTCATTTTTTGACGTTCTTTCACATTTCAAATTTGGAGAATAAACGTAAAAGGTAATACCTTTGCATCACTTTTTGAAATACTCCCGAATAGCTCAGTTGGTTAGAGCATCTGACTGTTAATCAGAGGGTCGTTGGTTCGAGTCCAACTTCGGGAGCTCCTACAATTTCTATTATTATTAGTATTCCCGAATAGCTCAGTTGGTTAGAGCATCTGACTGTTAATCAGAGGGTCGTTGGTTCGAGTCCAACTTCGGGAGCTCCTACAATTTTACTTCAGAGAATCGTACGCCTTTCTCAACTAATTTCTGCACTAACATTTTTGTTAAATCTGTCCTCAAATTGTAGGAGTCATCTGCATTTTTCCCCCAAACGAATGTTCTTAACAGCACCCCTTTTTCATTAGCCCTAATAGCTCGTACCCGAACAATAGGCTCATTATTAGCTATCTCTAATTCCGTGCGATGATCTATGGTTAAGGGATGTGCCAAAGCCGTTTCCTGAATGGTTTGAATAATTAGGTCTAAATCCTGACCGTATTCAAATAATAATTCAATCAAAGCACAGACGTGAGCATCACCCAGATCATAATTGACCACAATCACTGTATTTAAGACAGAATTAGGAATCACAATTCGCACCCCCTGCATATTCCGAATGATGGTATGACGCAAGGTTATATCCTCAACATACCCGTAGTATTTTCCGTCTATCTCGACATAATCTTGAACTCGAATAGGCTTAAAAAGGACGATAAAAACCCCACTGATAAAGTTGGCAAACGTTTGTTGAGAAGCAAAACCCAAAATCGCGGCTAAAATACCTGCACTGGCTAAGAGTGAAACAGATAATGCCCGCAATGATGGTATCGCATATACCGCAATGCAAAAACCTACCAATAATACAATACCCTGTGATACATTCTTTAGAAAGTTAGCATAAGTAGTATCGGTATGCTGTAACTCTTGCTTACGGACAAACCTCACAAACATCAAGCGTACCATTCTGGATACAAGATATGATACGACTAATATGGATATAAACGTTAAACTATTTAACAATAATGGATGCTTGTCTGTGTATTCGTAAATTCGCTCAATCCATTCCACGGAATAATCAATTTAGTTGTCAAAGATAGTTCGGCTTACTGTATTTATTATGATTAAATTATCAATAAATGTTAAAATCAATCTTATGCGATCATTTTGATTAGCTACTATTCGTATTATTGTAGAAACATCGTCTTTTTACTCTTTTCACAAAGTTGATTTCATTTTTGAAATGTTCTGTTATATGATACACAATATCATATTTTTTTCATCACAAATTTTGTCCCCCAATGACTAATTATTGTTAATAATGAGATCGCTTTAATAGAATTGACATTAGATAATGGATTCTTTGTCGTAAATTAGCATACTTGAAGTTCTAAATCCTCACAATTACATATAATTTTACGTGCTTATTTGGCAAATTTGTACAGGAGTACTTTTCCTTATATTAATTGGTTTGACATATCTTTTAAGTAAAGCACTCCAAAAAATAAAGGAACAAAATTATATTTTTAACCAATTTCATCAAGCAGAACTAGAAGTAAAACGGTTGAAACAAGGTGAGATTGCATTAGCAGATGCTAATGTCAAAATGGCTTTGTTATATGATGAAATTGAATCGCAAAAGATTGCTTTAGAGATGTCAAATCATGAATTAGCAAGCAGTCATCAGCAAATTAAAGAATCTCATGAACAAGTTATTGCAAGTGAAGAAGAACTCCGACAAACCATTGAGGAATTGGTTAGCATCAATGAACAGATGGCAAAAACCCAAAAAGAACTACAAATCGCTAACCAACTACTTCAGGAAAATGAACGCGAATTAGAGCAAAAAGTTACACTACGAACCAATGAGTTCTTCATTGCCAAGGAGAATGCTGAAAGAGCCAACAAAGTGAAATCAGAATTTTTGGCTAATATGAGCCATGAATTACGAACTCCTCTAAATGCTATTTTAGGCTATACCCAAATTTTGCTTGGTAATAAAACCTTAACTCAAGATACGCTCGATAAAATTAAAGTTATGAATAAGAGCGGGGAACATTTACTTGAATTAATTAATTCCGTATTGGATTTAAGTAAAATTGAAGCCGGTCGGATGGAGTTAATCGAAAAGAATTTTGAGTTACCTAAAATGATTCGCCAAGTTTATGACATGTTTTTATTAAAGTGTCAAAATAAAGGTGTGGATTTAAAAGTGGATATGATGGATAATATTCCTCTTAATATTATTGCTGATGAGGGGAAATTACGACAATGTAGCATCAACTTGGTTGGCAATGCTGTTAAATTTACGAATCATGGGAGCATTACAATAGTAGTTAAAAAAATAGAGCAGGGTATGGTAAGATTCAGCGTAAAAGATACTGGTAGGGGTATTCCTAAAGACAAATTATCGGCTGTTTTAGAACCATTTACTCAAATTCAAGTACACAAAAATACAGAAGGTGGAACTGGTTTAGGTTTAGCCATTACCAAAAGTTATATTCAGATGATGGGAGGACTTTTGGAAGTCGAAAGTGAAGAAGGGATCGGTAGTACATTTAGTTTTGCTATTCCACTCAAAGAGTCTGATGAATTTTTAACCGATAACAGCAATCAAAATAAGATTGTTGCCTTTGTTGAAAAGGATATTTTAGTTTTAGTTGTAGATGATAATCCAATCAATCGAGATGTAGCTCAAAATATCTTAGAAGATGTGGGATTAAAAGTAGAATTAGCACAAGATGGTTCTGATGCTATAATGAAAGCTATTGAAATTAATCCTGCAATTATTTTAATGGATATTAGGATGCCAGGTGTTAATGGTTTAGACGCAACTAAAATTATTCGTGAAACGGATGTAGGCAAAAAAATCAAAATCTTAGCAGTTACGGCAAGTGCATTCGAACAAGATCGGGATAAGTTTATCAAGGGGGGATGTGATGGTTATATGTCTAAGCCTTATAAATCACAATCTTTATTAATGGAGATTGCCAAACAACTGTGTCTAACTCCTGTTTATGAGCAGGAAGAACGGGTAGAAATCATTACCCGTGACAAAATAAATTTTGCACAGGTAAGACAAAAAATTGGAGGAGCATTCCTTGATTCTTTTGAAGATCATTTATTATGCGCTCGATTAGAACAAGCGGGGGATTTAGTCCAAACTTTATCGAATGATGATTCTGATATTAAACGTTTTCAGTCATATGTAAAACATCTAATAGATGAAATTAATTATGATGAGTTGGATCAGGTAGTTGCTAAAATAAAAACATCTTAAATATTCGGATGAAAAAGAAAATCTTAATCGTTGATGATACACCTGCCAATATTAAAGTATTAGCAGGTGCTTTGGCAGATTTCGATTACGAACTATTAATGATTAATACCGGTGAGCGTGCGCTTGCAGCTGCGGAACGAGTTATTCCCGATTTAATTTTATTAGACATTAACTTACCAGGATTGAATGGTTTTGAGGTATGTGAAAAATTGAAATCGAATCCAGTAACAGCCGGCATTCCAATTATCTTTCTATCAGCCTTAGATGATCCTCAAAGCAAGGTTACCGGTTTTGCAGTTGGAGGTGTTGATTATATTACGAAGCCTTTTTTTAAGGAAGAAGTATGTAGTCGGGTTGATACTCACCTGAAGATCGCTGATCTTACGAAGAACTTAGAACAGCAAAACCAAGAATTGCATGATGCTATGGAGGAAATAAAAGTGGTTCAGTCTGAATTAGAAACTACGAATAACTTGTTAGTAGAAAGCATTGTTTACTCCCAACGTATTCAGAAAGCAATACTTCCTCCATATCAAAAACTGAGGAGCATATTTCCTGAGTCTTTTGTGATTTATCAGCCTAAGTATTTAGTTAGTGGTGATTTTTATTGGTGTACTAAGATCGGTAAAGATGTAATCTTAGTAGGTGCTGATTGCACGGGGCATGGAGTACCGGGGGCTTTTATGTCATTAATCGGAGTAACGATTCTATCTTTGTTAATAGAATTAAAAGGTATCCAGCCTCCGTCTGGTATTCTAAATGAATTAGATGATAAGGTACAGGATTTACTATGTCATAAAGAAGAAGGCAAGTTGCCTGATTGCATTAACGATGGTATGGACATTGCCATCTGCCACATTGATATGGAGACCTTGGAAATGTATTATTCCTCTGCTTATCGTCCAATATGCTTAGTGCGAGATCATCAGTTGTTTAAGTTAGAAAATGATAGGACTTCTATCGGTAGAAAGCCCTATGAATTCAAAGGTTTTACCTTAAATCATCTTCAATTATTAGCCGGTGATTCGTTGTATTTATTTTCGGATGGTATTACAGACCAGTTTGGAGGAGCTGATAATCGAAAACTACAACCTAAACGCTTTTATCAAATGTTATTAGATGTTCAACATCTGAACATGGAAGAGCAAGGAAAGTCAATTCTACAATCCATAATTGATTGGATGGGTTACCGACCTCAAACAGATGATATTATGGCTATGGGAATCAAAATATCACCATAATTTAAAAAACTACAGTTGGTACTGATAAAGCACGAATAGAAGCTGTGGACAGACCGGCAAGTACCATGTTCTTTCGTAGCAAACATCTATTGTCTTGTGAATGACAATAATTTTCTACACAGCTGGTACAGCCTTCAAAAACCGCATTAAGTTCGGTTAGCAATTCCCAGTAGGTGTTAATTGTCTCAAAGCCGTTAACTATACTATCTCCACCCAAGGCTTCATCTGTCCACTGAGCACCATTCATGGTAAAAAAAAGAACGACACGACTACCAGTACTAGCTGCTGCTAAAGCAAAAGCAAAGCCTAAAACAGCTTTTTCTGTTTGCTCATTACCTGAGGCAATAATTACTTGTAATTGAAAATCATCTGGTTGCATTTAGGAAAAAATGATTAAGTTATATATAAAGACTAATTGAAGATTGTTCAGCTTTTTCAATAAAAGCTGCTACACCTCCATAGGTTAAATCGTTGCGTAATTCCTCTTTGGTGATGCCCATTATACCCATCGTCATTTGGCAAGCCATTAAGTTGACACCCATTTCTGAAGCTAATTCCATCAATTCAGGAAGAGATGAGACATTATTTTGTTTTAGCATTCCTTTCATCATGGCTGCACCAACTCCCATCATATTCAGTTTTGATAAGGTTAACGCATCCACAGACGAGGGAAGCATCATGGTAAGCATCTTCTCCGTGATTTTTTTACCACGATAAATGGTTCTTTTTCTCAAAGTCGTAATTCCCCACATCGTAGCAAAAATCGTGGATTCCATTCCAAAGCTCGCGGCACCCGTAGCAATAATAAATGCCGGTAATACACGATCAAAATCGTTACTGGAAAGTAAGATGGTTAATCCTCTTTTATTAACAAGTGTAGGCTTTAGTTTTTCCAAAATCTGATTCTCAATACGTTGAATCTCGCCATTGACTCTTTGGTTAACGTATTGTTCGATGGCTTGGCGTGTTTCCGGTGATAGGGTAGATAGTTCTGTAATCGCCATGGGATAACTATAGTTGGGTGATTTTTTTGATAAAAGCTTTTCTAATAGGAATTTCTTCAAAAACTATTAATTCATTTCCGGTTGACCGAATCCATGCTTCTAAATCAGCCTTAAATGCTGGATCTGTTGCTACGACTTCTAATGTTTGTCCAATTTGCATTGTTTTAAATTGCTTAGAGATTTTTACAATCGGCATTGGACAATTTAAGTTTTTGCAGTCTAAAAAGAAATCTGCTTTCGTGGGATTAGGGTAAACATGTGTTTCAGATACGGAAGGTGATTTTATGGTATTGTTTTTACCACCAAACAATCGATCAAGGAAGCCCATACTATTGTGTTTGATAAGTTAAGTGTTCAAAATGAAATTGGCAACAAGTTAAACAAAACAGTTGGATAATACTTACTCTATTAAGAATAATTAAATAAATGAATAATTTTTCAATGAAAAAATGATTCATTTATATTGGTGGATGCTTGTTATGATTAATTATCCAAGAATAGAGAGACATTTGTTTTGATGAATTCTGCTAATTCAGCACCCGTTAGCATATTCTGCGAAAGCAAGGCTAATTCAAACGCATGCCGCGCATATTTTTGACGCTTCGCATCGTCTGAATGGATTAAAATCTTTTTAGCCAAGGGGTGTGCAGAATTGATTACAACATTATACAAATCCGGTATTTCTCCCGATCCGAACATCCCCGTTTTTTGCAAATCTGCGATTCTACGTTGATACTCAGGTTTGACGATGGTTACGGGTAAGTCATCTTCGCTTCCGGGTAAGCACTCTATTTTTACTAACGGGCGATTAATGACTTGAGTATATACTTCACTAAGTTCTTTTTGTTCAGTTTCATTCAACAATGATACCCTTTCGATCCCTTTATCTATCAGTTTTTCCGGTGCATCGCCGTCCACACGAATGATGGATGTATCGGGCATCAGGCTTTCCAAATATTGGATCAGGTGCATATCTAAAATGCCATCCAATAACAATACATCATAGCCACGACGTTTGGCAGCATCAATATAGGTATGTTGAGCTACTTCATCGGTAGCATAAAGAATGATAACGCGGTCGTTTTTATCGGTATGATTCGGACGGATATGCTCCAGGTATTCGTCAATCGTGAAATATTTTTTCTCGGTATTGTAAAGTAAACAGAATTTGCGTGCATGTTCTGAAAAAGTAGCATCACGAATGATACCATACTTTACAAAAGTACCAATGTATTCCCATTTGTCTTGGAAGGATTGGCGATCTTCTTTGAAAAGTTCGTGTAGTTTATCGGCTACTTTTTTGGAAATATAATTGCTGATCTTCCGAACATGGGCATCCGTTTGCAGATAACTACGCGATACATTGAGGGGAATATCCGGAGAATCTATGATTCCATGTAAAAGTGTTAGGTAGTCTGGTACAATCTCTTCCACCGAATCAGTGATAAAAACCTGATTGGAATAGAGTTGAATTTTATTCTTCTGGAGGTCAATATCCTTTTTCAACTTAGGAAAGTAGAGTATCCCTGTAAGAGTAAAAGGATAATCTACGTTCAAGTGTATTTGAAATAAGGGCGGGTCAGAAAACGGATAAATTTTTCGGTAAAAGTTCTGGTAATCCTCCTCTTTTAGTTCGGTAGGATGTTTTGCCCAAAGGGGTTGGATATCATTGATCGTTTTTCCATCAAAGAGGATTTCTACGGGTAAGAAACGACAGTATTTGCGCAATATCTCCTCTATACAAGATGATTTTAAGTAATCACTGTGTTCTTCACCGATATGTAGGATCACCTCCGTACCGCGATCCGTTTTTTCGGTATCACTAATTTCAAATGTAGTTGAACCGTCGCATGACCACAATACGGGTTTCGCAGCTTCTTTGTGAGATAGGGTTTTAAGTTCCACTTTATCAGCGACCATAAATGCAGAATAAAAACCCAAGCCAAAATGACCAATTATGTTCTTAGCGGTATCTTTATATTTCTCTAAGAAAGTTTCAGCAGAGGAAAAAGCAATTTGGTTGATGTATTGATCCACTTCATCCGCCGTCATACCAATACCTCGATCTTTGATGGTTATGGTTTTGGCTTCCGAATCAATAGTTATTTCTATGGCAGTATTTCCTAACTCACCTTTGAATTCGCCCACATTGGATAATGTGAGTAGTTTTTGGGTTGCATCAACAGCATTGGAGACCAATTCCCGCAAAAAAACCTCTTGGTTTGAATAGAGGAATTTTTTGATAATCGGGAAAATATTTTCAGTATGAATTGATAGCGTGCCTGTTTTCATATACGATCTATTTTTCTGCTTGTTCGCATCAAAAGCCGTGCAAAATCAATGACGCTCTGACAAAATGACATTATTATTCAATAGCGGAACGATTTGGGTGTATTTTTGTAATCATTATCGTCCTCTTACTTTATGACTACACCAGCAAATATCCGTACCCTTACACTCGAAGAACTCAAAAATTATCTTATTTCGATTAATGAAAAGCCTTTTCGAGCCAAGCAAATCATGGAATGGCTCTGGCAAAAAAAAGCTCGTTCATTTGATGAAATGTCTAATTTGAGCAAATTATTAAGGCAAAAGTTGGCGAATGATTTCACGTTCCCTTATTTAGAAATTTCACATCGGCAAATTTCACGGGATGGTACGATAAAATTTGGATTTCAATTATTTGATGGGCATCATATCGAAGGTGTTTTGATCCCAACAACGGACCGCATTACGGCTTGTGTTTCGTCTCAAGTGGGTTGTTCGTTAACCTGTAAATTTTGTGCTACTGGCTATTTGCCCATGAAGCGTAACCTATTTCCCTTTGAAATTTTCGATCAGGTGGTAATCATTGGCGATGAAGCTGAACGAGAATACGGGCAAAGTTTATCCAATATCGTATATATGGGTATGGGTGAACCATTATTAAACTACAAAAATGTATTAGATTCTATATATATTATTACCTCGCCGGAAGGTTTAGGTATGTCCCCGCGACGAATTACGGTTTCTACGGCAGGGATAGCGAAGATGATAAAAAAATTAGGGGATGATAATGTTAAATTTGAGTTTGCACTCTCGCTTCATGCTGCCAATGACAACAAAAGAAACGAGATCATGCCGATAAATGAATCCAATTCTTTGGAAGCCTTAGCAGAAGCCTTAAAATATTTTTATGAAAAAACGGGTACGCGAGTAACTTATGAGTATATAATATTTGACGGATTTAATGATACATTAGAAGATGCCAAAGAACTATCAGCTTTTGCCCGTATTGTCCCCAGTAAGATCAACATCATTGAATACAATCCGATAGCTGAAGCGGATTTTGTTAACGTTAAAGAGGAGCGACTCAACGCTTTTATTCAATATTTAGAATCCAAGCATCATATTGTCAACGTTCGGAGGAGCAGGGGAAAGGATGTTGATGGTGCTTGTGGACAATTAGCCTTGAAAGTGAAAAAAGTTCAATAAGATGAATAAAATCATAAATTATGGTCGAAATGTGAATTATTATTCAACATTACCAATAATTGTGAAAAAAGAATGAGTAGTTAGACAGTAGCGGTCAAGAATTTGCTATGTAATTTTGAAGCGATTTTATCCTAACCTATATCTCATGCTTAAGAGTTTATTTGCCATAGTATCGATACGATTGAGGTGCTTTTTATTAGCTTTGATGATTGGAGGCGTAGGGCATGTGTTTGCGGGAGCAGATAGTCTCAAAATCGCGCTGCCTGTGTATGGTGATTACCGCGTGAACTGCATCTCTTTAAGCAATTCTGATTTTAGTATTTCCTTAATGAATAATATATGGAAAGATGTTAAATTAAAAAATATTGTCATCTCTCCTTACTTTGTGGAAATGAGTCTTTGCGCCCTCTACAATGGATCTGATGTCAAAACCCGAGATCAAATCGCTAAAGTTTTAGGGCAGAGTCATGAAACCATGGAAGGCTACGTAGTGGTAAATGCCAACCTATACGAATTCATAAACAAACTTGATCCCAAGTATAAATTAACACACTTTTCCGCTCTTTGGATTAAAGACAGTCTTAATGCCAAAGAGGATTTTATAAATTCGGCTAAAAAAGATTTTGGCATTAACATTACTCCAATCAATTTTTATAAGAAGAATATTGCCCAAGAATTGGATAAAGATTTTTCGGAACAAACTAATGGTACATTTCCAACGATTCTAAAGACTGTTTCTCCCAAAGCCAAAATGGTCATGGTTAATGCTCAATATTTCAAAGGCTTTTGGAAGAAAAAGTTTAAGCACATGGGTAACGTTGACTTCACCCTACCAAGCGGTAAGACGAAACCCCAAATGATGATGTTTCAAAACGGAACATTTGAATATTTCCAAGATGACTATCTGCAAGCTGTAAGAATACCTTACGCTGGAACAGATTTAGTTATGGAAGCCTACGTCCCTAAACAGAAAGACGGAATCAAGACCATAGATACAAAACTTAATAAAGAAACCCTACAAAAATGGCGGGACTCTTTCAAATCCAGAAAGGGTACGGTTGTACTTCCATTGTTTAATATCAGTGCCAAGATTTATTTGATGAGTCCCTTGACGGCTATGGGCTTATCGTCCGCTTTTAATCCTGCTTTAGCTAACTTTTCCAAGATGATTGATGGCAAAAATGGAGCGATCACCAACTTTAATTCGGGTGCGATCATTTCGGTGCATGATGATGGTATTGCTGTTCCTCCAAAACAAGAATTAGACGATGCAAAAATTTCTTCTTTACCCGGTGCATTTAACATTTTAGCGGATCATCCGTTCTTTTTCATTATCCGAAAAACTACTGAAGACAAAATTCTTTTTATGGGACAGGTTATCAGCCCTAAAGACGTTAACAAAGCCGATGAGGATTAAACAAATTCCTTGCTAACTTTGCATCGGAATCTAATAGCCCTTCATGGCAAAACGACGATTCGCATCTGACGATGACGATGCACCCAAAAAACAACTCAATAAAGAGTCTCTTAGAGAATTACTATTCTTATTTACTTACCTTAGTCCTTATAAAGGTAAATTTGCTTTAAGCCTAATATTCCTGATTTTATCCACATTGACAGCTAATATCTTTCCGTTTGTAATCGGTCAATTAGTGGATTCTGCTATTCCTACCGGTTTTTCGTCGGGAATACAGTTACCTTCTGAAATTCAATCCCAACTGAAAGACACTCAAAAAAATCTATTCAACTTGGATAATATCAATTCGATTGCGATTATCCTTTTTGTAGTATTAGGCTTACAATCTGTGTTCTCATTTTTTAGGGTATTATGGTTCACGGAAGTAGGCGAAAAATCTTTAGCCGATTTAAGAAAAGACCTTTACGTGCGATTAATTCGGTTGCCGATGTCTTTTTTTACCCAAAGACGTGTAGGAGAACTGGCAAGCCGTATTTCCGCTGATATTGCCTTGATTCAAGATACCTTAACTTTTACGATTGTTGAATTTTTACGCTCCATCATCAATTTATTAATTGGTATTGGGGTTATCTTCTTTATCTCGGTTAAATTAACGTTGGTCATGTTATCTGTATTTCCGGTATTGGTTATCGCGGCGTTATTTTTCGGGCGTTTTATTCGCAAGATTTCCAAAGAATCTTCCGACCAATTAGCCCTTTCGGGAGTAGTAGTCGAAGAAACTTTACAAGGTATTCTCAATGTAAAAGCCTTCGCAAACGAACGATTTGAATATCAAAGATATACAAACGCAATACAAAATTTGGTAAAAACAACCATTAAAGGGGCAAAATATCGAAGTGCTTTTGTAGCTTTTGTAATCTTTGCCTTATTTGGTAGTATTATTTTCATCCTTTGGTATGGTGTTAGTTTGGTACAAACCGGCGAAATTACCACTGGTAAACTGATTACATTTGTTCTCTTTACCACCTTCGTAGGAGCTGCTTTGGGGAGTTTTGGCGAACTTTATTCACAAATACAAAAAACCATTGGTGCAACCGAACGTGTAAGGGAACTGCTCCGCGAACCCACCGAAATAATTGCCTTAGATGGTAAAATAGACCCGAAAAATGAAATCATAGGCTCGGTTGCATTTCAGAAAGTAGGTTTTGCCTATCCTTCCCGAATAGAAATAACGGTCTTGCACGATTTATTATTTGAAGTATTAGCCGGTCAAAAAATAGCATTAGTTGGTCCAAGCGGTGCAGGGAAATCAACGGTTGTCTCATTATTATTGCGATTATATGATGCTGTTTCTGGTGATATTTACATTGATAATCGTTCGATCAAAGATTTTCCCCTCAGTGAATTACGTTCCCAAATGGCTATTGTACCGCAGGATGTTTTCCTTTTCGGTGGAACAATAAAAGAAAATATTGCTTACGGTAAGTTAGATGCAACGGAAGACGAAATCATCGAAGCCGCAAAACGTGCCAATGCACATGGTTTCATTACTGATTTTCCGGAAGGTTATCAATCCATAGTGGGGGAACGCGGGATCAAACTTTCCGGCGGGCAACGGCAACGAATCGCTATTGCTCGGGCGGTGTTGCGTAATCCCAAAATATTAATCTTGGATGAGGCTACCAGCGCGTTGGATTCGGAATCGGAAAAATTGGTTCAAGATGCGTTAGAAAAACTCATGGAAGGGCGTACTACTTTTATTATTGCCCATCGGTTATCCACCGTTCGAAAAGCAGATCTAATCGTTGTTATTAAAAACGGCAAAGTAGTTGAAAAAGGGACTCATACGGAATTGATGACGAATGAAACAGGATTGTATAAATCCTTAGCCACACTTCAATTTGCGGATGAATGGCAATGATTGGACGGATAAACGATTATATCAATTATCTATATCATGCTAAAAGCAAGTATTGGATTCATTCGCCTTTCGTTTATGATTTCACGATGAATGTTCTTTTAGCTAATAATCCTCTCCCGCCCAAAACAATAGAAAAATTACGTAAAGATTTATTAAAAAATTATGCTCTTATTGAAATAACAGATTTAGGGGCTGGTTATAACGGAAATCAACAATTTTATAAACGAAAAACTATTGCTCAAATAACCCGAAGTTCTGCCCGTCGAACTAAAACGGGGGCGTTTCTTCACCGTTTCCTCTACCATTATCAACCGAAAACTGTTTTGGAGTTAGGTACAAATCTTGGTTTTTCAACGCTTTATCAGGCTTCTGCTTTAACAAATTCATCTTTTTTTACGGTCGAAGGTTGTCCGAATCTTAGCCAGAAAGCAAAAGAACATCTCTTAAAATTTGGATTTAATCACGTTCAATTAGTAAATGCCTCATTTGAGCAAGCACTTAAATTATTTTCTGATAATAACTTAAGATGGGATTACGTATTTATAGATGGTCATCACACATACGAAGCAACACTACTATATGTAACCGATATGTTACCCATGATGAATGAATGTTCTTTTATTATATTAGATGATATTTATTGGTCATCAGGTATGAAAAAAGCATGGCAGGAATTAGTTACCTTGCAGGAGGTTACTGTTTCGATCAATCTATTCCATTTAGGTATTTTATGCCTTCACCGTCCGCAAGCTAAGCAGGATTTTGTTTTGTGGTGGTAAACGATTAGCTTGCATTATTATTCATATATGAAATACTTTTCTACCATAGATGGCATTCGTGCTGAACGTCAGAAGTTAGGGTTAGTTGGTTTTGTTCCTACGATGGGGGCATTGCACGAGGGGCATCTTTCATTGGTTCAAACATCCGTAGAACAAAATGAACATACTATTGTATCCATATTTGTGAATCCTACCCAATTTGGACCTAACGAAGATTTTGATCGCTATCCCCGAACACTGGCACAGGACTTAAGCTTGCTGGAAATTTTTGGAGACCGAGTCAGCATTTTTCATCCCCAACCTGCGGAAATTTATCGTCAAGAACGGTTTATTCGATTTGATGTACAGGAATTGGGAAATGTATTGTGTGGAAAAAGTCGTCCGGGACATTTTAATGGAGTGGTAGAAGTAGTGGCAAAACTATTTAACATCGTTCAACCGAATAGAGCCTATTTTGGGGCAAAGGACTTTCAGCAAACGGTGATATTGCGAAGAATGGTCCAAGAACTATTTATGCCGATTGAGATGATAATCGTTCCAACAATCAGAGAAGCAGATGGTTTGGCGATGAGTTCCCGAAACCGTTATCTTTCACCGGATGAGAGAAATAAAAGCATATTGCTCTATCATACGTTAGTTTCCGTAAAGGAGCAAGCCGAATTAGGACAACCGACTGAGCCGATAATTCAATCCGTTTATCAAAGATTTAATACGCAATCGGATGTTCAGCTTGATTACTTTGACATTGTTTCGGATCAAAATTTAGCTCAAATGTCCGAAATCAATGACCATTCGTTTGCAGTTATCGCGGCTTATATTGGTAAAACGCGCTTGATTGACAATCTGAAAATTCTGGAATAAGAATTTTATTAGACACCCGCCAACTAATACACATGTAATAAGTTGGCGGGTGTCCCTAATTCAAAAGTATATGACTATCTAACGATTAATCGTTGAACAGTAGTTTTGCCTTGCAAGTCGGTAAGGGTGCTGTAATACACGCCGGATGTCCAGCCCAGAGTAGAGATTACATTATTACCAACCAATAAATTTTGCTCGGTCAGTGTTCGTCCAAGCACATCCGTAACTTTGAGTGTGGAAAGGTTACCTGTGTTGAAAAGATTAACCTGTCCGTCAGCAGGATTGGGGTAAAAAACAGTTTCGTTTGAGCTTATTGCGGATTCTGCAACAGAACTCGGACCCGTAACCTCATAACTACCGGAATATTGAATGGGTTGACCCTGTACTGGCGGGTGAGAAACGGTAATCGTCATCACTTGGTCAAAATTCTCATTGTACCAAATAAACGTTTCCGTTTTGATAGTCATCGTCGGAATCGGTTTGAATTCTTGGATGCGTCGAACTAAGGCGACATTCGGATAATTCCCACCCGGAGTCTTGAGACTCCCGGAAGCAACATATTTGGTATTGGTGTTAAACTCCATCGTTTGCCCTTGATTCATTATCGACCATTTGTCATCAAAAGCATTTCCGTAGCTAAAAGGAAACTTCATGATGAGCATTGGGTCAATGAATTTACTGGTATCCTTTGTTGAAACACTGCCGTAAACTGTGATGTCATTGTCGGTTGCCTTCATAAACGAATAGAGAGTACCCGATGTATCGGTGGATTTCCAAGCATAATTTGCATCTGGAAACAATGAGGCGTAGGGAGTAGAAGCCGGACTAACAATTACCACTTCGTCAGTAGTAGCGGCACCCTCTTTAGTTAATCCGGAGAAATCCCAAGATTTATTAGTACCGGTAGTGTCCTTTAAGGTTGTTTCTAAAACCTTAACGTTTTGGCTCGTTTGCCGAAAACGCATACCTTCGCTCATTGCGGGTTTGGTGATGGTTATCTGTGCGTAAGTGCTAAAAAACACTAAGGTAAACGCAAGCAGCAGAAAAGTCTTTTTCATATTGAAAAAATTAAGAATTGAAAAGCGTATAATAGTGTAATAAACAGGTGCAAAGATAGCTTCTCTTTTTGAAGAGTCGAAAGCTATTCTTCTATCATATTATAAATTTGTGTTATTTTTTGAGGCGTATCATCGGCTTTGATCTTTCCTTGCTCTAAAAAAATACAGCGCGTACAGGATGATAAGACTGCTGATTTGTTGTGACTCACAAATAGAACAGTTCTACCGTCGGAAGCTATTTGTTTCATTTTTGCGATGCTTTTTTGCTGAAAATCAGCATCTCCGACTGCCAAGACCTCATCCACAATCATAATTTCCGAATCTAAATGAGCCGCCACTGAAAACGCTAATCGTACATACATACCTGATGAATAATGTTTAACGGGCATTTCCAAAAAAGATTCCACTTCCGAGAAAGCTACGATTTCATCATATTTTAATTTGATTTCGGATCGGCTCATGCCTAAGATTGCCCCATTCAAAAAAATGTTTTCGCGTCCGTTTAATTCGGGATGAAAGCCTGTGCCTACTTCTAATAATGCCGCAGTTCTGCCATGTAATTCAATTCTGCCGGTGGTTGGATGGGTTATCCGAGCCAAAATCTTTAATAAGGTACTTTTTCCCGAACCGTTTTTGCCTACAATCCCTACTACTTCACCGGTATGAACCTTAAAACTGATATGATCTAAAGCCCAAAAAGAATAATCCGGTTTAGCATAGCGATTACGGATACGGAATAACTCTCCGATTGAATCAAATGGATTGACCGAGCGGTGATAATGTTTCGATAAATCGCTTACTTGAAGGGCAATAGCACTCATATTTATAAATGATCTGCCATTTTTCGTTCTACCCTGCAAAAGTAATAGAATCCTGACAGGAATACCAAACTGCCCGTTATTATTGATAATCCAATCATTGGATTTAATGTTGAACCCGTGATACACCACCGCAATAAATCAATCAATCCCGCTACGGGATTCAGATAATATAAGAATTGGTATGAATACGGGATCAAATTGGAAGGATAAGCTACTGGAGAGAGATAGATGCCGATTTGGGTTAAAAACGGAATTAAATGCTGAAAATCCCGAAATTTAATCGTTAAAGCACTTAACCAAAGCCCTGCCCCAAGTCCGAACATAGTAGTTAAAAAGACTACAACAGGAAATATAACAACTTGAATTGGAGGAGTAATTTGATAGTATACCAACAAAATTGCTATAAATACCCATACAATAGACCATTCTACTAATCCAATGAGGATTTTTGAAACGGGAAGAATTAATCTTGGGAAATATATTTTCTTAACAATATGAGAAGCATTGATTAACGCTGAACCCGCTTCTCGTAATACGAACGCAAAATACGACCACGTTCCCAAACCGATTAAACTCATCAAAGGGTAGGGAACTGATCCCGAGTCAATCTTGACTGCAAATTGAAAGATGACGATAAAAATACTTAACGTAATAACGGGTTGAATGATGCCCCATAACAAACCGATCATCGTTTGCGCATACCGAACCTTAAAATCACGATAGGCAAAAACCCAAAAAAGTTCACGAAAATCATATAAATCACGCCACAAATGTTTCCATCCGCTATCGTTGGCATCAATAATCAGACTTCTTCGCAAGTTCATAGTAGGTTATGCCGGAATTACTATTTTACTTCTTCCCGTCTAACTTTTTGCGTATCTGCATGGGATTCGGATTGGGGTTCGGATTGGTTTCCCAACGATCTTTATACAGCTGAAAACGGGTTGGTGTGGTTCGGGGCGGATAAAAGTTGTTTTCGTCATCGCAGTCTGCTGTTTCGTAATAGGGGTCTAATTGAATGGATGTAACCTCTTTCGGAAGAACAAACAGTTTACTAACCTTTTTATCATTTCTACGCCATATTTCGACAGGGATCGTCTTGGTATCTGTTGTGCCATCCTTGAAGGTGAATTGTACAATGATTGGCATGACCAAACCACCGATGTTTTCAAAGTCAATTTGATAAAATTGATAACCGGAAGCTAACCATTTTTTCTCCTCATCGTTTAATTTACTCAAATATTGGCGATATTCCTCCTGATCCAATGACGTGATCTCTAAAGGATCATAAGTATCATAAAAATCTTTTAACGATGGGTCTTTTTCCGTAAGCGTTTGTCCTACCGATTCCTGATTACGGATCACGCTGATGTTGGTAACAGTCGGGTTTTTGTCTCGTTCTTTTTTCTTGATAGCGTTTTCTAATTCAGGGTTTTGGGTATCAATTTGAAACCATTTGACATCTTTAATACCTACATCAACATAGTCAATATTATAGAACCACCCCCGCCAAAACCAATCTAAATCTACGCCGGAAGCATCTTCCATGGTACGGAAAAAGTCTGCTGGCATCGGGTGTTTGAAAGCCCAACGGCGGGCATATTCTTTGAATGCATAATCAAATAATGATCGTCCTAAGATTGTTTCCCGTAAGATATTCAGCGCCGCGGCAGGTTTTCCATAAGCATTATTTCCAAATTGGATGATGGATTCAGAATTGGTCATGATCGGTTCGATTCCTGATTTGTCGCCTTTCATATATGGGATGATGTTTAAGGCAGGACCGCGACGAGAAGGATAATTACGACTCCATTCCTGTTCCGCCATGTATTGTACAAAAGAATTTAATCCTTCATCCATCCAAGTCCATTGTCGTTCGTCGGAATTAATAATCATGGGAAAGAAATTATGACCTACCTCATGGATGATGACCGAGATTAAACCGATTTTCGTTCCTTCCGAATAAGTCCCGTCGGCTAAAGGGCGTGGACCGTTAAAGCAAATCATCGGATACTCCATACCACCCACAGGTCCATTGACCGAAATGGCAACAGGGTAGGGGTAATCAACGGTATATCGAGAATAAACCCTGATTGTATGTGCTACCGATTGAGTAGAATATTGTTCCCATAGGGGATTTCCTTCTTTGGGATAATACGACATACAAAGCACGTTTTTATCACCTACTTTACATCCCATCGCATCCCAGATGAATTTTCGGGAAGCACACCAAGCAAAATCTCGTACATTTTTGGCATCATAAACCCATGTTTTGTATTCAGTATTTCGGTCAGAACGTTCGTTTTGTTTGGCTTCCTCTTGATTGATGATGAGAACTGGTTTATCATACGTATTCCGGGCTTTTGTTAATCGTTCGCGTTGTTCTTGTGTTAGAACTTCATTTGGATTAAGTAACTCTCCGGTAGCACCAATCACAAAATCTTTGGGAGCAGCAATACGTACCCGATAATCACCAAAGACAAGGGCAAATTCACCGCGACCTAAATATTGTTTATGTTGCCAACCGTTTACATCATCATAAACAGCCATGCGCGGAAACCATTGCGCCATCTCATAGATGTAGTTATTATCGTCTTTGAAATATTCATAACCACATCTTCCCCCTAATAATCTATGATCGTTGATATTATAATTCCAAGCAATGGAAAAAGTGATCTTATCTTTGGACTTTAATGGTTGTGGCAGGTCAATCCGCATCATTGTTTTAACGACGGTGTAGGGGAGATTTTTGCCGTTTTTATCTCTTACATAATTGATGTGGCAGCTGCCGTCAAATTCCATGCGTTTCATCATGCCCTTTATTTCTCGAAAGGACATTTTATCATCATTTAAGGATGAAGGTTCAGCCGTTACTGCATCAGCATCATTAGCAAAATGGTTGGGATCAACTTGTAACCATAGGTAGGTTAATTCATCGGGAGAGTTATTAAAGTAGGTAATCGTCTCGCTACCTTCTATCCGATGATTAACAGCATCCAATTTGACGGTAATGTCATGGTCAGCGCGCTGTTGCCAATAACCATGTCCCGGCATTCCTGAACCGGTACGATAATCGTTAGGGGTGGGCCATTCGTCATCCATTTGGGCAAACTTCTTAACGTGCGAGGGGGCTTCCGTTTGTGAATACAGCCGATAAAAAAGGTTTGAACTGCTCAAAAAGACAAGAATGGTCAAAAACAAGCGCATGATTTAAGTATGAAGTAGTGTTGGGGTTAAATGAATACGGCAAAAATAGACTCTTTTTACGTAAAATTTCACGAAACGGATACGTATTTATCAGTTAAATTAGCCAAACAGATTTGTTGTTAACTATCTGTCTATATATGTATTTGATTAAACAATCGTTTGGGTCTCTATGTAAGGGTAGTAAGACGATAGTGCTTCAGGGATTCATATTGCAGTGAAATAAATTCAAATATCTGCATGTTATTTTTTTGGTATGCGTTTTTCATATGACAAAGTAAATTCAAAAGAAGTATTGGCTTACCCCCTCCAAGATAAATTAATAATTGTAAATTAAAAATTAATAACATGATTTTGAAAATATTTTTGTTAATTTAAGCACACGTATTTAATATAATATACGTTATTATTATTAAATAATTAAGTCAATTTAACTGAACGTCCAAGCGCAAAAGGTAACAGAATGCTTTAAGCCTTAGATGTGAATTTTATCAAATAATGCGCTGTATTTTAATAATATATAATATATTTTTACTAAAAAAACACTAAATATTTATGCTTCACGAATATATTTTCAAGGCGCGTAAGAATCAATCCAATGAATCATTTTTACGTATTTTAAATAGTAAAAATATTAATAAATATAATATATGGAATGACGAATTGTAAATGCAATTAAAATGAAAATGCGGTAATATTACCATGCAGGATTTTGCTTTAGGATTATCTTTACCGTTCACGCAATTTTTTTGACGAATCGGCGAAAAAATTTGACGTTAGATTAAGAATTACTTAAATTGGGGCACAAATTATTCTGTAACTACAATCAGGTATTATGAAACAGATTTACAATTATCGTTTATGGCTCATAGCCCTGCTTTGGGTTTTGGGTACTTGCTTGTCAGCAACCGGTCAAGTCGTTACGTCTGGGCGTGATTTTTGGTTCGCCCTTTGTAAAAATTATGATACGAACAATGGTCCAATCGGACAGCGGGTTTATATCAGTACCTCAGCCCAAGCAGCAACAGGTGTAGTCGAAGTACCGGGTTGTAGTTTCAACCAAGCCTTTAATTGCCCTCCCAATAGTGTAGTGTTCGTGCAGTTACCCCAATGTGCCGAGCCTCAAGGTTCCGGGACGGTCGAAAACAAGGGGATACATGTTACGTCAGATAATCCTGTTTCGGTATATTGTCTGAATGCACAAAGTTACACCACTGACGGCGCACTTATCATGCCCACTAACACATTGGGTTATGATTATTATGTGATGGCATATAAAAACCAAACGGGATATTCTGATAATTCAGTTTTTACGGTTTGTGCGGTCTATAATAATACCCAAGTAGAAATTACTCCTAAAGTCAATACCATTGACGGCTGGACACAAGGAGTTCCCCGTTTGGTAACTTTAAATCAAGGGCAAATATTACAGGTGCAAGCCGGTGGCGATTTAACAGGAACAAGGGTTCGTGTATTGGGGCAAGGATGTATTTATCCGATTGCCTTATTTGGTGGGAATGTGTGTACAAATATAGGTACGTGTACTGCTTGCGATCACGTATATGAGATGATGTTCCCCACCACTTCTTTGGGGATGCAATATGTTTATGTGCCGACACGTTCAACGGGAAGTACCAATAATTCGCAAAGTGATTTATTCCGGGTTTTATCTCATCAAAACGGTACCGTATTTACTGTTGACGGTGTTGCACAATCACCCTTAAATGCCGGTGATTTTCTCCAATTTGATGCAGGTAGTTATATGGGTAGGTCTTCACTACTTATTACATCAAATAATCCCGCTTCAGTATGTTCTTATGGAAAAGGACAGGATTGCGGACGAACAGTAGGCGATCCCATGATGATGATGATTACCCCTTCCGACGTGATGGATGTTACTGCTGTCGGGATGGCTACTATTGGAATCATGCCCGTTGAACAACACTGGGTTTCCATCGTTACAGAAACATCTAACACCGGAAATATTAGTATAAATCCTCCTGCAATTCAATGTGAAGCATGGTCACCCGTAACGGGGATGCCAACGCTTTCTACGCGTCGTTGCCAAATTCCTATTGGTAGTTTTAGGGTTACGTCCAGTGGAGCAGGTTTTAATCTCTATCAATATGGTTGGGGAGGGTATGATTCTTACGGACTATCCGGTGCTGGTATCTTAAACCAAAATATCATTAATTTACAGGGAACGGTTACATATCCTGATTCTCTTTGTGCTAATAGTCCTAAATTATTTACGGCACAACTTAACGGTGGTCAAGCTACACAGTTGACTTGGGATTGGGGTGATGGCTCTCCTGTAGAAACAGGACCGGCTAACACCCACTTACAACGAACCCACACCTATACCGTTTGTGGACAATATCGCATTGCTGTACAATATATTACACAAAACGGTACCCTCTGTGCGATTCGTATGGCAAACGTATGGGCTACTCCTAATGCAACGATTAACGCCCAACCGGCTAACGTTTGTCAAGGGCAAACTTCTACGATAACAATAGATGTAACAGGAACGTGTAACGGTCAGCGTCCTTGGGATATTCCTTTCAACCGAAATCCTAATCAAGTACCGTTCCGCATCTATTTTAGTCGAAACGGGGTCGCGCAAACTCCAATAACTGTCAACGGAGATGGACCTACAACCTTTAATACAGGTCCTGTTACCCAGTCTATTACTTATCGCTTAGATTCAATAGTCAATAACTATGCTCCATGGACGGGTACACGTTGTAAACGTACATTTACCAACGAATCGGTAACGATAACTCCTGTTCCGCCTCCAACGATTACCATTAATCCTGCTGCACCATCTCGTTGTGCCGGCGGACCTGCCACGACACTGACAGGGCAAGGAGGTGTTACCTATTCATGGATGCCGGGCAATCTACCCAATACCAGTATAACGGTTGCGCCTAATTCCACAACTACCTATACTTTAATAGGTACGGACGCGAATGGTTGCTCCAATTCAACGACTGTAACTGTTACCGTTAACCAACGACCAACCGTTACCGCGTCTGCGAATCCACCCCAAGTTTGTCAAGGACAGAGTTCAACCTTAACGGGCAGTGGAGCTTCTACTTATGTATGGAATCCGGGCGGTTTAACGGGAACATCCATTACGGTTACACCAGTGGGAACTACTACTTATTCAGTAACAGGCACAGATGCCAACGGATGTTCTAATTCGACAACTGTAACAGTAACCGTGGCATCCAATCCCCCTCCAACCGTAACACCGCAGACAGCTACTTATTGTGTGGGACAAAGTCCTTCAGCACATACCGCAAACTCACCCAACGGTGGAACATATCGTTGGTATGATGCACAAACGGGTGGTAATTTATTGTTCACCGGTGCTACTTATAATGTACCAACGGGTACGGCAGGTACTTATACTTATTATGTAGAAAATGTTGCTCCGAACGGTTGCGTCAGTCCTCGTGTGTCAGCAACTATTACGGTTCAGACTTTATCTGCCCCAACAGCTTTTCCGGTTAATGCGGTTTGTCCGGGTGAAACAGTTGACTTATTTGCTACAGGACCTCGTCCTTCGGGCTATAATTGGTACACCGTTCCGAATGGAGGCACACCTATTAATCCTAATCCATTAAACCAAAACGAAGCATTTACTTCACCGCCGATTACCCAAGACCCAACTGTCTTTTATCTTGAATATACGCAGAACGGTTGTATTTCTCCTCGTACGGCAGTAACAATAAATTTAACACCCAATCCCGGAACGCCGACCGGTATTATTGCTCCGAATCCAGCCTGCCCCGATGATATTGTAACGTTAACAGTTACGGGACCATCTAATCCTCCGAACGTTGTCTTTGCATGGTACACCGTGCCGAATGGTGGTACACCTTTCCGCCAAAATTTAAGTGTCAATGGGACGGCTACTCGAATTTTGCCTAATACGCCGGGAACTTATACGTA
>Ga0209573_1002467_pt1 | contig 23512 bp, 18 predicted proteins | sample TNRBio252014_DNA_FD_185870 | JGI IMG/M metagenome (GOLD analysis project Ga0209573, IMG submission 185870) | Wastewater treatment Type I Accumulibacter community from EBPR Bioreactor in Madison, WI, USA - TNR Reactor_6/25/2014_ DNA (SPAdes)... | ecosystem: Engineered > Bioreactor > EBPR >...
ATATTGCCCGCATAGGTCGGAAATGAAAAATCTTCTTCACTCATTGGGTGAAACTCCTTTTTACTAATAAATTTACATATCCTATTTTAAATCAATGATTTACAAAATAAATGATAAAAAAATGGGCTTCAACTGCGGAAATTAGGTTCATAAAAGCTAAGAAGGATAATTGATTTTTAAAGTCAATTTTGCTGTAAGTTCTATTAATATTTAAAAATGACGATACAATCCAAACTTCAATCTGTTTAGTTTGATTTTGCTCTGTAGATGAAAGGCGATGAAAAGTGGAATTTATTATTTTAATGATCGCAATATTTTTCACTGTGACCATTATTATTATATGGGTTAATTTGTTTCGGCAAAATTGGGCGAACAAGGAAATTAGTTCCTTGCAAAATAGAATGGATTCTTTACAAAAAAAAATAAAAGAATTTAAAGAGCGCATAGATGATTTAGAAAGTTTACTAAGAATTAAAAATTATGGTGAAATATCCCAAAAATTAAACTCAGAAGATTCCAAAAGCACAATCTCTGTTGAAAATAATATAAAAGCTACCCCCACTGCACCTTTAGAAACAATAAGCTTAGATGAAATTGCTTTGTCTCAAGAAAATGCAAATGACCACTTCCTTAATAATGAACTAGAAGAAAAAAGTGAAAATGGTGAACAACTAACTTCTGAGGCCCTTAAATGCGATACCAATTCTAGATTAGTAGAATCGCCACTTGTTGATAGTCATAAAAACTCTGTATCTGGTGAATATGAGGAATTAGATAAAAAAGTTATACATGAAAAACAATTGGATACACAACATGATGAAAGTTTGGTTGGCAGTGAATTAAAATCTGTTTATAACGAAATCCTTTACGAGACAAAATTTAAAGAAAAAGAAGAAAAAAATGTTTCGTTAGAAAGACAAATTGGTGAAAAACTGACGGTATGGATAGGTGGCGTAGCCTTAGCTTTAGCAGGTATATTTATGGTTAAGTATTCCATAGAAAAGGGGTATTTAAATGAAAAAGTTCGCGTTATCATGGGCTTTTTGTTTGGTCTTGCTTTATTGACCGCTGGTCACATCATTCGCAACAAGCCTCATTTTGCTAATGGAACCAGAATCTCTCAAGCATTGTCTGGAGCTGGTATCGCAACCTTGTATGGTGTTATTTACGCTGCAACAAATATGTATCATATTACATCAGATTGGGTAGGTTTTTTTGGAATGTCATTTGTGACGGCCGTGGCGGTGATTCTATCTTTAAAGCATGGAATGCCTATAGCTTTGTTAGGAATGATAGGAGGCTATTTAGCACCTGCTTTTGTAGGGCCAAATGAACCACCTGCAATTATAATGTTCGGTTATTTATATTTATTATATGGGGGTTTATTGTTTTTGATTCGTCAAAAAAAATGGTGGGAGCTTATCTTGCCTACTGCAATCTTTACTTTTATATGGCTATTGTATTGGCTACTCAATAGTTATCAACCTAAGGATTCTTTAGTGCTAGCTTTGTTTTTATTTTCACTGGTAACAACCGTTATTTATTGTACGAAAGAAGCTGGCAATGATACAGATTGGTCTCTGGCAATTTCGGCATTTAACGGTTTTATTTTTGTGATAGCAATGGTTTTTATGACATTTATTGTTGATAAGGCCGATTATGGTTGGTTGGAATGGGAGCTTTATGCATTAATGTCAATGGGTAGCATAGTTCTATCTGCATATGATGGTAAAGCCTTTAAGTTTGCACCATGGTTTTCTTCCCTAATTAATTTGATAATTCTAACTATTTGGGGTTCTAATGATACTGCAAAGATTTCAATCGTTTTGTCGGGTTTCTCTTTGATTTACTTAGTGCCTTGCTATTTTTTTCTTTTTCGTCGTAATAGGCCTTGGTACTGGGGATGTTTAACGGTCGTAACGGCTCTATGCTATTTTATGCTTGCATTTTATAAATTAAATAATACTGAATTTATGAAATTTATTCCGTTAACTTGGGCTTTCCTAAGCCTAATCATTAGTGCAATTTTGCTAATTTCAGTATGGTCTTTCGAAAAAATTTATGCTAATGATGAAAATAAAAGTAAAGTGCAGTTTTTGTTTTATGCATTACTTGGTGCATTTGTGACATTAACTCTTACAATTGAAATTGACCCATCTTTTCATTGGGAGCTTTGTGGTTTGCTATGCGCAGGAGCTATTGCAATGGCTTTTTTTGATGAAAAAAACTTTTCCTTTGTGCCTTACCTCTCAATGCTGTTTACGGCCTTGATTATCTATAATTTCGACACACCCAAAGAATTTAATGTAGCCTTAACAATTTTTATATTTTCAATTATCAATATTTTGCCAAGCTTAATTTTTTATTGGCGTAATTATTCGAGTGTGCAATGGAGCGGTCTATTCGGGTTAACCTCTATCTGCTATTATTTACTAGCATACTTTAAGTTACGCCAAGCAGATATGTTTAATACAATTCCCTACTTTTGGGGTTTTATGGCTTTGGTATTAGCTAGTTTTGCATTTATTTTCTTAAGGTCTGTCATGAATAAAATATCTGAAGATCAAATAAGAGATAGACTTCTTACTATTTTTACAGTTGCTACGACAACATTCGTATCACTTGCGTTGACAATTGAGTTGCAAAAAGATTTTTTGCCTGTTGCGATTGCGATGGAAATCGTGGTGATTGCTTGGATTAATAACCGTGTTGTTATACAATGTTTAAGATCTATTATTGGTGTGCTAGCCTTTATTTTCGGATTACTTTTAATTCCTCAGATACTTTTATTAGGCCAGATTTCAATATATAGTATTTTGGAATTGGAACTAAAACTTCAAGAATCAGTACCAATTGTGGATTGGCCTTTATTTCAACTAGGTTTACCAGCTACTATGTTTATAGGGACTAGCCTGTATTTAAAAAAGCAAAAAGACAATTGGCAAGTGCAAGTTTTTGAATATGCTTCTGTGGCATTAATTGGAATTATGGGCTATTATTTAACGCGACATATTTTTCATAGGGAAGCAAGTGTTATATTTGTAAAATCTGGGTTTTTTGAACGAGGCGTGATAACTAATGTGTTTTTTGCTTTTTCTTTAATTTGCTTTTTTATTGGCAGAATCTATAACCGTGCAGCCTATTCAACAAGCGGTATAGTCTTATTTTGTATTAGTTTAATTCGACTGATTTTATTTGATTTAATGATCCATAATCCAATTTGGGCAAATCAAAGGATAGATGGTGTTGTCATATTTAATGGGTTAACTATTACTTATGGTTTTAGTGTATTTTGGATAATAAAAGGGTGCCAAGAATTAAAGCGCATGAACTTTGAATCTTTTGTTTATGTCATTTCAAAGCTTTCCTTTTTATTCCTATTTATTTGGTGTACCTATAATGTGCGATTTTATTTTCATCAGCCTTTTCTGAGTAAAGGGCAATTTAGTAATGCTGAAATTTATAGTTATTCTGCTGTTTGGTTAGTTTTAGGTGTTGGGTTTTTAATTGTGGGTATTTCATTAAAAAGCAAATCTCTTCGAATTGCTTCATTAGGAATGATGGTTCTTACTGTGGCAAAAGTGTTTTTATATGATGCTAGCGAATTGCAAGGATTGTTGAGAGTTGGCTCGTTTTTAGGCTTGGGGTTATGTTTTATTGGTCTAAGTTATTTTTATTCGCGTTTTGTTTTTGGTAAAAAAAGATAGAAATCAATATGAAGATCGAAGTTGTGTAGCCAAGATCAAAGGAAACGAGACATCTTGATGTATTTTTTATATTAAATGTTAGGTTTGGTATTATAATCATTTAAAAATTAAGCTAAAAATTTACAAGTAAAGGTTGAAAATGTTAAATAGAAAGTCATTTTTCATTAGAGAGCATGTTGGTTTTTTGAAAATGTCAGATACATATGATATCCTTGACCCGCTGAATCAAAAGAAGATTGGTGTGGCAAAAGAGAAGCCAGGTGGGCTTGTGATTGTTTTGCGATTCCTAATTAATAGACAAATTTTGCCAACGAAAGTATTAGTATATGAAGGGGATGATCATGAAAATGAAGGGAAATTATTGTTTTCCATTAAACGCGGGTTTACTTTATTTAGGTCTAAAGTTAATATTTGCAATAAAGAGGATGTTGTCGTTGGTTGGCTAAAGCAAAAGGCTTTTTCTTTGGGTGGTGCTTTTTATGTGTTTAATGCATCAGGTCAAGAGATTGCGTTTGTAAAAGGTGATTGGAAAGGTTGGAATTTTAAATTTTTAGATTCCTTGGGTCAAGAATTCGGAACAATAACTAAGAAATGGGCCGGCATTGGAAAAGAGTTATTTACTTCTGCGGATAATTATATTATAGACCTGAACAAAGAACCTACCTCTGAAAAAGCGATGTTACTTTTAGCCGCTGGTTTAGCAGTAGATATTGTCTATAAAGAAAAATAAATTTAAACTTTAAATAATAAAACACCGTGTAATTCATCATTGATATAGTTTTTTTCGTCATTCATTGAATAATTTCTTTTTATAAAGTTAGAAGCTATTATACTTTGAATTTTATCATAAAAACGAAAAAATCCATGCTTTTATTTACAAATTGAAAACAGAAGTCTTTTAATTTTTTATAATTTGAAAGTTTTGATATCATGAAAAAATTATTTGTATTTTTGATATCAATTTGGTTATTGTTTGCATTTTATTATTTTACCATTTTAATAAATAAGAATCCGGTTGAATTTTCTGAATCAAAAAGTGATATTGAGCTTAGGGTAGATAATGCCATTCAGTCCGGCGATAAGCGTTTTTTAGGTATTATGGGTATTGGGTTAATTTTGCCTGGTGTGCCAGATAGGCTAAAAGTCAATTTAAATATAAATAATGTAAATGTGATTTCTGGGACAAGCGATGCAATTAAAAGCAAAAGTGATGCGATTTATCAAAAACAGGCATATCAATATGCTTTGCAATATAATGAGATTTTGTTGAAAAAGTTAGCGACTACTCATTAACTCACTAAATAGTTACAAGATTGTTTTTCTTTTTACCGAAAGCCATGATAGATTCTAGGTCTTTGATGGTTTTGGGGCAGCCTGTGCTTAGATTTTTGCAGTGTTTGTTTTGAATTAACAGGTTGTCTTCTACGCGAATTCCGATTGCTTGGTCGTAGGTTTTGCCGTTTAGTTTTATTTTGAAATCACCATAAATTCCGGGTTCATTACTGATTAGCCAGCCAGGTTGCATTGGTTCGTTTTTGTATTCACCAAAAGGGTCGCCGTCGTGTTCTTGTTCGCCCATTAAATGGCTAACCCCATGGGGATTTTTCTTATAGCGCAAAGACATTTTGCCGCCAGCATCAATAAATCGGTTTTTTAATTCCTGTTCAATAAAACCCCAGCAAATTTCATTTAAAGTTTTAATTGTTAAGCCCGCTTTAGCAGATTTTTCAACTAACAGATTCGCCTCTAATGCTATTTGGTATAATATTTTTTGCAGTGGGTTAAAAATACCATTCACTGGGAAAGTACGAGAAATATCTGCATGCATACTATACCATCGTGTTCCAAAATCCATTAAGATTAAATCGTCTTTATGAAAAGGGTCATCGTTCTTGGTATAATGCAAAACAGTTGCGTTTTCGCCAGAAGCTGCAATTGTCGGAAAGCTTAAGCCATAGGAAGATTGCATTTGCATACAACCATCTAAAAAGCCTCGCGCTTGTGCTTCGTTCTTCATCAAATGAATATTTTGCAAAAGAGACTTAAAAGCATTTGCCGTTTTTATATTTGCAATCCTTGTATTTTTTATATCAGTGGCATCTAAGGGTAATCTTAATTCCCATTGAGTTTTTGCAATGTTTGCAATTTGGTTTTTATTCCATTTGTTTTTTTCAAATAGACTCAAGATTTTTTCTTTGGCTTCAAAATTGGAATCTTTGATGATTTTAGGTGGCTCCGTTAATTTTTCGTGCCATAACAAACCTAATTTGCTGTTTTTACCATAGGCTTTAATTATTTTTGTTAGTACGGCTTCCCATTGATCGATAGGGTAAATTTCTTTTATTCCCGTTATTTTTCTAATAAATTCCAGATCTTCATTTGTGCCAGTGCCAAAGCGGATTCCTTCCCAGAATTCTAGATTGGGGTTTTTAGGTGATAAAAAAAGAAATTCTTTTGATTTTTTTGATTTTGGGTCAAGTAGCAAAATAGTGTTAAGCTGGTTGATACCAGTTAGATAAATCAACAAGGGTTCTTGATAAATTCTGGTATCTAAATAGGTCCATGGGTTTTGGCCGCCAGGGCCATTTTCCAATCCAAAAATAATCGATAAATGCCCTATTTTTTTGGCAAGAGCCATGCGTCGTTTTTGATAGCGCTTTTGTGAAGCCTTACCAAGGCCTGCATCAAGGTAAATACCGGAAGTTGGGTTCTTTTTGGTCATAATGCCTTATTTTCAATATGTTTCAGATTGCAAACTTTGATGGTATGATTATCTATAAAATTACAACATTTTCTTTAAAAAATGCTAAGAATTTTGCAAATATGTTTTGGAAAAGGTGTTTAAAAAGTTTTCTATTTAATAAAGCAAGGTTTGAGGGAATAAATGATTGACTAGAGTAAGGGTAAAGAGTAGAATGCCTCGTCTTTTATTAAGCTAAGTTTTAGATTCTATTTATTTTGGAGATTAACTGTGTCTCTTGCATGTGAAGTTTGTGGTAAAAAGACTGTTTTTGGAAATACTGTGGCTTATCACGGTATCGCAAAAGCCAAAGGCGGTATTGGTATGTATATCAAAGGGAAAACCCATAGAAAAATCAAAGCGAATATTCAAAATCTTCGTATTAAAACTTCTAATGGTACTGTTAGAAGAGCAAAGGTTTGTACGCGTTGCATTAAATCTGATAAAATAGATAAAGCATAATTTCCCAACATTGTTTTGATATAAAATAGAGGTGCAGATTTGCACCTCCAATTCATTTACAAAATCCCTAATAATTTATCGAAAAATTCTTTGTGTGACGCTAGTACATAAAAGAATGCGAAGGTTCCAAGCGTACTGCCTAGGCCTGATAATGCCGCAACAAGTAAAATTCTGGTGACTGAATTTTTATAAAATGATTTCATCGTGTTAAAGGCTTCTGGTAGCGTTTCTAGATCATCCACTTTAGGCTTTCTGAATATTGCTTCAACAAGGCCTAAGATTATACTGATTCTCAATATAGGTATTATTGGTGAGGTGAAAGGGGCAACTAGAATGGCCGTAATTAATGTAGGTATACGACCACCAGCAACAAGAACGCCGATTGCAGCCGGAACACTTCTTACAAAAACCCATATCAAGAGATAGGTTTTAACATCATCGAAAGTTGCGCCAAAAAACCAAGCACTAAATATAATACCCAGAACAATTACAGGAATAGACCATTTGATGATTTTTAAGAGTTTTGATGGGGGAGGTATTATTTCAAGAGGGGTTCTATCGATGGTTTTACCAATGTGTTTTTGCATGCCTGCAGAATGGCCAGCCCCAATGACGGCTACGATATTTTTGCCTTTTAAATCTGTCAAGTGACTTGCCATATAGATATCGCGTTCATCGATAAGCGATTCTTTTAAACCTGGTATTTCTTGCCCGAGGGATTTCATAGCATCTTCCAACATGTCAGAAGTCTTTAGCTTTTCAATTTCTTTTGCATCCACTTCTTCTTGTATAGCCAAACCAGTGAAGAGAGAAACCATTAGTTTAATTTTTTTGAAAAACCCAATGTTTTTCCAAGTTCTTTTAAGAGTTATTTGAATATCGCGGTCGATAAGCACAATTTCACTTCCAGTACTATTTGCAGCTTCAATGGCCGCAAACATTTCTCCACCAGGTTTAACACCAAGCTTTTTGCCAATTTTGTATTGGAAGCTTGAAATCATTAGATTGGTTAAAAGAAAAAAACCTTTACCGCTTTTAATCACTTTATAAATATCCATTTTTTTCCAGCGGTCTTTGTCTTGCATTGCATCAAACCGGTTTTTACATAATTCAATGCAGACAATTTCTGGTTTGTTGTCTTTTATAAATTGCGTCACTTCATCAATGCTTGCTTGAGAAACATGTGCTGTACCAATTAAATGAATCGTTTTTTCATCATTAGTTAATGTAACAATGTTGCCAGATTTGGTAATTTCAAAAGGTGTGCCCAAAAATAATCCTAAAGGTAAAGAAGTCGAGATATAAAAAGGAGGCTGAAGTATATAAAATTTTAGGTTGGTTGAAATATAATCTTTATAAATTCATGGTTACGCAATAATTTCTTTGGATTAGGCAGATAAAAGCCATTTTTTGCTTTAGGATTACACTAGCAACAGTAAGTTTCAAATAGAAAACAAAGTTAAAATTGTCCTTTGACGGGAGCAAGAATTAATCCTGCTAGAATATTGTACCATTTGCGTTTTTCCCAATATTTTCTGGTAACTTTTTCGGCACTGGATAAATCTAGTAGAAATTGGTTTTCCATTTGAGTGGCAAAGTCTTTATCTGTGATGGCGATATTCGCTTCATAGTTAAGAAAGAACGATCGACCATCCATGTTACAGCTACCAATGGAAGTCCAAATCCCATCAACTACAATTGTTTTAGCGTGCAAGATAGAAGAATGCCATTCGAATAATTGAACCTTATTCTTTAAGAGTTGTTTGTATTTATTGATGGCGAATTGTCTAATAAAATTTTGATCGGTTTTGCCTTGTAAAAGAATTCTTACATCAACACCTCTTTTGCCAGCGTTTTTTAAGGCTTTTGTTAATAAAATGGTTGGCACAAAATAACTGGTAGTGATGTAAACTTTTTCTTTTGCACTATTGATTGCTAATAAGTACATGTCTTCAAGATGGCTAGAAAAATTATCAGGGGCTGAAGTTACTAGTCTAGCTTTGATGTTGCCGGGTTTTTCAAGAGGTGGTTTTGCTGTTGGGCTAGGTTCCTTGTATTGCCCGATAAAACTTAATATGCCTTTGTCAAAACCTCTTTTAGCGGCATTGATGCCGATGATTGGTAAGTCTTTTTCAAACCAACCATACCCGCCTTGCTTCCAAGTTTTGAAAAAAGAATTTTCTAATTCCTGAACAATGGGGCCATGTAAAAATACGCCAGTATCCCGAAAACCATTGGTTCCATCGCCATTATACTCATTCCCAATATTTAATCCGCTTACAACGGCATATTGTGAGTCTACAGTAAAAATTTTACTATGATTGCGTTGATTCCAATGCATTAGAGTCCAGTTTAATACAGGATTGAATACTTTAGTTTTTATACCTTCTGCTTTTAAAGGTTTTAAAATTTTGCGACAACCTAAATCGTTACCGACATCATCAATCATTACAAAGACATCAGTTTTATTCATTTTTTTAGCAAGAATGAGTTCATTTTGAAAGATGTTTCCAGTGCTATCGTTTCTAAAGATGTAAACCTCAAGGCAGATTTTTTCTTTTGAATTTTTTATAAGGTCTATCATTTTAGGGTAAACTTGTTCACCATTAAAAAGTGGCGTGGCTATGTTGCCATCTATTAACTTTGATTTTGTAAGACGAGACATATCTTCTTCGAATTTGGGTGACCCAGGAGCTTCTGATTTAGGTGAAATATTAAACATTGTGCGCACCATATGTTTAGGGCGCTGAGAGAGAGAGGTTAAACAACTCGTTGATAGAAATGTAATTAATGAAATAACGAGTAGATTTTGAAATTTTATTCTAAATTGTTTCATTCAGCAAATGATATGATTAACAGAAAAAAATTAAATTACCAAATCGGCTTCTTTTTTTAAACTCTATAAAAACAATCAGCAGAGTTGCTCAATTTGAGACTCTACTGGATGAATCTAAGTAGAGCTGATTTGTTTTTGCAGATTATACAAAAGGAAAAAACATGAAAAGAAAAAGTTCTTGAATTGACAAAACTCATTCTATTTCTTTTAAAAATTTCAAATAGCAAACAGGGCGCGAATGAAAATAACCATAAAAGTGTAATTTTTTATGGTTATTTATATCTTGGTTAAATATAGAGGGTGCATTCGTCTTATGATGTGGTTTTGTGAAGCTTTTGTAAAGGTGTGTTTTTTGTAAGAACTCTAGTTTTTGGGTTTGTTGATGAGAGAGTGGTGGAGACGGGTTTCAAACCCGTCTCTACGCATGTTATCAATTACGGTTCGCCGAAAAGTGCTACCAAGACACATCAGGAGTCGAACACACTCAATATAGATACAAACTTTTTAGTGAACACCAACTTTCAGCCTTATTTCAAGTTTTTCAACAACAATTTTTCCTCTGTGTTATAATTTAATTTTACGCTTACTATTCTTGCGTTTCCTGCATCTGCAATAAAGAGTTGTTTATCGGTATAAGAAGCTACATAACATGCATAAAAAAGACTTACTTCATCACCACCAATTGATGTCGTGATTTTTGGACCACCATCAGCAATTAACGGTTTGCCATCATTAATGTTACCATATTTCCCAACTCTTAAAATTAGATTGCCGCTTGAATCAATTATTGCCACCGAATAATTCATGCTTTCAGGAGCAATTGAGCGATTGAATAGATCTTTGCTGAATCTTGAATTCCAACAGACACAGCCAGACGGAGAACTAAAGCCAATACCCCCATAAAACCATTCTGCCCCTTCTACCCAACCAGTTGTCATTCCTGAGATATCCATAGAGCGTTTAGGATATTGTGCCGTAGCCATTGGTACTGCAATATTTTTACTTGGGTTATATGTCTTGTTTTTACCAGCGGTTAACTTGATTACTGTTCCAGAGGGGTCATAACCTAAATCTGGGTCAGTTTGTTTACCGCCAATAATTCTTCGTGCAGCGGTGTTTACATAAATGTTATTGTCTTGGTCAATGCCAATGCCATTTAGATGCCCCATGCCAGGAATAACATCTTCGCTTACAATTTTGCCATATTTATCCCAAATATGCACTTCACCCCAGCGCATGCGACCAGGGTAGGTTTCAGGTTTATAAGGCTTGCCGCTTACCGGTTCATGTTTTTCTCCAGGTTGGCCTTGAGGTATTTCAGTCATTTCAAAACCATTGCAAGTCGTTACGGCAATATGCCCTTTTACATTGACATCAATACCGCCAAGCTGCCAAAATGCAAAGGATCTGTGACCTGGGGTTTGTAAGCCCGAAACCATATTAGCAGCTTTTGCCCCCATGCCATAGCTATGATTATTTAATTCCATGCCATAGTCAAATGGTATCTCCTTCCAAGTTGTTGGGTCATATCTAACAACCATTGTATCAGTTCTTAAATATATCAATCCATTTAGATCAAAACATAAGTCTTCTGCACCTAATGGTAGATCAACTAAATTAATGGCACCCGTGTCAGGGGATATTTCAACCAATTGATTCACGGATTTCATTACTCCTGAATCGCCTTCCAATACATATAGCTTTCCGGTTTTTGGGTTTGTTACTAATCTTTGACGCCATAAAATGGGAGGGGTTAATCGTTTCACGCTTTTTTTAGCTTCTTCTACGAAGCTATTTTTTAACACTAATTTATCACCATTTACTTCTAAGATCTGAACATGCCCACCTTTAGTGTTATCATTATTAATTACCCAAATGGTTGTTTTTTCTGCCCAAGAATCTAGTTCTATGACTTGACATAGATCAACTTGATTATATTGCACTTTCGAATTATACCCGAGTAAAGGAATTGGATATTTATTTTTTATCTTTGGGTCATCGAAGGTTCCTAGATGATACATCATAGCTTCAACATCATCTTTTTGGGAAGTTCTATGGAAACCTTCTTCTAAAGTTTGTAAACTGAACACGAATATATCGCCTGTTTTTTGGTGAATTTTAACTAAGTTTGGGCTATGTATATTGATAGCCTTAATAAATTTGCCATCTGGGTCAAATATCTGTATGCGGTTGTTCATATAGTCACTTACATACACGCGCCCTTTGTCATCACAGGCAACTGAAGTTGGCATTCTGAATTTGCCTTCAGCCGTACCAGTCTTGCCTTGTTCTAAGTCGCCAGCAAACAGTGTAGGCAGTTGATCACTATCGTATGGCATACGCATTACCATGTGCCCCCAACTTCTACCGCCCCAAGACATATCATTATAGCCACCCACATAGCCAGTTACATACAGCCATTTATTGTCAGGGCTTAAGGCAATACTTCGAGGAGCTAACATTTCCTTAGGTTTTTTTCCTACTTGAGGTAGTGCGATTGTTGGGCCATATAATGAAAGCCCGCCACTAGACCCATCGATAGCTAAGCGATTTAAATTTAAACCTGAAATGGCAATTTTTCCTTTGTTTGTAGTGATTGCCGTAATTCCAGTTGGTGCTTCGTAACCATCACCATTTAAAGTTAATAAGTTTGATTGCAAATATCCTCTTTTTAGGGGTTTTGATTTACCATCTTGAACAAAAGTATGCATTTTCAAGCCTTTTACACTACTTATTTTATCAGTTGGAAAAGGAAAAATGGTTCTTAGAAAATTTCCTTGTCTATCATATAATCTGACATGGTCTATACCGCAACTTTCTCCTATAATTACACCCTCTGGTGCAGCGGTCAAAAAGCTGGTGCCAGTTTTTTTATGTGGCGACCAAAACAAAGTTCTTTCTAATTGTGGCTTTAGGCCCAAAGAAACGCGAACAATACAAGAATCACGGTCTTTATCATTAATGTAAACTTCCTGATCGTCTTTTCCATCCCAAATTATTTTTTGAACTTTAGAGTTTTTTTGAAAAGGTGCAGGTGCTTTTGCCCCAAGCACTCCACTAGCTAAATGTCGAACAATTTTTCCGTCGCTATTTTCAATAGCAATGGTAGCATCGCAAAAGGCTTTAACTTCAAAGCTAATCACAGTATTATTGTCAGCGTCTAGCGTGAGAGCTGGTTTTTGAACAAATTCAAAGACTTCTTCGCGCTTTACTTTGAATTCTTCTTTTGCAGTAGTGGCGCTTGCGTTGTTTTCGATTTCTTGTGCAAACATTGTGCTTGCAAGTAAAACGAAAGCAATTAAGAAAGTTGGTTTTAGCATTTCCAATCTCCTTGTAGAGTGATTTTGAAATTAAAATTAAGATTTAGGTTTCAGTAAAGACAAAAAAAGACTTTAGATGACAATTATTCTGTTTCTTATTATATCAGCAATTGTCTGTGGTTTTTATCTATCCTATCTAACAGGAAATATTATTCAAACACAATTATTTGTAAAAAAATAAAATGATAAAATATGACAAAAAAAGATAATAAGTTGTTTTTAGGTCGATTCGGGTGCGATTTTAACTGTATTGGGTGATTTTTAGTTTTGAAATCAACTATATGCAATGTATTTGGTGAGGCTGAGGCAATTTACTTTATTTGTGGAACCGTAAAAGGCTTTTTAAGACCTTCTGTATAAAGATTTAAGCCGATACTATCTATAACTGATAACTGACTTTCAAGAAAATCTGTTTGCTTTTCAACTTCTGTTAATATTTCAGATAGTAAATTTACAAGTTGAGTTTCATCACACTCTTTGCATTTTTTGAGGCATTTGTGAAGGCTGTCTATCATTGATAGTAGCAGAGCCACATCATAAGACAATTGTTTTTGAATTTCGCGGTGACTTTTTAGAAGGTCATAATCCTTGATTTGGGGTAATTCGTCTAAACCTACAAGAATTTCAATTAATTTTTCAGCCGTTTTACCGCCTACGATACCTAATTTTGCATATTGAAAAGCTAGGCTTGTCAAACCGTTTTTCTTTTGAATTTTGGAATGGACGAAAAATTGGTTAATTGCGGTTAATTGTTTCTTTAGAATATCGTTTAAATCGCGAATGATTGAGTTAGCTACCATATCTTAATTATAAAATTCAGTTTTTTTGATTTCGGTTGGATTTTATGAAAAAAAGGAGAATTAGGAAGCAGGAATTTATAAAGATGAGAAAAAATAGCGATTCAATGGGGTTTGAATCGCTATTATGGTCAAAATTAGTGTATTCCGAATAACAAATCTATATAGCTAGGAACTGGCCAAATAGTTGCGTCCGAAATTGTTTCTAAAGCATCAACATCATCTCTTAATGCTTTTAGAGCTGGCATTGTTTTGTCACGACATGCGTTAGCATAAGCTTCAGATGATTTTTGCGATTTTGCAAATGAAGCTGCTTCTTTTAAAACTTGTAAATTGCTTGCAGCGGATTCAAGTTTTGAGCTAACTTTTTTCAATAAATCTTCTTGCACTTTAGAAGATGCACCAGCATTTTTCAAAGAAACCACAGTATCAGCAAGCTGTTTTGAGTATTTAATTACAGCAGGGATGTATTGAATTTCAACCATACGAATGGCAGTTTGTGCTTCAATGTTAACATGGTGGCTATATTGATCTAGCATTACATCAACGCGGCTATGAGTTTCTTCTTTTGAAAGCACTTTGTATTTTTCAAATAGCGCAATTGATTTAGGGCTTAAATAAGTTTTCACGGCATCAACATTGTTATTGATATTTAATAAGCCGCGTTTTGCCGCTTCTTCCTTCCAACCGGCAGAATACCCATCACCATTAAAAATAACACGGCCATGATTTTTCATAGCATCTTTAATGATTTGAATTGCTTCTTTGCCGAAGTCTTTCGCATTTTCTAGGCGTGTTGCAATTTCATCAAATGCCTCTGCAACAATTGTATTTAGTACAGTGTTACCCATTGCAATAGAAGCACTAGAAGGCATCATTCTGAATTCAAATTTATTACCAGTGAAAGCAAAAGGTGATGTCCTGTTTCTGTCAGTGTTATCTTGTGGTAAAGGTGGTAATGAATCAACGCCTAATCGTAAGAAAGATTGTGTATTGGCAGTTACGCCAGAACCTGCTGCAATTGCTTCTAAGATTCTTGTTAACTCCGTACCCATGAAAATGGAAATAATGGCAGGTGGTGCTTCGTTTGCGCCTAATCTGTGGTCATTACCTGCATTGGATGCAGAAGCTCTTAGAATGTCAGCGTGAACATCAACGGCTTTAATTAATGCAGCTAAGATTACCAAAAATTGTTGGTTATCATGTGGTGTTGTGCCTGGTTCTAATAAGTTTAAACCAGTGTCTGTCGCAATTGACCAGTTATTGTGTTTACCAGAGCCGTTAACACCTTGGAATGGTTTTTCATGAAGCAAACAAACCAAATTGTGTCTTAGAGCTACTTTGCCCATAGTTTCCATTACTAATTGATTTTGATCAACAGCAATATTTGTTGTTGTAAATACCGGTGCCATTTCGAATTGATTTGGAGCAACTTCGTTGTGACGGGTTTTTGAGAAAATACCTAACTTCCAAAGTTCACGGTCTAGATCAGCCATAAATGCTAAAATATGATCTTTAATTGCACCAAAATATTGGTCTTCCATTTCTTGACCTTTTGGTGAAAAAGTACCAAATAATGTTCTGCCAGAAGTTCTTAAGTCTAGTCGTTTTTCAAAAAGGCTTTTTTCAATTAAAAAGTATTCTTGTTCTGGGCCCACAGTGGGAGTAATGCGTTGTGCAGTTGTGTCACCAAATGCGCGAATCACTCTTAGAGCTTGTTTTGATAAAGCTTCCATTGATCGAAGAAGTGGAGTCTTTTTATCTAGCGCTTCACCATTGTAGGAACAGAATGCTGTTGGAATACAAAGAGTAAGATTGCCTGAGTTATCTTCTTTTAAAAATGCAGGTGAAGTGCAATCCCATGCGGTATAACCGCGTGCTTCAAAAGTTGCTCTCAAACCACCACTTGGGAAGGATGATGCATCCGGTTCACCTTGAGTTAGTTGTGACCCAGAGAATTCTAGAATAATGTTGCCGTCTTTTGTGGGTGTCAAAAAAGAATCGTGTTTTTCTGCGGTTTTGTCTGTTAACGGTTGAAAGATGTGAGTGAAGTGCGTCGCACCTTTTTCTACTGCCCAATCTTTCATAGCGTTACCTACTACACTTGCAAGTGTAGAATCTAGTTGAGTACCAGTATCAATCGTTTTTCTTAGTTTTTTATAAACATCTTTTGGTAGTCTTGCTCGCATTACTTGGTCGTTAAACACATTGATGCCGAAATTTTCTAGAATCGGATTCTGTTTTGACATTACTTGTTCCCTTTCTTTTCTTAAGATTAAAAATACTCACAAAAATAATTGCATCATGATAAGCAAGGTGAATACCAATCAATAAAAATTTCCCTAAGTATTTGAAATTGATTAAAAAGATAATTTAATTTGACAAAGTGTTAACACTAGCGTTACAAAATTGTAACTTTTTAGTGTGATTTTTATCGTAAGTTACATAAATGTAACTAAGTTTGCAATCTAAGTGATTATTTGGAATATTTATAAAATCGTAACTCGCAAATTTTAGATTCACCAAGAGACGGGCTTGAAACCCGTCTTTACAGCGCCATGTGTAAAAAAAAATAAAAATACACTGAGTACATAAAATCTTAATTTTTTTAAATTGGTATTTGGCAGGGAAAATCTAGGCAAATTGGGCTTTTGGAAGCTGAAAACTGAAATTTTTCCTCAAGCGTTAGGTCAATTTTTCGAGAACATTGAATTTTGAAATGGCTTGTTCTACTTTAATTTGCCAGGTGCTATATTCATCACTTAGAGAATTACTAAATTTATTTTTCATGCGATTGGCGACTTTTATCGCTTTCGGCAAAATGTGCATACGGGTTAATGGGTCTGCATTGTCAATAATTGTTTCTAGTTCTTCTAATTCTTTAAAGGGAAAGGATTCTTCAAATATGACTTTTGCATGTATTTCAATGGTTAATTGTTGTGATAGATATAGTTCCTCGTGACAACCAAAATCTAAGTTAACGAAACATTCCATAATTTAAGTTTCCCCATGAGTATCGATTTCATTGAGAAATAATAGCACTTGGAATGCCATAGAGATATGGGTAAAAATGCTTAATAAATCATTGAATTTGTCAATTTTTGAATGCTAAAATAGCCGTTTTTTGGTATTTTTTGCCGAAACTAATGACTAATGAAAATGCCTACTTTAAGCGACAATGGTATACAATGGCGGGCGGAATATTCATCCAAATAGGAGATGTCATTTCGATTGTTTCAAAAAAAGTAGACAGCTTTTCTTTAAAGTTTTTTGCCGTTTTGAGCTTCAGAGCATGAACATAGGCAAATGTAGTGAAAACTCCGTCTTCTTGCATTGATTTTACGATGCTAGCAAGTATTGCTTCTTGAAGTTCTTCATTAAAAATAGCCCATGGTAAGCCAGAAATTATGTGGGTTGCTTTGGTCAATCCTGTTTCAATCAAGTATTTATCAAGATTTTCGGCAGAAATTGGCGCAATTTTCATATTAGGGTATTCTTCTTCTAAAAACTTAATCATTTCTTCATTAATTTCAACGCCAAGAAATTGGCATTTTTTTGTTAATTTTGGAATAATATGCTTTGTAATGGCACCAGTACCAGGGCCTAGTTCTATGATAAATTTTTGGTCATTGCTTGGTATATGCTCAAGCATTTTTTCTGCTAAGAAAGGGGAACTTGGAGTTATCGAGCCCATTTTTAAAGGGTGTTTGATAAACTCTTTCATAAAACGAAGCTGGCCCAGAGAAAACCTTTCTACGATAAAATTTTGAATTGTAACAATTTCAATTTATTAACAAGCTTTTCATTCAATATCTCTTTTTTGTATTTTAATGGAACAATTTGAAACTCTCTTCTTTTTCTATAGTTTTTACGCAAATTGTCAAAGTTTTCGCCAGATTCTAGACTGGAAATAGCATTTTTAAGTGCATTATGATCATCGCGTGGGTCATAGAATAGATTTGCGATAGATTTAATGGTAAGTTCATCCGAATCTTCTTGAATCGTAAATGGAAAACTTTCTGTATTTGACTTGCCTAAATGTTCATAGTTTTGGATTTGCAGCTTAAAAAATTTTGCTAATTTATCTGCAATCATTGTTCCTCCTCTAATTTTAGCATCATAAGAATATCCAGCTATATGTGGGGTTCCAAGATGGCACAAATTAAATAATTCGGAGTCTATATTTGGCTCCTTTTCCCATACATCTAAAATTGCAGATTGGATGACTTTAGCTTTTAATGAAGCTTTTAAATCCAAATTATTTACTACAGAACCGCGACAGGTATTTATTAGAACTGCAGATGGTTTCATTTTAGAAATTAAATTGGCATCAAATAAATTTAAGGTTTTGTCCTCGCCCTGTCTATTTAATGGTACATGTAAACTTATAAAGTCGCAATTTAAAATATTTTTTAATGGCACAAATGACAGAGAGTCGCCATTTCGTTCGCGTGGTGGGTCATTCAGCAAAACTTGCATTTCTAATGCTTTGGCGTAGTTTGCTACTAAACTGCCAACATTGCCGACTCCAACGATACCAATGGATTTTCCTTTTAATGTTGTATTGGTTTGTTTTGAAAAGTCTAATAAAGCAGTTAATACATATTCCGCAACGGATTGGGCGTTGCACCCAGGCGCACTACAAAAGTGAATGTTTAAATCTTCCAGATCTTTTTCTTTAACATGGTCTGTGCCTATCGTGCATGTGCCAACAAATTTTACAGATGTGTTTTGTAATAAATCACGATCTACATTTGTGACACTACGAATAATTAGTGCATCGGCATTTTTTAAATCTGCATTCGTTATTTTTCTACCAGAAAGAAGTATGGTAGTGCCAAAAGGGCTAAAAATTTCATGGGCATGAGGTATGTTCTCGTCTAGGACTATTTTCAAATTCATATTAACTTTACAGATTTAAAGATATTGGAACCGGAGTTTTTATTATGCTATGTAATGTACCGAAAAATGTTTTGTTTTCATTAAAAAAAATGACGATTTGCCAATTTTTTGGTTTCGGATTGTTTTTTTAATATCTTGAAAGGCAATTATTGTCAAAAATACTCAACCATTATTAGTGTTATAATTTTTGTTAGTAGCTTTGGTGGTTGATCAATATGGGAAAGACGAGAAGTGAAATAAACAGAATATGTTAATTTCAACCTCTCGCCAAATATAGAAACTACTTCAGAGTTAGAATATAGGCTGCCACATCCTTCATAGCGGTTTCATCGGAAAGAGTCTTTGCCATCGGTGCCATCATTTTGCCTTCAGTATCTTTTTCATGATTGCCTCGAATATCTTTTTTGAACTTGATTAGTTGTTCAACTAAATACCAATCTTCTTGTTTTTTAAAGGAAGGAGTTTTTAATGCTTCGTTGCCTTGACCTTTGTCGCCGTGGCAAGCAAGGCATGTGCTATATAGAATTTTTCCTTTTGTTGCATCGCCGTTCAAAGTTGGTTTAGCCTCAATATCTTTTTTGATTGTTTGAATGTATTTAAATACATCTTCTATATCCTGATCATTTTTAACTATCTGTGCCATTGGAGCCATTAATTTTCCGTTAGTATCTTCCGCATGGGCGCCACGAACTCCATTTTTGAATTTGTTAATTTGTGAAGCGAAATACCATTTTTCTAAGCCTGTAAGATTTGGAGATTTTAAAGAAACATTGCCTTCTGCATTTGCCCCATGACAAGCGGCGCAACTAGCATAGATTGTTTTTCCATTGGCTTCATCGCAAAATGCGGAATTTCCGACCATAGTTAAAAAGGCAGTTAATATTAGTGATGTTAGAAAAAGTTTTTTCATGGCAAGATCTCCATAGAGTTTTTGTAGTTATTATAATTCTAATTTTTCTAAATCAGCTTTTCTGAATCACAGTTTTTGATTATTTCGTTCCAACTTTAATAATTAAATTTCAGAATGGTCAAAAAGAAACCAATGTTTCAAAAATAAACATTCGACAAAGTATGGGTGATGAATTTTAAAGTTCTTCTAAATACATTGAAAAGTAAAAGAGAAAGTCGGTTGCGGGAGCAGAGGCTTGCAAAATGTGCGACTTCAAATTCTATACTAGAATAAGAATTGTATATTTCGAAAGAAAAAAGTTAATTTTGGCGAACTTCGATAAAACAAAAAAATCATTTAAAGACAAGGTGTGCATGATCTTTCAGAAAATCAGAAACTAATATTTTAAACCTGGCGCTTTTTGTTTCTTCTATGGGAAAAACATAGTTTTCGTATTGAAAATAAATTTATTTTTAATAATTTTCAAAAATTTTACCTATATCATTTGGCTATTCGTGGTCATAAAGAAAGAGAATAAGAAAGAGAATAAATTTATATTCAGCACGAATATTTGCAAATAGAAACTAAAGGGGGCGTAATTTCAAATTGAAGAGGCTAAAGCAGGGTAGGGGCTTTAATATGAGAGTAGAATATACAAGACGGCAAATTTATTAAATTTAACAGAGGAATTTTCATTGATAAAGGCTGATTTTCAAGAGATGGAAGATCATGATTTAATGCAATATTTAATGAAGGAAGATCCACTTGCATGGTCAGAAATCATCAATAGGTATGGTGGTTTGGTGTATTCGATTGCCTATCAAATTTTAAAAAATCAGAGTGATGCCGAAGATGCGTCGCAGAATACTTTTATTCGTTTAAAGATTTATTGCGGTAATTTTAAGGAAGATTCTACCTTAAAACCATGGCTTTCCAAAATTGCCAGTGGAGAAGCTATTCGCATCTATAACCAAAAGAAGAGCATATCTAAAAAGGAATCACAGCGAATGACGGCAAATGATATTTCAAATAATGATATAACCGATTCTGCATTGGAAAATCTGGAGCAAAAAGAATTGGAAGTCTTAGTTAAAAAGGCGCTTGATTTATTGCCTGAAACCCCTCGGGTAGCCGTGACACTTTATTATGTGGGCGGATTGACTCAAAAAGAAATAGCTAAAGAATTAGGGTTAAGTCAATTTAGTATTTCTGAGAAAATCAATTTTGGTTTAGAGAAGATTAGGGCATATTTAAAAAAATCTGGCATACAAACAGCAATCATACTATCTCCGAATTTGATTCAAGATAGCCTTTTAACACAAGTGATACCAACGACTTTAGCGAAAAAGATAAATTCTTCTGTTGCGTTGCAACAATCTATAATTAAACCAGGAACCTCTTTAGTAGGTCCGCAAAAATCAATCTTTCATTTAAGTAACATTAAATATTATGCGTTTTTTGTATCGGTATTTTTAGGATTAGTTTTGTGTATAATTCACTTTAACTCATCAAAGCCAATTGAAGTTTTCTCTTTTAATGAGCCTTCCAAAATTAGCACGACAATTGATAAAACTGAAAAAGTTTATGCATTTGAGTCGGTTGATTATCGAATGAATATACCTGTAGGGCTTATTTTTCAAACAAAAACTGATGAGAATGCAAATCTCGAAGATTTAAATGGTGAAAAATTTTTGATTTTACAAAAATCAAACAATAAGTGGAAACTATTTTCAGATAAGAATAATAATCCATCTATTTTACGCTTGTCTAAAGCAGAAAATGAAGATTTAAGAAAGAGAGATTTTGATGGGTTTTATTTTAATAAACTTCATAAAACGCCACAAGTATATCATGGTGAAATTAAGATAAATGGGCAGGAAGATATTGCTGCATTATTTGTTTCAACAGCCAAGGATGGGAAAGTCTTTGACAATTTAGCATGGCCAGACTCGTTAGAAGAAAATTTTTCTAGACAAATAAATAGTAAAACGGAATTAGTTAGAGTGGTAAAAGCAACTAAATCGATAATCATTTATTTTTTAATCTTTGTATACCCTAAGAATGGCAAATTAGTGAGTACTTCCTTAGTGACAAGCAACGGAAATACTTTTATTAATTTTAGGTCAGTGCAAATGGAAACTACCACTAATAATTTCTATTTTGGGGTAATCAGTAACGGTGATGTTGAAATCTCGAAATTTAAGACATGTGATTTGGGAGAAAATTGGGAATACCAAAAAGAGGAAGAACTAATTCGGGCTAGCGAAAACTATCAAGGCGACTTGTGGAAAGATATGGTTCAGAGTACTACACAGTTTACCTTTAATAAGGTTGGAAAATAACTTTTATTCTAACACCGCAGTTTTCTTATAAAAAGGAGGGGTATGTTAGCAAGCACTATAGACACATTAGAATATCAGCATGGCGTAATTTCAAAAGCTACTTCATCTATTAAAAATGATAAAAGCATTTTAAGATTAACTAAAAAGGATTTATATAAGGCTGCCGTAGTAGCTTGTGAAGCATACATGGAGGAAGATTTATGCAAATATTTTTTCCCCGATGAGCAAAGTCGCTATAAAAAACTATTTGCACTTATGCGATTTCGTTTGCAAACCCAATTCAACTTCTGTACGATTACTTCTAACAAAATCGAAGGTTTATCGTTATGGGAACGAGCTAATGAACATTCAGGTTTGATTTCGTTAAGAGAAATATTTTTAGGGGTTTCTTTGTTAATTTCAATTGGTCCGAAAAGCTTATGGAAAATATTTTGTTTTCAACTTTATATGTTTAAACTGAAATCGAAGTTGATTCGTGGGCCATATTGCTATTTTGATTTAGTTGTTGTTCACCCCGACCATCGTCGTAAGCGATTAGCTTACATGTTATTATCTCAGACTATTGAACAAGTTGATTTAGCAGGTGAACAAGTTTATTTAGAGACTCAAAACCCAACCTTAGTACATTTTTATCATAAATTAGGCTTTGAAGTTATTCATGAATCTAAACTTCCTGGAACTAGTATTGATAATATTTGTATGTTGAGAAAAGGGAAAAAATAATATCACAAAAAAATTTAGGTCGCCTTTTTGATTCTGATTCATATAGGGACATCCACAACTTGCATCGAAGCGATTGTTCTTGCTAAATCTGTTAGCTTTGTTATTTGTTAAAAACGGAACAAAAAGTCTGTGTTTTTTTAAAAAAAGCGCAAGAACTGGTTGCAAATGATCAAAGCAATCAAGGACATCCACAACTTGCGTCGAAATGTTTGTTCTTGCTAAAAAGATTGGTCAGGTTGATTTTGAAATTATTGAAAAATAGTCTGGTTTTGATGAAAAGCCGAATGGAATATTTGCAAATTGTAATAATATAGGGACATCCACAACTTGCATCGTAGCGATTGTTCTTGCTAAATCTGTTAGCTTTGTTATTTGTTAAAAACGGAACATAAAGTCTTTATTTCTTTAAAATCAATCAGGGACATCCATAACTTGCGTCGAAATGTTTGTTCCTGCTAAAGAAATTGGTCAGGTTGATTTTGAAATTATTGAAAAATGGTCTGGTTTTGATGAAACACCGAATGGAATATTTGCAAATTGTAAAATTTAGCCAAATGAGGGCGTAGTTCTGGCTTGATCAGTGAAAAGCTGGTGGGTTAAAATGGGTTTTGGTTAGTCGCCAAAAAGCTTTCGATTTGTTTTGCTGCCTTTGAACCATTGATTAGCGGTTTCTGTTAGCATTTTCCAGGCGACAGACATTTTGCCGATGATGCGATAAAATAGTTTGTCGTAATTGATTATGGTATCTAACCATTCGTTTTTATCGATTTGTAGGCGTTCGAAAATATGTGGAA
>Ga0209573_1002469_pt1 | contig 23501 bp, 19 predicted proteins | sample TNRBio252014_DNA_FD_185870 | JGI IMG/M metagenome (GOLD analysis project Ga0209573, IMG submission 185870) | Wastewater treatment Type I Accumulibacter community from EBPR Bioreactor in Madison, WI, USA - TNR Reactor_6/25/2014_ DNA (SPAdes)... | ecosystem: Engineered > Bioreactor > EBPR >...
ATTTTCAAGATGCGCCGCCGCAAGCACTACCAGAAGCACCAGGGGCATCGTCAGAACTACACCGAGCTTCGTATCGAAGCGATCTCGGCCTAAGGCGCAGGGGGTAATCCGATATGGCACACAAAAAAGCTGGCGGCAGTTCGCGTAACGGCCGCGACTCGGAATCGAAACGCCTCGGCGTCAAGCGCTACGGTGGCCAGTTCGTGCTCGCCGGGAACATCATCGTTCGCCAGCGCGGCACCGAATACCACCCGGGCGACAACGTCGGCATCGGCAAGGACCACACCCTGTTCGCGCTCAAGAACGGCGTGGTCCAGTTTGCGGTCAAGGGCCCGTCGCGTCGTCGCACCGTGATCATCGTGCCGGAAGCGGCCTGATCCTTCGCGTTCGATCGCATCGCAGTACAAAAGCCCTATCCTTGCGGTAGGGCTTTTTCGTTTCCGGAGTCCGCCGCGGCGGGCGCCACAACCAGGTTGATCAGGCATGAAGTTTTTTGACGAGGCCCGCATCGAGGTCTACGCCGGCGACGGCGGCAACGGCGTGGCCACCTTCCGCCGCGAGAAGTACATCCCCAAGGGCGGCCCCAGCGGCGGCGACGGCGGGCGCGGCGGCAGTGTGTACGCGGTCGCCGACCGCAACCTCAACACCCTGATCGACTACCGCTACACGCGCAGCTTCCGCGCCGATCGCGGCGAAAACGGCGGCAGCCGCGACTGCTACGGCAAGGGCGGCGACGACATCACGCTGCGCTTCCCGGTCGGCACGGTGATCAAGGACCTCGAGACCGACGAGCTCATCGCCGACCTCGACGAGGACGGCAAGACCGTGCTGATCGCGCAGGGCGGGCGCGGCGGGCTGGGCAACATCCACTTCAAGTCCAGCACCAACCGTGCGCCGCGCAAGAAGACCATGGGCCAGGAAGGCGAGTACCGCAACCTGCACCTCGAGCTCAAGGTGCTCGCCGACGTCGGCCTGCTCGGCATGCCCAACGCCGGCAAGTCGACCTTCATCCGCAGTGTCTCCGCGGCCAAGCCCAAGGTCGCCGACTACCCGTTCACCACGCTCGCCCCCAACCTCGGCGTGGTGCGCACCACCGAGGCGCGCAGCTTCGTGATCGCCGACATCCCCGGCCTCATCGAGGGCGCGGCCGAGGGCGCCGGGCTCGGCCACCAGTTCCTGCGCCACCTGCAGCGCACCCACGTGCTGCTGCACCTGGTCGACCTCGCCCCCTTCGACCCCGAGGCCGACCCGGTCGCGGACGCCAGGGCGATCGTCGAAGAGCTGCGCAAGTACGACGAGGCGCTGTACAACAAGCCGCGCTGGCTGGCGCTCAACAAGCTCGACCTCATCCCCGAAGAAGAACGCGCCGCACGCGTCAAGGCCTTCCTCGACGCCTACGACCCGGTCGAGCGCCACTTCGAGATCTCCGCGCTCAAAGGCGAAGGCACAAAGGGACTGATCTTCGCGATCCAGGACTTCCTCGACGCCGAGCGCGACCGCATCGAGGCCGAGCGCGTCGCGCGCCAGGCCGCCGAAGCCGCCCGCCTGGCGCAGCTCGAAGCCGCCCGCGCCGCCGCCGACGCGGCCTATGCACAGGAAGCCCTGCTCGACGAGGACGACGAGGCCTTGCCCGAAGAAGCGCTCGACGACGCCGAGACCGGGCGCGACGGCGACGACCCCCTGCCGGAAGGCCGTCCGCGCTGACGCTGCGGCATTTCCTTCGGGAAGCGCGGTGGCCGCAGGCGAACCCGCCGCCACCGGCTCCGCCTCCCCTCCCGCAAGACACCGCCCCGCCTCCTTTGCCCCCAGGCCCACTGCAAAGATGAGAACCAAGATCCGCAACGCCCGCCGCCTCGTCGTCAAGGTCGGCTCCGCACTCGTCACCAACAACGGCGCCGGCCTCGACAAGGACGCGCTCGACGCGTGGGCGCGCCAGATCGCCGCGCTGCGCGCCGAAGGTCGCGAGGTCGCGCTGGTGTCTTCCGGCGCGATCGCCGCCGGCATCCAGCGCCTGGGCTGGGCCCGGCGCCCGCACGAGATGAACAAGCTGCAGGCCGCCGCCGCGGTCGGCCAGATGGGCCTGGTCGAGGCCTACGAGAAGGCCTTCTCCCGCCACGGCCTGCACACCGCGCAGATCCTGCTCACCCACGAGGACCTCGCCGACCGCACCCGCTACCTCAACGCGCGCAGCACGCTCACCACCCTGCTGCAGCTTGGCGTGGTGCCGATCATCAACGAGAACGACACTGTGGTCACCGACGAGATCAAGTTCGGCGACAACGACACCCTCGGCGCGCTCGTCGCCAACCTGATCGAGGCCGAGGCGCTGATCATCCTCACCGACCAGCAAGGGCTGTACACCGCCGATCCGCGCAAGGACCCGGCCGCCACCCTGATCAGCGAAGGCCGCGCCGAGGACCGCCAGTACGAGGCCATGGCCGGCGGCTCGGGCAGCGCGATCAGCAAGGGCGGCATGATCACCAAGATCCGCGCCGCCCAGCGCGCCGCGCGCAGCGGCGCCCACACCTGCATCGCCAGCGGCCGCGAGCCCGACCCCATCCTGCGCCTGGCCGCGGGCGAGGCGCTCGGCACCCTGCTCTACGCCAGCAGCTCGCCGCTGCAGGCGCGCAAGCAGTGGCTGGCCGACCACCTGCAGCTCGCCGGCGACCTCGTCATCGACGACGGCGCGGTGGCGGCGTTGAAAAGCGGCAAGAGCCTGCTGCCGGTGGGCGTGGTGGACGTGCGCGGCGACTTCGAGCGCGGCGCGGTGGTGGCCTGCCGCAATCTGGCCGGCGACGAGATCGCGCGCGGGCTGGCCAACTATTCGGCCGCGGAATGCCGACGGATCGCGCGCAGGCCAACGACGGAGATCGAGAAGCTGCTCGGCTACGCCGACGAGCCGGAGGTCATGCACCGGGATAACATGGTCGGCCACTGATCCGACACCGGCGCCCTCCGAACGATGACCGAGCCGACTGCAAACCGCCTGCTGTTCTTCGCCGAGGGCTCGACCCTGGCGCATGTCGGGCGCCCGCTCGTGCTCGCCCGCGCCCTCGATGCGGCCGGCTTCGAGGTGGTGTTCGCCCGTCCCCCCGCCTACGCGTGGATGACGCGCGACGAGCGCTTCGAGACGGTGGACCTGGCGACGCAGTCGCCTGCGGAATTCACCCGCCGGCTCGACCACGGCAAGCCGCTGTACGCACTTGGCACGCTCGAGCGCTACGTCCAGGACGACCTCGCCCTGCTGCGCGCTCATCGCCCCGACGTGGTCATTGGCGATTTCCGCCTCTCGCTCTCGGTCAGCGCGCGTTTATGCGGGATCCCTTACGCCACGCTCTGCGACGCCTACTGGAGCCCGGAGGCGGCGCTCGAGCCGGCACTCCCGGTGTTCCCGTGGACACCCCTCGCGCCGCTGGCGATTGCCGAGCCGATCTTCCGCCGCATCGCCCCCTTCGCCTTCCGCCTGCACGCCCGCCCGATGGAAGCGCTCCGGCGCGCCCACGGCCTGCCCGGCCTCGGTCACGACCTGCGGCGCTGCTACACCGACGCTGACCTGCGCCTGTTCGCCAATCCCCCTGCGCTCTTTCCGGACGTCGTTCCCCATGCCGGCGCAGGCTTCATCGGCCCGCTCGCCTGGTCACCCACGGCGATGGCGATGCCGGGTCTCGGCGACCACGGCAGGCCGCTGGTCTACGTCACCATGGGCAGCTCCGGTGCCACGAACGTGCTCGGCACCGTCCTCGCCGCGCTGGCCGACCACGACTGTGAAATCGTGGTCACCACCGCGGGTCGCCCGCTGCCGGCTACGGTGGATCGATCACGCTTCCGCGTCTTCGACTACCTGCCCGGTGAGCTCGTGTGCGCGCGGGCGAGCCTGGTGGTGTGCAATGGCGGCAGCCCGACCACCAACCAGGCGCTCGTGCACGGCGCGCCGGTGCTCGGCATCGCCCGCAACATGGACCAGTTCCTCAACATGCGGGCGATCGAACGCTTCGGCGCCGGGCTGACGCTGCGCTCGGACAGGGTCACGCCGGGCGCGCTCGGGCGTGCGCTCGCTCGCCTGCTCGAGACGCCGACCCCCCGGCAGCGCGCAAACCTGCTCCGCGATGCGGATCCTGCAGACCCGGCAGCGCGCATGCGCGCGCTCGGGACGCACGCGCACGCCCTGCTGCAGCCACTTTTTCAACGAGCGTGTCCGCCGACGCAATCTCGCCACAGGCTTGATTGATAGAATGGCGCCCGGCTCATCCCGGCGCACCGCAAGCACACACGCCGCTTCGACCACCCTGCAACGTCTCCCCACAGCGAGGGCCCCGCATGCTCAACAAACGCGAACATCGCACGCTGCGCGCAGTAACGCTCTGCGCCACCCTGCTGCTCGGCGCCTGCGGCGACAACCGCAGCCCGGAACAATACGTCGAGATCGCTCGCACTCATCTGGCGAAGAGCGCCTATCGCGAAGCGATGATCGAGCTCAACAATGCGCTGCAGAAGGACCCGAAGAACCGCGAGGCGCGCTGGCTGCTTGCCCAGACCGCGCTCGAGCTTGGCGAGCCGGACAAGGCCGAGCGCGATGCGCGCAAGGCGATCGAGTATGGTTTCCCCCGCAGCGAAGCCCTTCCCCTTCTGGTGCGGGCGATCCTGATGCAGCAGGCGCCTGACCGCGCGCTGACCGAACTCTCGACCGCCGCCAAGGATGCTCCCGCGGCAGTGCAGGCGCAGATCGCGAGCCTTCGGGGTAGCGCGCTGCTCTTCAAAGGCGATATCGACGCCGCCGAGGCTGAATTCCGCGCCGCACAGGCGCTCGACGCGTCCTTCCCGGATGCGCTGGTCGGTCTCGCGCTGCTGCAGAGCATGCGCAAGAACTACGACGACGCGCGCAAGACACTCGCGCCGGTGCTCGACAAGCAGCCTCCGCTGGCCGACGCCTGGGCCCTGCTCGGCGACATCGAAGTCGAGGAAGACAACTTCGCGGCCGCCGAGGCCGCTTTCGGCAAGGCGATCGAGGCGCGCGCCCACCTCACGCTCGAGCGCGCCAAACGCGCCCTCGCCCGCATCCGCCAGGGCAAGTTCAAGGAGGCCGAGGCCGATCTGCAGGCGCTCGGCCCGCTCGCCCGCCACCCCTATGCGCAATACGTCACCGGCCTTGCGCATTTCCGCCAGCAGCGCCTGCGCGAAGCGGGCGACGCGTTCGAGCTGGCGCTCGCCGCCGACCCGAACTTTGCGCCCAACCGGGTCTACCTGGCGATGACCCGGCTCATGCTCGGCCAGCCGGAACAGGCGCTGGTCCACGCCGAGTTCATCCGCAGCGCCGCACCGCAATCGTCAGGGGCAAACCTCCTCCTCGGGATTGCACAGGCCAGTCATGCCGACTACAACCAGGCGCGCAAGGCCCTCGAGTCCTCCCTCGCGTCGGATCCCGACAACGTCGCGACCGTGCAGTTGCTGTCCACGATCAGCCTGCTGCAAGGTGACAACAAGGCCGCGCTGTCCTATGCAAAACGGCTCTCCGCGCTCCGCCCCGACGCGGCCGGAACGGCCAACACCTTGATGATGGCGCAGTTGCTGGCCGGTGCGACGGTGCCTGAGCCACCCGCCGGCACGGTCGATGCCTTCCATGCCGCGTTCATCCAGGCCCTGCAGGCCTTCCGCGACAACAAGTTCGACGACGCCGCAAAGCGCGCCGAGGCGCTGCGCAGCGCACATCCCGACCAGCTCGGCCCGATCAACCTGCTCGCCGCCGTTTACCTGTCCACCGGCCAATGGCCGAAGGCCCGCACCGAACTCGAAGTCGTGCTGCAGCGCCAGCCCGACGATTCGATCGCGCGCATCAACCTGGCCAAGCTCGAACTGCACGAACGCAACTTCCAGCGCGTCAAGGCGCTGGTGTCCCCGCTGGTGCAGCAGTCGCCCGCCGCAGAAGCCCCCGCGCTGCTGCTGGTGGCTGCCGAACATGGCCTGCAGAACGATGCCGCTGCGGACCAGGTGCTCGAGGAACTGCTGAAGAACAACCCGTCGGCCGCGCTCGGGCGCGCCCTGCTGGCCGGCCGCGCCCTGCGCGGCAACAAGCCCGAACGCACGCTCGAATACCTCGCCCAGTTCGACAAGGCGCGGATGGAGTCCTCGCCGGCGCTGCTCGAGCTGCGCGGACGCGCCCACCTCGACCTCGGGCAGCATGCCGAAGCGCTTGGAAACTTCGAGCGCTGGGCGAAACTGACGCCGGCATCGGGCACCGCACATTTCCTGCGCGCAGAGTCCCTGTCGCGGCTGGGCCGAACCCAGGACGCGCAAGGGGCGCTCGCGCAGGCGGTGAAGCTCGAGCCGAAGAACCTGCCCTTCCGCATCGCCGAAGTGCGCGCCCTCACGCGGAGCGGGCAAGGGGACAAGGCCAAGGCTGCCGCGCAGCGTCTGCACAAGGACTTCGGCGATCAGCCCGAGGTTTTCGCCGCCCTTGGCTGGCATGCGCTGATGACCGGAGATTTCGCCACCGCCGCCGACCAGCTCGGGCGCGCGTTCGCACAGACGCCGCGCAGCGACATCCTGCTCGAACGGATGGCCGCGCTGTGGGGGCTCGGCAAGCGCGACGAGGCCTTCAAGCTGATCAATGACTGGCTCGCCGAACATCCTCAGGACAGCGCGGCGCTGCTGCAGCTCGCCGGTGCCCATCTGGAGGCCGGCCAGGAAGAGCAGGCTGTGCGCGCCTACCGCAAGGTGCTGGAAATCGACCCTGCCCACGTCCCGTCACTCAACAACGTCGCCTGGCTCACGCGCAAGAGCAATCCCGACGAAGCCCTCGAGATCGCCCGCCGCACGCTCGAGCTCGCCCCGAACGACGCGAACGTGCTCGACACCCTCGGCATGCTGTATCTCGACCGCAACGATCTGACGCAGGCGAGCTGGTACGTCGGCAAGGCGCACGAGCGAAATCCGCGCAATCCGCAGATCAGCCTCCACCTCGCCGAGGTCGAGCGCGCCAAGGGCAAGACCGCGGAGGCCCGCAAGCTCATCGACGTCGTGCTCGCCGAGGCGCGCGATCCCGCACTGCGCAAACAGGCCGAGGCGCTGCGCGCCCAGCTCGAGGGCGGACGCTGAGCCCGGCCCGCAGCGCGCACGAACCGACCGTCCTCCGAGGAGTCATCGCGATGCATGCAGCCGGCAACGCCCCCTATCGCAGCCCGCTGGTCAAGGCCTGGAACGTCCTTGCCCGCGTGACCGGCGGCGCGCGCGCCCTCGACGCCAGGGCGCTCGTCGGCGCTGCGCAGCGCAAGCTGCCCGACGCACCCGCGCCCGCAGCCGCGACGGTGGAAGCGCTCGGGGTCCTGATCGACGCCATCAACGCCACCCAAACGCTGCATCCTTTCGGCCGCTACTATCTCGAACAGATGTTCGGCGGCCTGCTGCTCAACCGGATGCGACTGGCGAAGTTGTGGGCGGAACACCCTGAAACGCTCGCGGCCGAGGTCCCGCGGCCGGTGATCGTCCTCGGCCTGCCGCGCTCGGGGACCTCGTTCCTGTTCAACCTGCTCGCCCAGGATCCCGCGCACCGCTACCTCACCAACTGGGAAACGACGGTCTCGCAGATCCCGCCCGAACCCAGACCGCTCACGCCGCAGCAGGACCCGCGGCGGCGCATCGGCAAGCTGCTGATGCGCTTCCAGCGCCACCTCGCCCCGGGGCTGGACGCGATCCACACGTTCTACCTCGACGGCCCCGAGGAGTGCACGCCGCTCCTGATGCAGGGCTTCGATACTCAGGCGCTGGCGGGCATGTTCTACGCCCCGGCCTATTCGGCCTGGCTCGATGGTGCCGATCACCGCGCGACCTGCCACCATCACAAGCGCATCCTGCAGACCCTGCAGGGCTGTTATCCGGCCGAGCGCTGGCTGCTCAAGTCGCCCGACCACCTCGCGGCGCTCGATGCCCTGCTCGAGGTCTACCCCGACGCCTGCCTGATCCAGTTGCACCGTGATCCGGTGCAGTCGGTCTCGTCCTGGGCGAGCCTGAACGCCGCGTTCCGCGGCATCTGGAGCCAGCACATCGACGCACCCGAGCTCGGCAGGCAGGTCCTCGAGCGCCTCGCGACCGACATGGACGCAAGCATCGACGCGCGCCGGCGGTTGCCGGCCGATCGCTTCATCGACATCCAGTACGACGATCTCATCGCCGACCCGCGCGCCGAGCTCGAGCGCATTCATGCACATTTCGGCCTGGCGTTCGCGCCTTCGACGCGGCAGCGTGTCGATGACTTCCTGCGCGCCGACCGCGAGAAGAAGCGCAGCCATGCCTACGCTCCCGAGCACTTCGGGCTGAGTGCACACCGCATCCGCGAGCGCTTTGCGCGCTACATCGGGCACTACGGGATCGCACCCGCGCGGTGAGGCGCCTCGCCCGGGCGCACCTGCCCGCCTTCACGCATTTCATCCCCCCACATACGAGGGCCGAACCATGAGCCACGCCCTGGCGCGCGCAGTCGGCGTGCTGACGCCGGCCGCCGTGCTCTGTGCAGCGCTCGCCCCGGCGCTCGGTTTGCCGCGCTGGGCCGGTGCACTCGCCTTCAGCGCGGCCGCGGCGCTGCTCGCGGTGGTGCTCAGCCGCGCCTGGTCGCTCGCCCGCCGCGGTGACGAGCGCCTCCGCGCGAGCGAGCTGCACTGGATGAAGCTTCATCTCCTGCTGCACGGCGCACCGCTCGCCTTCGCCTACTGGATGCTGTTCGCCCCCGCGGACGCGGCGGCCCTGCCCCGGTGGGCGCTCGCCTTCGCCCCGTTCTTCCTGAGCGGCCACCTGACCTGGAAGGCCCTGCACGCCCGCTTCGGAACTGTGCTCTACGCCCTCTTCGCCCGCGGCAATGCTGCGCTCGGCATCATGAGCCTGGCGCTGGCCAGCGCCAGCCAGGTTGTCGACAGCAGCGTGCCGCCGATGCTGCTGGGGCGGCTGCTCGCGCTCTATGTCGGCGTGCACTTCCTGGTGACGGCGTTCGCGGTGCAGCGCATCGCGCACGATTTCGAACCCGGCGCGCGCTGAGCGCAGACGCCGGGCGAGGCCCCCGCACGGCGCACAGCCAACAGACAGTGAAAAAAAACGCGGCCGTAGCCGCGTCATTTTTTTGGCTTGCCAGCGCGGCGCGCCCCAGAGCGCGCACGCGCCGGCCGAAGCCGATCAGGCCGCCTTGGTCAGGCTGCGACGGCGGGTGCCGCCGAAGCCCAGCGCTGCAAGCGCGCCACCGAGCAGCACCAGGGTGCCGGGCTCGGGAACCTGCGTGACGTTGACGCTGGTAAGGCCAGCGAGGGTCAGGCGGTAGTCGCCGGGCAGCAGGCCCGTGATAGCCAGCGAGAAGGCGCTCGCAGCGGTTCCGAGGCTATGCGAGGTCGTCGAAGTGCCCGGACCGGCGCCGAGGGTCTCGTTCAGGCTTTCCGGATCGGTCTCGGTGCAGGAGGTGGTACCGACGCAGATCACGTTACCCGACACGCCATCAGGCGACCAGCTCACGAACTGAGTAGGAGTCCCCGACTTGTTGAGCGTGAAGTTCGCCGTCATGTTCGACTGCGCGAGACCCGACACGTAGGGCGGCACCAGGGTCACGTCGGCCTCCATCTCGGGGGTCGCCATGAAGCTCAGCAGCATGTTCGCCGTATCGGGCAGCGTGAACGAGAACGTCCAGGTGGTGTTCGACTGGATGTTGGTCGAAGCCTGGCCCTGGCCGGCGCCGAGCACTTCGGCCTCGGCGACCTGCATGCTGGACGACGGAACGCCGTCGACGAGCTGCGCGGTGGTGATCTCGGCGTTCGAGTTGGCGAAGGTGCCGGTACCCTGGCCGTACAGCGCATAGTTGGTGTCGGCGCGGGTCACCGAGCTTCCGGGGGCATTCGCCGCAGGGACGTTCAACACGGGCCCGGCACCGGTACCGCAGTTGCCTGCCAGGCTGCTGCAGCCGGCGGCGAAGGCCTGGGTGCTGCCGTTCAGGGTCGCGGAATCCTCGACGTTGAACGAGAACTGCGGGTTCAGGTTGGTGATCGCCGCACCGGTGCCGGCATTCACGAAGCCGATCGACAGCCCGCTCAGGTTCAGCGACGAACCCGCATATACGCTGGCCGCGGCCTGGCCTGCGAAGCCCATCGTGAGCGCGCCGATCAGCGCCGTCGCAAGCGTCGTTTTCTTGATGTTCATGATTTCCTCCGTATCTATGAAGATTCGCGCAGGGGTCGGGCGCTTGCGATCTGGTTGTTGCCAGCACCGTTAGTCTGCTCGCCTAACATTAAGCAAATAGCGGGCCAGAAATTTTAAACTCCTTTGCTTCAAGACTTTGCAGGCCAGCCTCGATATTCATCGCGCCTGAAAGCGGACCGAGTGTAAAAAAAACCGACACTCCCGATCGGGTTCGCGAGTGCTCACTCGGTACCCCGCCGAGCGCTCGCGCGCAGCGGCCGGCGCAGCGACCGCGCCTGCGGCGACGCGGAGAAGCCGACCCGGCACAGGAAGGCGAAATCGTCCGCCGGCGCGGCGCTGGCGAGCTTGTCGAAGCGCTGCGCGAGATCCTGTGCGGCCGCATCGATCCCGCGCTGCGACGACATCGACCGCCCGGCCTGGACATACCAGCGGAAGATCACCGGGGTCATCTCGGGCTGCAGGTGCATGCCCGCGGCCTCGGCGGCCAGCCACAGGCGCTGCATCGCTACGCCAGCGGCGACAAAATCGCCGAGCGTGCGCAGCGGGCGCGCCGGAGTCATCAGCACATGTGCCGCGCAGCCCAGGGCCGGCAGCAGATCGAGCTGAACGCGCGGCGCCACGGTGCCGAACAGGTAGCGATTGAAGAAATCCACCCTGCTCCAGCGCTGCATCACCCAGCGCATCAGGCGCGCAGTGACGGGATCGACGCCAACCGCCTGCTCCGGAATGCGGTCGTCGCTGAAGCGCGCGCCCCATTCGATGATGCTGCGATGCACGCTGAACGCCTCGGGCATCGTCAAGCGGATGCGCGCGCTGTGCCACAGCAGCTTTGCCACCGCCCAGCGCCCTTCGAAGCCCTCGAAGAAGCGCAGCCGAAAAGCGGGGCCGACGGCCGCCGCGAGCGTCTCGCGCCCGCCCGGCCCGAGCGCGGTGACGCGCATCGGGCGCCGCTGCACGACGCGCGCCTCGATGTAGGCCTCGAGCGGATCGGGCCGCAGCGTCGGGTCGGCGACGAGGACGACGTCGTAGATCGGCGCCTCCTCGCTGCAGCCGTCGCGGATCGACCAGTCGGCACGCAGGCCGACGCGGGACGCAGCCAGGCGCAGGGTCTCGAGCAGGGCACCGTGTGCGAGCTGGCTCGGCCGGCCGTCGAAGTCATAGATCACGTCGGTACGGGTATCCAGGCCGTGGATCACGACCCGGTCCTCGGCCACCACCTCGAAGCGCCAGGGCTGGGTGTTGTCACCGCTCGGTGCCCAGCGCGCACGCTCGAGCAGCCGCTCCATCGTTCCGGTTTCAATCATGGACGGCCTCCTCGGCCTTCATGCGTTCGAGCTGGCGCCTGCCGAACCACAGCCCGATCCGCTGCAGGGGATTGCGATAGCCGCCGGGACGCCAGCTGCGCTTGAGGCGATTGCGGTAGGCGTCGAACTGGTAAGCCCACGGCGCCTCGAGCACCTTGCCGCGCCCGAGCAGGAGCTTGATCGCTTCGGTCGCGGTGACGCCGGCGCAGATCTGACAGGCCGCGATCGTGGACGGCCCTTCCCGGCGACGCAGGTTGACCCGGCTCGGATCGACAAGGTAGGTGCGCTGCAACATCCCTGGCGAGAGCCCGATCAAGAAGCGGATCGCCTTTTCCTCGTCGTCGCAGCCCGCGAACCCGAAGTAGTCGTCGAAGGACATGCTGTCGCGGGTAAACACCATCACCGCCGCCCCCATGCCGAGCGGCGCCGCGGTGATGGCGGGGATCCCGCGCCGACGACAGGCGGCGAACACCGCGCGGCGCGCCTCGAAGGCAAAGAAATCGAGGGCGTCGACATAGAGGTCCGCGCCCTCGAGAAAGTCGTCGGCGCGCGCCGGATCGACGCCCTCGCCAAGACTGCGCAGGTCGAGGTCGGGATTGATGTCGCGCGCCATGCGGGCGAGCACATCGGCCTTGGGCTGCCCGAGTGTGGACATCAGCGCACCCGTCTGGCGGTTGAAGTTGGCCAGATCGAAGTGGTCGTAGTCGGCAATGGTGAAGCGGCCGATGCCGAATCGCGCCAGGGTGAGCAGATGCACGCCCCCGACGCCGCCCATGCCGGCGATCGCAACGCGGCTGCTGCGCAGGCGCCCCTGTTCGGCCACGGTCAGCCAGCCGATGTTGCGGGTAAAAGCGGTGTCGTAATCGAAGCCGCCCGCCATAGGCGAATCTCCTTCGTTGGGGCTGCACTGAGCGCTATCATAGCGCGACCACCCAGAGGGAAAACGACTACATGCCGCAGAACGCCGCCGGCCGACTCCGGCTGGCATTTTCGCTGGCCGCACGCAATTTGTTCCGCCAGCGCAGGCGTGCCCTTCTTGCGCTGGCGATCATCTGCGGCGGCGTGATCACCTTCCTGCTCGCAGGCGGCTTCATCCACTGGCTGCTCGGCAACATGCGTGAAGCGACCATCCACTCGCAACTCGGTCATGCCCAGATCATCCGCCCGGGCTATTTCCGCGAGGGCCTGGGCGACCCCTACCGCTACCTGCTGCCCGCGGCGACCGCGGCGGTCGAGGCCCTGCCCTTGCCCGGCTTACGCACGGTGACGCCGCGGCTCGCCTTCAACGGACTGGTGTCGAGCGGCGACACGACGGTCAGTTTCATGGGCGAGGGGATCGACCCGGTGCGTGAGGCGGCGATCATGCGCTCGATCCGTATCGTGCGCGGGCGCAATCTGCAGGCCGCCGACGAGCAGGCGGCCATCCTGGGTGCCGGCCTGGCCGCCAACGTGGGCGCCAAGCCGGGCGACCGCATCGTGTTGCTGGCGACCAGCGCCGCAGGCGGACTCGGCGCGGTCGAGCTCGAGGTCGCCGGACTCTTCGCGACCACCGCCAAGGCCTACGACGATGCCGCGCTGCGGGTTCCGATCGAGGTCGCGCGCAAGCTCATGGGCGTGGATGGCGCAACGAGCTGGGTCGTGCTGCTCGAGGACACGCGCGACACCGGGGCCGCGGTCGCGCGCCTGCGTGCAGGACTCGCCCCCGATGGCTTCGAGGTCGTGCCCTGGCATGATCTTGCCGATTTCTACAACAAGACCGTCGAACTGTTCACCCGCCAGGTGGGCGTGCTGCGCCTGCTGATCGCCTTCATCGTGGTGCTGAGCATCTCGAACACGCTCTCCATGGCGGTCATCGAGCGCACCAGCGAGATCGGCACGGTCATGGCCCTCGGTACGCGCCGGCGCGGGGTGCTCGCCATGTTCCTGACCGAGGGCGCCCTCCTCGGTGTGCTCGGTGGCGCGCTCGGCGTCGCCCTCGGCAGCCTGCTGGCGATGGCGATCTCCTTCATCGGCATCCCGATGCCGCCGCCGCCCGGCATGGACATCGGCTTCACCGGGCGCATCTCGATCTCGCCGGCCCTTGCCCTCGACGCCTTCGTGCTCGCCTTCCTCACGACGCTGCTGGCGAGCGTGATGCCGGCGATCCGGGCTGCGCGCATGAACGTCGTGGACGCACTGCGTCATCAGAGGTGAGCCGATGATCGTGAAACTGGCCCTGCGCAACCTGCTGCGCCAAAAGGTCCGCAGCGCGATGACGCTCGCCGCGATCGTATTCGGCGTGGCCGGCCTGATCGTGTCGGGCGGCTTCATCCAGGACATCTTCGTGCAGCTCGGCGAGGCGATCATCCACTCGCAGACCGGCCACGTGCAGGTCTTTCGCAAGGACTTCATCGAGCGCGGCAGCCGCCAGCCCGAGCGCTTCCTGATCGAGCGCCCGCGCGAGACCGCAGCGCTGGTCGAGGCCCTTCCCGAGGTCGACGAGGTGGCGCTGCGCCTGAGCTTCGCAGGGCTCCTCAACAACGGCAAACGTGACCTCGGCGTCGTCGGCGAAGGCATCGAGCCGGGCAAGGAAGCGCGGCTCGGCAGCTTCCTGCAAATTCTGTCGGGCCGCCCGCTGCGCGAGGACGACGTGTTCGCGATGGTCATCGGTCAGGGCGTCGCGCACTCGCTGAGCCTCAAGGTGGGTGACCGGGTGAACCTCGTGCTCAGCACCGCCGACGGTGCAATGAACATGCTCGATTTCGAACTCGTCGGCATCTTCCAGAGCTTCTCCAAGGAATTCGATGCACGTGCGGTGCGGATCCCGCTGGGCGCGGCGCAGGAGCTGCTCTTCACCGACGGCGCCAACCTGCTGGTGGCAACGCTGCATCGCACCGAGGACACCGACATCGCCCACGCCAGGATCGCCGAAAAGATCGCCGGGGGCGAGCTCGAGACCCGTCACTGGCGGATGCTGTCGGATTTCTACGAAAAGACGCTCGCCCTCTACGAGCGCCAGTTCGGCGTGCTGCAGGCGATCATCCTGCTAATGGTGTTGCTGTCGGTGGCCAACAGCGTCAACATGACCGCATTCGAGCGCCTCCCGGAGTTCGGCACCATGCTCTCGCTCGGCAACCGCAACGCGAGCATCTTCCGCCTGATCCTGGTCGAGAACATGCTGCTCGGGCTGATCGGTGCGGTGCTTGGCACCCTCGTCGGCCTCGCCATCGCGCTCGCGGTGTCGGCAATCGGCATTCCGATGCCCCCTCCCCCGAACTCGAACGTCGGCTACACGGCCATGATCCGCATCGTGCCGTCGACGATCCTCTCTGCATTCCTGATCGGCCTTTTCGCCACCGCGCTCGCCGCATTGTTGCCGGCGCGGCGAATCTCGAACATTCCGGTCGTCAGTCTGCTCCGCAACGGAAATTGACCATGAGCTTCCTCGATCGCTTCAACCTCGGTCACGGCTACCGAAAATACTTCTGCATCCACGCCGCAAGCACCGAAGCCCTGCGTGACGAGGTGTTCCGCATCCGGCACGAGGTTTACTGCGAGGACCTTGGCTTCGAGGCGGTGCGCGCGGACGGTCGCGAGCGCGACGACTACGACGACCAGAGCGTGCATTGCCTGCTGCGCAGCCGCAACGATCCGCCAGCACCGGTGGGCTGCGCCCGCCTGGTGCTCACCCGCGAGGGCGATCGCGACCAGCCGCTGCCGTTCGAGCGCACCTGCGCCGCCTCGATCGACCGCTCGATCATCGACCCCGCACGCCTGCCGCGCGAGCGCATCGCCGAGGTCTCCCGCCTCGCCGTGCGCGCGGCGTATCGCCGGCGCAAGACCGACGTCGACCATCGCCTGATCCACGACGAAGACTTCCGTTCGGATGCGCAGCCGCGCTTTCCCTACATTCCGATCTCGCTCTACCTGGGCGCGGTGGCGCTCGCCGAACGCCACGGCATCGACACCCTGTTCGTGCTCACCGAACCGCGGCTCGCCGCCCATTTCGCGCGCCTCGGGGTCGAAATTCGTCAGATCGGCGCACCGGTGGAACATCGCGGCACGCGCATCCCGTCGATGATGGACGTGCGCGCGATCATCGCGGACATGCGCATCCTGCTCAGGCCGATCTGGCGTGCAGTCCGCGAGGACATCGAGCGCGGCGCAGAAGGCTGACGCACGCCCGCTGCGCGCCACCGCAAGCGCCAACGTCCAGCGCAAAAAAAACCGGAGGGCGACACCCTCCGGTCATTCAGTCAAGCCACCGCCCGCCACAGTTGTTCCAGGCGCCCGGACGCGGATGATCAGGCCACGCTGCGCCGCCGCATCTGCATGCCGAGACCCAGCAGGCCGAGGCCCAGCAGGGCGAGCGACGCAGGCTCGGGCACATTGTTGAAGTTGGCCCGCGACGAGGCCAGGAAGAGCTGCTCGAAGCCGTTGTCGATCTGCAGATTGGTGCAGGTCACCTGGGCAATCCGCGGATCGCAACCCAGCCACAGCTCGAGGTGCATGCTGTAGTTGGCCAGATTCACGTTGGGCAGGCCGGCAATGTCGGTCAGGTACTCGTTGAGCAGCGGCACTTCGCCGACATAGGCGACCTGGTTGGCGCCCAGGTTGTGATTGAACTTCTCGATCCCTGCTGCGTTGGAGCAAGCCACGATCGGGTTGCCGGCCTGGTTCGTGTCGAGACAGACTTCACCGCCCGACAGCACATAGTCGGTCGGCAGGCCGGCAGTTGGCGTCAAGCCGGGCTGGGTTAAATTGTTCGGCGTGGGATTGTAAAGCGTCGCATCCCCGTTGCGCTGCGCCGGCACCAGCGTGCCGTAATCGCGCATTTCGTTGCTGAGATACAGATAGCGACCGTATAGCGCGCCCGCGCCGTCGGTCAGCCAGACCTTGGCCCAGATCGCGAGGTTCTGGTCCCTGTTGGTGTCGTTGTTATTGAACAGGAAGAGCGGATTGCCACCATCGAGGAAGCTGACCAGGGAGGCGACGTTGGCATCCCAGGTCGTCGCATATCTGGTCGTGATGTTGGCCGTTGCAGCGTTGGTCGGCGCATCGAGGTTGATGGTCCCGTTGGTCGACGCAAAGCTGCCCTGCGACCCGCTCGGCGTCAGGTAGGAGTGCTCGAAGCCGTCGGCATTGGTCTGCACGTCCTGACCCGAGGCCCCGGTGTAGATCACCACCAGATCCTTGATCGCGCCCGGGGTCGAGGCGATGTAGTAGGGGTTGCCGGGGCCGGTGCCGCCGCCGTTCGCATCATCGTATTCGAACGCCGCGATCGGCATCGAGTAAACGTTGGTGTTGCCGTAGGTGACATGCCCCACGTTGGTCAGATCGAGCAGCGCTGCGTGGGCAAAGCCCGCTCCGCCGAAAAGAACTGCACCGGCACACGCGACAACGGATTTCCTGAGTTTCATGATTCAACCCTCCCGGCGGATTCAAAAGTCTTGAAACGCCTGCATGGCGCGTTTCACGCGACTTGGGAGAGAATTCGCATGAATCGTGCCATGCAATGCAAGAAACTGTTTTATTTAACAAATTACCTATGCATACGATCAAAAACGGGCTTGGTGTAAAAAATCCCGACACATCGCCTGGCGGACGCCCGCGCCCCCTCTCACCGCCGCACCAAAAAAAGCAAACGGGGGCATCGCTGCCCCCGTTGCGAAAAGATGTGCCCCCGATCGCGTACGCGACGCCGGGGGCGGGCCGACTCAGCTCTTCAACGCGGCCTTGATCTGCTCCAGCGTGCCCGGATCGTCGATCGTGGTCAGATCCCCCGCGTCACGCCCTTCGGCCAGGGCCTGAATCGAGCGCCGCAGCATCTTGCCCGAGCGCGTCTTGGGCAGGCCGCCAATGAAGTGCACCCGGGCCGGACGCGCAATGGCGCCCAGGCTCTCGTCCACCTTCTTCATGACCTCCTTCTCGAGCGCGGCACGCTTCTCGGCGGTGTCGACGGTGCTGGCATCCTTGACCACCGCGAACGCCATCGGCATCTGGCCCTTGAGCTCGTCGGCCACGCCCACCACCGCCACCTCGGCGATCGCCGGGTGGGTCTGCACCGCCTCCTCGATCTCGCGGGTGCCGAGGCGGTGGCCGGCGACGTTGATGACGTCGTCCATGCGGCCGAGGATGGTGTAGTAACCCTTGTCGTCCTTTATGCCCCAGTCGGACGAGGAATACACCACCGGCTCGGTGAACAGGGTGAAGTAGGTGCTGACGAAGCGCTCGTCCTGACCCCACACGGTCGACAGGCAGCCCGGCGGCAGCGGCGGCAGGATGCCGACGATGCCCTTCTCGTTGGCGCCGCACTCGGTGCCGTCCTCGCGGAAGATGCGCAGGTCGTAACCATAGACCGGGAAGGCGGGCGAGCCGAGCTTGATCGGGCTGTCCTCGACGCCGCGGCAGATGGCGAGCATCGGCCAGCCGGTCTCGGTCTGCCAGTAGTTGTCGATGACCGGGATGCCGAGCTCGTCCATGATCCACTTGTGGCTGGTCTCGTCGAGCGGCTCGCCGGCCAGGAACAGGTGCTTGAGCGAGGACAGGTCGTACTTCTTGAGGAAGGCCGGGTCCTGCTTCTTGAGCACGCGCACCGCGGTGGGCGCGGAGAACATCACCGTGACCTTGTACTTCTCGACGATCTGCCACCAGATGCCGGCGTCCGGGCGCAGCGGCGTGCCCTCGTACATGATCGTGGCCATGCCGGCGACGAGCGGGCCGTAGATGATGTAGCTATGGCCGACAACCCAGCCGATGTCCGAGGTCGAGAACATGGTCTCGCCCGCGCCGCCGGTGAAGATGTGCTTCATCGACGCGGCGAGCGCCACGGTGTAGCCGCCGGTGTCGCGCTGCACGCCCTTGGGCTTGCCGGTGGTGCCGGAGGTGTACAGGATGTAGCTCGGCTCGGAGGACTCCAGCCACACCACGGGCACCTTGGCGTCCATGTGCCTGGCGCGCAGTTCGGCGTAGTCGGCGTCACGGCCTTCGACCCTGGAGAAGCCCTTGTCGAGGCCGCGGTCGATGATCAGCACCTTGGCAGGCGGGAACTCGGAGAGCTTGCAGGCCTCGTCGACCAGGTGCTTGTAGGGCACCGGCTTGCCGTTGCGCATGCCGGCGTCCGAGCTGACCATCAGCACCGGCTTGGCGTCGTCGATGCGGGTGGCGAGCGAGCCGGCCGCGAAGCCGCCGAACACCACCGAGTGGATCGCGCCGATGCGCGCGCAGGCGAGCATGGCGAACGCGGCCTCGGCGATCATCGGCATGTAGATCAGTACGCGGTCACCGCGCTTGACGCCGAGCTCCTGGTAGATCGCCGCCATGCGCTCGACTTCGCGCTGGAGTTCGGCGAAGGAATACACCTTCTCCTCGTTGGTCTCGGTGGAGATGTACACCAGCGCGCGGTCGTTCGGGCGCGCGGCGGCGTGGCGATCGACGGCGTTGTAGCACAGGTTGGTCTCGCCGCCCTTGAACCACTGGACGAAGGGTGGCCTGGAATAGTCGCAGATCTGCGCTGCGGGCTTGTTCCAGTGCACGAGTTGCGCCTGCTCGGCCCAGAACCCGTCGCGGTCTTCGATGGAACGGCGGTGGAACTGCTGATAATCGGTCATTGCTTCCTCTCCCTTCAATGATCGTGGTGCTGCACTCGAAGTGACGTCTGCACCGCGGCGCCGGGACAGCGCAGCGGAACCTGCCGACACACTCTCTTGATGGACGGTATGGCGCGGATCGCCCCCGTCCTGTTATCCGGTCCCGCCCTTGTCGTGGAACTCGCGGAGTCTGGCGAGCGGTAGTCCGGCTTGAAGCCTTGATTCTAGCAACTCGAAGAGCGGCAACAGCGCCCCCACGAGTTGCGGCAATTGCTCGCTGACGTCGTCGCGCGCACCGGCGCGCAGCAGCCTGAGCGCGCGATCGATGCTCGGCATGCGCGCGAGCTCGCGTTCGATCGCCTGCGCATCGACCTCGCCGCCGTCGGCCATCACCCGGTTGCCGCCGGCGGCGCGCGCGCGCGCGGCGCGTTCGCGGGCGAGCGCAAGCAGCGCGCCGACCGCGTCGCGGCCATCGGAGGCGGCGCTGGCGACGCCGATGCTCAAGGTGATGCGGATGCGCTCGTCACGGTAGGCCATCACCAGCTTTTCGACGCTGGTGCGCAGGCGCAGCGCGAAGGCGCAGCTCGACACCCGGTCGATGCCGGGCGACAGCAGCGCGAACTGCGCCGGACCATGCTGCGACAGCGTGTCTTCGGCGCGGATGCGGTCGCTCACCAGCTTGCCGAGCTTGCGCAGGATGAGCTGCACGACCTGCGCGCCGTGACGGGCAGAGAGCGCCTCGTACTGGTCGATCTCGATCACCATCGCGCCAATGTCGCCATGGCGCCGACGCGCCTCGGCAACCGCCTGGGCGCCGTGGTGCTCGAGGTAGGCCGGGCTGGCAAGCCCGGACTCGGGGTCGACCGGGCTGCCCTGCTCCACCGCGCTGCGGCTGAGTTCGAGCGCGCTCTGCGCCTTGGACAGGCGCAGCAGCGACATCAGCGTGGCGAGCAGTTCGACGCCGCCGGAGCCCTTGGTGATGAAGCCGTTGGCGCCGAGCGCGAGCGCGCGCGCGCGCGCCGACTCGTCCTCGTCGCCCGAGATGATCACCACCGGCAGGTCGCGCACGCGCGGCACCTTCGAGGCGCGCAGGCGTTCGAGCAGGCCGTAACCGTCCAGGCGCGGCATGCCGATGTCGGTGAGCACGATCTCGATGCCTGGGTCGACCAGCAGCGCTTCCCACGCGGCTTCGCCGTCGGGTTCCTCGCGCGCCTCGAAGCGGCCGCGGATGTGCTTGACGATCGACGCGCGCACCATGCGCGAGTCGTCGACGACGAGGATGCGCGGCAGCCTGCCGTCGTCGTCCGCCGTCACCGCGGTCTCGTCCATGACGCGCTCAGGCGCCGATGCGCACGACGCTGCGGCCCTTGACGCGGCCGTGGATGAAGTCGTCGAAAGCGCCCGGCAGCGCATCGAAATCGATCGTGCGCGTGATCGTGGCGAGGTGGCGCGGCTTGAGATCGGTGGCCAGCCGCTCCCACACACGCTGACGGGTGGGGAAGCCCATGTAGCCCGAATCCACCCCGAGCAGGCTCACCCCGCGCAGGATGAAGGGGAACACCGTGGTGTTGATGTTGAAGCTCGCCGCGTTGCCGATGCTCGCCACCGTGCCGGCCTGCTGCATGCTCGCCAGCACCCAGTGCAGGATCTGGCCGCCGACGTTGTCCACCGCGCCGGCCCAGCGCGCCGCCTCGAGCGGGCGCACCTTGTCGAAGTCGATGGAGGCGCGCAGCAGGATCTCGGCCGCGCCGAGCATCTTCAGGTAGTCGGACTCGGCCTCCTTGCCGGTGAGCGCGACCACGTGGTAGCCGAGCCGCGCCAGCATGTCGATCGCCAGCGCGCCCACGCCACCGGTGGCGCCGGTGACGAGCACCGGGCCCCTGGCCGGGGCCAGGCCGTTGTCTTCCATGCGCACGATGCCGAGCGCGGCGGTGAAGCCGGCGGTGCCGAGCGCCATCGCCTCGAAGAGGTCGAGCCCGGCGGGCAGCGGCACCACCCAGCCCGCCGGCACGCGCGCGTACTCGGCATAGCCGCCGTGGTGCGCGACGCCGATGTCGAAGCTGGTGGCGATCACCTTGTCGCCGGCCTTGAAGCGCGCGTCGGCGCTGTCGACGACCTCGCCGCACAGGTCGATGCCGCCCACGCAGGGGAAGCGGCGGATGATCTTGCCCGCTCCGGTGGCGGCGAGCGCATCTTTGTAGTTGATGCTGGAATAGTGGACGCGGATCGTCACCTCGCCCGCATCGAGCTGGTCCGCGCTCAGCGTGCCCATGCCGCTCACCACCTTGCGGTTTTCGTCCTGGTTGATCACGAATGCCTTGAACGGGTTCATCCGGAAGCCTCCTGTGGGGGTCGATGACGGCTGTGCAGCCACGCTGATTCATAATTATAGCCAAAACTCGCCGTCGCCCTCACCAGCGCGCGCTTTTCGGCGCGCGCGCGAACGGGCACGATGCAACAAGCCCGCGGCGTGCGCCGCGCTCGCCATCGACCCTGCCGCCCCGCTTCGCTGCAGGCGCGGCGAGCGGCTCGAGCTCAAGTTGCGCGACCTGCCAGCCGTTATCAAGCGTATCGACGCGCGGCCCCCGGGCGCGCGCCCACTGCAAACGACCCCGACGATGCCCCTGATCACACACCCCCTGCCCTCGGTGCAAGCCTATGTCGACGCCCTCTCGGGCGCGGGCTTGCCTGTGCTTCGCCATACCGTGCGCGCGCTCGACGCGCTGCGCGAGGGCAGCCACCAGCCCGGCGCGCGGGAGCTGGCCGCGGTCGTGCTCACCGACCCGCTGATGACGCTGCGCCTGCTCACCTACCTCGAAGCCCATCGCCGCGCCTCGCAGACCCACGACATCACCACCATCGAACGGGCGCTGATGATGCTCGGCATCGAACCCTTCTTCGCCGCCTTCGCCAGCCTGCCCACGGTGGAAGACACCCTGGCCGCACACCCGAAGGCGCTGGTGGTGGTGATCAAGCTCATCGCGCGTGCGCGCCATGCCGCCGAGTTCGCGCGCGATTTCGCCGTGATGCGACGCGATCACGACGTGCAGGAGATCACCGTCGCCACCCTGCTCCGTGAGGCCACCGAGATCGTGTGCTCGATCCACGCTCCGACGCTGACCCTGGCGGCAATCGAGCGCCAGCTCGCCGAGCTCGGGCGCCCTGCCGCGGAGGCCCAGCGCGCGGTGTTCGGGGTCACGGCGGCAGAACTGCAGCACGCCCTGGTGGTGGCGTGGCGCCTGCCCGCGCTGCTCACCGACCTGCTCGAGGGCGGCGATACCGACGACCCACGCGTGCGCACGGTGCGCCTGGCCGCACGCTTCGCCCGCCACCAGGCGCGCGGCTGGACGAACCCCGCCCTGGAAGCCGACGTCATCGAGCTCGAAGGGCTTTTGCATCATCCTCGCGAAATGCTGCTGCAGCGCCTGGGCATGCCGGCCGAGGTGCGCGCCGCACTGCTACCGAGCCCGACCGGGGCGTGACGGCGCCGCGCGCGCCGCTCAGCCGCAGAGCCGCATCAGGTTGCCGAAGTCGAGCAGCAGGGCCGGGTGCTGGTAGGCGGAGAAGATCAGGGCGAGCACCCCCGCGGCGAGCGCGACCAGCAGCAGGCGCAGCAGCCCACGCCTCATCGCGCCACCGCCGCGCGCACCAGCGGCGCCTCGCGCACGGGCAGCGACAGGACCGCCGCCATCACCGAGAGCGCGATCGACAGCCACCACGCGATCTCGTACGAGCCGCTCAGGTCGAAGATCCGCCCGCCCAGCCAGGCGCCGAGGAAGCCGCCGATCTGGTGGCCGAGGAAGACGATGCCGTACAGCATGCCGACGTAGCGCAGCCCGAAGATGTGGCCGACCAGGCCGCTGGTGAGCGGCACGGTGCCCAGCCACAGCAGCCCCATCACCGCCGCGAACACGTACAGCGTGAGCTGCGTGAGCGGAAACAGCAGCAGCGCCAGGATGGCGACGATGCGCAGCGCGTAAATCGACGCCAGCAGCCACTTCTTGCTGTACAGGCCACCCAGCCAGCCCGACAGGAAGGAGCCGAAGATGTTGAACAGGCCGATCATCGCCACCGCGGTCATGCCGATGTTGGCCGACATCCCCATGTCGACCACGTAGGCCGGCAGGTGCAGCATCACGAAGGCGGTCTGGAAGCCGCACACGAAGAAGCTCCAGAACAGGAAGTGGAAGCTCGGCGTGTGCATCGCCTCGGCGAGCGCCTGGCGCAGCGACTGCTCGATGCCGCCGCCGCGCGCACTGGTGCCGGTGACCGCGACGGCGAGCGGGATGATGAAGGCGACGCCCACCGCCATCCACAGCAGCGCGTCCTGCCAGCCGACGGCGGTGATCAGCCCCTGCCCCACCGGCAGCACCGCGAACTGGCCGAAGCTGCCGCCGGCCGAGGCGATGCCGAGCGCGAGGCTGCGCTTTTCCGGCGCGGCCATGCGCCCGATCACACCGAGCAC
>Ga0209573_1002470_pt1 | contig 23498 bp, 25 predicted proteins | sample TNRBio252014_DNA_FD_185870 | JGI IMG/M metagenome (GOLD analysis project Ga0209573, IMG submission 185870) | Wastewater treatment Type I Accumulibacter community from EBPR Bioreactor in Madison, WI, USA - TNR Reactor_6/25/2014_ DNA (SPAdes)... | ecosystem: Engineered > Bioreactor > EBPR >...
TCCGCTTCGCCGCCGTCGACCTCGGCCTCATCGACCGGGCCAGCAAAAAACTGCGCCGCTTTGCCTCGGCACGGCCGTGCCGAGGCAAAGCCAAACCGAAACCGACCGGGGAGAGTGTCAACCATGTCTCCGGTCCATAGTGTCAACTATGTCTCCGGTCGCTCAGCTTCGTCGGCGTGGTCGTTTCGCAATGGCATCCGTCTTGACGATCCACTCGGAGCGCAGGCTCCCGCTAGAACAGGAAATACCGCTGGGCCATGGGCAGCATGCTTGCCGGCTCGCAGGTGAGCAACTCGCCGTCGGCGCGCACCGTGTAGGTCTCGGGGTCGATCTCCATGACCGGCGTCGCGGCGTTGTGGATCATGTCCTTCTTGCCGATGGTGCGGGTATTGCCGACCGCGACCAGAGCCTTGGCCAGGCCGAGGCTCTCGCCGACGCCGGCGTCGAGCCCGGCGGCCGAGACGAAGGTGACGCTGCTTGCGGTCAGCGACCGGCCGAAGCCCGCGAACATCGGCCGGTAGTGCACCGGCTGCGGCGTCGGGATCGAGGCGTTGGGATCGCCCATGGCGGCGAGCGCGATGGTGCCGGCCTTCAGCACCAGGTCCGGCTTCACCCCGAAGAACATCGGCTGCCACAGCACCAGGTCGGCGAGCTTGCCCACCTCGACGGAGCCGACGTCGCCGGCAACGCCGTGGGTGACGGCCGGGTTGATCGTATACTTGGCGACGTAGCGCTTGATCCGGCCGTTGTCGTTGTGCGCCGGGTCCCCCGGAAGGGCGCCCCGCTGGCGCTTCATCTTGTCAGCCGTCTGCCAGGTGCGGATCACCACCTCGCCAACCCGGCCCATCGCCTGGCTGTCCGACGAGATCATGCTGAAGGCGCCGAGGTCGTGGAGGATGTCCTCGGCGGCGATGGTCTCGCGGCGGATCCGGCTCTCGGCGAAGGCCACGTCCTCGGCGATCCGCGCGTCCAGATGATGGCAGACCATCAGCATGTCCAGGTGCTCGTCGAGGGTGTTCATCGTGAACGGCCGGGTCGGGTTGGTCGACGACGGCAGGACGTTGGCCAGCTCGCAGACCTTCATGATGTCCGGCGCGTGACCGCCGCCGGCGCCCTCGGTGTGAAAGGTGTGGATCGTGCGCCCGGCGATGGCGGCGACGGTGTCCTCGACGAAGCCGGACTCGTTCAGCGTGTCGGTGTGGATCGCCACCTGCACGTCGGTGGCGTCGGCGACCCTGAGGCAGGCGTCGATGGCCGACGGCGTCGTCCCCCAGTCCTCGTGCAGCTTCAGCCCGCAGGCGCCGGCGACGATCTGCTCGAGCAGGGCCTCCGGGCGCGAGCCGTTGCCCTTGCCGAAGAAGCCGAGGTTCACCGGCAGCCCGTCCGCCGCCTGCAGCATCCGGCCGATGTGCCACGGCCCCGGCGTGCAGGTGGTGGCGTTGGTGCCTTCCGCGGGGCCGGTGCCGCCGCCCAGCATCGTCGTTACCCCCGAGGCGATGGCGTCGTCGCACTGCTGCGGGCAGATGAAGTGGATGTGCGCGTCGATCCCGCCGGCGGTGAGGATCCGGCCCTCGCCGGCGATGGCCTCTGTGCCCGGGCCGATGACGATGTCGACGCCCGGCTGGACGTCGGGGTTGCCGGCCTTGCCGATGGCGGCGATCCGGCCGTCCTTTAGCCCCACGTCCGCCTTGACGATGCCCCAGTGGTCGATGATCAGGGCGTTGGTGATGACGGTGTCCACCGCGCCCTCGTCGCGGCTCGCCTGCGACTGGCCCATGCCGTCGCGGATCACCTTGCCGCCGCCGAACTTCACCTCCTCGCCGTACACCGTGCGGTCGTCCTCCACCTCGGCGAAGAGTTCGGTGTCGGCGAGGCGGACGCGGTCGCCGGTGGTCGGGCCGAACATCCGGGCGTAGTCGGCGCGGTCGATGCGAAAGGCCATGGCTCGTCCCCCCTAAAGCGCGCCGTCGACGACGGCGTTGAAGCCGATGACGACGCGTCGGCCGGCGTAGGCGACCAGGGTGACCTCGCGGCTCTGCCCAGGCTCGAAGCGCACGGCGGTGCCGGCGGGAATGTCGAGGCGGAAGCCGCGGGCCTTCTCACGGTCGAAGGAGAGGGCCAGGTTGGTCTCGAAGAAGTGGTAGTGGGAGCCGACCTGGATCGGCCGGTCGCCGGTGTTAGCGACGACGATGGTCACCGTCTCGCGGCCCTCGTTCAGCTCCAGCGTGCCGTCCTTGGCCAGGATCTCGCCCGGGATCATCTCGGGCCTCCTCAGCGGATCGGTTCGTGGACGGTGACGAGCTTGGTGCCGTCGGGGAAGGTGGCCTCCACCTGGATGTCGTGGATCATCTCGGCGATGCCCTCCATCACCTGGCCGCGGTTGAGGACGCCGGCGCCGTCGCGCATCAGCTCGGCGACGCTGCGCCCCTCGCGCGCACCCTCGACGACGTAGTCGGTGATCAGCGCGATGGCCTCGGGGTAGTTGAGCTTCACCCCGCGGGCGAGGCGCTTGCGCGCCACCTCGGCGGCCATGGCGACCATCAGCTTGTCCTTCTCCCGCGGCGTCAGATGCATGCCCCTCTCTCCCGTATTCAGCGCGTCGTCATTGCGAGGAGGCGGAGCCGACGCGGCAATCCACTCCATCTTATGGATCGCCACGCCGCTTCGCCGCTCGCGATGACGGCGTTGATGGCCGGCCCGTCTCCGCCATCGACCTCAGATGCTCCACAGCCGAGGCAGCCTCGGCGACAGCCCGCCCGCCTCGCACCTGAGCCATGCCCACAGCGGCGCGAAGGCCTGCCGCAGCGCGCGGGGATCATGGGCAAGCAGGCGGACGAGGAGCGTTGCCCCGATCCGCGTCGTGCCGATGCGAAGATCCCCGCTCGCGAGCCGTTCCGCAAGCTCGGCGAGTGGCGTCGCCAGCCGCTCCGCCTGCGGGCCGGCGCAGACGATGGTGGCGACGGCGGCGGCGCCGGCGAGCCCGGCGGGGGAGGCTTGCGCCGCGGCCAAGTCATCCTCAAGGCGGAAGGCGTCGGCCCAGACCAGCCGGCCGCGCGTGCGGATCTCCCAGGCGTCGTGGATCAGCCCACGGGTGAAGCGCTCGCCACGGGCACGGCGGCCGAGGACGAGGATCTCGCCGGCGAGCAGGCGGGCGTCCTCCGCGAGCGAGACGAAGGTGCGCCGGCGCAGCCGAGCGGCGTCGAAGACGATGGTCTCGTTCGGCAGCCATTCCAGCCAGCTCTCACGCCCGGCGTCGAGCCGCACGCCGATCTCGCAAGGCGCACCCTCGGAGCGGTAGACCTTCTCCGCCGCCTGGGTGGTGACCAGCGCCCTGGCCCCGGCGCCGGCGGAGACATCGACGTCGAGGACGTCGCCGCCGACCAGCCCGCCGCTGGTCGTCACCAGCACCGCGAGCGGCACGCCCGGGTCGTGCGGCACGGGAAACAGCACGCGGAGCGGCGTCCGCTGGTCGAGGAGGCCGAGCCGGGTTGTCGCCCCATCGCGGGCGAAGGAGAGGCGGGCGACGCCGTGGACCCTGGCCGGCACGCGGGCCTCAGACGGTGAGGTGAGCGCGGATTTCGTCCTCGACCATGTCGGCGTTGGCGCCGGCGGCGACGATCTCGCCACGGTCCATGACCGCGTAGGCGTCGGCCAGCCTGCGGGCGAAGTCGAAGTACTGCTCGACCAGCACGATGGCCATGTTGCCGCGCGAGGCGAGCTGGCGGATGACCCGCTCCAGGTCCTTGATGATCGAGGGCTGGATGCCCTCGGTCGGCTCGTCGAGGAGCAGGAGGCGAGGGCGGATGACCAGCGCCCGGGCGATCGCGAGCTGTTGCTGCTGGCCGCCCGAGAGGTCGCCGCCGCGGCGCTGGAGCATGTCGCGGAGCACCGGGAACAGCTCGAAGATCTCGTCGGGCACGTGCCGCAGCGGCCGGGCCACGGCGGCGAAGCCGGTCTGCAGGTTCTCCTCCACCGTGAGCAGCGGGAAGATCTCCCGGCCCTGGGGGACGATGGCGATACCGCGGGCGGCGCGGGCGTGGGCCGGAAGCGAGGTGATGTCCTCGTCCTCCCAGACGATCCGCCCCGCGCGCGGCGGCAACTGCCCGGCGATGCAGCGCAGCAGGCTGGTCTTGCCGACGCCGTTGCGGCCGAGGACGCAGGTGACCTGGTCCGGCGCCGCCGTGAGGCTGACCCGGCGCAGCGCCTGGCTGGCGCCGTAGAAGAGATCGACGGTCTCGACGCGGAGCATGCCCTACCTCCGCCCGCAAGACGTGGATGGCCGGGACTTCGCCCGGCCATGACGTGTAGGGCGGGGTGCGGACAGGAGGCTCCACTCCTCATGGCCGTACCGGTTACAGCGGTCTGCACCAATTGCCCTCACCCTCCCGCTGACGCGGGTGCGCCCGCGTTGCGGACGCCCCTCTCCCGCTGCGCGGGCGAGGGTGTGCTCGCCGCGGCATCGACGCGAGGCTCCGTCCACAGCGCGGGCAACGTGCGGTTGCGGTCGCGCGCAGCCCCCTCTCCCTTTGGGAGAGAGTCGGGGTGAGGGTCTGCGCGAGAGGGCGGGCTCAGCGGCCGAGGTAGACATCGACCACCTGCCTGTTGCGCTGGACGTCGGCGAGCGTGCCTTCGGCCAGGACCCGGCCCTCGTGCAGCACGGTGACCGGGCAATCGAGGGAGCGGACGAAGGTCATGTCGTGCTCGACGACGACGACGGTGTGGGTCTTGTTGATCTCCTTGAGCAGCATCGCCGTCTGCTCCGTCTCGCCGTCGGTCATGCCGGCGACAGGCTCGTCGACCAGCAGCAGTTGCGGGTCCTGCATCAACAGCATGCCGATCTCCAGCCACTGCTTCTGCCCGTGGGAGAGCGAGCCGGCGAGCCGGTCGCGGTGGGCGCCGAGCGACACCGTCTCCAGCACGGCGTCGATCTTCGCCCGCTGGGTGCGGCCCAAGCGGAAGAACAGCGAGGAGAAGACGTTCCGGCTGCCGGCGAGGGCCAGCTGGAGGTTGGCCTCGACCGTGTGGCCGTCGAACACCGTCGGCTTCTGGAACTTCCGGCCGATGCCGAGGTTGGCGATCTTCGCCTCGTCGAGTTCGGTCAGGTCGACGCCGCCGTTGAAGACGACGTCGCCGCTGTCGGGGCGGGTCTTGCCGGTGACCACGTCCATCATCGTCGTCTTGCCGGCGCCGTTCGGGCCGATGATCGCCCGAAGTTCGCCGACGATGACGTAGAAGCTGAGGCTGTTCAGCGCCTTGAAGCCGTCGAAGGAGACGCTGACGCCGTTGAGGTAGAGCAGCGTGTCGCGCGCCTCTGGCCTCGCATGGATGTGCGTGCTCATTCCGCCGCAGCCTCCCGTGCCTTGCCGCCGCCGAGCCTCATGTCCGACCCCGTGCCCAGCCCCGTGCCGAGCCCCGGGTCCGTTCCTCCGCGCCAGCGCCGGATGGCGGCGGAGGCGGCACCGACCACGCCCTTGGGCAGGAACAGGGTGACGGCGACGAACAGCGCGCCCAACGCGAACAGCCACAGCTCCGGCACCGCGCCGGTGAGGTAGCTCTTGGCGTAGTTGACGAGGAAGGCGCCGAGGATGGCGCCGTGCAACGTCCCGCGGCCGCCGACCGCCACCCAGATGACGATCTCGATGGAGTTGGCGGGTGCGAACTCGGACGGATTGATGATGCCGACCTGCGGCACGTAGAGCGCGCCGGCGATGCCGGCCATGACCGCGGAGACGACGAAGACGAACAGCTTGTAGTACTCGACCCGGTAGCCGAGGAAGCGGGTGCGGCTCTCCGCGTCGCGCACCGCGATCAGCACCTTGCCGAGCCTGGAGGTGACGATGAACCGGCAGAGCAGGTAGCCCAGGAGGAGCGCCACCGCCGAGGCGATGAACAGCGCCGCCCGGGTTCCGTCGGCCTGGAGGTTGAAGCCGAGGATGTCCTTGAAGTCGGTCAGCCCGTTGTTGCCGCCGAAGCCCATGTCGTTGCGGAAGAAGGCGAGCATCAGGGCGAAGGTCATCGCCTGGCTGATGATCGACAGGTAGACGCCGGTCACCCGCGAGCGGAAGGCGAACCAGCCGAACAGGAAGGCGAGGGCCCCCGGCACCGCCATCACCATCAGCACCGCGAAGGCGAAGCTGTCGAAGCCGTGCCAGTACCAGGGCAGCTCCTTCCAGTTGAGGAAGACCATGAAGTCGGGGAGGTCCGGGTTCCCGTAGACCCCCCGCTCGCCGATCTGGCGCATGAGGTGCATGCCCATGGCGTAGCCGCCCAGCGCGAAGAAGGCGCCGTGGCCGAGGCTGAGGATGCCGCAGTAGCCCCAGATCAGGTCGACGCTGAGCGCCAGCAGGGCGTAGCAGAGGTACTTGCCGATCAGGCTGACCATGTACGTCGGCACGTGCAGGGCAGACTCCGGCCCGACCATCAGGTTCAGGACCGGCACGGCGACGCCGATCGCGGCGATGGCGAACAGCGTGATCGCCGCCGGCAGGCTCGCGGTCAGGGACTGGCGGGGTGCGGAGGGCGCCATCTCAGGTCTCCGCCGCCCGGCCCTTGGGGGCGAAGATCCCCTGCGGCCGTTTCTGGATGAACAGGATGATGGCGACGAGAACGATGATCTTGCCCAGCACCGCGCCGGCGTAGGGCTCGAGGAACTTGTTGACCAGGCCCAGGCTGAAGGCGCCGACCAGCGTCCCCATCAGGTTGCCGACGCCGCCGAAGACCACGACCATGAAGCTGTCGATGATGTAGCCCTGCCCCAGGTTCGGGCTGACGTTGTCGATCTGGCTCAGCGCCACCCCGGCCATGCCGGCGATGCCCGACCCGAGGCCGAACGTCATCGCGTCCATCCGTTGCGTGCGGATGCCCATGGACCCGGCCATCCGCCGGTTCTGGGTGACGGCGCGGATGCGCAGGCCGAACGAGGAGTAACGGATCAGCACGGTCAGCACGGCGAAGACGGCGAGGCTGAAGACGATGATCGCGATGCGGTTGTAGGTCAGGGCCAGGCCGCCGGAGATCTCGATGGCGCCGCTCATCCACGGCGGGCTGATGACCTCGCGGTTGCTCGGTCCGAACAGGCTGCGGACGGCCTGCTGCAGGATCAGGCTGAGGCCCCAGGTGGCGAGCAGCGTTTCCAGCGGCCGGCCGTAGAGATGGCGGATGATGGTCTGCTCGATGAGGATGCCGACAGCGCCGGCGACGAGGAAGGCGGCCGGGATGGCGATCAGCACCGAGACGTCGAGCAGCCAGGGCGCGTAGGTCAAAATCAGGCTCTGGACGACGAAGGTCGCGTAGGCGCCGAGCATGACCATCTCGCCGTGGGCCATGTTGATCACCCCCATCACCCCGAAGGTGATGGCGAGGCCGACCGCGGCGAGCAGCAGCACCGAGCCGAGGCTCAGGCCCTGGAAGACGTTGGCGAGCACGCCCCAGAGCGCGATCTTCGTCTCGACCTTGCCCAGCGCCTCCTCGACGGCGGCGCGGGCGGTCGCGTCCGGCTCGGCCTGCAGCCGCCCGGTGAGGAGCGAGCGCACGTCCTGGTCTGGGAAGCCCGCGAGCGTCTCCGCGGCGGCGGCCCGAATTGCCGGATCCTCCGCGGTGACGAGGCGCGTCGCGGCCTGGGCCCGCTCCAGCCTGGCGCGCACTCGGCCTTCGCTTTCGCGGGCCAGCGCCTTGTCGATGACCGGCAGGAGTTCGCCGTCGCGGGTGGTGAAGACGGCGTTGGCGGCGGTGGCGCGCTTGTCGGCGTCGGGGCTGAGCAGGGTCAGCGCGCCGAGAGCGCCGCGAAGCTGGGCGCGGAGCCGGTTGTTGATGGTCGCCTGGCGGAGCTCGCCGCGCTTGGCCTCGCCGATCTCGGCGCCGCTCAGCGGGTCGCGCAGCACGAACACCTGGCCCTTGCGCTCGGCGACGACCATCCGGCCGTCGTCGCGCCGGGCCTGGAGGTCGCCGGCCATCATCGCCGCCAGCACCCGTTCGGCGCGCTCGTCGCCGGTGGCGGCGATGGCGTCGATGGCCTGCGCCTTGGCGGCGAAGTCGTTGCTGCCGAGGCTTTCGACCAGCGCCGCCAGGTCGTCGGCCATGGCGCCGTCGGCGGCCGTCAGCAGCGGCCAGGCGAGCATCAGGCAGAGCAGGAGGTGGCGCAGCGCTGACGGCATGGGACCTCGGCGGGAAAAGCAGCGGTGACGGGGTGGGGGAGGGCCATGGTGGGCCCTCCCCGCCGGTTGCCTACAGCCCGGCCGGCGCCTTCACGCCGAAGCGGGGCTTTTCGCAGTTGCCGCAGACCCAGGGGAAGGTCCAGTCGGCGGTGAGCTTGGCGCTTTCCGGGATGAAGTCGCTCCAGGCGTCGCCGACCACGAGGTCGTCGGTCCGCCACACCGTCTGGAACTGCCCGTCCGGCTGGATCTCGCCGATCAGCACCGGCTTCGACAGGTGGTGGTTGACGTTCATCACCGCCGTGCCGCCGGTGAGGTTGGGGACCTCCTGGCCGTACATCGCCTGTCGGACCGCGTCGACGTCGGTGCTGCCGGCCTGCTCGACCGCCTGCACCCACATGTTGAAGCCGATGTAGTGGGCCTCCATCGGGTCATTGGTGACGCGCTTGGGGTTCTTGATGAACGTGTGCCAGTTGGCGATGAAGTCCTTGTTCTCCTGGGTGTCCTCGCTCATGAAGTAGTTCCAGGCGGCCAGGTGCCCGACCAGCGGCTCGGTGTCGAGGCCGGCCAGTTCCTCCTCGCCGACGGAGAACGCCACCACCGGGATGCTCTCGGCGTCGATGCCCTGGTTGCCCAGCTCCTTGTAGAACGGGACGTTGGCGTCGCCGTTGATGGTCGAGACCACCGCGGTCTTCTTGCCCGCCGAGGCGAACGACTTCACGTCGGCGACGATGGTCTGCCAGTCGGAATGCCCGAACGGCGTGTAGTTCTCCATGATGTCGGCGTCGGCGACGCCCTTCGACTGGAGGAAGGCGCGGAGGATCTTGTTGGTGGTGCGCGGATAGACGTAGTCGGTGCCGAGCAGCACCCAGCGCTCCGCGGCGCCGCCCTCCTCGCTCATGAGGTACTCGACCGCCGGGATCGCCTGCTGGTTCGGCGCGGCGCCGGTGTAGAAGACGTTCCTGGAGCTCTCCTCGCCTTCGTACTGGACGGGGTAGAAGAGCAGGCCGTTCAGCTCCTCGAACACCGGCAGCACCGACTTGCGCGAGACCGAGGTCCAGCAGCCGAAGACGGCGTCCACCTTGTCCTTTTGCAGAAGCTCGCGCGCCTTTTCGGCGAACAGCGGCCAGTTGGAGGCCGGGTCGACCACCACCGGCTCGATCTTCTTGCCGAGCAGTCCGCCCTTGGCGTTCTGGTCGGCGATCAGCATGAGCATCGCGTCCTTCAGCGTGGTTTCGCTGATGGCCATGGTCCCGGACAGCGAATGCAGGATCCCGACCTTGATCGTGTCCGCGGCTTGGCCTTTGCCGGGGATCAACCCGGCCGCCGCGATCGCCACGGCACAGGCCGCGGCGAGGATGTGCTTTTTCATTATAGGCGTCCCTCTCGGAGCGTCGTTGAACCGAAGAGGGGAGAGCAAGATGGGGGCCAACCCGCGCGCGGGATGGCGGAGTGGCAGGCAGCGCGTGCGCTGCGTGCACCTTTTCGACGCATTGGTGTACAAAAAGGCGCCCGCCTAAGACGCGGAGGCCCCGGCGCTGCCTGCTTCGTGGGCGTTACGGGCGGCATGCTCAACGATGCGGCAGACGCCCGGCTGCGGGGCAGGCCGGGAGGATGCCTCGGGCGGGGGAGGCGTAGCGGAGCGTCAGCCCCGCGTTTGCGGATTGCCGATCATCGCCAGGAACTCCCGCCGGGTGATGGCGTCGTCGCGGAAGGCGCCGAGCATCCGGCTGGTGACCATGGTTACACCGGGCTTGTGGACGCCGCGGGTGGTCATGCACTGGTGCGCGGCCTCGATGACCACGGCGACGCCGCGCGGCTTGAGTTCGGCCTCGATCGTCGCGGCGATCTGTGCCGTCATCTTCTCCTGGATCTGCAGCCGCTTGGCGTAGGCCTCGACGACCCGGGCGAGCTTGGAGATGCCGACCACGCGGTTGACCGGCAGGTAGGCGACGTGGGCCTTGCCGATGATCGGCGCGAGGTGGTGTTCGCAATGGCTCTCGAAGCCGATGTCGCGGAGCATGACCATCTCGTCGTAGCCGTCGGTCTCGGCGAAGGTGCGCCTAAGGATCGCCGCGGGGTCGACGCCGTAGCCGGCGAAGAACTCCTCGTAGGCGCGGGCGACCCGCTCCGGCGTGCCGAGAAGCCCCTCGCGCTCCGGGTCGTCCCCGGCCCAGCGGAGCAGCGTGCGCACCGCCTCTTCGGCCTCGGCGCGGCTCGGACGGCGATCGGTCGCGCCGTGGTGGAAGGTGCTGTGGATGACGTGCGCGCTTGCACTCACGGCTGGGCTCCTCGTTTTGCTCGGCGGGGAAGGCGGTGGATCGGGTCGCGGCGTTCGATGTCGATGTCTCAGGGCGTCATGTCTGCGGGCGGTGATGTCGGAGGGTCGTACGCCCCGGGCGGGGAATTGGATCGGCGGTGACGGTCAGGTGCCATACGGACGCTGCGGCAAGGACCTGCAAATACCGCTGGAAGCGTCCATGGCAAGCGGGCCAGCATGGGCGGACGCTGACGCGGCACGCCCGCCCCGGTGCAGCCTTCCGAGGCTACGCCGCCGGCTTCCTTCGTCGATCTCAGGTCCCGGACATTCCTTCCATGCAGCACGTTCTTGCGATCTTCGTGACCGTTTTCCTCGCCGAGCTCGGCGACAAGACCCAGCTTGCCACCCTGCTCTACGCAAGCCGCGGGCAGCAGCACCCGATCCTGATCTTCTTCGCCGCCGCCGGCGCCCTGGTCACCTCGACGGCCGTGGCGGTGGCACTGGGGACGGCGGCGGCGCAGTACCTGACGATGATCCCGCTGAAGCTGATCGCAGGGCTCGGCTTCGTCGCCATCGGCGCCTGGACCATCTACGGCCATTTCCACGGCGGCTGACAGGCGCGCCCGGGTTGGCTACAACGTGCCAGCCGAACGCCGTCGCGGCCCGCCCGCGCCGGCAGCCGCCATGAGAGGCCGCGGCGCCCGTAGCTCAGTAGGATAGAGCACAGGATTCCTAATCCTGGGGTCGGGGGTTCGAATCCCTCCGGGCGCACCACTTTTCAAGGGCTTAGCGGATCAACAAGAGGGAAACGTAGTCTAGGGTAACGCGAAGGGTAACGGATTGCGCGGCGCGGAGGCTCCGGGAAGCCGCGGCGCGTCCTAGAGCCCGTAGAGCGCCGGGCGCGCTCCCGGCGGCTTTCGCTAGCGTCGGGCCGTTGGCGCTTGTCCTTGGCCTTGCCGGCGCGCTACGCGGCGGCAAGAAAGGCGTCGGAGCGGACGGCGGGATCAACGTCCGCGCGGGGGAGGAGCAGCCGTGGAAGAGCGGAAAGTCAATGACTTCAGAATCATCGGTTTTTCTTGAGATCGATCCGGCAGTGCCGGAAGAGCACTTCACTGATTTTCGAGACGAACTTCGGGCAGATCAACTGGAAGTTGGGGTTGTCCGGCGTCCCCTGCGGCCATTTGCCGGACTAGAGTGGACCGTTCCAACACTCGTAATTGCGTATATTGTAAAGCCTTATTTCGAGACTATGCTAACAAAGATGGCTGAGGATCATTACGTGGCCTTAAAAAAGGCGACTGGCCGATTATGGCCCAAATTCTTTGGACCTAAGCCTGAAATTCGGTGCAAACTTGTTTCTCATCGCGGAATCAAGGAGTCAATATTCTCTGGTGCGTTTTCTGTGAATGTAGAGAGTGTAGGTGGCGCGCGTATTGCTTTGCGGTTTTTGAACAATACGGCTTCTGGAGACTTCAACTTGGCTATCGAAAAGTTCGTAGTACTTATGATCGATCACCACTCCTGCGGGGGCAGTGATCCGCTATCGGGCTTGATAGAATCCCAGACATTTTCATCACCACATGGGCCGCACGTAATCTATATGAATCCCGTGTCAAAGAAGCTAGAACTTATCGACGCTGTGCAGAGCGCGAGACTCAAAAGGCTGGTCAGCGATGTTATTCCTAGCAAGCCGACGTGACTCTTTACGCGGGCGCCCTGTTGCCGATCCTCTCAAGCCGCTCCGGGCGTAAAGCGGATCTCGCCGTCCGTGACGCCGGCTCCGGCCGGCGCGGTCGCGTAGCCGGCCTTGAGGTTGCCCGAGGCGGTCGTCGTGAACTCGCCGCTGCCGGCGTTCCAGTAGAGCGTCGCGCCTACGGCGATATCGTCCGCCGCGCGGACCGTCACGGAGAAGACGCCCTCGACCTCGACCTCGACCGGAGCCCCGGCCGCGGCGTCCTCGACGGCTATGCCGATCAGCTTGTTGATCGCGACGACGTCGCCCGAGGCGACGCCCCCGGCGGGCGCGGCGACGGTCAACACTTCGCCGCGCTGGCGGTAGTTCTTCATAGGAGCCCCTTCGTGCTGCGGATGAGGATATCGGTTACGGCCGGGCGGTCGCAGGCGGCGATCCGGCGCTCAAGATCCGCGATCGCCTGGGCGAGCTCGGCGCCGTTGCGGTAGGTAACCCGCTTGCCGTCGTACTCGACCGTCAGGACGCCCTGGTCGCGCAGCTCCAGGAGCGCGTCGAGCCGGCCTTCGAGCGTCGCCCGGTCGGCCATCGCTTACTGGCCCGCGTTCACGAACCAGCCGCGCCAGTCGAGGACCGCGACGGCGAAGTCGTTGAGCACCGAGAACTTGACGCTCTTGGTGTCGAAATCGACCGTACTGTCGACCTGCGGGCCGGCGCGGCCTTCGAGGCGAACGATCACCAAGCCCTCGACGCCCTCGCCCGCGAGATACCAGCGCGCCGCGTCCGTCAGCCTCGGCTCGACCAAGAGCCGCAGGTTCGTGAAGGCGTTGACGTCGCCGACGGCCGCCGCCTGGATCGCGCCGAGCTGCTTCTGCGCGACCGTTTCGAGATCCGGCGGGACGACGAGATAGCGCGGTTCGACCGCGACCCGGTTGCCGCGGCTGTCGGTCTGCCGGCGCATCGCCAGCCTCGCCGCCGAGAGCGTCGTCTCGTCGATCGTCGCGCCGCTCGCGGCGAGGTTGCCGTGATCGGCGTGGAACAACGCCTTGCCGTCGCTCATCGTAACGCCGACGCCGCCGGAGCCGACGAGTGCTGTGACGAGCTGCTGGTCCTCGGTCTCGCGCGCGGCCCGGCCGAGCCTCGCCGGAACATCGACGAGGAGCCCGAGGTCGTCGTTGATCAGCGCCTCGCGGGTCAGCCGAAGGCCTCGCGCCCAGTTGACGACGGCGACGCTTTCGCCGGCCTCGTCGATCGCGCCGTAGCGGATCTCGCCGCCCTCGTAGCGGCGTACGAGCGGGTCGAGCTCCGAAAGGCGAATGAACTTGCGCTCGCGATAATCGAGGACGACTCGGCTCCCGGCGAGCGTCCGCAAGGCGGAACCGGGCCGCTGATATGCGGCGGCGACGGATCGGCGGGTCGCTTCCGTCAGCGCCAGCGGAAGGTCGCTCGTCGAAAGCGCCCGTTCGATCAGGGCGGGGGCGGCGAGCCCCGTAACGTTGTGCCCGCCCTGGCGCAGGCTCTCGCGAGCGAGCTCGACGACGCTCAAGCCGACGAAGGCGCGCGCCGGCTCCGATGGCTCGTAGTCGGAGGCGATGCGCGCGTAGAGCGCCTCGCCCATCGCCCGGCCGCGAAAGCCGGGGTCGTCGTAGCCGCTCGCGCGGATCGTATCGATGCGCGGGGCCTGGGCCTGGCGCTCGCGCCAGCGATCGACAACGACGGTGCGCGCCTCCTCGCGGGTCATCTCTAGGCCGCAGAGCTCGTCGGCGAACGCTTCGGGCAAGCGAGCGGCCTCGACGAAGCGGCGGATCGCAAGGTCGGTTTGCTCGCGGGTTTCGGCCGCGGGCGAGTTGGTATCGGGCATCGTTGCCTCCTCGTGACGTACGACCGCGCCCGCGTCGGCTCCGAGCGCGCAAAGTGAAACCTCGTGCACGGCCCACTTGGCCGCGGTGCGAACCGAACCGTCCGTTCGCCAGCGCTCGACGGAGTAGCCGATCGAGCACGCGGGCTTGATCCCGGCCTTGATGTCGGCGAGCAAGTCCCTGGCGCGAGCGCTCAGCCGAAGCGTCGCGATCAGCTTGCCGGCCTCGACGCGCGCGGCGGTTACGACGCCCAAGAGCGCCGCGAGCCCTGTGCGCTGATGGCTGTCGAGAACCGGCTTGCCGACGAGCGCGGTCGGATCGAAGCCGGACGGGTCGAGGCGCTCGACGTAGCCGGCGCGCTGTACCGGGGCGAAGGTCGAGGCGACGACCTCGATCAAGTCCTCGCCCACGGTCGAAGCCTCGGCGGAGCTCAAGCGTTCAAGCAGCTGCATCTTCAACTCCGGTAAGCCCCAAGACGCGTTCGCGGCGGCGATCCTCGGCGCGCTCGCGATCGACTTCCTCGACGTCGCGGCCGTGCTCGGCGACGATCTCGGCGCGCGAGCGCAGGCCGGCGCGGATCGCGAGAACCTCCGCCTCGGCGTCCTTCAGGGGATCGACCCAGTGCCAGCGCGGGCTGATGAAGGCCACCCGGCCGATCTCGGGGTCGTCGGCCGGCAAGGCGCCGTTCAGGACGGCGAGCTCGATGAAGCGCCGCCAGACGGGCGCCAAGAGAAGCGGGACCAACACCTGGGCGCGCAGGCTGTCGACGCGGCGGCGAAACTCGACGAGCCCGGCGCGGATGGACGAATAGTTGACGGCGCTCAGGTCGCCGCTCAGGAGCTCGAACGGCAGGCCCAGGCCCGAGGCGATCTCGCGCAGGCACCAGCGCTGGAAGGCGTCGTACTCCTGGCCGAGCTCCGGCGGGTCGGAGAACTTCACGTCGAAGCCGCTCGGCAAGACCTTGAGCACGCCCGGCTCCAGTCCGCTTTCGAGCGCGCTGCCGGTCTGCTCGCCCGCGTAGGGCCCGGCCGAGCCGTCCGGCGAGTACAAGAACCCGGCGTGCAAGGCGCCGACCTTCTGGCGCATCAACTGCGCGTCCGAGTAGGCGTCGAGATCGCGGAGCTTCAGCAGCACCGGCGCGAGCCACGAGATGCCCCTTACCTGTCCGGGCGAGAGCGCCTCGTAGACGTGAAGGACGTCCTCGGCCGGCACGCGCACCGGCTGAAGCGAGGCCGCGAACGGCTCGCCTATCACGTCCTGCAGGACGTGATAGGCGGTCCGCCTGCCGAGCGCGTCGAACTCGATGCCGGCGCGAACGCGGACCCCGCCCCCGCGATCGGCGTGCGCGTTGGCGTCGATCTGCGCCGGGTCGAGCACCTGAAGCTTGAGCCCGTCCTCATAGCGCAGCCGCACAAAGCTTTCGCCGGCCTCGACCAGCGAGCGGCAGATGACCTGCTGCTGCCCGGCGAAGGTCGTTCGCCCGGAGGCGTCGCAGAGCTCCGCCCACGCGGCAAAGAGGTCGTCGATCTCGCGGCGGCGATCCGGCGAGGGATGCATCGACTGCGGCCGCAAGCCGGTCTCGGCGACGAGCGACGTTGCCCAAGCCTGGATCGCGCGCGCGGCCCAAGGCGAGTTGCGCGCGGCGTATGCGGCGCGGTTGCGTACGGTCGCGAGCCCAACCGGGACGACGCCGCTTGCGGGTACGGCGTCCGCCCAGCGTCGGCCACCGCTCGCGGCCTCCAGCGAGCGGATCGGGCCGCGCTTAGCGAGACGGTTGAGAAACTTCCACATTACCTGCGAAGGTAACCCAAATGTGGGGGTTCTTGAAGGGGTTGCGCCTAGACGGCTTCGAGCCAGCGGCTGCGGATAACCTTAGGCGGCCTCTTGGCGCGGCCGGGCCGTTCCTCCTCGAGCCTGAGCCCCAGCGCGATCAAGCCGTGAAGGGCGGCGCTCGCGTAGACCAGCGTATCGAGCGCCTCGTTGCGTTCGGAGCCGCGGCGGAGCGCCCAGGCGCGGACCGGGCGTCCCTTGACGAAGCGCGTAACGGCGTGCTCGGCCGTTAGCTGACGGAAGAACTCGCCGTCGAGCTTGCGGTGAAAGTGGACGAACCCCGGCCCCGGCTCGACGAGCCGTAGCCGCGCGGCCAGGGCGTCCTTGAGAGCGTCAACGCCGATCACGTAGACGTTGGTTCGGACCTTCGAGCGGCTCGGCCGACGCGGCCAGGGCGCAACGCCGGGTCCGCCGCGGCCCTTGATCGCCCAGACCCTGCGGTCGTGGCGGGTCCGGCAAAAGTCGTAGGCCGCCTTCGAGTGCAACCCGCCGGTATCGACGCAGGCCGCGCGGATCCCCAACGAGACGCCGCTCGCGTGGCGATAGGTTGCGGCGAGCGCGAGGTCCAAGTCGGCCCAGACCCGTGGGCCGGAGGGATCGCCGACGAGTACCTTGTAGTCGATCACCCAGGCCTCTTCGTCGAGGCCCCAGCCGACGACCTGAAGCTCGATCCGGTCCGACTGGACGTCGGCGCCGGCCGTCAGCAACCGGACCCCGGCCGGAAGGCCGTCCCAGGTCTCGCGCCGGGCCATCAAGGGATCGGCGGGGACGGTCTCGCCGGCTACGTCCTCCCAGGTCTCGGCGAGCACGCCGTTGACCCAGGCCTGAAGGCGAGCCGGGTCCTTGTGGACGCGCGCGTGCTCGACGGCGATATCGCCCCAGCGCCGCCAGGGGCTGTAAAGCGCGGAGAGCTGGAAGCCGGCAACCCGGCCGTCGCTCGGAGCGGTCGCTTGCCAACGGCCGAAGCGGAGAAGCGCCGGCTTGTGCCGCTCGTCGATCGCGGCGTCGCAGGCGTCGCAGACAAGGTGCGCGCGCTGCGGCTCTCCTTTCGGCCAGCGAAGCCTCGCCCAGGCGATCGGGGCAAGGTCGCCGCACTCGGGGCACGGTACGAAGTAACGGCGCTGGTCGCTCTCCAAGAACGCGGCCTCGATCCGCGAGAAGCCGGCGATCGTCGGCGTCGAGGTCATCAGCACCTTGCGCCGGGCGAAGGTCGCCGTCCGCGCCGTCGCCAGCGCAACCGGATCGCCCTCGCCCGCGGCGTCCGCCGGGTAGGCGTCGATCTCGTCCAAGAACAGGAAGCGAACCGGCATCGAGCGCAACCCGGTCGGGCTGTTGGCGCCGGTGATGACGACGGTGCCGCCGGGGAACTCCTTGCCGAGCATCGTATTCGCGGCGTCTCGCGAGCGAGGCTCGGCGACGAGCTCGCGTAGGACCGGCGACGTCTCGAAGAGCGGATCGAGGCGCTGGCGCGAGAAGCGGCGCGCCATCTCGATCGTCGGCTGGACGACGAGGACCGCCCCCGGCGCCTGATGAACGATATAGCCGAGCCAGTTGAGCCCGCAGGCGGTCTTGCCGACCTGCGCCGCGGCCTGGACGACGACGACCTCGACCGGCGAGGACGGCGACAGCGCGTCCATGATCTCGGCGAGGTAGGGCGTCCGAGCGGTTCGCCACGGGCCGGGCTCGCCGCTGTCCTTCGACGAGAGCTGACGGTAGCGATCGGCCCAGGCGGAAACCGTCAGCGCCGGCTCCGGCTTGAGCCCGGCGCGCCAAGCCTCGTCGGCGAAGGCGCTAGGCGAGGACATCGAGCGGTGTCTCGGCGAGATGCGCGAGCTGCTCGCGGACGAGCCTGTCGAGGGCCGCATGACAGGCGTGCGTATCCGCGCCGAGGGCGGAGGCGAGCTCGGGAGCCGCGCGCGTTACCCAAGCCTGCCAAGCGTCGCGCTCAAGCCGGGCGCGAGCGAAGACGGCGGCTCTCGTAGCGGCGGCCTCGACGAGCTCGCCGCGCTCGCGATCGAAGGCGAGCCGCGCGCGCTGGACCTGAACGAGAAGCAGCAGGCGTCGAGCCTCGGCGAGCGAAGGACCGGCGACGCCGGTAGGCCTCGCGACGCCGCCCTTGTTGCGACGGTCGGCGTCGAGGTTGTCCTCCATCCAGGCGAGCGCTCGGGCGGGGTCGATCGCGCCCTCGGCCGTAACGGGCAAGCCCTTGGCGATCAGCTGAGAGATCCGGCCGCGGCTCAAGCCGACCCGGCGGGCGAAGTCGGCCTTCGTTTCGTGCTCGTTGAGTTTACCCATATGAGGTGCCTGTAGCTAAAGATAGCGGGCGCCAAGCCCACCCCTATACGTTTTCGGGCGGAAAGGACCCGCGAGGACGGGCGATACTGCCGACGCGCCTGCTCAGTCCTCTAGAGCGACAACGAAACGATCGAGCCAGCCGTCTATCGCCGCGACTTGTTGCCGCACCTCCGGCGTCTCGGACGGCATAACGCCGCCGGCAACGAGCTCGGGCGGGTGCTCGCTACAGAACCGAGCAAAGTCACGTAGCGCTCCGATTAGATGCGTCGCCTCTTGAAAGCCTTGCGGTACCGGTCGCGTCTGCTTGCCGATCTCGGCTAGGGCGGTCACGGTCGGCGGGTCGTCGCCTTCGACGGCCGCGTCGAAGTCCTGCTGCGGCACGTTGGCGACGCGGACGGCGGTTACCTCTTGGTCCTTCGACATGCCGGCGGCGGCCGCCGCCTGACGCTGGGAAACGGTAGGGGCGCTCCCACCGTTTCCGGCCGGCCGCCCGCCTCGGGGGCTGGTCTGAAACTCCTTCAGGAGCTCGCCGGCTCGCCGGATCGCGCGCGCCTGAATGCGGGTTGCGAGCTTGAGCAGGCTATCGTCGTCGGCCTGCCGAGCGTAGCTCGCGAGCGCCTGGGCCTTGTCCGCCCAGTCCTTGCACTCATCGACGCTAGCGCAGCTCGCGAGCGCCTGCTTGGCGGTATCGTAGCTGGTCGGGAGCGGAGCTTTCGCGATGGGGATGTGAGCCGGGAGGTTCATCAATGCACCGTCGCGCCGAGCGAAGGCGCCTGCGGCTGATGCGCCGCGCGCTGCCGTTCGGCCAGGCCGAGGATCATCGAGAACGCGAGCCGCGATAAAGCGCGGCGAACGGCGTACGTCGAGGCGTTGAAGGCTCGGGCGAGCGCCTCTTCGTCGCCGACCGGCATATCGACGAGACGCAAGCCGGAGAGCTTCGCCTCGAACGCGACGACCGGCTCCTCGGGGAAGAGCTCGGGCAAGGTGAGGCAGCCGGTAAGGCTACCGCCCGCCTCGGGTTCGGCAACGAGCGTCAGCTTGAAGACCACGCCGTTGAGCTCGGCCTCGGCCTCGGCGCGAAGAAGGTCGGCTTCGGTGGTCATGGGCGCATCGCTCCGGCGAGCGCTTGTCGCCAACGCTCGACGTACTGCCGAGCGCTCGGCTCGTCGAGGATGTCGAGCAGGTAGCCGGCCTCGATCTCGCGGACCGGCACTCCGCCGGCAACCAGGGTCTTCAGCACCCGGTACCGGACGGAGCTGTCCGATTGCGGCGGTTGCGTTGCGACGCGCTCCGGCGCAAGAGCCGGCGGTTGCCTCGGCGGCGTCTCGGCCGGCGCGCCGGGGAGCGCCCAGACCCGATCGGCGCCGACGTCGTGCTCGCCGCGAAGCCAAGCCTCAAGGTCGCGATCGGTCGCTCGGTCGCCGTAGTCGACCACCCGCTCGCCGATCCGCCGCGCGAGGATCGGCACTTGGCCCTCGACGCACGCGGCGAGGAAGCGCAGCCGCAACAGCTCGCGCTTGCGGTCAGCGAGGATCTCGTCGCACAGCGCTCGCAGCTCGCAGATCCGCGGCGCCCATCGTTGCGTCCGCCGCCACCGCCGAGCCGCCTCGGCGACGACGGCCGCCGGGTACTCGGCGAGGTCGTCGAGCCAGTCGCTCGCGAGCGTCGCGTGTTGCTCGGGCGGGCGGTCCTCTTGCCGAAAGTGAAGCATCAGCTTGGCGAGGGTCGCCGCAAGCGTCTCCGGCTCCGCGGGACGTAGAGCGAGCTCAAGATCCCGCACGGCCTTCAGAAGAAGAACCGAAACATCGTCCTCCAGGCGCTGCGGCGGCCTCCAGTCGCCCCTACCGACGACGAGCCGCGCGACTTGCGGCGGCAGCAAAGCCGACGAGCATTCGATCTCCGGCGGTCTCGCGACGACGGCCGCTGCCGTTGCCGCTCGCGCTCCAGCCGTCGTATTGGCCTTCTGCAACTCGTGCGAAGTTTGTTTCATCCTTGATCATCCAGTCGAAATCCAGCTTCCAGCCGCGTTCGTTGTCGCCGTAGAGGCCGGGACCGTCGCGGATGCGGGCGAGAACCGCCGCCCAGCCTTCGACGCCGCCGCACTCGGCGAGCCGCGCGTCGAGGAAGTCGCGGCGACGAGCCGTGAGCCGCTGAGCCGGCTTCAGGCCGAGCTCGTTGGCGAGCGCGTTGAATTGATCGAAGGCTTGTCGCGTAGCTGCTGCTTCCCCTTGGTTAAATGGCGGTTCTATTACGGTTCGGGTCCCATCCTGGGAGGGGTCCCCTCCGATCCTGGGAGGGGTCCCCTCCGATCCTGGGAGGGGTCCGGAATTCGGAGGGGTCCGATCCTCGGAGGGGTCGGGGGTCCGATCCTCGGAGGGGTCGTGGCCTTCCGCGGGTACTGTGATCCGGTAGACCACGACCTTGCCGGGCTCATCGCGGACGACCTTGATCTCGCCAGCGGCCTTCAGGCCGTCGAGGGCGCGGTACACGGACGACTCGGAGCACGCGCACCGCTCGGCAATGGTCGGGACGCTCGGCCAGCAGAGGCCGTCCCTGTTCGCGCACTCGGCCAACACGAACAGGACCATCCGCGCCGTACCCTTGGCCCGGCTGTGGTCGAGCACCGCCTTGACGGTTCCGATGCTCATCGTGACGCTAAATGCGCTCGGACGTCGAGGTTCGGCGTCCGGCGTCGATGAAGCGATCGATGCTGCTTAGCTTATAGCGGACGCGGCGGCCGATCTTGCAGTATTCAGGGCCGTCGCCGTAGCAACGCCACTTCCGCAAGGTCGCCGCCTTGACGCCCAAGAGCTCAGCCGCGGCGTGCTCGTCAAGAAGGGGATCGCGCGAAGGCGGCGCTACAACTGCGGCCCCATATGCGTTCATCTTCTTATCACCTCGGTCCATATCTAGCGGCGAGAAGAGCTTGAAGGGGTGTTTCGAGAACAACAAGGGCCCAGGTGGGGAACACTGCTGGCAGTCCCCAAATTCCAGGGTTCCAACTAGCGGAACCGCTTGCGGATCGTCTCAGGGTTGTAGCCGGTCCGCTTCCCGAGGAACTCCGCCGCGCGTCGCGCCGAGAGGCCTTGCTCCAGCAGCCGGTCGAACTCCGGACGAAGCCCTGCGATCGCCGTCCCGACGCGCCGCTTCGGCCGTCGCCAACCACGCTCCGGACGGAGCCCGTCACGCCAAGCCTGAGCGAGCATCATCTCGTCGATCTGCGCGTGAAGGTCTTCGACGTACGCTGCGTATCCCGCGACGAGCTTCTCGGCTTCGAGCGGCGACAGCGCGTCGCCCGTAGGGATCTTCACCGCGGCTCCGGGGTCACTTCGCGCCGACGGGGCGGGGGTACGAGCCGCGCTCCGCAGCCGGTTGGTCGCGTAACGCCGCACGCGACCGCACCCAGTCCAGCAGTTCGCTTTCGAGCCAGCCGACCTTGTTCGGCCCGAGCGGGATGCGCCGCGGAACCTCTCCTTCCCGCTCCAACCGCCACCAGTGCTGCCGCGAGATACTGGTGATCAGCCGCCGCTCTTCCTCGCCGACGATACGATCCGGGGGGTTGTAGCGTTGTCCTTGTCGCGCCTTGTGCATCTCGTCCTCCCTAGTAGATCGCGTGGGGCATCTAAAGAGGCGACGCTACACGAGGAGATCAGCATTGCAAGAACAACAAGACGCAACGCCCCATATACCGAGCAGGTATATTTGGACAAAAGTGCAGTAACTCTGTTTGGCGAAATACCTGTCCGCAGAATGGCGCGGAAACGGGGGATAAGTCTGTGGATTAGCCCCGCCGAAGCGGCACGACGTTATGATGCGCCGCGTCCGGAGAGACTAGACGCTCGACTTTTCCTGCCCACTTCTCTAACGCCTCGCGCTTCTCGTCGAGGTAGGACCACTTGTCGTAATGCTTCTGCACGCCGCTTACAACGTGGCCGAGCACGAACTCCGCGATGTGCGGCGCGACCTTTAGCTCGCTCAGGCCGGTCCGGACCGTCCGGCGAAGGTCGTGAAGGTCGAAGGTGAACGGCTCGACGCCGTTGGCCGCGCAGTAAGCCTCGAGGCGCGCGTCGAATCGAGCCCCGAGCTTCGAGTAGCCGCTGATCGGGCGTCGTCCGCGCGTCGTCGTAAAGACGAAGTCGCCGTCCGCCCAACGCGGCATCGCTTCAAGCACACGCTCGGCGAGCGGCGAAAGCGGAACCGTCAGCTCGCGCTCCGTCTTGTAGCGCTCCGCCGGGATCGTCAGCGTGCGCGCCGCGGCGTCGATCTCGCTCCAGCGCAGGCCGGCGAGCTCGCTCCGCCGGCAAGCGGTCAGGAGAAGCATCCGGACGTAGCCGCCGTAGTCGCCGACGAGGTCGCAGACCGCCCAGACGTGGCGGACCTCGTCGTCGCTCAAGGCGCGATGGCGTACGCCCGGCTTCGGCCTCGGCAGCTTGATCGCCGGGTTCGCGGCAACGATCTCGCGATCCGCCGCCCAGGCGAAGAGAGCGCCTATGGCGTCGGCGGCGTGCCGCTTCGCCGCAGGGCGGCCGTCGAGGACGTCCAGGGTATCCAGCAACTCGCGGCGCGTGATCTCGCTTACCGGGCAGTCGCCCAAGCCTTCGAGCACGTGCCGATCGAGCGCGCTCCAAGCCTGCCTCCAAGACCGCGGCCGCGACTTCTTCAGCTGTTTGTCGCGGAACTGCTCGGCGACGACGCGCAGGGTATTGGCCTTGCGCCGGGCCTCCTCGCGCTGGTGCTCGCGGTCCTGCTCGCGGGGATCAACGCCCTTGGCGATCAAGTCGAGCGTCGCTCGCGCTTGCGACCGCGCCTCGGCGACCGCGAGCTGCGGAAATGCGCCGAGCGTCAGCTTGGCGGGCTTGCCGCCGATCCGCGCGCGTACCGCCCAGCTCCTCGCGCCGCTCGGCTGCACGACCAGGTAGAGCCCGCCGACGATCGCGTCCGGCACCTCGTAGCGCGTCTCCATCGGGTTGAGCTTGCCAACACCGATATCCGTCAACCGCCTCCGCATCGCGTCCTCCTTCTTGCTCGTTACCCCGCAAGGTCGGGATAACGCCCGCCTGCCGACCACGAGACCCGACGTCCTCGGGACCCAGGACTTCCCGTCCTGGGGCGATCCCTCGTTACCCCGGCTTTCTTCGGGTAACGCCTAGGGTAACGAAAACGCCCGAGATACGAGCGTACGCGCCGAGACACGTTGGGGCAAGAAGGGCGGCTAACGTATTGCGATATCGCGGTTATATCAAAACCCGCGGCAACCGCAGGTTACAAGGGGAAACGCAAGGTCCGCGGATTCCTAATCCTGGGGTCGGGGGTTCGAATCCCTCCGGGCGCACCAAACTCACAGCTTGGCACGCAGCGCGCGGCGCCCTTGCCAGGCCGGCCCGCGCCGGCAGACGAGGCGCTATCCCGCCCGG
>Ga0209573_1002472_pt1 | contig 23482 bp, 15 predicted proteins | sample TNRBio252014_DNA_FD_185870 | JGI IMG/M metagenome (GOLD analysis project Ga0209573, IMG submission 185870) | Wastewater treatment Type I Accumulibacter community from EBPR Bioreactor in Madison, WI, USA - TNR Reactor_6/25/2014_ DNA (SPAdes)... | ecosystem: Engineered > Bioreactor > EBPR >...
CAATCGCTAACCCTGCCCACGGCTGGCTTCATATCACCTGGGCAGTCCACCCTGATCAGGGCCCGCATCGCACAGCTAACCCATCGAAGGAAAAGTAGTAAAGTCAAACTAAGATGGTCTCTTGCCCCAATAGCTCATTAATATTTATCAAGTGTACCGGAGCAGATAATCTTGTTTTTATTTTTAATAAAAAAGATAAACGCCTTACTCACAGGCTATTAAACTATGTGCACGTCGCATTAAATAATCAAGGTTATCTATTCCTAATTCAAAAAATTGGTGAATGTTACCTGGCAGAAATTGCAGATGAACAAGCTAATAAACGTTGGGAAATGATAAATCCTGGTATAGACTTTGACGAACCAACGCTCATTTCTCCAAATGGAAATATAATAGCCCAACCATATAAAGACAACACCATAAAAATCTGGTCCGATTCGATTAGTTACCCACTAACGTATTTTTATTCATCAGGGGCTCCATTTCCACAATTTTCACCCAATGGCCAATATTTCATTTTGTTTACCAAGCAAATTGTAAATCACGAGGGCAATGATATTATTATATATCGATTAAACATCATAGCCGCCACCGGTGAAATAATTAGCAATGACCCCTGCCATACTAGCGGCGTAAAGTTGGCTGTTTTTTCACACAATTCAAGATATATCCTTACAATTGGCATGGATGGTCTTGCCTCAGTATGGGATATTGATCAAAAAAAGAGAAGCGACTCTCCTCGGGAAGAAGGCTTCGCATATTCCAGCCGTGCTACTTTTTCAGCTAATAACAAACGGATTATAATGTATTATGAAAATAAAACTATTAGAATATACGATTTAGAATGGAAACTCTTAAAAGAGTGGGGGGCAAAAAAACCAAAAGTGAAACAATGTATTTTCTCTCCCAATGGCAAATTAATAGCCTATGTAGTTAAGAAAAAAAACAGGTACTTCGTTGAAGTTTGTAACGACAAGGGTGAAGAAATATATCCCCACCCTAAAGACGGCCAAAATGAAGAAATCGAAACCCTCTGCTTTTCACCTGATTGTAAGTATGTGTTGGCTGCATCCAATTATTCAACAGCCAGACTTTGGGATATGTCAGGAAACAGTAAAAATATAAAAGGTTTAAATTACAATACCGTTGATAGTATTGGTTTTTCTCCTGATAACCAGGCATTCTTCATTAGATCAGAAAACAAAGTCTACATATATAACATTTCGTGTAAATTGATAAATGAATTAATGATAAGAGCAAATCTACAAGTATCTTTTTCTGCTGACAGCCGGCATATTATTATCTGTCCAGGGACTGGCGCTAGTGAGTTATTCGAAAAAATTGATATATTTGACTTTCAAGGTAATGAAATTAGCCTGGAAGACGCATCAAATATAGAAACTATTGCCGGACACCCACTTAATAAAAAGATTATTATTACTTCTTCATTCGGTAAAGAATCCAGAGGAATTTCATCATTTTGGAATTCGTTCGGAGAAAACCTGCTTTATACCGCATTTAAAAAAACGAACAACGCGATAATATTTGCCGACCTTTCAAACGATGGCAACTTTTTATTAGTTAACTATTATAATCCAGCAAACATACACATCGATGCAGGATACCATAATATCACAGAAATATGGCCTTTAAACGTTGATTTTCTAAAAAGCGATATTAACCTAAAAAATTTGTCCCATCTTAGTGGGGAAATAATTGAAAGGGCGCAAATTGAAAAAATACATTACTGGAAAGGTGTCGTTATGGACGAACAGGTATTAGCAGAAGGTATTGCACAAAAAATATATGAATGCGCGCGATATTACCGGATTTTAGCCGAACGTAGCCCTTCCAACAGAAAACTGCTCAAAGAAAAAGCCAAGGGCCTCATGGAAGAACTTGCGAAAAACAATCCCATAAAGCCTTATATCACTGAACTACAATTGATAAAAGAATTGTAAATAAGGAGTAAGAGCTTGACTTGACATACGTCAATGATCTACAAGCGACCAATTCGGTCCCTGAAGGCCTGAACGGCAAACCCTATTGTCCCCTAAGTTTACCTCCCTTCCAGCGCCTCAACAAACTGCCGCAGCACCTTATCGGCGCGGCGCTTGCCCCAGCCCATCACCGGGTTTTGCCAGAAATTATAGGTGACCTCTGTTCTGCCTGTCCTTGCATTGATCACCGCGATATCGAGGTTGGCGTAGGCAGTTTTGGTAAACGAAGCCGCCGAGGTAACCTGGTAGCGGATGATATAATCGGCTTCTTTGTTTTCAAAAATTTGCATCGATACCAACCGGAAATTGTCGACCTGATAAGTAGAGTCGAACGTAGTGACCGTAGACATCCCGACGGGCACATTGCCGCTGACGCGGTTGTCGGCAATGACGGTAAACCCTTTGAGGGCCAGTTGGTGCTCCAGCTTGCCGAGGACCAGGTCGTTGGTATTCACCGTTACTACCTTGAATGTGCCTTTGGGATTGAAATCATCCGATTTGTGAAACGACTGACGGGAAATACTAATGCATGATGTGGCGAGTAATGCCATACTTGCGGCCAGGATAATTGCGAATTGCGTTTTCATACTGCTTCTGTTTATATACTATTGTGAATAGAAATATCACACCTAAAGCTAATGACAATGCATAGAATAAAGTGTTATAAATAGGTTAATCCACCTGAAACTGCACGTTAATCTTGGTTAAGAAAATGTATGCCCCACGCGTTAACAATTGTTAAAAAACTGCGCTACGTTAAGATCATCTTGTACCTTTATCTCAAACAGTTTGACTAAGTAAAACCAATTCACATGCGACTTTTGCTTGTAGTACTCGTAGTGCTAGGGATACCTTTTTTGACATTGGCCCAGCAGCAGCAGCGATTCCAGAACCTGACCGAAGCCCTGCAGCGCGGCGGCATGATGTCGGGCCGCAACGGCCCCGCCAGTGTCAACTGGATCGACGGAGGCGCTAAGTTTTCATTTATTCCTTCGGGTACTTCAGGCGTTATTAGGACCTACGACCCCGCGACCGATAAGGAAGAGACGGCATTTACGGCCGAAGGGCTGAAGTTTCCCGGTTCTGACAAAGCATTTGCCTACAACCAGTTCAATTGGTCGGCCGATTTTAAATACCTGATGTTTCGCACCAATTTCAGGCCGGTATGGCGCAACTCGGGCGAAGCGGATTATTATCTGTATGGGTTGGGCGACAAGCAACTGCAGCTGGTAGCCAAAGACGCCCGCACCGCCCAGCTATCGCCCAACGGGCAACTGGCAGCCTACGAGCGCGGCGGCAATTTGTATGTATTCGACCTGGCCAAGAAAAAAGAGCAGCAACTCACCAAAGATGCCCAGACCAATTTCTACAACGGCCGCTTCGGCTGGGTGTACGAAGAAGAATTCGGCCTGGTACAGGCCTGGGACTGGTCGCCGGACAGCCGATATATCGCCTTCTGGCAAACCGACGAACGCCAGATTCCCATTTACCAGATGACAGACTTTACCGGCTCGCACGCCGAATATTCCAAGATCCCCTATCCCCGCGTGGGCGACCCCGCGCCACCCGTGCGCATCGGCATCATCGACCTGAAATCGCGCAAAACGAAATGGGTGAACGTCGACCTGGCCGGCGGGTATATTCCCCGCATTTATTGGACCTCTAAGCCCGGCCAATTGGCGGTGATGCACCTCAACCGCAAGCAAAACCACATGAGCCTGTATTTTGCCGATGCCGCAACCGGCGCCGCGCGTAAAATCATGGAAGAAAAAGACGAAGACGGCTGGATTGATGTATTCGATTTCTTTGCGGGCATTTTGCACTATTGCGCTTTCCCGAAAGACAGCGAAGAATTTTACTGGATATCGGGTCGCGACGGCTACAACCATCTATACCGCTACAACTACAACGGGCAGCTGGTCAACCAGGTCACCAAAGGCAATTGGGAAGTAGTACGCGTAGAAAACGTGGATACAAAAAAGGGGATCGTCTACTACACCTCTACCGAGGCTTCTCCGCTCGAAAGGCAATTATATGCTATTGGTACCGACGGCAGCGGCAAGCGCCGCCTCAGCGAAGCTGAAGGCCGCCACCGCATCAATATGTCGCCCAACGGCATGTACTACATAGACAACCACTCGAGCGTAAACCGACACAAACAGGTAGAGCTGCGCGCCACCGACGGCAGGCTGATCAAGGTATTAGAGGCCAACGAAAACACGGACAAATTCCTGCAATCCAACGCCTACGTGCCCCGAGAATTGATGCAAATCACCACCGGCGACGGTCAGGCCATAGATATCTACCTCGTCAAACCCCTCGATTTCGACGCGCAAAAGAAATACCCGCTGGTGATGTCGATTTACGGCGGCCCCGGCGCGCAATCGGTCTACAACGAATTCGGCGCCAGCGCCTGGGAGCAATACCTGGCGCAGCAGGGTTACGTGGTAGTGAGCGTAAACAACCGCGGCAGCGGCGGCTACGGCCAGAAATTCATGGAAGTGGTGTATGAAAAATTGGGGGTTTTCGAAAGTCTGGACTTTGCAGAAACCGCCAAATACCTCGCCGGTAAATTCCCGTGGATCGACAATACGAGAATGGCCATACAGGGGCACAGCTATGGCGGTTACACTTCCAGTTATACCATGCTAACCCACCCGGGGGTGTTTCAGGTAGGTATCGTAGCGGCGCCGGTTACCGATCAGCGGCTTTACGACAACATATACGCCGAACGCTACATGGGTTTGTTGCCTGAAAACGACGAGAAATACAAAAACTCGGCGCCTACCACCTTTGCCAAAAACCTGGAAGGCAAGATGCTACTGGTGCATTCGCTTATGGATGATAACGTGCACGTAGCCAACACCTTCCAGTTGCTGCGGGCCCTGCTCGACGCCGGCAAAGACGTCGACCTTCGCATTTATCCGCCGGGGGACCATAGCGTGGCGTATGATTTTCAGAGCTACGTGCTCCTTCAAAAAACGTACTTCGATTATTTGGAGATGCATTTGAAGGGCAATTAAGTTGGAAACGGTCAAAAATCGGTGGCGTATAGCCTCCCGGCAGCGGGGATTTTGGGCAGTTAGCGGAGTTGCGATGGCGGTATTACTCATCACTGCCTCGCAGATGCCTGTCTTTTTTGCATATCTGGAAGCACGTCCCGGGGCCTTGCTCTACGATCCTATTTTGAATGCCTTGCCCCCCATAGATTTGTCGGGGCCGGTATTCGTATTGATTTATGTGCCGGTAGTTTACACCATCATCAGGTGTTTGCTGACGCCTACGGTACTGATCCATTTTCTTACAGGCTATGTTCTCCTGTTGCTCACGCGGATATTCACCTTGTGGATCACGCCACTTGCCCCGCCCCTGGCCCTGGTCCCGCTTGTCGATCCGCTCGGGTTGGTATTATACGGGGGTATTCCAGTTACCAGGGACCTGTTTTTTTCGGGGCATACGGCTACGGCTTTTCTCATATACCAATGCTTGCCCTCAAAGATCGAAAAAAGGGTTGCAGGAGCGGTGGTTGTGTTAATGATCATTGGCTTGCTTTTGCAGCATATCCATTACGCGGTTGATATTGTAGCAGCCATACCTTTCGCCTACCTTTGTGCAAAAGCCACGGCAAAGCTGATCCCTTTGGCCGGCGGGCAAAACGAAAAACCATGACGGTAACTATCCGACAAGTAAACACGCGCAGCGATCTGCGCACCTATATTTATCTTCCTGAGCACATCCACAAAAACCATAGCAATTGGCTCCCTCCGATCTATATGGATGAATGGACCTACTACAACCCTGAAAAAAACAAAGCTTTCTCTTTTTGCGATACCTGTTTGTGGCTGGCCTACAAAGCCGGCAAACCGGCAGGGCGCATCATGGGCATCATCAACCGCACCTACAACGAGCTCCAAGGCGAAAAAACCGTGCGTTTTGAGCATTTCGATTGCTACAATGACGCCGAAGTAGCCCATGCCCTGCTGCATACCGTAGAAGAATGGGGTAAAAGCAAAGGCATGACCGAAATTGTCGGCCCCTTCGGTTTTTCGGATAAAGACCCCGAAGGACTGCAAATTGAAGGTTTTGACAAATTGCCCATACTCGTCACGCCTTGTAATTTGCCTTACCTGCCGCAGTTGGTAGAAGCGGCCGGCTACGAAAAAAAAATAGACTGTTTGGATTTTATTATTGATGTCAAATCGGGCGTCACCGATTTGTATGCGCGCATATACGAACGCGTGAAGCGAAACGCCAATTTTCAACTCAAAGAATTCAGGAAAACCAGTGAGCTCAAGCCCTACATCGGCCCCGTTTTTTACCTCATCAACGAAACCTACAAAGACATCTACGGTTTTCAACCTTTAGACGACCGCGAGATCAAAGAAATGGTAGATCGTTACCTGATGTTGCTCGACCCGCGTTTTGTTAAAGTGGTACTCGACGAAAACGAAAAGCTCATCGCATTTATCGTCGGCCTGCCAAATATGACCAAAGGCATCCAAAAAGCCCGGGGGCAGTTATTCCCCTTGGGCTTGTACTATATTTGGCGTGCAGCCAAAACAACCAAACAACTCGATCTGATGTTGGGCGCTATTGACGAACGCTATCGCGGCCGCGGCATCGACATGCTCATGGGCTGGAAAATGATCGAAAGCGCACGACAAGCAAGCATCGAAACCCTGGAAACACACCTGGTGTTAGAAACAAATACGCGTATGCTGGCCGAATACGAGAAGATGGGGGCGAAGTTGCATAAGCGGTTCAGGGTATATAGGAAGAGACTTGGAGAGGGGCGCGACTGAAAGGAGTCCCGTACCGACAACGGAGGTCGGGAAGAGAGCGATCTCAGACTTAGTGGTACTTCGTGCCCTTAAGGTCTTTGCGTTAAAAAAAGCCTTATACCCCGATTTTTTATATCTATGACACGAAGCTTAATCCTTGCAAGTGTAAATATTTGACAATGAATTCGAAATACCTCTTAATTGCAGCGCTGAGCATCATGGTGACAGCTTGCGCCAGCACAAAAAAACAAGTCGCATCAACCGCTACATCCATCAACCGGGAAGTAATGTCACACGAAAACGAACCTATCCTGCTGGGGCGCATCAACCGGGAAGGGCTTACCCGCGGGACTTATGCCAACTGGTTTAATACCGAATACAACAGCTACCGCGTTGACGAAAAAGCGCTCGAACCTGTCAAAAGCAAACTCAAAGGGCTGACCGTGTTGGTGTTCATGGGCACCTGGTGCGAAGATAGCCAGCGCGAAGTGCCGAGGTTATTCAAAATAGCGGATTACCTGGGTTTTAAAGACAAGAACCTGCAGATAGTAAGCCTCGACAACCACCCCGACCGCTACAAGCAAGGCCCAAACCGCGAAGAGCAGGGTTACAATATTGAGTTGGTGCCGACCATCATTTTCCAGCGCGACGGCAGAGAATTGGGTCGTATTGTGGAGAGCACCAAAGTCTCGTTCGAAGCCGATATAGCGGCTATTTTGGCAAAGTAGGACCGGCTGCCGGCGGCGCTACAATAAGGTGGAAATTGTCTTTAAACAACTTGATAGCAATAGCCAGCAGGATGATACCGAATATCTTGCGCAGCACGCTCGTGCCGCCTTCGCCGAGGAGTTTCCCCAGCCTGTCAGACGAGCGCAATACCAGGTATACAAAGAGAATATTGAGGACCACTCCTATTTGAATATTCACCACCTGGTACTTAGCTTTCAGCGAAATGATCGTAGTAAGGGCGCCGGCGCCGGCGATAAGCGGAAACGCCACCGGCACAACCGACCCTGAATTGGTTGCCTCGCTGTCGCGGAAAATACGGATGCCGAGTATCATCTCCATGCCGATGAGGAATAGCACAATCGAGCCTGCCACTGCAAACGACTGCACATCGATGCCAAACAGCCGGATGAGCGCTTCGCCGCCATATAGGAAAATGGTCATGAGCACCAAAGCTGCCAGCGAAGCTTTGCCGGATTCGATCTGTATGCCCCTTTTTTTGAGGTCAATCAGAATGGGCAACGAGCCCACGATATCGATCACCGAAAACAAGATCAGCGATACAGAGATCAGTTCTTTAAAGTTGACCATCAGCGAAGGAATATGGTGTGTAGATTAAACATCTTGACAACGGCTATGGTTACCACGGCTATCAGCACGCGATGCGCCCATATATTGGCTTTGGGGCTGGTAGTAGCGAAGCGGGCCGTGAAGTAACCGCCGGCGGTTTGTCCGATGGCCATCAGGGCGCCCAGCTTCCAGTCTACCTGCCCATTCCACGCAAAGATCAGGATAGCCAGGAAGTTATACAAGCCCACCACCGCCGATTTTACCGCGTTGCTGTCGGTGAGGCTGTAGCGCGCGCCGAGTACCATAGCAGCCAGGAAAAAGATGCCCATGCCCATTTGGATAAAGCCGCCGTAAAAGCCAAGGGCTAGAAAAACCGGGATGGTTATCCAGGGTGAGAATTGCCGGGTAGTGTCAGTTTCGTGCAACCACCTTTCGGGTTTGACCAGCATCACTACCAGCATGACAACCAGCAGGTACCGAAAGACTTCTTTAAACTGCTCGCTGCTTACAATGGTCGCTACCCAGATACCCACCAGCGCGCCAAGCGTTGTTATGGCAATTCCCCTGCCGCTTTGCGACAAATTCAGCCGGCCGCTGCGATAAAACACATACGTGCTGGCTGCGCTTTGGGTAAAGATGCCGATGCGGTTGGTACCGTTGGCCATATTACCCGGGAGCCCCAGCAATTCCGTGAGAATTGTAAGGGTTATCGCCGAGCCGTTGCCTGCCAGGGTGTTGATGGCTCCGGCCAGGGCGCTGCCGGCGATGGCAATGAGATAGTGGTACCATTCCATGTTCTCTGTTCTCTGTTCTCTGTTCTCTGTTCTCTGTTCTCTGTTCTCTGTTCTCTGTTCTCTGTTCTCTGTTCTCTGTTCTCTGTTCTCTGTTCTCTGTTAAAGTTTAAATAGCAAATATAAGTTACAGAACGGAGAACCGACAACCGACAACCGACAACCGACAACCGACAACGGACAACATCACTGGGCGAACAACACGGCCTTCTCAATCTCCTTGGCAAACGTAGTCAATACCTCTGCCAGAATATCAATTTGTGGTTGCACCTCTTTCCATTGGCGTTGCTCGATAGCCTCGCGCACAGCGGGCAGGGTTTTTACGCCGTAGCCGGTATATTGGCCGGGGGCGTAAATATGGTGCTTATACCAGGGCCGTCCCGGTAAACCGTGCGAGCGGGTGAGGGCGCGCTCCATATTTTTGAGGAGTTGGTTGAGGACGGCGGCTTTTTCCTTGTTCATCTTGCTATTGGACAGGGCTTTTTCGTAGGCGTCTGCCTGGTCTTTTAGGCGCGCCATGGCGTTTTGTAGCGGGGCAAAATTGAAATAGGGCACTTCGTCTTTGGGCGCCGGCACGATAAAAGTCAGGGTGGGGTCGGCGGCGTATTTGTAGTGGCCTTCGCGGATGAGGCGGTTTTGTTTTTGCGTTTGCTCGCGCATGTTGTCGGCCAGCTTCATGAGGTCTTCTACATAACCGCCGATCGTTTGCGCGCTGTTTTGAAACTCCAGTGGCAGGTATTCGGCATTGGCGAGGCGCAGGGTAGTTCTGCCGGCGACTTTCACTAATGTCACGCCGTAGTGGAAGCCGGGGTCTTTGAAACGGGTGAAGTGGTCGTAGGAGTCGTAGATAGTGTGGTATTCGCCGCCGTCGTCTTCGCCGCCAAAACCCAGGTTAAAAGCGGCGATGCCGAGGTGTTGGATAAAAGGCGTATAGTCGGAGCCCGAGCCCATGGCGCCCAGCTTGAAGGATTTTGGTTCTGCTTTGCCGTCCACGAGGTCGCGGGCTTTGATGCGGTCGAAAATCGAGATGCCCGTTTGGGGGTCGGTGACAGCGCGGGTGATCTGATCGAAAAATTTCTCAAAGGTATGCGAACCAGAGGCATACAAAAAGCCTCGGCCGTTGCCGTCAGTGTTGATATAGGCCACGGCTTTTTGGGTCAATTCGGCGGCGTGGTGTTCAGCCCATTCTGTGGAACCCAGCAAGCCAGGTTCTTCAGCGTCCCAGCTGCAGTAGACGATGGTGCGTTTGGGGCGCCATCCGGTTTTCGCCAACTCGCTCACCGCACGTGCTTCTTCCATCACGGCCACCATGCCGCTGATGGGGTCGCTGGCGCCGTTTACCCAGGCGTCGTGGTGGTTGCCGCGGATGACCCATTCGTCGGGGTATTCGCTGCCTTTCATCATGGCGATCACATTATAGATGGGGGTCAGTTTCCAGTCGAATTCCAGTTTCAGGTGCACCCTGGCAGGCCCGGGGCCGATATGGTAGGTGATAGGCAGGGCGCCGCGCCACGATTCAGGGGCGACGGGGCCGGACAGGGCGGCGAGCAGGGGCTTTGCGTCGCCGTATGAGATGGGCAGTACGGGTATGGTCATGAGCGTAGTTGCGTCGGCCCTTTCGAGGCGTTTGGCGTCTTTTGTGGCGCCAATGCCGGGGGTAAGCGGATCGCCGGGGTAAATGGGCATATCGAGCACCGAGCCGCGTTGCACGCCCTGGTCGTTTTTGAAGGCGCCTTTTGGGTAGACGTCGCCGTGGAAGTAGCCGTCTCCTTCGGGATCGGAATAGATCAGACAGCCGATAGCGCCTTTTTCGGCGGCCACTTTGGGTTTGATGCCGCGCCAGGAGCCGCCGTATTTGGCGATCACAATTTTGCCTTTGACGTTGATGCCCCGTTTTTCGAGTTCTTCGTAATCGGCAGGCACGCCGTAATTGACAAACACGAGTTCCGCCGTCACGTCGCCATCCGCAGAGAAGCAGTTGTAAGTGGGCAGTTGCTCCTTGGTTTGGCCAGAGGTAGCGTCTTCTTTGAATGGCGGCTCTTGCAGTACCGCCGTGTATTTGGTGGGCGAAACCAATTCGAGTTTGCGCACTTTGGGCGTGGGGAATAATACGAAGTACTCCTCCAACCGGGTTTCATAACCCCAACTGCGGAATAACGCCTCCATGAATTTGGCATTTTCCAGTCCGTAGGCCGAGCCGGGGTGGTGAGGACGGGCGGCCAGGCGTTTCATCCATTGATCCTGGTTGGCAGTGGTGATATGGCTGTCGAATTGTTGCTCCAATTTAATTTGCGCTTGGGAGGCTGCTTCTGAATAGCCCATTAATTGTAAGGGTTGGGCATGAATTGCGGATTGCAGCAAGCAGCAAAACAGGAAAAGAGGCAGGGTGATAGGCGTTTTTTTCATACGGCAATTGAATTTTAGGCAAATGGATGGTCTGGATTTCCAGCGCGGGCAATTTAGGTAATTCGTGAAAAATAGTTGGGACATTAGCCAATTTATAATATTGATACTTGCGATATTTCAAACGAATTAGTCGGAATTAATTCACGAAGGCAATTTTTTATTAACCAAATGAAAACGACAATGAAATACAATCCAGCCATCCACCATCGCGCATCGACCCGGTTAAAAGGATACGATTATTCCCGGCCGGGGATATATTTCGTTACAGCCTGCGCGTACAAGCGTAGGTGCATATTTGGCGAAATAGAACAGGGTCAAATGGTATTTAATGAATTTGGGTTAATAGCCCAAAACCAATGGTTTAAATTGCCAGAACGATTCCCCAATATCGAATTGGGCGAATTTATCGTAATGCCGAATCATATTCACGGTATCATCATCATCCATCCGTACCCGGTAGGGGCGAGGTTCACCCTCGCCCCGGAACCGAGGTTCACCCTCGCCCCGGAACCGAGGTTCACCCCCGCCCCGGAACCGAGGTTCACCCCCGCCCCGGAACCGAGGTTCACCCCCGCCCCGGGTAGGGCGACCGCGAGGGTCGCCCCAACGGTCGCCCCAACGGTCCCCCCAACGGTCGGAGAGATTATCGGCGCCTATAAATCGTTGGTATCGAACGAAATATTAAAAATATTCAAATCAAAAAACCAGCGAATGGGGAAAATTTGGCAGCGCAATTACCACGACCGGATTATCCGGGATAAAGCATCGGTGAATAGAGTTGGAATTTATATAAAAAACAACCCCGCAAAATGGAAGGAAGATAAATTGCGAAAGCAATAAACGAATCCCGTCATACCGCCTCTCTTACGCGCTCGGCTATAGCCAGCAGCAGCGCGCGAGCCTCGCGCAGGTTCTCGACGTTGTCTTTTACCAGGATCAAATTCCGCGGTGATTGCTTAAGGCTGATGCCGAATTTGGGACCTTCGGTAGTGATAAATTGGAGTACGTTTTGGAAATACTTGCTTTCGTAATAGGCCGATTGCGGGTTTTCTACAAAATAGCAACGCAGTTTGTTTTCTTTAAGCACCAGTCGCTCAAATCCCAGCGATTTGGCAATCCAGCGCAGGCGCAGTCCGTCGAATAATTCGATGACTTCCCCGGGAATGCGGCCGAAGCGGTCGCGAAGCATGTCTTCGAATTTTTCGAGCGCCTCCTCATTGTCTATCGCATCGAGCTCGGTATAGAGACTGAGTCGTTCCTGGGTGTTGCTCACGTATTCGGTGGGGATGAGCATCTCTACGTCGGTGTCGATTTGTACGTCGCGCACAAAGCGGTTTTCCTTTTCCAGTTCTTCTTTGAAGACGTCTTTGAAATCTTGTTCTTTGAGTTCCTGGATGGCTTCTTCCAGGATTTTTTGGTAGGTTTCGTAGCCGATCTCGGCAATAAACCCGCTTTGTTCACCGCCGAGCAGGTTGCCGGCGCCACGCAGGTCGAGGTCGCGCATGGCTATTTCAAAGCCGCTGCCCAGGTCGGAAAATTCTTCGATAATGCGCAGGCGTTTGCGGGCATCGGGGGTGAGCACCGAGGGCGGCGGACTAAACAGATAGCAGAAGGCGCGTTTGTTGGAGCGCCCCACGCGGCCGCGCAATTGGTGGAGGTCGCTGAGGCCAAACTGATGGGCGTTGCTGATCAGGATGGTATTGGCATTGGGGATGTCGAGGCCGGTTTCGATGATATTGGTACACACCAACACTTCGTGTCGCTTGTCGATGAAGTCTATTAGGGTTTTTTCCAGTTTTTCGGCTTCCATCTGGCCGTGGGCCACGGCCACGTCAACGTCGGGACAAAGCCGGCGCACCAGGGCTGCCGCATCTTCCAGATTCTGGATGCGGTTGTGCACAAAAAATACTTGTCCACCGCGGTTGACTTCGTAATAGACCGCATCTTTTATGATGGCCTCGCTAAATACGCGCACCTCGGTATGGATGGGCTGGCGATTGGGCGGCGGCGTGCGCATAATCGACAGGTCGCGGGCAGCCATCAACGAAAACTGCAGGGTACGCGGGATGGGGGTGGCCGTCAGCGTGAGCGTATCGACGTTGACTTTGAGATTGCGCAATTTTTCTTTGGAGGCTACGCCGAATTTTTGTTCTTCATCTACAATCAGCAGGCCCAGGTCTTTGAATTGAACCTCTTTGTTCAACAACGCATGCGTGCCGATGACGATCTCTATTTTGCCTTCTTTGAGGTTTTTAAAAATATCGTTGCGCGCTTTTGTCGTGCGAAACCGGTTGAGGTAGTCGATCTTGATGCCAAATTCTCCCAAGCGCTCGGAAAAGGTGCGATAATGCTGCAGGGCCAGAATAGTGGTGGGCACCAAAACAGCTACCTGTTTGCCGTCGCATACCGCCTTGAATGCCGCCCGGATAGCCACCTCGGTTTTGCCGAAACCCACGTCGCCGCAGATGAGGCGGTCCATAGGGTAGCTTTTCATCATATCGGCTTTGACGTCGTTGGTGGCTTTGAGCTGATCGGGGGTGTCTTCGTAGATGAAGGAGGCTTCGAGTTCGTTTTGCAGGTAGCCATCAGGGGCGAAAGCATAACCTTCCGCAGCTTTGCGTTTGGCGTATAGTTTGATGAGCTCGCCGGCGATGTCTTTGAGTTTCTTTTTGGTGGCGCGTTTGAGGTTTTTCCAGGCTTCGGAGCCAAGCTTGCTCAGTTGGGGCTCTGAGCCGTCTTTACCTACGAATTTGGAGATCTTGTGCAGTGAGTTGATGCTCACGTACAGCAGGTCGTTATTTTTATACACCAACCGCACGCATTCCTGCACATGGCCGTTGATATCCATTTTCTGCAAGCCCGAAAAGCGCCCTATGCCGTGATCGATATGCGTAACGTAGTCGCCTTGCTGCAAATCGCGCAGCATCTTGAGGTTGACGGCCTGGTCGCGGGTAAATCCCTGGCGTAGTTTGTAGCGGTGAAAGCGTTCAAAGACCTGGTGGTCGGTATAGCAGGCCACTTTCAGGTCGAGGTCGACAAACCCTTCGTGGATGGCGGTGATAACCGGGTGAAAGTGTACGCCGGCGTGGAGGTCGGAGAAGATGGCGTAGAAACGCTCTACCTGTTTGGGGTTGTCGGTAAAAATATAGTTGACCATCTGCTGCGCCTCGTTATCGCGCAGGTTGTTGATGAGTAGTTCGAAGTTTTTATTAAAACTGGGCTGCGGCCGTGCGGTGAATAGTACTTTGTCTTTCAGCAGTATTGGCTGCGGGCCTGCGCCGAAGCAAACGATGGGATGGCGCTGCACTTCTTCCATAACTTCCGCAGGGCGGATAAAGGCCCGGTCGCGGAATATTTCCGCCAATTCCGATTTATCGAGAATGGTTATGCTTTTCGCAAATTCGGCGGCTTTCTCTACGCACATTTGCAGCCGGTCGAGCAGGGTTTGAAAATCACTGGCCCACACTACCGTATCGGGCGCCAATACCTGGAAAAGCGACACCTTGTCATCTACAGAAAATTGAGTATTGATATTGGGCACCACAGATACCCTGGCGATATTGCGAAGCGAAAGCTGGGTAAGCGGGTCGAATACGCGAATGCTTTCTACGTCTTCGTCAAATAACTCGACGCGGTAAGGGTATTCATTTCCATAAGAAAATATGTCAACGATGCCGCCGCGCACGGAGAACTGGCCGGGTTCGTACACAAATTCTTCGCGCCGAAACCCGTATTCCACCAGCACTTCTATGAGATATTCCACATCGAGTTTTTCTTTGATGTGGATATCTATGCGGGTTTTTTCGAGGGCCTGGGGCGCCACAACTTTTTCAAACAGGGCTTCAGGGTATGTCACGATGATTTCGCCGACAGCTCCCGAAGAGGTGATTTTATTGATCGTTTCGGTGCGCTGCAATACGTTGGCGGTATCTAGCGCTTCGAAGTATTGCGGACGTTTGAAGGAATCGGGGAAGAAGAGTACCGGCTTTTTGTCGAGCAGCCCTGCCAGCGAATTTTGCATGTAGGCGGCTTCTTCCTTGTCGGATGCAATGACCAGAAAATATCGCGGTTGTGCCAGGTAAGTTCCGGCCAGGACAAAGCAATCCAACGCGCCAACCGTTCCCTGCAATTGCAGGCGGGCGTGCGAAGCGGCATTAAGTGCAGCAAGGATTTGTTGCGTGCGTTTGTCCTCGCGGTATAAGGCGAGGAGTTGTTCCAAATTACTTACCATTCGACCAAAACAACCTCTTCAATTAACAAGTTGGCAAAGATACGCCTATTTTTTTATGGTTGTTCTTTTACAAAATCATAGGTAGTGTATTCTACAAAGTCGTTTACACTCAGCGTAAAGGAAACGACTTTTCCGTTGTCGACATAAAAAGGAAATACTTTGACCCCCATAGTTGGATCGCTGTAGGTGCACAAAAACCTGTTGCCGCCCAGCGGCTCGAGCGTGGCACTGAGATTGGGGTGAAATTCGAAGCTTGCCTTCAAGACATTGTTTTGCCTCGCAATATTTACATAGCCGTAAGCTTCGTGTCGATAGCGTCCATTATAGGATTTGAGGGCCAGAGCGGGTTGAAGGTTCATATTGACGGAATCGCGCCAGAGTTTGAGCTGTTGCGATTTTTCTTTTTCGTCTTCCTGTACAAACGACCGATACATTTCGCTGATATTGCGATAAGGAAGATTGAGCTGCTGATCGATGAGCTGCCATTTTAAGCTCTCGTAAAAGACATTGGCGTCGGTATTGGTGAGCACGATGACGCCCAGTTTTTCTTCCGGGACAAGCGTCAGGCTGGTTACAAAGCCATTGATGCCGCCTGTATGCGAAATGATTTCACGGCCCTCATAGTCTTCGAGTTGCCAGCCCATGGCATAGAGCCGGTAGTGCATGTGCCGTTGTGGCATGCCTGCTCTGCCCACGATGGATTGGGGCCTGCGCGTCTGGCGAATGACTTCCTGGGGTATCACGTTTTTGCCCTGGTAATTGCCATTTTCCAACTGCGTGATTACCCAGTGACTGAGGTCGTTTACCGAAGAGGCTATACTACCGGCAGGCGCCAGATTGTCGATATTGGGCAGGGGCAGTATTTCCAATTTGTCGTTTACTTTCGTATGCGGATAGGCTTTATTGGTTGCTTTAGGAAATTCGGCATTCAGGGCCAGGGAGCGATTCATTTCCAGCGGACCGAATATCCTTTCGCGAAGCAAATCAGCCCAGGTCTTGCCGCTGATCTCTTTGATGCACTCGCCGGCAATCGCATAACCCAGATTGGTATACCCCCACTTGCTTCTAAAGCTATATTGAGGCGTTAATAAGCCAAATTTTTCAATACACTGGCGGGTAGTCATCGAAGAGGTCCAGTACATAAAATCGCCCTGAAAAGTTTGCATGCCTATGCGGTGGGTGAGGATGTCTGTGAGATTGAGTTCGCTAGCCACCCAGGAGTCTTTCATGGTAAACCAGGGCAGCCATTTCTGCACCTTGTCGTCGAGCGCGCATTTGTTTTCTGCGGCCAGCATAGCCATCAGGGTGCCGGTAAAAGCTTTGGAATTGGAGGCGACCAGGAAAAGCGTGTGTTCATCTACTTTTTCCGGTTTGCCGAGTTGGTTTACGCCGTAACCTTTGGCTAATATTACTTTACCGTCTTTTACCACACATACGGCCGTGCCGGGTATATCCCAGGCGGCCATTTCGCGGGCCATGTAGGTGTCAAGGCTATCGTGGATAAAAGCTTCCAGGTTTTGCGCTGTAAGGCCAAAAGCCGGCAACAAAAAAAGGATCAGGATTGCAGTGTTTTTTTTCATAATCGGAATTATTTGGAAAAGACTAATGGACTATTAGCGCAAAGGATCCCAAAGTCTCACTCTTTGTTCGCCAATTGCCCGCAGGCGGCATCGATATCGCGGCCCCGGCTGCGGCGCACGGTCACCATCACGCCGTGACTGCGCAGATAACGCGCAAATTCATCGATGCGGTGCTCCGATGCTTTGTGGAAAGGCGCCCCGTCGATGGGGTTGTATTCGATGATATTGACTTTCACGGGGAAGTGCTTGCACAGGCGCAGCAGGTTGGCGGCGTCGGCAAGGCTGTCGTTAAAATCCTGGAACGCTATATATTCATAGCTTATCGGATTTTTGGTTTTATTATAAAAATAGCGGAGCGCTTCTACGAGGGCAGCCAGGTTATTCTGCTCGTTGATGGGCATTATCTCATTGCGCTTGGTATCATCGGCGGCGTGCAGCGAAAGCGCCAGTTTGATTTGCGCATTGTCGTCGGCCAGCTTTTTGATCATTTTGGCAATGCCTGCCGTACTTACGGTGATGCGTTTGGCCGACATGCCAAGGCCTTCCGGCGAGGTGATGCGCTCGATGCCCTGCATGACGTTGCTGTATGCCAACAGCGGCTCGCCCATGCCCATGAATACGATGTTGGTGAGGGGATGCCCGTATGTTTCGAGCGATTGGCGGTTGACCAGCAGCACCTGGTCGTAGATCTCCGCCGGGTCGAGGTTGCGCACGCGCTTCATGCGGCCGGTGGCGCAGAAGGTGCAGGTGAGGCTGCAACCCACCTGGCAGGATACGCAAACGGTATAGCGGTTGTCATCGGGCACGGGAATGAGCACTGATTCGATGAGGTGCCCGTCGTGGAGCCTAAACCGGGTTTTGATGGTGCCATCTGTGCTGTGCTGCACCTTGTCTACTGCGATTGGGTTGATAGCAAAATGCGTTTCGAGCGTCTGTCGCAGGTTTTTGGGCAGGTTGGTCATCTCCTCAAAAGAAAAGGCGCCTTTTTTCCAGAGCCACTCGTACACTTGTTTCGCCCGGAAGCGGGGTTCTCCCTGTGCGCTGAAAAAAGCCTCGATCTCCTGAAGCGATTGTTGGCGTATGTCTATTTTGAGCGATGATGCCACCATGTGGGCCGGCGAATTTTTTTATGAAAACGATGTTGAAGCTTTGGGAGTTCAAAGATACGAGAAAATACGACTGTACGACTGTACGACTGTACGACTGTACGACTGTACGACTGTACGACTGTACGACTGTACGACTGTACGACTGTACGACTGTACGACTGTACGACTGTACGACTGTACGACTGTACGAAGTAAAATTGGACAAATAAAGATACGTGAAATTTCCCTGATCGTAGAGTCATAAAGTCGTACAGTCGTAAAGTCGCCTAAAGCGGCTGCGTCTGCTCGGCCAGCCAGTGTTGTTCTTCTGCCGTTAGCAGGGGCGACAGCGCTTTCCACACCTCGGCGTGATATTCGTTGAGCCAGATCATTTCTTCCTTGGCCAGGATGTTTTCTGCTATCAGGCGCCGGTCGATAGGGAACAAAGAAATCGTGCGGAAGCGCAGGAAAGCGCCAAATTCGGTCGTGGCGGCGCGTTCGCATACCACGAGGTTTTCGGTGCGAATGCCGTATTGGCCGGTGCGGTACAAGCCGGGTTCATTCGAGGTGAGCATGCCCGGTTCAATGACCGTACTTCCGCGGCCTACGCTGGGGGCAAAACCTTGGGGCGGCTCGTGTACGTTGAGAAAAAAGCCCACGCCGTGGCCTGTGCCATGGCCATAGTTGAGGCCGTAGCGCCACAAAGGTTGACGGGCGTACGTGTCGATCTGGATGCCGTTGGCGCCTTCCGGGAATTGGGCCATAGCCAGGTTGATATGTCCTTTTAGCACCAGCGTAAAATCGAGTTGTTGCTGGGGCGTGGGGTCGCTCAGCGCAATGGTGCGGGTAATATCGGTGGTGCCTTGAAGGTATTGTCCGCCCGAATCGAGGAGCAGGATACCCTCGGGATATATTACCGCGCTGTGATCCGGATCGGGATGGTAGTGCACGATAGCGCCGTTGGCATTGTACCCTACGATAGCCGGGAAACTTTCGCCGACGTAGTCGCTTTGCTCGCTTCTGAAAACAATGAGTTGCTGGGCTAAACCTGCTTCTGTTACCTCTGCCTCGGCTTTCAGCTGGGCTTCCAGCCAGCGGAATAGCCGCAGCAGCGCCACGCCGTCTTTGCGCATGGCCTCGTGCAGGTGGTTAATTTCTACTTCATTTTTGATTGCTTTGAAGCGGCGCGGCGGCATATCCATCATCACCAGTGCCGACTCGGGTACGGCGTTAAACAGCCGTATGCTGGTGACAGAGGGGTCAATGCCTATTTTTTTACCTTCCGGCAATTGCTGCAAAAACGACTCGATTGATTCGTAAGGCTTCAGCAATACGCCGTCGACACCCAGCCGGGTGCGCAACAGGTCGGAGACTTTTTCTTTTTGTATAAATAAATGGGAAGCTTCGCGACCCACTACCAGATAGCTGATGCAAACGGGATTAAAAGCCACATCGCTGCCGCGCAGATTGAGCGTCCAGGCGATGTCGTCGAGAGTGGGTACCAGTAGATAATCGACGCCTTTGAGTGCAAGTTGATCAGTGATGAGATCCAGCTTTTCGCGGCGGCTTTTGCCGGCGTAGGCCTCGTCAAATTCGTAGGCTTCATCGGCCGGCAGGGCGGGGCGATTTTTCCAGATTTCGCTCACCAGGTCGTGTTGGTGGTTGATTTCCAGCTGACTTTCGTAAAATGTTTTGGCCATTTGCCGCACCTGGTTAGCTGTGAACAAGGCGCCGTCGAAACCTACCATGCTGCCGGCGGGCAAGTTGGCGCAGAGCCATTCGAGGTGTTCGGGGGCGTGGGCTACCACTTGTTTGTGCAATTCTACGCCCGTATTAGCCAATTCTTGTTCGGCTTGCAGGAAATAACGCGAGTCGGTCCACAAGCCGGCATGATCAGCTGTGACTACCAAAATACCCGCCGAACCCGTAAAGCCGGAGAGCCAGGCGCGGGCAAGCCAGTAGTCGGCCATGTATTCGCTTTGGTGGGGGTCGCTGCTGGGCGCCATATAGGCGTCGAGGCCCAGGCGCTTCATGGCAGCGCGTAAGGCACTGAGGCGACCGGGTATGTCGTTTTGCATAGGTGTGATATTTGCTGTATACCGCACGCAGTCAAGTTATCCCGACCTGTTGGTACGGGACAAGTTGTGCATAACTTTTCCGGCTTTGCGGTATTATCCTTCGCGCCCGAGCCCGAGTCATGCCCAAAACATGGCGGCGCGAAGTATATATGTGCTTGCAAGTTGCAGTTTTTTTTTGAAAAACAGCAATTTCGCTACATATGCTGTTTGCTGGTATACTTTTCTTGATTAGTGATAGCAACAAAAGTAGACTCTATCAAGCACTTAAGCTAAAACCAACCATTCAGTGACAAACTTCCTTTTTATCTGCAACTTGAATTAATTATAAACTGGGTTTGCATAAAGAATTTTTTGAATAGTATCGTCATCGTTAAAGATAAATAATACCTGTAATGCCGGCCCCATTTTAATGGATCCAATATTAGCCGCTGTATCTAAAAATTCGACGATTAAATAATTTGAGATTATTGGAGAAAATGTTAATTTAATTTTTGCTTGAACTTTTACATCGAATGGAATCAATAATCTTTGGTTATCTAATAATTTTTGATATTCTATTTGGTACCTGTCTCTGTCTTCTATTAATTTTTTATCAATATTAATATCACTATCAAATAGTTGGTGTTGAAAAAAATATATAGGCAAAAGTTCAATTTTGGGTTCAATAGTGTACTGAAGGGAACACTTTTTTCTTTTTGACAAATAATAAAACTTTTCTTTTAATTTAATCTGCACAATAGGCGCATTGTTTAGATATGCCAGAGCCAAAAAATATTTATCACCCCCATTTGGTTGGGAGTGTAATAGAAAAGGCATCAATATTAGGCATACAAATAAATTAGATTTTCTTTTCATGCTAAATTCTAATTTCGAGATACAACAATAAAACCAGAGGTTGGCCCCATCGTGGTTTTCATCGCTGAAGGCCAGGCGGGTGTTGCCTAAGTGATCTTTTAGCCAGTACTCGGCCCGGTAGTGGGTGAGGCTTACACCGTGCTGGTCGTATACAGCCGACAGGCGGCCTTCGGGGCCGTACACGGCCTCCAGCTTGCCGTCTTTGTATTCAATGTCCTGGTGTTCAACGGAAAAATAATTGATTGTCGAACCTTATTTGATATTCATTATTGTAATTGAGTCTAACAAAAGCAACTTTCTTTCGACAAAGCTCATAACTTTCTTTTTTATTCCATTGGTAAACCATGTTTTTTTTCAAGTCAATTAATCGGAATATCAATACTTTAGGATATTTTGTTTTAGGGCAGGGGATTTTTGCAATCCCTGTTTCAAAACATTCTCCTTTATAAATCAAATTCTTACCATCAGAAATTATAAGATTATAATCTTGACAGTTACCCAGCGTCATGAATTTCAGGTGAAAAGTAATGGCATGCTGAGTTGATGTCGTATCTACAGTGTTTAAAAGTTTTGAAGGAAGTTCGGATATACTGTAGGAGTACTCAGCAATTCCATTTGATGATGGTGGAGCATTTGAACAATTGCATAGCAAAAGCATAAATATATGTAGGCTAAAAAATTTTACCAGTCTCATTTTTCTATGCATTACATGTGAATGAAAGTGCTGCCGGTTTCCATTATTTTCTTTTGGGAGCGAAATACATCATTGACCTTGGGAGTCCAATTGGAGAAAAACCACCCGTAACCGGCCTGTTGGCTCCATTAGGGGTTAGTACCGCACCATCAACCATTTTACTTACTGGTAAAGGATATAATGGATTGTTTGTTCTTCTGTCAAAGGCATTTCCTAAGGTTCCAGCATAAGAGGTCCTCACTGCGAAAGCTTTTACTGGCGTTTCTGTTTGATCAGCTAACTTTTTTGCAAGACTATCATAATAGCGAGGATCTCCAAACAAGGAAGTATAGTTCATGCTGGAATTTCCCAATCCCGTCCTACATGCATAGGAATTAATGCATGCTCCGGAAGCAAATGCTCCCGCATTGAGCTTTGTCACATCTGATTCATCAAACCGGTAAGATTCTTGACTAGGGGTAAGGTAACCGAATTCGACTGCACCAACTGTTCCGTGAGCATAAATATCTAAATCCGTTATCTTATCATCCATCCTGGATTCTGATAAAGTTGAGGAATGAATATCACTGGAGTTTAAATAATTCGTCATATCTTCTGAAGAATTAGCAAGAACTAATTTTCCTCCTAATGACGAAACACTTTCTGCTATAGCTACTAACTGCTTGGTAGAATAGCCCCCCTTGAACAGAATCATTGTCCGAGATTCCTCACTTTCTTTCTTCGACCAAATTCTCATGGATCGAAGGGCTTGATTGACAAACATTAATTTATTGCCAGCCCCACTGTCGTTCTGTGCCCCTACAACAACTATATTTTCCATACCATCAGGATCAATAGTCATGATGGGGCTATTGTATCCATAATGATAAGGACTTAAAGACGTATATTTTTCAGCACTTGGATCCACCGTCAAAAACCTCCCAATCGCCGGATCCTGCCACCTGGCGCCAAAGTCATACCAATTCAACCCAAAATCTTCATTCAGCTCCTTGCCGTTGTACTGGTATTTATTCTCCGGCCCAATCCCGCCATACCAGGGGCCTTCATGGTTAAGACCGAATGGATAATAGTGATTTTCCTGAACAACTTCCGACTCATTCTCGGGGGTATTTGGATTGTCGTAGGTATCAATGGCCCCATCGTGGTTTTCATCACTGAAGGCCAGGCGGGTGTTGCCTAAGTGGTCGCGCAGCCAATACTCGGCCCGGTAGTGGGTCAGGCTCACGCCGTACTGGTCGTATACAGCCGTCAGGCGGCCTTCGGGGCCGTACACAGCCTCCAGCTTGCCGTCTTTGTATTCGATGCCCTGGCAGTAATCCCGGGTTTCTCCCGCTCCCTGTTTTCGCCACTTGCGCCCCATGGCGTCGTAGGTGAAGCTGAGCGTGCCGCCGCCACCGGCCCCACTTTTGACGATTTGGCTGGGTAGGTTAAGAAAGTTATAGGTGATTGTTAAATCTTTATGCGGATCGATGCGCATATTGCCGTTGTCGTCATACAGGTAGGCGCCCGCGCCTGGTTTGGGTTTGAAGCCTTTGTCTCTGCCCGGCAGGGGCGCTGCGTCGGCTACATTTGTCAAGTGGGCGATCTGGCTGTCGTAGGTATAACTGAGCTGGTCGATGATGCCCCACTCGCAATCGGGCCCGCCCACTACACCGTAGCGGTTCAGCGTCAACAGGTTGCCG
>Ga0209573_1002473_pt1 | contig 23480 bp, 15 predicted proteins | sample TNRBio252014_DNA_FD_185870 | JGI IMG/M metagenome (GOLD analysis project Ga0209573, IMG submission 185870) | Wastewater treatment Type I Accumulibacter community from EBPR Bioreactor in Madison, WI, USA - TNR Reactor_6/25/2014_ DNA (SPAdes)... | ecosystem: Engineered > Bioreactor > EBPR >...
TGATTTGGTTGCCTAAAATTTCTTCAACAGCTTGCCGAAACGGAAGATTTTCAAGATGCATGATTAGATCAATGGGGTTGCCACCAATATTTAGAGAATGTCTGAACCATTTATTTTCATGAATGATTGTAGACTTGCGATTTAGCGTCATAGAGTTGATAGAAATAAAAGTGGGGTAAAAATCGAGGATTTGGTCGAGTCTTTCGATTTAGCATCATATGGTTTTTTGGGTAATCTTTTTGTATTTTATACATATGGATTTTTTAATTTTAATTAATTTTTGATTTTTAGTAAAAGCTCAGCAGGGTCTTTGGCGTTGTATGAAGGTGCTGAGCAGATTGCCGTGTTCATCATAGATTTGATTATTTCGGCAAAGTTTCGACCTTGTTTATCCATGTCTGTGGCGATGACGATTTTTTCAGGGTTTATGGTTTGGTGATTTTTTTAAATTCAGATGGTGTTTTGCCGTTGTATTTTTTAAACACGGATGAAAAATGTTGAGAACTTGGATACCCTAAAGAATAGGCAATTTCGGTAATATTTAGTTTGCCCTCAGCCAATAAAACTTCGCTTTTTTCTATTTTTTTGCGTTGCACAAAATCGGCAGGTGAAGTGCCCATTTCTGCTTTAAATTTGGTTTTAAAATGCGATTCAGAAAGGTGCACATGATTAGCTAAATCTTCTAATGAAAAAACTTGGTTTAAATTTTTAATGATAAAGTAAACGGCTTTTGTTATTTCAGGGCTTTTATTATTTTGCTGTTCAGCTGTAGAAGCGTTTAAAATACTTAACAATATCTGCGTTGAAAGTGAGTATATTTTTATTCGTTGTAATGGACTTGGTGTTTCAATACCCGCCACAAACAATTGGTCTAATAAACTTTTAAATTCTGCATGTATCGAAAAGTGTCGTTTTGATATTTGCAAAATGGAGTCTAAAAAAGATTTTGCTTCTTGGTTTTGATAAGATAAAAAACAATCGTTTTCTAATGTCATTTGTATTTGAAGCCAATACAGTGTTCCTTTTTCTTCCACGGATTGCCCCGTGCCATGTTTTTCATTTGGAAATGCAATAAAAACATCGCCCCCTTTTAGATGAAATTCCTGCTCATCAACGGTATAAGTTTGAAACCCTTTGTCTAAATAGCAAATTTCTAAAGTATCTTTGTGAATATGGGGGTTTAAAACTTTGCCAGAATCTGTGTAGTGGTAAGAGCCTAGCAAAACTAGGTTTTTCACCCCTAGATCGTTGAAATATAGGGTTTTACGATTCATAGATGGGTTTTCTTGATATGCCATAAAATGTACGAAATTGTATGTTCCACAAAATACGAACGACAAAGGTTGAGCTTTCTGTTATTCTACGCTTGTCTTTTTGAATGAACAGAAAGAAATATTAATAATAAGGAGTTTTAGATTATGACTGCAACTATTACAATCCCAAATTTGAAAAAAGCCGATATCGAACAATTTAAAACACAAGGGTTTGTAGCCATTAAAGATATCATACCGAAAGAAGAAATACAAAAAATTGAAAAAATCTACGCAAGACTTTTTAGAGAAAAAGTAGGTTATGCAGAAGGCAGCTATTTTGATTTAGCTGGTAATGATGACAATGCATCTGCTTTAAAAATGCCGCAAATTTTAGGCCCATCCAGATTTGACGAAGAATTAAAAAACTCCATTATTTTTCCGATTTTGCAAGTAGCAGCAAAACAATTATTAGGTATTACAACCGAAGAAGACTTGCGACCAGGGGATCATGCTATTTTAAAACCCGCCAGAAATATGACAGATACCCCATGGCACCAAGATGAAGCTTATTGGGACGAAACAAAAGATCATCATGCCCTTTCATTCTGGATACCTCTTCAGGATGTAAATTACGGTAATGGTTGTATGTGTTTTATTCCACTGGAACCAAATCAACAAATCATTCCGCATCATACTATCAACAATGACCCAAGAATTCATGGTTTGGAAGTTGATACTTATGATATTTCTAAACGAGTCATTTGCCCCTTAAATATTGGTGATATAACAGCTCACCATAGTAAGACTTTACATTATACCCCACCAAATATTACAGATAAAGAAAGAAAAGCCTATATTGTAGTTTACCAAGGCCCTAAAAAAGATTTGCCTGAAAGAAGAAATTTTTATTGGAATAGAACTAAGCAAACCCAGCGCTTGGAAAGGCAAAAAACTAGCAGTTCACAATCAGCTGGGGTAAACGAAGCGAAGCCAGCTAGCGTGTATTAATTGGGAAGTATATAGGCAAGGCAAATTTGCCTTGTCTATGATCCATTTCAATGGTCTAGCCTTTATTTTAATGCTCTAAAAGCATTTTTGGGTAGAATCCCAATTTTAAATAACGAACAATTTAGGCTTGCTAAATGAAACTGCAGTTTTTTTCCCCTTGTCCTCGTGGTTTAGAGCCACTTTTATGCCTAGAATTAACAGAGCTTGGTGCAGAAAATATAAGCACAGTTCACGGCGGTGTTAAATTTGAAGGAAATTGGGAGCTTTGTTGGAAGGTAAATCTAGAATCGCGACTAGCCACAAGAGTCCTTTGGAAAGTAGGCCATGGTATTTATCATAATGAAGAACATATATACAAAATAACTTATTCTGTAAATTGGAAAAACTGGTTTAGCCCAGAAAACACGATTCGAGTTTATGTTACAGCTGTTAAATCTCCTTTAAGAAGCTTGAATTTCATAACTCTTAAAATCAAAGATGCTATCTGCGATAAGTTTGTTTCAAATTTAGGTCGAAGACCTAGCGTTGATACAGATAACCCAGATTTTCGAATTCATGCATATATTACTGAAGATGCTTGTACAATATACATAGATACTTCAGGTGAGCCATTATATAAACGCGGTTTTAAGCTTGCCAAAGCCCGAGCACCTTTAAAAGAAAACTTGGCGGCAGGAATTATAAAATTAATTGATTGGAAATTTGACAAGCCACTTTATGACCCAATGTGTGGCAGTGGTACCTTTTTAATTGAAGCTGCACTGATTGCGTTGGATATTGCTCCAGGTTTAGGACGCCATTTTTCGTTTGAAAAGCTAACTACTTTTAAACCAGAAATCTGGGAAGATATTTTAAATAAAGCTAAAGCGCGTCGTAAGCCATCGGATGATTTAAAGCTTTTTGCTTCAGATATAGAAGAAGATCAAGTCGAAGCAACGACTATGAATTTAGATGCAGCAGGTTTAAATGACATTGTAGCCGTTACGACAGGTGACTTTTTAGACATTATGCCTCCATCCCCAGAAGGTGTAATGGTTACAAACCCGCCTTATGGCGTTAGATTAGGCACTGAAAATGAATTAAAGGATTGGTACCCCAAAATTGGCGATCATTTAAAAAAGAATTTCCCTGGCTGGCGGTGCCATTTTCTAACTGGCGACCCTGATTTTCAAAAGCAATTTGGTCTGAAGCCTAGCAAAAAAATACCAATTATGAATGGCGACATCGATTGTCGTGTTTTAGAATACAAAATCATTTCGGGCTTTAATCGTAAAGAAAAGCCCCAAAAAATGTAGACTTAATCAAAGGGCGCATTCATTTTATGATGAAGTTTTGTGAAGATTTTATAAGGGTGTGTTTGCCGTATGGTGTTACCAAAGACACATCATGTGGCGATCGCGCCCTAATCAAAACTAAATTGAGAAAGTGGTTTTGTTTTTAAACTATAATCCGTTTCAAAAACATCCCCCGATCTATTTATAGCATCAAATAACATTCCGCCACAAGTAATTGCTCCTGTAGAATTCGTAGGGAACATGCACACGCCGCCCGCGTCTATCGCTGTGCCAAATAAGCCTTTGCCTACTTCTTCAATATTCAGGTTATCGTTTTTTTCGAAATACTCTTTTAACTTATCATAACGCTGTTGGGTTGTTGTGCCTAGCTGTGCATCCACTTTTGTTTCCCCAAGTTTACCAATATAATGGTTTGTGTGAAAAGCTACTCCGCTGCCTTTAACGGAATTTACAACATCGGTTCTTTTGCCAGTAGTTTCAACACTATAACACTCATCCTGATCACAAATCAAATAGTGATGAGCGCTTGCAGGTAAATTAGTTTTTATAAATCGATTGGCGGCTTCGGCTGATTTTTGTTTTAATAGACAGCGAATTAACGCTGGCCACATTAAACCACGGCTTGTTTCTGTTGTTTTTAAATCGTTCATAAAAACACCTACACCATGACTAGCAACGCCACATAAGGCTAAACAGCCAACAACAGTGAAAATATGATAATTAGATACATCGTTCACTTTTAAATGCAAAATATAGGGGCGTGCTTCCTGAGACATATCCCAAGTTTGCCCATAAATTACCTGGCCGTGCTTTTTGTAATAGATAGAAGAACAACCTTCATCCGTTTTAGTAAAATTTCGCATATCCGTATAATTGTTAAGAATCATTAAATCTTCTTGATTGATATCGGCACCATCTGCAATACCACAAAATTCTTCGAATTCTTCGCGATAGTCTTGCAATACATCAATTTGTTCTTGGGCTAATTCATTTATATCCCGATCCGACCAGTTTGGCAAATAACCCTCTAGTAGTTTTTTTCGAGAAGCTGCAAAATCCTTTATTTCTTTCGCAAAAGCACTGCCATGTTGTTTACCTCTTTGATAGGGGCTGCCGCTAACTTCTAATGTTCTCATAATTACCTCAAAAAAAGCAGAAAAGTTTTAACTACTACAAGTAAAATTTCTTTTCTTAATTATGTTAATTTTTCAAAAAAATCATTACCTTTGTCATCGCACACTATAAATGCCGGAAAGTTTTCTACGGTTATTTTTCGAACAGCCTCCATGCCCAACTCAGGGAAATCAACCACTTCTACTTTTTTTATATTTTCTTCCGCTAAAATGGCGGCCGGTCCACCTATTGAGCCTAAATAAAAGCCGCCATAGTTTTTGCAAGCTGCGCGAACTTCTGGTGAACGGTTACCTTTAGCAAGCATAACCAATGAACCGCCTGCAGCCATAAATTCCTTGACATAAAAATCCATACGACCCGCAGTCGTTGGGCCAAAACTTCCACTAGGTTTGCCAACAGGTGTTTTAGCTGGGCCAGCATAATATACCGGGTGGTTTTTTAAATACTCTGGCATAGGCTTGCCGCTATCTAAATGCTCTTTGATTTTGGCATGAGCAATATCGCGTGCAACTATTAATGTTCCCGTCAAACTCAAGCGCGTTTTGATAGGGTATTGTGAGAGTGTTTTTAAAATATGGGACATCGGTTGATTCAAATCAATTTTGATAGGTGGCGCTAAGGTTACAGAATCTTTCGGTATATACCGACTAGGGTTGGTTTCAAGTTTTTCAAGAAACACACCTTCGCTAGTGATTTTGCCTTTAATATTTCGATCGGCACTACAGCTTACACCCATACCTACCGGGCAAGAAGCCGCATGTCTTGGTAGTCTGATGACGCGCACATCGTGCACAAAATATTTACCACCAAATTGAGCCCCAATTTCAGTTTCGGCGGCTATTTTGCAAATGCGTTCTTCCCATTCTAAATCACGAAATGCTTGTCCTCCTTCATTACCTTTTGTTGGTAATTGATCTAAATATCCAGCGGTAGCGAGTTTAAGTATTTTTAAATTAGCTTCAGCGGAAGTTCCGCCTATGACAAGAGCCAAGTGATAGGGTGGGCAAGCGGAAGTTCCAAGGGATTTGATTTTTTTATAAACAAACTCTGCTAACGCCATATCATTCAATAGAGCTTTGGTTTCTTGATAAAAATATGTTTTGTTGGCGGAGCCACCACCCTTTGCCAAAAATAAAAATTTATATTCACTGCCTTCGGTAGCGTAAATATCGATTTGAGCAGGTAAATTGCTGCCTGAGTTTTTTTCCTCCATCATTGACAAAGGAATCATTTGCGAATAACGCAAGTTTTTTTCTTGATAAGTTTCGTAAATACCCTCTGAAAGCGTTACGCTATCATCGTCATTTGTCCAAACTTGTTGGCCTTTTTTAGCAACAACAATGGCGGTACCTGTGTCTTGGCAACTTGGCAATTCACCACGCGCTGCAATTTCGGCATTTTTTAACAAGGTTAAAGCCACATAACGATCATTGTCAGAGGCTTCAGGGTCTTTTAGGATATTGGCTAATTTTTCAAGATGAGAGGTACGCAGCAAGAATGAGACATCTTTGAGTGCTTCTTTTGCTAAAAGCTTTAGAGCGTCCCGCTCTACTTTTAATATAGTCTTTCCATCAAATGCAACTGTGCTCACATGGTCACTGGTTAATTTACGATATTCAGTCTGATCTTTGCCCAGCGGATAAGGGTCTTGATATTGAAAAGGCATGTATTAGCTCCCGAACTTTTCATTAGTTTAAAAAAAGCCATTATATATGCAACTTTGGTTTTTCAAAAAGAATTAGAAAACCAAAACAAAGAATGCAACTTAAATGGTAGCGGTTCCAAATACTATTGTATATTTTATGTTTAGCCATTCGATATAAAGCAGAGATGAATTTCTTGGTTTTCTGTTTATTGGCCAAATTGTTTTGTTTACGAATTCGACATCGATTAGGATACAGTATTTTGTGATAAATTGAGAATAAAAAGTATGATGGTTGATTTTTCCTTTGAAAAAATCCTTTTATTTAGAACCAATAATACTTCATTTCGTTTAAAAAAGTTTCATTAATTGAAAAACCAGACATTGAGCCAATTACACTTTCGATGCTGCATTTTGGGCATAATGCGCATTGTCCAATGCCTTCATCATTTTCGTCAACCCAATCAGAAATTTTATTTGGTGAGAAGGTGCTACAGCAATAGAAACAACCGCAAATTTCGCTCCCCTCAATCTCTTTTCGATGGTTTGGAAGAATGTATATGCGCTTCACGGATAGGCCCTGGAAAAGGGTGCATTCGTCCTATGATGTGGTTTTGTGAAGCTTTTATAAATGTCTGTTTTTTGTAAGAACTCTAGTTTAGGGGTTGTTGATGAGAGAGTGGTAGAGACGGGTTTGAAACCCGTCTCTACGCATGTTATCAATTACGGTTCGCCTAAAAGTGTTACCAAGATACATCATGAGGCGAACACACCCCTGGAAAATTAGACATTCTATTGTTGTGCTCATTTTGCCAAGTCATTACACCAAAACCTAAAAACTATTTTGAAATAAAATCCCAAAAAATGTTGTTATCGCAAGGGTCATGAACTGAAGATGATTCGAAAACACTAAAATTAGATTTATCCTACAAGTTTTGATTCAAAGACGCCCATTTGGGGCGTCTTTGAATGGGGTATTATTTATCAAAAGTGGGTAGTTTGATAGGGTTGATTTTTTGATTATGATATCCAAGTTTTACGCTTAATATGCGTGCATTGCCTGCGTCTGCAATAAAAAGTTTTTTGTCAGTAGTTGTTGCAAGATAGGCCGCATGAAACAAGGCAACTTCATCACCGCCAATAGAGTTCGGGTTTTTAGGTCCACCTTCTTTTTTAATAGGTACGCCATCCTCTATATTGCCGTATTGGCCGATTCGCATAATTAAATTCCCGTTCGAATCTAGTACTGCAACGGAAAAATGCGTGATTTCTGGCGCAAAAGATCTCTGTAAATAGTCTAATGAAAATCGTGCATTCCAACATGCACATGCTGGCGCATAACCCACACTAAAACCAGCGAAACCTACACCACCGTAAAACCATTCCGCGCCTTCAACCCAAGCTTTATCTAATGAACCAGAATGTATATCCGGAGAACGGTTTGGTTTATTACTGTTAGCTAATGGAATATCGACTCTTTTGCTGTCACTAAATATTTTTGCTTTATTTGGTTTTACTTTAATTAATGTTTCAGATGTACGATCAAAAAATGTTTTGCCATCAATAATTCTAGCACCATCAACTAATGAGTATATGTTGTCATCATTATCTATTGCTATACCGTCTGTGATGCCTATACCTGGAAAGATATCATCTTTTAATAATCGACCTTGTCTATCCCACATGTGAATTTGACAATAATTAACGCGACCTGGGTAAATTTCAGGAGCATATCCGCTTTTTCCTGTTTTTTTGATATTAATACCTTCTACAAATTGCTCAGGCCCTAAATTGATAGTAGAATTATAACAAGAAACGATTAAATTTAATTTATGATTAATTGCCATTCCACCAAGGTGAAATTGACCTGGTAAGCCACTTGTAGGCAATTTGATCGCAGAAATTGATGTTGGCCCATGCCCTTCAAACCCTATCTTTTCCTGCTCAATACCATAGTCAAAAGGTATCTCCTTCCAGGTTTTAGGGTCATAGCGAATGACTTCAAAGCCAGTTCTAAAATAAACGAGACCATTATGATCAAAACATAAATCTTCAGATGTAATTGGAATTCTAATGATTTTAACTTCGCCTGTTTCAGGGTCAATTTCAACTAGTTCCTGAAATGATTTCATTACCCCAGAATCCCCTTCAGCAATATATAACTTTTCATTTTGTGGGTTTACATAAAGCCTTTGTCGAGCGATAACAGGTGGAATAAAGCGTTTTACAGTTGATGAGATTTTGGGTCCAAAATCATAGATTTTTTTTAAGGCTTTGCCATCAGCTGTAAAAAGTTTTAATGCCGCCTCTTCAGCCGCATTTACTTTAAGCCCACGCCCCATCCATTTTTCAGAATTCGTGCCTACTCTACCTGGCAATATCCAAAACACAGGTTCTTTTTCAAAAAAATTGATATGTACATTGTAGATACTCCAATTGCCTTCATTCATAAAAACATTTTTTGCATAATCAATAAAAGGTAGGGGGTATTTGCTTTTAACTGTTGGGTTATCGAAATTTCCTAAATGATATAAAACCGGGTCAGAACCGTTTTTAGCATTATTGGAATGCATAGATAACCACGAAGAGACATAGATATCACCATTATTTGGGTCAACTTGTACTAAATGAGGGCTTTGAACTGGAATTGTTTTTAAGAAAGCCCCTTTGTCAGAAAAGACCTGTACGCGATCATTGCAATAATCAGCCACATAAACTCTTCCCGTTGAATCACATGCAACAGATGCCACACCATCAAATGATTTTTCATCGGTTCCTCTTTTGCCGTCTGCTTGACCAGCAAAATGTTCTAAAACCCCTGACTTGTCAAAAGCTATTTTTTTTACCCCATAATACCCTTGATAGCCACCAAGATATAGCCATTTGCCATCGGGAGAAACTGCGGCACTGTCTGGCAAAATGGTTATTTCTTTGCCTTGATGCGGTATTTTGATAGTTAGGTTTGGGCCTTCCACAACTACATTTTCAAAGTCATCTCCTAAAGTTAAAAACCCTAAATTTGACCCTATCAGACCAACCCTATTGCCATGCACAACAATTGCCTCTGCGGCTTGTTTATATTTATCCATATTGGTTACATTTAATCCTGTTTTCAAAAAGGTAGCAAAGTGTTTATTGCCATATTTTATGGGCAAAGATTTGCCATCTTGGGGGAATTCAAAAAAGGTTAAAGCTTTGACTTTGTTTAAATCTTTATTCGCAAACGGGTAAATTGTCTTAATGTATTCCCCGCTATGAGAATACAGTTTCAATTGATCGCGTCCTTCGCCTTCAAAAGTTAATACTCCTTGTTTGCATGACTGAATAAGTGTAGACGCTTCTCTACTGATTCTTTTTTCAGGTGCCCAAAAAAGTGTTTTCTCAAATTGTGGTTTTAACCCTAACGAAACGCGTACATTCAGAGTGTCAATATTTTTAGGGTAAGCTCCAGCGTCATCTTTAAAATCCCAAATAACTACTTGGCTTTTTGTTTTTGCCTGAAACTGTGGTGGTGGATTATCGCCTAAAACGCCGCTAGCTAAATGCTTGAATATTTTGCCGTTTGCATCTTCAATTACGACAGTAACATCACAAAAACCATTTGTCTCAAAAGAAATTTTTGCAAGGCCATTTTCTATAGTTACCTTTGGCTCTGTTTTAAAAGTGAAGACATCTTCTCTTTTTATTTTAAACTCATCGTTTGCATGAATATTTAACATGCAAAATAATAACACAACAAACATTAACTGTTTTGTCATTGATTTTCCTTTTGATAAATGATTGATAGGTTAAATTGAGCAGAAGGTGTCTTGGGTTTTTTGAAGTATGCTTTGACTTCAAATCCATTTGATACCGAATATACACATTCTAATATAAAAATATATTATTAATATAAAATTTGGTAAAAAAACTGATAAATTGTATTTAATTTCATATTGAAAACAAATCCTTAATTTGGTATTTTAAACACATTAATGTTAAGGAAAATCCTTCAATAAAATTGCTGTAAGTAACTACGAAAGTTTAGGTTCAAGGGGAATATATCCAAAAAAAATACAATAAACAAAATATGTATCTTTAAAATAATTTTGTCAATAAAACAGTAGGTAATCGTAAGTGCTTATATTCTGAAGAGTTAAGGGTTTGTGATTGTTCATTAGAGGAGCCATTTTTCTTCGATTAATTTGTCTAATTTCGAACATTAACAGTAAAGTTCAAATTTCGTTGTAATTAAACTGATTATTTTATGACAGTTTTTTTTATTTTTTTATACTACCGCAAATAAATTTCTTATTTCAATCAAAGGAAAATTTTTTGGCAAATTTAGAATGGATCAAAACCTTAGTCGAAAATAACAACCCATGGATATTGTCTTCGCGCGAGGAAGATAATTATTCTCATCGCGATGCTTTCATTGGCAATGGATATATTGGCCAGCGTATAGGGCCATCTGGTGATGGGTCTGATTTTAATACAGGAAGTGTCAGCTTTATGCATGGTTTTTGGAACGACCGAAATTTAATGGCGTTACCGACATGGGCAGTATTACGATTGCATGAATGTGACTATGGTTCAACTGTGATGTGGCGTTCACCTGCAAATTGCCGAAAAAATTATTTACAACAATTATTTTTAAAAGAAGGTAAAGTTGAAACGAGTTATACCCATGAAACTAATAAATTAAACTCAAAAGTCAAAACAACAGCCTTTCTATCACGCGCCGAAAGAAACTTAGGTGTGATTCAAATGGAAGTGGAGTCGTTTAAAAACAATGCTGTGCATGCAATTGAAATCTCTCTGGATGCGTTTCATTGCGATAAAGGGGTAAACTGGCAAGTAGAGAAAAAAGACAATATTCAAATCCTATCTGGCAATATGGGGGTTAGTAATTACCCCATTCAAATTGTCAGTGAAGTAGAATTTGGCTCTGCAATTCCTTTAAAAGAAGATTATAACGAAGATGGCCGAAGATCTACGCGCATTTTATATTTTAAGTTGAACCAAGGACAAAAACTTAAGATTACTAAATGGGTATCAATTCGTTCGCGTGAAGATGGTTTGAATTTGAAATCGGATGGCTTGCAACAAGTTAAAAAAAGCTTGGGGAATTTTGATGGGGTTTTTGACGCCCATAAAAAAGCTTGGGATGCATTTTGGGAAAACAGAATTGAAGTGCCTGATTTAGCAATTCAGGCAATCATAAATTCGAGCTTATATTATTTTGGAGCCAATTTGCGTGAGGGAGTAAATTGGAGTTTGGGCCCGGCAGGATTAACAGGCCGTCATTGGGGTGGTCGTGTTTTTTGGGATGCAGATTTATGGATGCACCCTGTTATTGCCATGTTACACCCTGAACTTGGTAATTGTTTTAGCGATTATCGAATTCGTACTTTGGAGGGTGCTAAAAAAAATGCTGTTGTGGAAGGGCGAACAGGTGCATGTATCGCATGGGAAGCAGCTGAAACGGGTGAAGAAAAAGTAGGCATTCCTGAAATTCATGAACAACGCCATGTGAACACCGATGTTGTTTTTATGTTGCGTTTGCAGTCATTAATAACAGGTGATACTAAGTGGCTGAGTGAAAAGGCAATGCCATTGATTCGTTCGATTGCAGAATATTGGACCAAAAGAGTTGAGTTTGATGATTCTAAAAATGCCTATGTGTTAAAAGGCGTTTATTGTGCCGATGAATATGCAGGTATCAGAGATAATAACGCGCATACGAATTTTTGTGCCAAGTGGGCATTGCAATTAGCGACGCAATTAGAAATAAAATTTGGCAATAAACCACCAGCTATTTGGCAGACCATTTCAGACAACATGTTTATGCCGTGGAATGAATCAAGAAAAATTTGGGATGAATACGAAGGCTGGACAGGTTTAGATAAAATTAAACAATCTGATACAACACTTATGATTTACCCCTATGAAAACCCTATGGATGATGAATTAAAACTTCGATTGAATGATTATTACACATCTTGTTATGAAGAAGGCAAGATAATGATGGGCTCTGCAATCGATGGAATTGTTGATTGCGAACTTAAACGAAATGATAAAGGCTGGGAAGCATTAATGGATATGATACCACATTTTAGACCACCTTTTCTTTGTGTAAGTGAACGCCCTACAAATGAAATTATCAATTTTTTAACTGGGTTAGGTGGAGTATTGCAATTGATTGTCATGGGTTTTGCCGGAGTGCGCTACCACGATAATGAAGTGATTGTTGAGCCTTGTTTGCCAAAGGAATGGACGAGCCTTAAAATTTATGGTATGCATTATAAAGGTTCTGTTTTTGATTTGATTGTCGAAAACAATGGTGAAAAGGTTTTGGCAAAAATTAAGTCTAAGAAAGAGTCGATTAAAATTGTCAACCGGAAAGGAGAAATTATACATCAAAGCTAATTTGTATGGGGGGGGTACCTAGCATCTTAAATTATCACTTGAAAATTAACTCCTTTTTGTTACATTCATTTTAAAAAAAATAACCAATAATCAGATGACAAATCAAACCTTCCATTTTTCAAAATCCTTAGGCAAAAAAATATTATTGAAGATGTGCATTCGCATCACGCTGGTATTGGTTTTCTCTTGCATTTACGCCTACTTCCATAATAAAAACATTTACGATCAAGAATCACTTGAATATACTGCAAAAAATGCCGAAGTGCGTGCTGAAATTGATTCCGAGTATTTTTTACTTGCGGGAAAAAATGTCAAAATGATGCAAAAAGAATTTCTGAGAAGAATTAACAAATTATCGATAGACAAGGCCAAAGAAAAATTTAATGAGCTTTTTGCGAAAGAAGCCGATGGCAATTGGCGAAATACTGGAATCTATAAGGACTATATTCATTATGCGCCTTCTTTTATATCTGAAAAAGCAGAATTTAATGAGACATTTTACAAGGCTTGTGTTGTCGCTTTTGAAATCGCAAATGAATATGGCGCAGCTTTTAAAAATAAATATTACACTTCTTATATTTTACTGAAAGAGGGGGGTGAGTTTGCTTGGTCTCCTGAAGCAGATTATTCAAGATCCCCTTTGTGTGCCGAGCTTTTACCAGGTTTCATTCAAGAACTAGGTGGTTCGCCTGAAATGAGCCCCAATAGAGAATTATATTGGACAAATGTTTATTTTGATAAAGATGAGAAAAAATGGATGATCACTGTCACAATGCCTATTGATTTTAATGGCGAATGGTTAGGCGGGGTTAGTCATGATTTGCTTATTGAGGATTCTTTAAAAAGAGCCGAAATAGTGGGAAGGCCAGGTGCTTATAATTTGGTGTTTAGCAAAAATGGAGAGTTAATTGTATCAAAGGAATATCAGAAACAAATTGAAGAAAGCGATGGTCATCTTTCTTTAAGTAAAATCAACAATCCTAAGCTATTCGATATTTGGGAGGCTGTATCTAAATTAAACCCAAAAGGTGATTATATCATGTCTAATAAAGTTCAGGCTTATTTGGGAATCAAAAAAATTGAAGGTCCAGAATGGTTACTTGTACAGGTTGTTCCTTATCATTTAATTCAAGGTAAAGTAAACCACTCCATTCTTTTGGTTGTCATCATTACTTTTTTAGCTCTAGTTGTTGAAATTTTGTTGATTTATCGAATCCTAAAAAAAGATGTCGCGACCCCTTTATCTGAATTAATAGCAACAACTAATAATATTTACGCAGCACCACATATCAAAAATGAATTAACGCAACGAGAAGACGAGTTAGGTATATTAGCGCAATCCATTAAAAAAATGGCGCAATTGGTTAATGAAAATAAAACGGAGCTTGAAAACAAAGTTGAAGACCGTACGAAAGAACTTTTGATTTCAAATACTTTGCTACTCAAAAAGAATTCCGCACTAGATCAGCTGAACCAAGAAAAGAATAAATTAATATCAATTGCTAATCATGATTTAAAGAACCCTTTGTCTGTAACGATGTTGTTGGTGGATAATATAAAGCAAAAGATAACAAATAATGAAATTGAGTTAGCAATACAAAAATTAGAATTAATTAAAAATCAGTCCCAAAAGATGATGAGCATTATTAATGAGCATTTGAATTACATTTTAATTGAGGAGAATGGCTATCAGGTTATCAAATCAACCTTTAATATTTCCGAAGTTATTGATCAGACAGTAGCTCAAAATGAAGTTGCCATTAAAAATAAAAACTTAAATTGTATATTAAATCTTGATAGAGATTTGACAATCAGCTCAAGTCTTATTTATTGCGAAGCAATTTTTGACAATTTGCTTTCTAATGCCATCAAATATTCTGAGTCGGGTAAAACGGTAACGATAGATTTATTTCAAGATGAACAAAACATAATATTTTCAATTTCTGACCAAGGCATAGGCATTCCTATTGAAGAACAACATTTAATTTTTCAGAAGTTTGTAAAGCTTTCCAACAAACCCACTGCTGGTGAGAACTCTAGCGGTATTGGTTTAGCAATTGTGAAACAGTTAGTGGATAAATTAGGTGGAAAAATTTATTTTACCTCGAGCAAAGAGGGCTCCAAATTTGTGGTTGAATTTCACAAGTCTATAAACTGAGTAGCATTAGCTTTACCTTTTAGCAAGTCTAAGTAATATTTTCTTTTGATTGAAGAAAGTAATTGTCTTTTATTTGATTTTATTTTACATAATCATTTCCACAGTCAACAAACTTGCTAACTTGCTAAAAATAAATTATAAATATGGCGAATTTTTTACATGAAATGATTTATAAAGAAAATCGTTTATCAAAATGCTTTGCAAGTACCTTTGAGTTTGGTATATTTAATGACACAATGCAAGATGATTTTGCCAAAAAGTTATGACTACTCAAAATACAAAAGCAAAAAGTTCCCTTGGTAATAAAATTCTAATAAAAATGACATTAAGAATTTCTTTTGTCATTTTATGCACTTGTATATTTAGTTATTTTCACAGCATGAGCATTTACGATAAAGAAACACTTGAATATGCCAAGCAATATACAATCTCCCGCGCTGATATTGAATCAGAATATTTTTTGAATGCTGAAACAAATGCTAACATCTTGCGTGATGCCTTTTACCGAAAACTTGAATCTATCTCAGACGAGGATGCCCAAAATCGTTTTAATGAAATTTATGAGCAAAGAAGCGATGGGGTTTGGAATACAAAAGGCAAGTTTGCAGATTTTAAAAACTATGCAGGCGTAGCAATTTCACCAAATAATACACTTGACAGTCTATTTTGTCGTAGCATGGTAGCTTCATTCGAAGTTGTTTCTCAGTATGGGCCAGCCTTTTATAAAAGATATTATGATACCTTTATGTTTATGGGTAAGGAGGCTGGAATTGTTTATTTCCCAGAAGAAGATCTTGCGCGATTACCTAATATTAAAGAAATTCTAGCGGGAGGTTTTGCTGCAACTCTTGGTTCTATAGAAAATAGCCCTGATCGAAAATTATATTGGACAAAAATATACAAAGACGAGGCCATAAAAAAATGGATGATTTCAGTTACCATTCCAATTGACTATGAAAGTAAATGGTTAGGCAGTGCTGGTCATGATGTCTTAATAGATGATTCATTAAAACGATTGGAAGATATTTCTATACCAGGAACATACAATTTAATTTTTAGCAAAAATGGTGAATTGGTAGTTTCTAAAGAGTTTAAAACTGAAATAGAGAAAAGTGGCGGACAGCTTGATATTAATCAAATTAACGACCCTAAAATAAAAATGATTTGGGAAAATATCCGTCGTCTCAATTTAAATGGGGATTCTGTCAAATCAAATGCCATAGAAGCTTATATTGGTGTTAAACAAATTAGCGGCCCCAATTGGATTTTAGTACAGATCTACCCATTCTCTCTCATAATGAAAAAAGCTCATTTTTCAATCCTAACGATTGTACTAATCACCTTATTGTCGCTATTGGTGGAGCTTTTCATCATTTATCGTATATTGCACAAGGAAGTAGCGGTGCCACTTTCAGAGTTAATTTCCACCACAGAAAATATTTATGCCGAACAGTCAAATTTAAATATCTCCAATAGTCGAAATGATGAGCTTGGTATTTTGGCCAAATCGATTCAAAATATGGCATTGGAAGTGAGTGAAAATAAAAGAACGCTGGAGCTGAAAGTACAGGAAAGAACCAATGAACTAATTCAAACAAACAATGTATTAAAAGAAAAAAATACGACGCTAGATATTCTTAATCAAGAAAAAAATGAGTTTATATCAATTGCAAACCATGATTTAAAGAACCCTCTATCTATGGTTTTGTTAAACCTAGATTTGATTAAGAAAAAGCTCGACAAAACGGGCAATGAAAAAGTTTTTTATAGACTAGATATCATTGAAAATCAAACCATCAAAATGATGGAAATTATCTCTGAATATCTAAATTATATTCTAATAGAAGAAGATTCATCACATGCTGCGAAAACCATTTTTAATTTTACCGAATTAATCGATACTATTCTAATGCAAAACGAAATGGTAATTAAAAACAAGAGTCAAAGGTTGATAAAAAAATTAGATGATGAAGTGATGATTAAATCAAGTAGAAACTTATGTGGGGTTATCTTTAAAAATCTTCTTTCTAACGCAATTAAATTTACAGAGCCTAACAAAGAAATTAAAGTGGAATTATACCAAAACAGCAAAAGTATTTTTTTACGCGTCTCTGATGAAGGGCAGGGGATACCGAAAGAAGAGCATCATTTGGTTTTTCAAAAATTTGCGCGTCTCACACCTAAACCAACAGGAGGGGAGACCTCTAGTGGTTTAGGATTATCTGTGGTATTACAATTAGTTGAAAAATTGGGTGCTAAAATTTCTTTTGAATCTAACCCAATTCTTGGCAGTCAATTCACGGTTGAATTTCCAAAAGAATAAGCCGTTAGTTTCCATTTGAAAATTATTGGTCATATTCTATCTTTTTTTGGAATAGTTTTTTAGCTAAAAATGTTTCATAATTAATACTTACTCCGAATTTTATTTCTGTCTGTAACAAATGTATTTTCGCTTATAATGCCATAATTTTTTTATTGTTTACTTAGAAAGAATTCAATGGAAATCTCAAGTCTATTCACAAATCACATGGTGCTTCAAAATCAAACAGCTACACCCATTTGGGGTTGGGCAAAAGCTGGCGAAAAAATTACTGTTACTTTTACCCCAGGCAAATCTTGTAAAAATAAAATGCAGATTAAAAATACAACCACTTCTGCTGATGGTAAATGGTGTCTTTCTTTAGACCCTCTTAAAATAAGTACGATTGGTGCCGAGCTAGTAATCAAGTCAAAATCTAGTGAAGCGTATAAGGCCAGCGATGTATTGGTTGGGGAAGTATGGTTGGCTTCTGGGCAGTCGAACATGGAATGGATTGTGCAAAACTCTCTAAATTCTGAAAAAGAAATAAAAGATGCAAAGTGGCCACAAATTCGAATGTTTACTGTTCCGCGCTATACGGCTGATAAACCTGTTAAAAATGTAAATGCCAGCTGGAAAGTTTGTTCCCCTGAAACAGTTGGTAATTTTTCAGCGGTCGCGTATTTTTTTGCCCGCGAAATTCACAAAAATCAAAAAACACCTGTAGGCATATTAAGCTCTTCTTGGGGTGGAAGTCGCGTTGAAACTTGGATAAGTAAGAATGGCTTACTTTCTGAAGAGTCCACACGCAAAGAAACACTTCAATACATTCAAGAATTTAATAAATCTGATAATAAAGAAAGACAGAAAAACCGTGATGAATTTATGGCAGACCCTATTGCCTGGCTAAGAAAAAGAGTGGTCGCAGACCCTGGCAACAAGGCCTATTCAAAAGGCTGGGCAGAGCCTTCATTTGATGATTCTAATTGGGATGAAATGGAGATTCCAAATGTTTGGCAGACTGGTGGAATTCCGGAAAATGGCGTAGTTTGGTTTAGAAAAAAAGTTCAAATACCTAAAAATTGGGCAGGCCAGGATTTGCAAATAATATTAGGAGCATGCGATAAGCATGATGTGACATATTTTAATAATGAAAAAATCGGTTCTATTGGTTGGGAATTATACGACCCTTGGAATGTAACGCGAAAATATACTATCCCTGGGCATTTAGTGAAAGCTGGTGAAAACTTAATTACGGTTCGTGTTTACTCCTATCGAAATGGTGGCGGGTTAACAGGGCCAGCCGATGAAATGCTGATTAAAAACCCCCAGGATAAATCAAAAAAATCCATCAAAATTACTGGTCGATGGAAAATGAAAATGGAACATAATTTTGGTGTGATCAAAACTTCTAATTTGGAGCCTGCTAACAATCAAAATGCGCCTTACACGCTTTCCAATAGTCTTTTGCATCCGCTCATTCCCTTTGCCATAAAAGGGTTTATCTGGTACCAAGGGGAATCTAATGCAGGGGTAGCTAAAACATATCATAGCACTTTTTCAAGAATGATTCGAGAGTGGCGTGCTGCTTGGGGTGGAGCAGATTTGCCTTTTATTTTCGTTCAATTAGCTAATTATACTTCTGCTGGAACATGGCCTTTATTGCGCGAGGCACAACTAAAAACTTTGAGTGAGCCAAATACAGGAATGGCGGTAGCTATTGATGTTGGGGATAAAATAGATATTCACCCCAAAAATAAACAAGCTGTTGGTAAACGGTTGGCGTTAAATGCCTTGCATTTGGCTTATCAGCAAAAGGTCGAATATTCTGGCCCGATGTATCGCAATTATCATGTAGAAGGCAATAAAATCAGAATTTGGTTCAATCATGATAATGGCCTTACTACTTCTGATAAAAGTCAAGTAAAAGGGTTTACAATCGCTGGTAATGACCAAAAATTTTACCCTGCTGTTGTTACTTTTGATTCAGGGTCTATTTTGGTATCTTCTTCAAAAGTAAAAAACCCAATAGCTGTGCGGTATGCTTGGGCCGATTACCCAACCTGCAACTTAATTAACAAGACAGGTTTGCCGGCATCCCCGTTTCGTACGGATAGTTGGGTTTAGCATTTATCTTGTAGGTTTTGTAGTGTAGACGCCTAATTTAGGCGTCTACTGAAAGTTTCTAAATTTCGTTGTATAAAAAATTAGTGTGCTCAACCGGAATTAAATTCAATTTTTCAACGATGTATGAAGTAGGGCGGATTTCAAATCCGCCCAATTCCTTGGGCATTATGGAATAAACGGCAATGATGCCGTCTGAGCTTACAAAAGATTATTTCACTTCTATCGTTAAGTTATAAACATCATTGGGTTTGATAGCAGTTAAGGTTGTGAGATCTAAAGCATTGAATGTTTCGAAATTGGTTGGTTTGCTTCCGACTGCTAAAATATCCTTTTGAAAATCGTAGGCATTAAAATTAGTGCCATCGAAAGTTCCTAAGAACCCATTGTCTTTTTCAAAAAATGCAGGGTTAACGATCAGGATATTGGTTTCAATCAACTTTTTAAAATTATTGGAGCTAATACTGTTATCTGCAGTCAAAACAGATATTACATCTGAAATGCTGATACCAGTGGGGTTAGTTTGATAAAAGGCAATTACGGCCGGTGCCATTACGGTGTAATAAACGATTTGTTTTTCTTCGTCAGAATTGCTTACATTAGAAGAGGATAAAAAGTTGTTTAGATCTGTTAGTGAACTTATTGAAAAATCTGTAAAAGAATTGGTGCCCCAGAATGTTGTTGCTGCATCGAATTCTTCGGTTGTCATAACGGCCCCATGTTCTGCAAAGCTTTGAATACCCAAGTTGGTTTTACGATATTTGTATATCATCTTAAAGCCGAGTCCTTGCTCTGCGAGAGTGTCTCCATTTAAGTTTACGCTGTTTAATAATGCGGTTCCTAAGTAATCGGAATTGTTAATAAAAGTATCATCGTTTTCGTCTATTAGTTGTTGTATATACTCATCTAAAAAGCCCAAAATTTCTGCTTGAAATAGAACAGAAAACGAATCATTTTCCCAGATAGCGCTGATATCTTCTAAAGTATCAATTGGTATGGCTACTTCCATCTTGGCACCATCAATAGCACCAGTTATTGATTTAGCTCGAAAAGAATAAGTTGATCTGTCTTCGCTAAATAGTCGATATTGACGCTTTAAGGTTGCTTCTAGATTTGCTCCTGGAGAGTAGTTTGTGCCGCTGATGCCGTATTCTTTACCATCAAAATTGATTCTGATGGAAGATTTACCCGTTTGACCGATATCAAGGCTGTCAAATTGTTCTTTTGTTAGTTGTGGCCAATATTGTTCAGCAAATCTAAAAACATGTGATAAGTCAATAGTATAATCTACATCTAAAGTTTGAGGTGAAGTCGTGCCGTCAAAGCGAATATCGAAATTGAAATACTTATAAATATTATGGGTAAATGCGCCAATCTTATATGCCGTATAACTAGAGTATTGCTGTAACATTTGCCCTTTCATTTTACCGTTTACAAAAGTAAATCTGCAAATAATATTTGGTGTTGACGAAAAGAAAAAATGCAAACTAAGTTTCCATTTATAGACTTCGCCTGAGACATTTGAAATATCTTCGATTTTATAGGCTGTTATTGTGCCTTGTTCTGTTTCAATTAAGGTTCCTAATTCAGCGTTTGCTAGATCTTTGTCTTCCAGAATGAATTCAAGAAATTCAAGTATATTATTTTTAATTTCTTCTGAAAATTTGATGGTGCTCCCAATCGTACCATAAACATTGCCACCTAGATCATCACTCACGGGGTCTTTAGATTTTTTGCCACTTGACGCAACTGATGTTAGCTGAACATTTTGAGGAATAGTTAAAACCGACGATTTTAAAGCTGGAACAGAAATAGTTTTATCGAAATCTTTTTCTTGATCGGATTTAGTGCTTGTAGTGCTTTTACCGCCTCCACAGCCAAATATCAATAATATAAAAACCAACCCTGCCAAAATTTGATTACAAAAACTCATTGATTGCCTTTCTAATATTTAAATGATTCGGTAAGATAAAATTTTAATTTAAAATTACCAGAATTCGTTTAAAAGTTCCTGAAAATACATGTTGAATTTTTACTAACAATAGGGGTAGTTGATTTATCTAAATAGGTAAAGATGAAGATAAACGAATATTAGCAAGTCAATATTCTAAAATATGTTGATTATGTGTTTTTGTGTTGTTTATAATCTTCGAGATATTGAGAAGTAACTTTTTTAATATTAGTATTTGTATTAGTTTTCTTTATGCCCCCAATATACGCTAACTTCTCCCTTTTTGATTTTTGGAACTGGAGAATCCATCATTTTTCCAAAAGGCGGTGAATATTTTTTGACATCTTTTGCCAATTCAAGAAATTTTTGTAAATCAACATCTGCTTGATTGCTCATATATTTCAAGTCTAAAAAATATGCGCTATTGCCATAGTTATTAAACAATGCGGATAATGCCTCATTATCTTTGTTATTAACAAACAAGAAAAGCTGCTTTTCGTCGCTTGCATCTAAATAATTTGGAGCGGTTGTCATAATGAGCTTCTTTTGAAAATAAAACTACATAAAGACAAACGAAGAGGTAATTTTTCTTCAAATATTCTCAAATATCGCAATTATTGTTAAAATTTAAATATTGACGACCCCAATTTCATATAATTTATTAAACTTTTATGTTTTTCAGATTTTTCTCTTTTAGATAAAGGCTTTTTAGACTAGGGAATTTTTTAAGGCAAAAATGAATGACTATTTTTTGCAACCAGCGAAATCGCAAGAGCCGCCGATTCGTATGAGAAAATTTCCAATGATATGGGTCAATAAAAAATGCATGTGGAATACACTTAGGTTTTTCCCGATTTAATAGTATTTTTAGAACTGCCGATGTAACTATACCTGCTGATAAACACACGGTGCTTGCTAAAGCAGGCGCTTTTTCGTTTTCAAAATCCAATTTTTTTCCATCGATTTTATTCTTTTGAAATAAGAGAGGCGCAACCCCTAACAAAAACAGAGCGATTTGTTCCGCACGCGTCAAACTATCGTTAATGCCGAAATATTCATCAAAACTCATCCCCCTTGGGTCAAAAATTTGCAAAGTGGCGCCATAAGCTTTTGGTGCCGAAAAAATCACAAACACGCCTTTTTCCCGTGCTTTTTTGTATAACAACCGCCGAGGGCCGATTTGAAAAGCATCAATTCCATCTAAAACAATATCTACATTTTCTAAGAACTGATCAATATTTTTTTCAGTAATACCCTCTGAAAATGCTTCTATTTTAGTAGTAGGGTTAATATCCAAAACCATTTGTTGCATGATTTCGACTTTTGGTTTGTTAATACTGCTAATAAAAGAGCCAGCTTGGCGTTGCAGATTCACTTCTTCAAATATATCTGGGTCGGCAATTTTAAAATTGCAAATGCCTAAACGCGCTAATGTTATTAGATTATTGCCACCTACAGCCCCAACTCCTGCAATTGCTACGACTGCATTGCCCATTAATATTTGTTCAAACTCCGTGAATAAGCCAATATTCCGGCTGACAGCATTTTCGTAATTGTATTTGTGACCATTGGCAGTATCCATATAACCATCCTTTTGTTAATTATTTTTTCAAAGATAAAACCTCTTATGCAAAATTTAGACAGACATCCTTAAAAAATGTTTTTGTCTGAACATTTCGATATTGTTCAGCAATCCATAATAATTTTTCACTTTCTACTTTTGAAAAAATATCTTGTTGGTGCATGAAAAAGTATCTTAAATCCCGAATACTCATTTCAGAATTAGAAATTTTATTTCCCAAAAATCTTACAAATCTTTCTTGTCGTTGTGCTTTTAAAAATGCACCGAATACTTTACCTTTGTTGCGTTTTTTTACTTCAACATGGTTCTGAATTGACTCTTCTGTTTCTTGTTTTGCCAATAATAAATCTAAATGATATAAAACGACTGGTTTATCATTTATCTTTTTACAATTAATTTCCTCACCGATTTTACTAAAGAAGAGCTTTTTCTCATAAAATAAAGAATGTTTTGGTTTAACCATGATTAAAAAATCCGTTGCAGAATAAATACTACTAGAACCTAAATTCCGCGGTTGTAATGGTAATTTCTGTTGTTTTTTCGTTGGTGTCTGATTTTTATCCATGTTTTTTTTAAAAAAACTAAAAAAAGAATGTTGCGATTTCTTTTTCTTGACGATTTTTTAT
>Ga0209573_1002474_pt1 | contig 23478 bp, 16 predicted proteins | sample TNRBio252014_DNA_FD_185870 | JGI IMG/M metagenome (GOLD analysis project Ga0209573, IMG submission 185870) | Wastewater treatment Type I Accumulibacter community from EBPR Bioreactor in Madison, WI, USA - TNR Reactor_6/25/2014_ DNA (SPAdes)... | ecosystem: Engineered > Bioreactor > EBPR >...
ACGCCGAAGAAGATCGCGACGGCAACGATATCGAGGATGGTGAACTCACCCGGCATGGGTCGGCTCCTCCTCCGGCACCCCGGGCGGCCGTCTCCGCGGCCGTTCGACCGTTGGCGCGGCTGCCGGCGGCGACGATGATCCGACATGCTGCGGCGACCGGCAAGGTATAGACGAGCGATGACCTCCACCCGACGTTCACGCACCCGACGTTCGCGCACCCGACGTTCGCGACTGGCCGTCCTCGCGCCGGCCTGGATCCTGCCGCTGATGCTCGCCGGTTGCGACGATGTGCCCACCACCATGTCCATGCGCCGGATCGAGGACCCGTGGTCCGTCGCCCAGGGCGGCGGGCTGCTGCCGGTGATCGTCCGCGGACGCCCGGCCTTCGCCTCGGACGAAGCGGTCAGCGAGGAGGTTTACCGGATCGTCGAGGGTGCGATCACCTGGACGGCGACGCCGCCCGTCGTCCGCGAGACCGCAGGCGACGCCGGCGGCGGACGGCGCCTCGTCTACGTCTTCAATGCCGAAGGCGCCGATCCGTGCTCCGCCGATCCCCGCGGCGGCGAACCGCTGCCACGCGGGCGGGTGACGCTGAGCGCCGGCTTCTGCGACGGGGCCGAGATGCTGTCCCGGGTGGACGGCCGGGTCGGCCGCAGCGAAGGGCTCGACAGCCGCCCACTGGTCCGCCTGATCGAACAGGCGACCCGCGAGCTGCTCGCCCCACCTCCGGCGCCGCGCCCCTGAAGGCCGGCTTAACTCGGCGAAAGGACTTCAACGACCGATGCAACTGCGGCGACAGGCTTTTCCTCCCTGGCCGATTGCGGTACAAGAATGATAACCAAACGCAATCTTTCAGGGAGACTCGGCGCGTCCAGCCCTGTGCGGTGGAAGCGTCTGCATCGAGCGGGTCTTACGGTCGTAGCGTCGGCTTACGTCGCCGAATGTTCGGGTGTCCGGGTCTGACCGGCCTGCCGGTGACCGTGCTCCTGGTGTACCGGCCGAGATCCCGGGAGGCTGCAACGGACACTGTTCGTCGCGCATAACTACAAAGGGCTGGGACAGCAACCCATGATCGGCGTCATCGGTATCATCATCTCGCTGACACTGTTGATGTTCCTCGCGTATCGGGGAATCAACGTCCTGTTACTGGCGCCGATCTGCGCCACCGTTGCCATCCTGTTTGCCGGGGACCTGCCGATTTTGGGCACCTATACACAGGTGTTCATGGTCGAACTCGGCAAGTACCTGGCCAAGTTCTTCCCACTCTTCATGCTGGGTGCGATCTTCGGCAAGCTGATGGACGATTCCGGCTCGGCGCGGGTGATCGCCGAGTGGATCGCCGCCAAGGTGGGCGCCGAGCGCGCCCTGCTCGCAATCGTGCTGGCGTGCGGCATCCTCACCTACGGCGGCGTGTCACTGTTCGTCGTCGCGTTTGCCGTCTACCCGATCGGCGCCGCCTTGCTGCGCACGTCGGGCACACCGAAACGACTGCTACCGGGTGCCATTGCGCTCGGGTCCTTCACGTTCACCATGACGGCGCTGCCGTACACGCCGGCGATCCAGAACGCCATTCCATCGCCCTTCTTCGGCACCACCACCGGCGCCGCGCCGGGGCTCGGCATCATCGGCGGCCTGATGATGTTCGCCATCGGCATGCTGTGGCTGATGCGACGGGCTTCGGCTGCGAAGGCCGCTGGCGAGGGCTATGGCGTACACGAAGAGGCGCAGCCGTCCGCGGAGGTCCTGGAGCATCGGCCGAGTTTTCTCGTCGCGATGACACCGATCATCGCCGTCATTGTGTTCAACTACGCCTTTTCTAACTATATCCTGCCGGCAATCGACACCGCTTACCTTGCACAACCAAAATACGGCAGCACCAAGCTGTCGGCCGTACTCGGCATCTGGGCGATCATCGCAGCGCTGATCATAGCCTGTATCGCCTGCGTCGCCCTGAACTGGAAGCGGTACGGGAACCTGATCGACACGGTCAACAAGGGCACCTTCGGCTCGATGCTTCCGATCTTCAACACCGCCTCGGAGGTTGGATACGGCTCGGTGATCGCCTCATTGCCGGCGTTCCTGCTGGTCCGCGACGCGATGACGTCGATCACGACCAACCCGGTGTGGGAAACTTTCATGGCCGTCAACGTGCTGGCCGGCATCACTGGTTCGGCGTCGGGCGGCATGTCGATCGCTCTCACCGCCATCGGCGAACAGTTGCTACAGGCGGCACGGGCCATGAACATCAGTCCGGAGATCCTGCACCGGGTGGCGGCGATGTCCTCGGGAGGCTTCGACTCGCTGCCGCACAACGGTGCGGTGATCACCCTGCTCGCGATTTGCGGTCTGACACACCGGCAATCCTACGCGGACATCTTCGTCTGCAGCGTCGTCGGCCCGGTTATCGCGACGGTAGGCGTAATCCTGATCAGCCAGGCCGTTGGAGTTTTCTGAGGCCTGGCAAACGGGGAGGCGGAAAATGGCAGGAGCTCGGGCATATCGCCATGTGATGGTCGCCCTGGACGAGGCCGATGCCTCGCATGCGGTGGCCGAACAGGCACTCGATCTCGCCCGGCACTACCACGCCCGCCTCACCCTGCTGCATGTGGTGGACCTGCGCGCGCTCGCGAGCGGCGGCGAGGCGGACGTGCCGCTGTTCGGCATGGAGGGCGGCACGCCGGAGGATGTGGCGAAGCGGGCCATCACCGAGCCGCAGCCGGTGCCGTTCTCCACCGACGACCGGCTGATGGCCCGGGCGCGCGCCTTCCTCGGCTCGGTCGCTGAACACCTCGGAGACGGGCAGATCCGTACGCTTGCGGTCGCATCGGCCACCATCGGGCACGCGATCGTCGCCACGGCTCACGAACACGCCGTCGATCTGCTGGTCTGCGGGGCCCACGACCGGCACGGCCTCCAGCTGTTCCTGCCGTCCGCGGTGGATGGTGTGGTGCACCATCTGCCGTGCGACGTGCTGCTGGTACGGTTGCCCTAGAGGCAAACCGCAAGAAGATACCGCCGCCCCGGTTGTACATGCGGCGGGGGGAGGCAAACATGCGGATTCTGATGCTGCTGCTTGCGGCCTGGGCGATGCTCTGCGGCTTGCCGACCGCTGCCCGCGCCGAACTTCGGCTGCTGGCTGCGGAATTGCCGCCCTTCACCTATCACGTGCCGCCGCCGACGGTTTCCGAGATCGGCGAGCCGCGCGGCCTCGTCTACGAGGTGGTCCGGGAGATGGCCCGGCGCATCGGACACTCGGGCACCGTCGAGTTCATGGGATGGACCCGGGCGCAGGAACTCACGATCATCGAGCCCGACACGGGCATCCTGGCGCTCACCCGCAGCCCGGAACGGGAGCCGTTCTACAGCTGGATCGTCGAGATCGTCCTCGACGACCTGGTGCTGGTCGGCGGCAACGGCGTCGATGTCTCGAGCCTGGCCGCGGTCCGCGACCGGCCGACCGGCGTGCTGCGCACCAGCGGCGCGGAGGCACTGCTTCGCGAGAGCAAATTCAGCCGCATCGAGCCCGCCAGCGAGGAATGGGTGAACGCGTTGAAGCTGCGCGACCGTCGGATCGACGCCTGGCTGGCGCCGCGGCTGATGGTGCTGTTCGGCTGGCGGGAGATCGGTGGCGACGCGTCCAACCTCAACATCGGCCAGTTGGTGCGCCGCTCGCCGATCTACTTCGCGGGATCGAGGGATCTGCCGGCCACCGAGATTCAGCGGTGGCAGGACGCGTTCGAGCAACTGAAGGCGGACGGAACCTATGACCGCATCCTCGCGTTTTATCGGCGGCTGAAGGTGGAGCCTATTCCCGAGGAGATGCGCCGCATGGACCGCATCGAGTGGGGATTCTGAGCCTCGTCCGTCCCGACGGCAGGTCCTGAGCGGCGACGGAGCCCCTGGCCGACACGGACGGAACCAACGCTCTGATCCGAGGGAGGTGCGGTCACGCGCCGTTCTGGACGCGGCGTCTTCCGCCTCTCCAACCACCGGTATTCGCAAGGCCGCATTTGCGGTATCTATACTGGCAATTCTCACACGTCGGGGGACCTCGGGCGGTGTGACCGGCGCCACGCCCACGCTGTCAGGCAACCCGTCAAGAGGAGGGCCCTCCGGTGACCGTTGCCTCTCCATCGCCGTCCTGCAAGCCGTCCCTTTGCCTCCCCCCTGCCGCCGTGGACACCGTCGCCCTGATGTCGCCACCGGCGGTGTCCCGGGGCGTGCCGCCGACCGGCACCATCCAGGCGGGAGATGCCTACACCACCGACGGCAGGATGATCGCCCTGACGGAGGCCGTCGGCGACGCCCATGACACGGTGGATGGCGGGACCGGAGGAGACATCCACGCCCGCTGTCATGAGCTGGCCGGCGAGGCGGGAGACGACGTGGCGGTGGGCGACGTTTTTGCTGCCGAAGGCGGCTCGGTGGCCCTCGGCGCTTCGGCCGGCGCCGGCAGCAGCATCGACGGCGACACGGTCCCCGCGGGCCATGGCGGCGACGACAATCGGCTGCTCGCCTTCGCCGACGACGTGAGAGGATTCGGCGGCGACGATCGGATCGTGGGCGACGTGATGGTCAGCGGTACGGGATCGACGACGCTCAACGCCGAAGCCGGGCGCGGCGGTGTTTCCTGCCTCGCGGCCGGCGGATCGGCCGGTCGGCACAACACGGTCACAGCCTTCACCGATCGCCTGAGCGGCGGAACCGGTCGCGACACGCTGGCCGGAGACGTGTTGCAGCTCTCGGGCGCGGGCACGATCGAGCTCGCCGCCATCGCCGGCCGGGGCGCCGACGGCGGGTGGCAGATCGGTGCGGGCGACGGCGGCGACGACAACACCGTCGATGGCTTCAACGATACCCTCGACGGCGGCGGCGACGACGACATACTGGCGGGCGACGTCGCCGCCGACGGAAGTTCCGGAGTCGTCCGGCTGGTTTCGTCCACGTCGGCCGGCGGCAGCGGGTACACCAACGGCGACGGCGGTCACCGCGACTTGGTCCACGCCTTTTCCGATCGGCTCGCCGGCGGCGCCGGCAACGACGCGCTGGTCGGCGACGTGCTGCGCGCCGTCGCCCACGACCGCGTCGAGCTGCTCACCGCTGCCGGCGGCGGCGGTGCCGGCTATGGCACCGTCCACGGCAGCGCCGGTGGGAAGGGCGGCAACGAAGCCGTGGCGCGGGCGCATACCGACACGCTGAACGGCGGCATCGGCGACGATTGGATGGTGGGCGACGTCGAGCATCGCACGTCCGTCGGCGACGTGGCTCTGAGCGTGGGTGCCGGCAGCGGGGCCGACGGCGGCGGAGGCGGTGGTGACGGCGGGGACGGCGGCACCCGGAACATCGCGCACGCGTTCGACGACAACCTCTCCGGCGAAGACGGTGCCGATCTGCTGGTCGGCGATGCCCTGCTCGCGGACGACGAAGGCGACGTGACGCTGACCGCGTCCGCCGGCGTCGGAGGCTACGGCGTCGAGGATGCCGGCGGCGGCGTTGGTGGTGACGGCAACGTGGTCTTCGGCTTCGGCGACGAGCTGCAGGGCGGCGGCGGCAACGACCTGCTCGTGGGCGACCTCGCATCCGACAGCACCACCGGCCGGATCGAGTTGTCGGCACTCGCGGGCCAGGGAGGTGGCGGCGACACCGCCGGTGGCCACGGCGGCGACGACAACTGGGTCGGCGCGTTCAACGATCGGCTCGACGGCGGCGACGGCGACGACCTGCTGATCGGCGATCTTTCGGTGGAGCGGTTCGTGGCCGGACCGCAAGGGGGCATCCGCCTGCTGGTGGCTTCGGGCACCGCCGGCTCCTACACCAGCGACAACGGCGGCAGCGGCAACTCGGTGCGGGCCTTCAACGACACGCTGGACGGCGGCGACGGCGACGACCTGCTGATCGGCGATGTTCGTTACGTGTTCGACACGCCCGCGCAAGGCGACCATCTCGTCCTGGACATCCAGGGTGGCGGCGACGACCGGGCAACGGCGTTCTGCGACGTGCTCACCGGCGGCGACGGCAACGACACGCTCTATGGCGACTGCTTCGACGGCAGCGCCAGCATCTCGCCGCAGGTGTGGTCGCAGCCGGAGAAGGGCCGCCTGTTCGCCGACACGCTGGACGGCGGTGCCGGCGACGACGTCCTGATCGGCGGGCTCGGCGCCGACGTGATGACCGGCGGCGGCGGCGACGACGTCTTCCGCTGGGACCTGGACGACCTGTGGGAGACGCCGGTGCCGGGTGTGGACCGGATCACCGACTTCGCCGAAGGCGACGTCCTCGACCTGCGTCCGTTCTTCACCGCCTTCACCTACCCCCCCGGATACGAGCCAGACGCGAGCTTCCTGCGACTGCGGACGGACGGCGCCGACACCCTTCTCGACTACAGCCTGACCGGCGGCCCGCTGTACGAACCCTTCCTGCGCCTGGAAAACTACACCACCGACGCCACGATCCAGGAGTTGCTCGACGACGGGGTGATCCTGATCGAAGACCCCCTGCTCGCCTGACCGCCGCCGCCGCGGCGGCGGTGACATGCTCGACGGTGGCCTCGGCGCCGACGTGATGGCCGGTGGCACCACCCGCGGCCGCCGGGCGGCCTGCGCGCCGGGCTGGGGGCGCTACCGCGCCTCCAGGCTGTCCGCGGCGGCATCCGGCCCGGCGCCTTCCGCCTCCGCCGCCGCCTCCGGCACGAAGCGCCGCAGGATCCCGCCCAGCAGGTGCAGGTCCCGGCCGCGGACGGAGCCGGCGGGCCAGACCAGCGCGATCTGGCGCGACGGGCAACCGCCGGCGAACGGCACGGCAACGACGCCCGGCTCCCGGCGCACCTCCACGTCCACCGCCAGCTCCGGCACCAGGGTCACACCCAGCCCGCTCGCCACCATCTGCACCAGCGTGCTCAGGCTGGTTGCCTGGAAGTCCTCGTTAGCCTGGCCCGGCAGCAGGTGGCAGGCGGTGAGCGCGTGGTCGCGCAGGCAGTGGCCGTCCTCCAGCAACAGCAGCGGCTGCTGCGCCAGGTCCTCGTCGCTCGCCTGCCCGGACACGGCGAGCGGATGCTCCCGGGGGCAGGCGATTCGCAGCGGATCCTCCCCCAGCACCAGCGTCCGCAGGTCGTGGGTGGCGTACGGTAGCGCGATCAGTGCGGCGTCGATGCGGCCCCGCCCCAGCAGTTCAAGGATGCGGGTCGTCTGCTCCTCCCTCAGGTAGAGGCGCAGGTTGGGATAGGACTCGCGCACCGCCGGCAGGGCGCGCGGCAGCAGGTAGGGGGCAATGGTCGGGATCACGCCCAGCCGCAGCAGCCCGGTGAGCGGCTCGCCGCCCGCCTGCGCCGCCTCCACCAGTTCCTCAGCGTCGCGGAGAATCGCCCGCGCCCGGTCGATGATCGCCTCGCCGGACGGGCTGAAGGCCATCCGCCGCAGGCTGCGGTCGATCAGCACGACGCCCAGCAGCTCTTCCAGTTCGCGGATCCCCGCACTCAGGGTCGACTGGGTCACCAGGCACTCCTCGGCGGCGCGGCCGAAGTGGCGGTGATCGGCAAGCGCCACCAGGTAGCGAAGCTGGCGAAGGGTGGGGAGCGGTCGCATGCGCCGACGGTGCGGACTTCCGCTGCTCCCTGGCAAGCAAAAAAGCGCCGACACCACGGTCGCAGCCGTGCCTCGCCAGGGTCCGTCAACACCACGGCTTGCGCCGGCCGCGCGCCGCCATGCTATAGTCGCGCCTGTGCAGGTGGATCGTGGCGGGGCGATCGTGGCAGCGTCGCCGGGGATCGGGGCAGAGTGCCGATGAGTTGTTCGGGTTGCGGGGCGCGTATCGTGCGCGGCCGATGGGTGCGGGCGGTGGTTGCCGGCAGCGCGCTGCTGCTGCTGGCCGCCTGCGGCAGCGATGACGACGAGCCTTACGTGGAGCGGCCGGTGGGCGAGCTCTACAATCAGGCGATGGACAACCTGGAAGCCGGGCAGGACAAGAAGGCGGCGAAGCTGTTCGACGAGGTCGAACGCCAGCACCCCTACTCCTCGTGGGCGACCAAGGCGCAGCTGATGAGCGCCTACGCCTACTACAGGGCCAACGAGTACGACGATGCGATCGCCGCCACCGACCGCTTCATCGAACTGCATCCGGCCAATCCGGACGTACCCTATGCCTACTACCTGAAGGGCCTCTCCTACTACGAGCGGATCTCCGACATCCACCGGGACCAGGAGATGACGGAGAAGGCGAAGCAGGTGTTCACCGAGCTGCTGACCCGCTACCCGGACACCGAGTATGCCCGGGACGCGCGCCTGAAGATCGACCTCGCCAACGACCATCTGGCCGGCAAGGAGATGGTGGTCGGCCGCTTCTATCTGCAGCAGGGCTACTACTTGGCGGCGATCAACCGCTTCAAGACGGTGGTCGACCGTTACCAGACGACGACCCACGTCCCGGAAGCGCTGCTGCGCCTGACCGAGGCCTACACCGCGCTCGGCATCAACGACGAAGCAAAGCGGACTGCGGCGGTGCTCGGCTACAACTTCCCACAGACCGAATGGTACGCGGATGCCTACGCGCTGGTCGGCGGCGGCGGACCGCGGCCGGAAGGGAGCTCCACGTTCGGCCTTTGGTGACCTCGTGGTGACCGGGTGGCGATGACCGGGACGGGTGCATGCTGTCGACGCTCACCATCCGCGACGTCGTCCTGATCGACCGGCTGACGCTGGAGTTTCCGCGCGGGCTGTGTGCGCTCACCGGCGAGACCGGTGCCGGCAAGTCGATCCTCCTCGATGCCCTGGGCCTGAGCCTCGGCGCCCGTGCCGACGCCCGGCTGGTGCGCCACGGCGCCGAGCAGGCGGCCGTCACCGCCCGCTTCGAACTCCCCGACGAACACCCGGCGCTGGTGATCCTGCGCGAGCAGGACCTGGACGGCGGCGACGGCTCCCTGGTGCTGCGCCGGACGATCGGCAGCGACGGCCGCTCGCGCGCCTTCGTCAACGACCAGCCGGTGGGCGTCAGCCTGCTGCGCCGGCTGGGCGAGACGCTGGTCGAGGTGCACGGCCAGTTCGACAACCAGCGCCTGCTGGACCCAGCAGCCCACCGGGACCTGCTGGACGCGTTCGGCGGGCTCGACGCCCGGGTTGCCGAGACTGCTGCCGCCTGGCGCACGTGGCGCGCGGTGACGGCGGCACGGGAAGGGGCTGAAGCCGATCTGGCGCAGGCGCGGCGCGACGAGGCGTTCCTGCGGCACGCGGCGGACGAACTGGCCGAACTGGCCCCGCAGCCGGGCGAGGAGACCGAGCTGGCCGAGCGCCGGGCGCGGCTGATGAACGCCGAGAAGATCGGCCAGGCGATCGACGAGGCGACGCAGGCGCTGGCCGGCGGCGGCAGCGGCGGCGGCGCGCGCGGCGTCGCCGAGGGCCTGCGCACGGCGCTGCGGCCGCTGCAGCGGATCGCCGACAAGATGGGTGGCCGGCTGGACGGCGCCATCGAGGCGCTCGACCGGGCGCTGAGCGAGGCCGTAGAGGCCGAGGCCCTGCTGGAGAAGGCGGTGGCGTCGGCCGATCTGGACCCGCGAGCGCTGGAGCAGGTGGAGGAACGGTTGTTCGCGCTGCGCGCGCTCGCCCGCAAGCACGCCCGGCCGGTCGACGAACTGGCGGCGCTGCAGGCGGAGATCGGGCGCAAGCTCGCGAACCTGGAGGACGGCACCGACGTGGTCGCCCGGCTGCGCCGCGAGGAGCACGCCGCAGCCGGGCGCTTCCGGCAGGTGGCGACGGCACTGGGCTCCGAGCGGCAGGCCGCGGCTGCCCGGCTGGACGGGGCGGTGGCGGGCGAGCTGGAGCCGCTGCGGCTGGGCAAGGCCCGCTTCGTCACCCGCGTCGAGGCGCTGGAGGAGCGCGAGTGGGGGCCGCACGGCTGCGACCGCATCGCCTTCGAGGTGGCCACCAACCCGGGCGTGCCGCCGGGGCCGATCGCCAGGATCGCCTCGGGCGGCGAGCTCGCCCGGTTCACGCTGGCACTCAAGGTGGTGCTGGCCAGTGCCGACCCGGTGCCGACCCTGATCTTCGACGAGGTCGACGCGGGCGTCGGCGGCGCCGTCGCGGCAGCGGTGGGCGAGCGGCTGGCCCAGCTGGCCCGGGATGTCCAGGTCCTGGTGGTCACCCATTCGCCGCAGGTGGCGGCGCGGGGCAATCATCACTGGCGCATCGCCAAGCACCTGGACGACGCCGGTGCCCGCACCGCCGTCGACGTGCTGGATGCGCCGGAGCGCACCGAGGAGATCGCCCGCATGCTGGCCGGCGCCCGGGTGACGCCGGAGGCGCGCGCCGCCGCCCGCAGCCTGCTGGCGGGCCAGCCGGCGTGAATGGGCCAACTGGCGTGAATCGGCCAACTGGCGTGAATGGGCCAGCCGGCATGAACGCACGCTCCATCGCCGTCGAGGAGCTGACGGCCGAGCAGGCTGCCGCCGAACTGGCCGCACTCGCCAGCGAAATCACCGCCCACGACCGGGCCTACTACCAGGACGACGCGCCGATCGTCAGCGACGCCGAGTACGACGCGCTGCGCGTGCGCAACGCCGCGATCGAGGCCGGCTTTCCGGAACTGGTGCGTGCCGATTCGCCGTCGCGGAAAGTGGGCGCGCCGGCCGCCGCCGGCTTCGCCAAGGTCGAGCACGGGCGGCCGATGCTGTCGCTAGCCAACGCGTTTTCCGAGGCGGACCTGCGGGAGTTCGTGGCCGGCGTCCGCCGCTTCCTGAAGGAGCTGCGCGAGGATCCCCTGCTGCCGCTGGAGACGGTGGCCGAACCCAAGATCGACGGTCTCTCCATATCGCTCCGCTACGAGGGCGGCCGCTTCGTCGTCGGCGCCACCCGCGGCGACGGCTTCACCGGCGAGAACGTCACCACCAACCTGCGCACGCTCTCCGACATCCCGCAGCAGATCGCAGGCGCCCCCGAGGTGTTCGAGGTGCGCGGCGAGGTCTACATGACGCGGGCCGATTTCGCGGCGCTGAACGAGCGGCAACGGGGAGCAGGCGGCAAGGAGTTCGCCAACCCGCGCAACGCGGCCGCAGGCTCGCTGCGCCAGCTCGATCCCTCGATCACCGCCACCAGGCCCTTGCGCTTCTTCGCCTATGCCTGGGGCGAGATGAGCAGCCCGCCGCCCCCGACCCACCGGGAGTTCCTCGACCGGCTGCAGTCACTGGGCTTTCCGGTCAATCCGCTCGCCCGGCTGTGCGCGGATGCGGACGCCATGCTCGCCTACTATCGGGAGCTGGAGGCGCAGCGCGCCAGCCTCGGCTATGACATCGACGGCATCGTCTTCAAGGTCAATCGACTCGACTGGCAGGAGCGGCTGGGCTTCGTCAGCCGAGCCCCGCGCTGGGCGATTGCGCAGAAGTTTCCGGCCGAGCAGGCGCGCACGACCCTGGAAGCCATCCGCATTCAGGTCGGACGCACCGGCACGCTGACGCCGGTGGCCGAACTGAAGCCGGTGACCGTGGGTGGTGTGGTCGTCTCCCGCGCCACGCTGCACAACGAGGACGAGATCGGCCGCAAGGACGTCCGCGTCGGCGACACGGTGATCGTGCAGCGGGCGGGCGACGTCATCCCGCAGATCGTGGGCGTCGTCCTCGACCTGCGGCCGGAGGGCACCGTTCCGTTCGACGCCCTGCATCAATGCCCGGAGTGCGGCAGCCTTGCGGTGCGCGAACCGGGCGAGGTGGCACGCCGCTGCACCGGCGGCCTGATCTGCCCGGCGCAGGCGGTCGAGCGGCTGCGGCACTTCGTCTCCCGCAACGCCTTCGACATCGAAGGGCTCGGCGAAAAGCATATCGAAGCGTTCTGGCGTGATCGCCTGCTCACCGGGCCTGCCGACATCTTCCGCCTGCACCGCAAGGCGGCCGAACTGAAGACGCGCGACGGCTGGGGCGAGAGGTCGGCCGACAACCTGCTGGCGGCGATCGAGGCGCGGCGCAAGGTCCCGCTCGACCGCTTCGTCTACGCGCTCGGCATCCGTCAGGTGGGCGAGGCGACGGCGAAGCTGCTGGCCCGCCACTACCGCTCGCTGGCCGCCTGGCGCCGCGCGATGGCGGACGCGGCCGACCCGGAGTCCGACGCCTACCGGGAGTTGGTGTCGATCGACGGCGTCGGCCCCTCGCTGGCCGCCGATCTGACCGCATTCGCCGCCGAGCCGCACAACCGGGCGGTGCTCGACGATCTGGCCGGCGAGGTCGAGGTGCAGGACTTCGTCGCCAACACCGCCGCCACGGCATCGCCGCTCGCCGGGAGGACGATCGTGTTCACCGGCACCCTGGAGCGGATGACCCGCAGCGAAGCGAAGGCGCGCGCCGAGGCGCTGGGGGCCACCGTCGCCGGATCGGTCTCGAAGAAAACCGACTACGTGGTCGTCGGCGCCGATGCCGGCTCGAAGGCGACGAAGGCCGCAGGACTCGGGTTGAAGACCCTGAGCGAGGACGACTGGTTCGCGATGATCGGCGAAAGCTGACACCGATCATCGACAGCCGGAGACGAAGCCGCCGATCAGCGAGCCTCAGGCTCCTCGTTCGCCCGCCGGTTCCCCCGCTGTTCGCTCTTCGGCCGGTTCCGTGGTGGCCGCAGGTGCCACGCCACCCGCGGGCGTGATGACCTTGGCGAACGGGAACTCCTTCGCCACCGTCTCCGGGCGCAGCGGCATGCGCAGGAATCGCCGCTCCCGCCACGGTGTGAGCTGGTCGCAGAAGGTGCTGCTGCCGAGCCAGCCGTCGTTACCGCCCAGCAGCACGAACCAGTTCGCATCCAGGTCGGACATGTCGGAGACGTGCCGGGCCATCGAGCCGAACGTGGCGGCGTGCCGGCCGTTGACGAGGCCGTGCGCCATCTTCATCGGCGTCTGGCGCGAGCCGCCGGCGGGCAGGTTGGCGACGATGAAGGCGCCGCGGACGACCGGCAGCCGCGACAGCCCATGCGCCAGCCGCAGCCGGTGCATGTCACCCCAGGTGGCGTACCGCCGGGCATCCTTCGCCGCCGCGATCGCGGCCTGCGCCAGCAGCGCCCGGCGCCGCGTCTCCGGCAGCGACCGCAGATCGGGCATCAGGTAGGTGGTCAGGTAGCTCCACTGGCTGTAGAGGTCGGGCAGGTCGGCCGGCCGCTTGCCGTCGTAGAGGTCGAGCACCACGTGATGCAGGAACGTCTCGAAGGCGACGGCGCCGGTGGAGACTTCCGAATAGTCGCCGTCCCAGGCGGTGAGCTTCGCCGCGAACGCCGCCGCCTCGTCGCTGCCCACGGTCAGGAGTTCGGCCGCCAGCGCCTGCGCCAGCCCGGCCGCGTCCGGCGCATACGTATCCGTCTGGATCTCGGCGAGATCGTCGACGGTCAACCGCTGCCGCTTCGCCATCAGGTCGTACAGCCGGCGGATCCGGTCCTCGGAGCCGAAGGTGAAGCCGATCGGCAGGTCGGTCCCCGCCGGCCGGTCGTTGGCCGAGGCGAGCACGCCGTGCTTCGGATTGAGCGTCATCGGCAGCCCCATGCAGTCGACGAACCCGTGCCAGTGGGTGGCCGGGTCGGCCGCATCCAGCACCAGGTCGTCCTTCTGGAAGGGGGCGCGGATCGGCATCGTCGCCGCCAGGATGTGGCCGATGTTGCCCGCCCGGTCGCAGAACAGCATGTTCTGGCCGGAAACGCCGTAACCTTCGAACGCCCGGCGGAATTCTTCCGGCGTCCGCGCCCGGGCGCAACGGATGAACGACGACATCTCGTCGTTCGGCTCGTGGCCCACCCAGCGGAGCGCGATGGTTCCGCCGCCGCCGCACTTCACCACCTTGGCATCGGAGATGATCGGCCCGAACGGCGAGCGGCGGACGGTGCGGCGGATCGGCCGCCAGAAGCGGCAGCGGATGACCGTCTCGGCGCTGGTGATCGACTCGGCGGGCAGCTTCGAGACATCGTAGAGGTCGCTGGAGGCGGAGCGCAGGTTGGTGCCGCCCCAGGCCAGGTCCGGATTGCGCCCCAGCGCCAGCATCGGCAGGCCGACGATCGACAGGCCCACCGCGTGCTGGGAGGGCGAACGCATCCCCAGCAGGACCCACAGGTTCGGCAGCGACAGGCCCAGGTGCGGGTCGTTGGCGAGCATCGCCGCCCCGCTGGCGCTGCGCCGGGGCGAAACGGCGAAGGAATTGCTGCCCGAACGCGGCGTGCCCAGCAGCAGGTCCTGGAACTCGCCCTCCGGCGCGTCGGGCCGGGCGCTGGACGTGGGCGCCTCGCCGGTCTCCAGGGTCCGGTTCCACAGGGTGGCGAACCCCGGCTGGCCGCGGCGCTCCAGCAGCGGGAAGTAGTTCAGCCAGGTGAAATCGGTGCCGGCGAAGCGGGAGCCCACCAGGATGTCGCGGAAGGTGTAGGTCTCCGGCTTCAGGCCCAGCAGCGCGAACTCGGGCGGCAGCGTCGTCGTCCGTTCCTGGTAGGCGTTCAGCCCGTCGGCGAACCCCTGCACCCAGGCATGGGTCTCCGCCGGCATGCGGCGTTCCCATTCCTCGGCGGCATGGCCGTAGTCGAGGATGCGAATCGCATGGTCCAGGTCGCGGGCGACCGGCCCCGCCATCTCCGACAGCCGGCCGTAGAAGAAGCGCTTGAACAACGCGATCTGGCCGGCGCGCAGGTGCTGGTGCACCAGTCCCAGCCCGAACGCCAGGTCGCGCTCGGTCTCCGCCTCGATGAACGGCACGTGGTGCTCGTTCCAGCGGATCACCAGCGTGCGCTCGACCGGCAGCCCCTCGGTTGGAAACGCCGCCAGACGCTCCTGCAGCGAGACGGGCGGCGGCACCAGCGAGGTGAGCGCGCGGCGCAGGGGCGGCGGCAGGACCGGCAGGGCACGGCGGAGCAGGCGGAGAACGGTGCGAACGGTCATCGGGATCCCTGGGGACAAGCCACCGGCCATCACCGGCGGAGGTAGGGTTATAGCAGCGAATTCGCGGCGGGGGATTGCCTGCGTGTGCAGGCCCCGCCTGTCTTGCGGCGAACGGCGCGGAAGGGCAGGTCAAGGCCGGGCGCGGCTTGGCGCTTGGAGGCGGCGGCGATCGTCTGCTAAGTCATGGCCCCTCGCCGGCCGGGCGACCCGCGCGGCCGCGTGGTTTTTCGTTGCCCGGGCGTGCAGCCGGGCCCGCTGACGCGGTGCGACCGCCAGACGAGCAGGACTCGACCCCGGATGTTTCGGCTGTTTCGATTCTTCTTCGGTACCGAAGGCGCAAACCCCTGGATGGTGATTCTGTGCCTGGTGTTCGCCAGCCTCGCACAGGGCTTCGGCATCGCGAGCCTGGTGCCGCTGATCTCGCTGGTCGGCGACAACGGCGCAGCGGAGACGTCGTTCGCGAGCAGGATCGTCACCGACGCACTGACCATGGTCGGCCTGCAGCCGCAGCTGGCGGTGCTGCTGGTCGTGGTCATCGTCGCGGTGGCGCTGAAATCGCTGCTCACCGTGTTCGCCATGGTCTACGTCGGCCGCGCCGTCTCGCATGTGGCGAAGACGCTGCGCCTGCACCTGATCGACGCCCTGCTGAAGGTGCGCTGGAGCTACTACACCAGCAAGCCCACCGGCACTCTGGTCAACGCCGTCGGCCCGGAGGCATCGATCTCCGGCACCGTATACCTGATGTTCTCCCGCTTTCTGGCGACGGTCATCCAGACGGTAATCTACGTCGGCGTCGCCTTCGCGGTCTCCTGGAAGCTTGCCACCGCCTCGCTGGTGGTGGGCGGTGTGATCGCGCTCGCGCTGCACTTTTTCGTCCGTATGGCGGAGAAGGCGGGCCGGCGCAACATCAAGCGCTCGCGCGAGCTGGTCACCCGGCTCAGCGACGCGATCATCGGCATCAAGCCGCTGAAGGCGATGGCCCGCGAGGACGAGTTCGCGCGCCTCTTCAGCCACAAGATCGATCAGATCCGGGATGCCATGACGCGGGAGATCATCAGCAAGAACATGCTGAACAATCTCCAGGAGCCGCTGCTGATGCTGATGCTGGCGGGCGGCTTCTACGTGCTGGTGACCTGGATGGGCATGCCGATCGCCACCGTGCTGGTGATGGGGGTGCTGCTGCAGCGGACGGTCAACTCGATCGGCAAGCTGCAGACCCAGTACCAGGAAGCGATCGCGTCCGAGAGCGCCTACCAGTCGGTGCGCAACCTGACGCGGGAGGCGGAGAAGCAGCGGGAACCCGGTTCGGGGACCCGCCCGGCGACGCTCGAAACCGGCTGCGAATTTCGTGGTGTCACCTTCGGCTACAGCAAGGTTCCCGTACTGCACAACCTCGACCTGGCGATTCCCGCCCGCCGGCTGACGCTGGTGGTGGGACCGTCGGGCACCGGCAAGACGACGCTGACCGACCTGCTGCTGGGGTTCTATCGCCCACAGCAGGGCGAGATCTTCATCGACGGCGTGCCGATGGCGGAGCTGGACATGCGCTCCTGGCGGCGCCTCGTGGGCTACGTGCCGCAGGAGCTGATCCTGCTGCACGACACCATTCTCGCCAACATCACCCTGGGTGATCCTGCGATCACCCGGCAGGACGTGGACGAGGCGATCACCGTGGCGGGCGCGGCCGACTTCATCGCCCGCCTGCCCGACGGGCTGCTGACCGAGGTCGGCGAGAAGGGGGCGCGCTTCTCCGGCGGCCAGCGGCAGCGGATCGCCATCGCCCGGGCGCTGGTGCATCGGCCGAAACTGCTGATCCTGGACGAGGTGACGAGTGCACTGGACGCGGTGACCGAGCAGGAGATCTGCGACAACGTGCGCCGCCTGTCGGCGTCGCTCACCGTGCTCGCGATCTCGCACCGTCAGGCGTGGATCGACATCGCCGATGCGGTCCACTACCTGGAGCCGGTGGGCGAGTAGAGCGCGGCGGTTCCCGGCCGGTTCAGGATCAGGACCGGCGCAGGATCAGGGCCGGCGCAGGATCAGGGCCGGCGCAGGATCAGGGTCGGCCAGCCGGCCACGTCGATCCGGCGCTGCAGGCTCAGGCCGTGGGCGCGGCAGACGGCGAGCACCTCGTCCCCGTCCCGACCCAGCAGGCCGGCCAGCACCGCGGTGCCGCCGGGCGACAGGTGGCGGGCGATGTCGCCGGCCATCCGCTTCAGCGGCCGCGCCAGGATGTTGGCCAGCACCAGGTCGAAGGGCGCGCGGGCGGCGATCGCGGGCGACCGCCAGCCATTGGCGACCACGGCACGAACCAGCGGGGCGATGCCGTTCAGCCTTGCGTTTGCCTGAGTCACGGCCACCGCGGCGGGATCCACGTCCGTCGCCAGCACCGGCACCCGCCACAGCTTTGCCGCCGCCATCGCCAGGATGCCGGAGCCGCAGCCGATGTCGATCGGCCGGTGCACTTGGCCCGCCGCCAGCAGTGACAGCGCCCGCAGGCAGCCCTCGGTCGACGCGTGCCGGCCGGAGCCGAACGCGGTCGCGGCCTCGATGCGCAGCGGGATCAGGCCACGGGGCAGCGGCGCCCCGTCCTCCGGCTCCTGAATGTGAAACCGCCCCACCCGGAACGCCCGGAACCGCTCCCGGTTCTCCCGCAGCCAGTCCCGCTCGGCCAGCGGCTCGATGGAGACAACCGGAGCGGCGACGCCGGCGGCGGCGGCGGCGAGTGCCAGCGCCAGCTCAAGCGCGCGACGGTCCGGCTCGGCCGTGGCCAGCCCCTCGATCCGGATCGTCCCGTCGGGCTGGATGAGCTGCGAGACGACGGCGCAGAACGGCGCGATCGCCGCGTCGACGCTGGCAACCGCCTCCGTCGGCACCCGCACCGTCAGCCGATGCAGCGGCGCACTGCTCACGCCGCCTCGACGAAGCTGTGGATGATGGTCTTGCTGCCGGCCTTCTCGAAGTCGATGTCCAGGCGATCGCCGTCCACGGCGCGGACGCTGCCGTAGCCGAACTTCTGGTGGAACACCCGCTGGCCGGGGGCGAACGGGTGCGCCGGTGCCGGGCGCACCGCCACCCGCTCGGCGCGGCCCTCGATCAGCGGCGGTTCCGGCCGGTGCCGGGGGGCGAAGCGGGGCGGCGGGGCGGCGATCGGGATCGCCTCGGACAACGCCTCGTCCGCCCGCGCCCCCATCGCCCGGCGCATCTCGAAGCCGAACAGGCCGGCGGGCGCACTCTGCACCACGTCGTCCGCCGGCAGCTCGCGGATGAAGCGGGACGGCATCACCTGCTGCCACGTGCCGTAGACGACGCGCCGGTCGGCGAAGAAGATGAAGGCGCGCGCCCGGGCCCGGGTCAGGCCCACGTAGGCCAGCCGCCGCTCCTCCTCCAGCGCCGCCGTGCCGCCCTCGTTCAGCGCCCGCTGGTTGGGGAAGATCCCCTCCTCCCACCCGGGCAGGAAGACGGTGTCGAACTCCAGGCCCTTGGCCGCATGCAGCGTCATCAGCACGACCTTGTCGTCGCCGGCCGCCTCGTCGTTGTCCATCACCAGGCTGACGTGCTCCAGGAAGCCCGGCATGCTCTCGAACTCGGTGAGTGCGGCGACCAGCTCCTTCAGGTTCTCCAGCCGGCCGGCCGCCTCCGGGCTGCGGTCCGCCTGCCACATGGCCGTATAGCCGCTTTCCTCCAGGATCTGCATCGCCACATCCGGATGCGGTGCGGCCGAGAGCCGGTCGCGCCAGCGGGCCAGGTCGCCCAGCAGCCGGGAGAGCGTGCCGCGGGCCTGCGGCTTGAGTTCGTCGCTGCCGATCAGGCGTGCGGTCGCCGCCAGCAGCGAGATGCCGGCGTCGCGGGCGAGCGTGTGCACGCTGCGCAGCGTGGCCGGACCCAGGCCCCGCTTCGGGGTGTTGACGATGCGCTCGAAGGCCAGGTCGTCGTCCGGCTGCACGACGACGCGGAAATACGCGATCGCATCGCGGATTTCCTGGCGCTCGTAGAAGCGCGCACCGCCGATGATGCGGTAGGGAAGGCCCACGGTGATCAGCCGTTCCTCGAACTCGCGGGTCTGGAAGCCGGCGCGCACCAGAACCGCCATCTCGCGCAGCGGGTGGCCCCGGCCGCGCAGGGCTTCGATCTGCTCGCAGACGACGCGCGCCTCGTCCTCCCCGTCCCAAACGGCGCGCACGCCCACCTTCTCCCCCGACCCCCGCGTGGTCCACAGCGTCTTGCCCAGCCGGCCCTGGTTGTGGGCGATCAGGTGCGAGGCGGCGGCCAGGATGTGCGGCGTCGAGCGGTAGTTGCACTCCAGGCGGATCACCTGGGCGCCGGGGAAGTCCCGTTCGAAGCGCAGGATGTTGCCGATCTCGGCGCCGCGCCAGGAATAGATCGACTGGTCGTCGTCGCCGACGCAGCACAGGTTGTGGTGCCCCTGCGCCAGAGCCCGCAGCCACAGGTACTGGGCGACGTTGGTGTCCTGGTACTCGTCCACCAGCAGGTAGCGGAACTGCCGCTGGTACTTCTCGGCGATCTCGGGATACTCGCGGAACAGGGTCAGGCCGTGCAGCAGCAGGTCGCCGAAATCGCACGCGTTCACCGCCCGCAGCCGCGCCTGATACTCCTCGTAGAGCGGCAGCGCCAGATTGTCGACCGCATCCGCCCCTTCCGCCGCGGTCACCCGGTCGGGTGTCAGGCCGCGATCCTTCCAGCGCTGGATGACCGACGAGAACAGCCGCGGCGGCAGGCGCTTTGCGTCGATGCCGCGGGCCTCGATCAGCTGCTTCAGCAGCCGAAGCTGGTCGTCCATGTCCAGGATGGTGAACGCGGGCTTCAGGCCCACCCGCTCGGCGTGGCTGCGCAGCAGCCGGGCCCCCGCGGCGTGGAAGGTGCCCACCCACCAGCCCTCGACCGAGCAGCCGAGCAGCGCTCCCACCCGGTCGCGCATCTCCCGCGCCGCCTTGTTGGTGAAGGTCACCGCAAGCACCTGCCACGGCCGCGCCCGGCCGGTCGCCAGGATATGCGCCAGCCGGCAGGTGAGCACCCGGGTCTTGCCGGTCCCCGCCCCGGCCAGCACGAGAACGGGGCCGTCGGTGGCATGCACCGCGGCGGCCTGCGTCTCGTTCAGACCGGCGAGGTAGGGCGCCGATGGCGGTGCGGTGTCGGAAGCAGCAGGCGAGTCGCGCATGGACAACATATAGCATCTTGCGGTGCATGGTGTGGCACACAAAGTAGATGGTGCAGCTCGGCACACCTCCTTCATTGAGCTGGGCCGACGGGGCGGCGATGGTTCGGCAAGCGCAGCGGACGCCACTGCCGGACCAGCCGGCGCACCCGGATGGGCGATCGCCCTGCTGGAGATCGGCGCGATCGCCCGGCACGACACTCCGGGGCGGGAACTGATGATCCACGCCATCTGGTGGCGGCATTTCTGGTGCTGGGCCATACCGCGATGGTGTTCGGCATGCTCGACCCGACGCTGGGCGGCTCCTGGGTCGCGCCCGCCGCCCGGGGTCATGCCCCTTGACGATAGTCTCGGACTGGCGGACAGGCATAATGACGCCGGCGGTTGCCCGTCGGCGTCATTTCTTCCCGAACAGTCCTACGGCTGGTGCCTGTCCCGGCTTCGCGAGGCGCAGACCGGCGCCGGCGCCCTCTTCAGTTCGCCGCACCTTCCACGTCCAGCGCGTAGCCGGTGCCGCGGACGGTGCGGATCACGTCCTCGTCGCCATGCGCACCGAGTGCCTTGCGCAGGCGGCGGATGTGCACGTCGACGGTGCGCAGCTCCACGTGGATGTCCCGGCCCCAGACCTTGTCCAGCAGCTGCTCGCGGGTGAACACCCGGTAGGGCCGCTCCATGAACAGCCGCAGCAGCCGGAACTCGGTGGGGCCCAGGTGAATGTGCTTGCCGCGCCGGGTCACCCGGTGCGTCGCCATGTCCATGATGATCTCGGAGCAGACCAGCCGCTCCTCGCCCAACGACGGGCGGGTGCGCCGCAGCACGGCGCGGACGCGCGCGACCAGCTCGCTCGGCGAGAACGGCTTGACCACGTAGTCGTCGGCTCCGGAGTTGAGCCCGCGGATCCGGTCCCCCTCCTCGCCACGCGCCGTCAGCATGATGATCGGCAGGGCGCGGGTCTCGGTCCGGGCGCGCAGCCGCTGGCAGACGGCGATGCCCGAGGTGCCCGGCAGCATCCAGTCGAGCAGCACCAGGTCCGGCTGCTGCTCCTCGACCGCCAGCAGCGCCTCGTCGCCGTCGGTGGCGACGACGACATCGAAGCCCTCACGGTCGAAGTTGTAGCGAAGCACCTCCGCCTGCGCATCCTCGTCCTCGACGATGAGAACGCGTGGTTTGCTTGTCATCGACGTGGGCGCAAGGTGCATGGCCTTCCCCTACTGCTGCACCACCGTGAAGCTGGTGATGTCGTCCTTCTGCCGCTCCGCCGCCGGCGCACGCCCGTGAACCATGAAAATGATCACTTCGGCAATGTTGGTCGCGTGATCGCCGATCCGCTCGATGTTCTTGGCGATGAACAGCAGGTGCGTGCACGCAGTGATGCTGCGCGGGTCTTCCATCATGTAGGTAAGCAGCTCGCGGAAGATGCTGGTGTGCAGGGCGTCCAGCTCCTTGTCCTGCTCGCGGACCAGTTCCGCCCTGTCGGCATCGCGGGCGATGTAGGCGTCGAGCACGTCCTTGATCATCTCCTGGGCGAGCAGGCCGAGCCGGACGACCGTCTGCGCCGATGGCACCGGCGTCATCTCGACCAGCGCCGCCGTGCGCTTGGCGACGTTCTTGGCGTAGTCGCCGACCCGCTCCAGCATGCTGGCGGCCTTCAGTGCGCCCACGATCTCGCGGAGGTCCTTCGCCATCGGCTGGCGCAGTGCCAGCATGGCCACCGCCTCCTGGTCGACCAGCGCCTCCAGGTCGTCGATCCTCTGGTCGCTGGCGGTGATCCGTGCCGCCCGCTCCTGATCACGGCGGCTCATCGCCTGGATCGCCTCGGAGAGCTGCACCTCGGCGAGGCCGCCCATCTCGGCGATCAGGTTCTCCAGCCGCTTCAACTGCTCGTCGAAGGACTTGACGATGTGTTCGGAGGTCATCCTGTGCGTCTCCCCTGCGCGATCCGCCGACGCCGGGCTCAGCCGAAGCGCCCGGTGATGTAGTCCTGCGTGCGCTTGTCGACCGGGTTGGTGAAAATCTGCTCGGTGGATCCGGTTTCCACCAGAACGCCGAGATGGAAGAAGCCGGTCCGCTGCGAGACCCGCGCGGCCTGCTGCATGGAGTGGGTGACGATCGCGATCGTGTAGTTCTGCCGCAGTTCGTCGATCAGCTCTTCGATCTTCGCGGTCGCGATCGGATCGAGTGCCGAGCACGGCTCATCCATCAGGATGACTTCCGGCTGAACGGCGATGGCGCGCGCAATGCACAGCCGCTGCTGCTGACCGCCGGACAGGCCGGTGCCGGGCTGCAGCAGCCGGTCCTGCACTTCCTTCCACAGGCCGGCCTTCTCCAGGCTGCTCTGAACGATCGCGTCCAGCTCGTGCTTGTCCTTGCACAGGCCGTGGATGCGCGGGCCATAGGAGACATTCTCGTAGATGGACTTCGGGAACGGGTTCGGCTTCTGGAACACCATGCCGACGCGCGCCCGCAGGTGCACCACGTCCATGTCCTTGGAGTAGATGTCGCCGCCGTCGAGCAGGATGCTGCCCGTCACCCGGCAGATCGGGATCGTGTCGTTCATCCGGTTGAGGCAGCGCAGGTAGGTGGACTTGCCGCAGCCGGACGGGCCGATCAGCGCCGTCACCTGATTCTGGTAGATGTCGAGGCACACGTCCTTCAGCGCCTGCTTGGCACCGTAGTAGACGCAGACATCCCGCGTCTTCAGCTTCGTGACGGTGGTTTCGCTGGACATCGCCGGCTGCGGGATCACCGCCGCCAATCCCTGCGATTCGATGATGTTCATGGTCCCATCTCCCCGGGCATTCATATGCGTATTCTCCCTCAAGCTTACCACTTGCGCTCGAAGCGCCGGCGCAGCAGCACGGCCAGGAGGTTCATGACCACGAGGAAGCCGAGCAGGATGACGATTGCGGCCGACGACCGTTCGACGAAGGCGCGCTCCGGCGAGTCCGCCCACAGGTAGATCTGCACCGGCATCACCGTCGCCGGGTCCAGCGGACCGCCCGGAATGTCGACGATGAACGCCACCATGCCGATCATCAGCAGCGGCGCAGTCTCTCCCAGGGCGTGCGCCATGCCGAGGATGGCGCCGGTCAGCATGCCAGGCATCGCCAGCGGCACCACGTGGTGGAAGACGGTCTGAACCTGCGAGGCTCCCACTCCCAGCGCCGCCTCGCGGATCGACGGCGGCACCGCCTTCAGCGCCGCCCGGCTGGCGATGATGATGATCGGCAGCGTCATCAGCGCCAGCACCAGCCCGCCGACCAGCGGCGCCGAGCGCGGCAGGCCGAAGAAGTTGAGAAACACCGCGAGGCCCAGCAGACCGAAGACGATCGAGGGCACCGCCGCCAGGTTGTTGATGTTGACCTCGATCAGCGCCGTCCATCGGTTCTTCGGTGCGAACTCCTCCAGGTAGATGGCCGCCCCCACGGCGAGCGGGA